>Ga0207578_1000137_pt1 | contig 5802 bp, 6 predicted proteins | sample NitcycUWRG10K412_FD_188278 | JGI IMG/M metagenome (GOLD analysis project Ga0207578, IMG submission 188278) | Soil microbial communities from Arlington Agricultural Research Station in Wisconsin, USA - Nitrogen cycling UWRJ-G10K4-12 (SPAdes) | ecosystem: Environmental > Terrestrial > Soil >... | reverse complement strand
GGAGGGCAACGCCACCGCGATGTACGTCGCCGCGATGCTGAAGCCGTTCGGGGCGCGGGTGACGCGCCTCGCGAGCGGCCTGCCGGTCGGCGGGGATCTGGAGTACGCCGACGAGGTAACCCTGTCGCAGGCCCTCGAGGGCCGTCGCGACATGTGACGCAAGCGGGTTCTGTCGCGACACCGTTGATAGGCTCGCCCGCATGCCCGAGACGCCGGATCCGCTCGAGGAGTTCCCGCGGCAGGTCGCGCGGACACGGGGTTTCTCGCTGGGCGCACCCCGCGCCTTCACGGTCTCGCCGGACGGCGAGCGGGTCGTCTACCTGCGCACCAAGACCGGCGACGACCCGGTCAGCTGCCTGTGGGTGTTCGAGGTCTCGGGGGCCAAGGAACGGCTGGTGTTCGACCCGGGGGAGGAGGAGGCCGAACGCGACCTTACCGACGCCGAACGCGCCCGGCGCGAGCGCGCTCGCGAGCGTTCGTCGGGTGTCACCTCCTACGCGACCGATGAGGCGGTTCGGCGGGCAGCGTTCACCGTCGCCGGTCGGATGTTCCTCGCCGACCTGGTAGAGGGTTCGGCCCGCGAGCTGAGCGCGCCCGGGTCGGTCGACGATCCGCGCCTGGACCGGACCGGCGAGCGGATCGCGTTCGTGGTCGACGGGGCGCTCTTCACCCGCGAGATCGAGGGAGGCGTCCGGGAGCTCGTATCGCCCGACGCGCCCGACACCTACTGGGGGCTCGCCGAGTTCATCGCGGCCGAGGAGATGGAGCGCTACCGCGGCCACTGGTGGTCACCCGACGCGACGAAGCTCGCCGCCACGCACGTCGACGAGCGCGAGGTGCAGGTCTGGTTCATCAGCGATCCGACGGACTCGGCCGCCGAGCCCCGCACGGTGCGCTACCCGCAGGCAGGCACGAACAACGCGGTGGTCACGCTGTGGGTGTTCGACCTCGAGAGCGGCGAGCGCGTCGAGGTGACCTGGGACCACGAAGGGTTCCCCTACCTAGCCCGCGTCGACTGGAGCGAGGGTTCGCCGCTCACGCTCCTCGTCCAGACGCGGGATCAGCGGACCGTTCGGCTCCTCGAGGCGGACACGTCGACCGGCTCGACGCAGGTCGTGGCCGAGCAGACCGATCCCCGGTGGGTCGAGCTCACCGAGGACGCGCCGGTGCGTCTTGCCGACGGTCGCGTGGTCGACGTGGTGGTGGATGCGGAGGCCGATACGTACCGGCTGACCGTGGACGGCGAGCCCGTGACGCCGCCTGGTCTGCAGGTCCGGGTCGTGCTGTCCGCCGGCGAGGGCGTGCTGTTCCGAGCTTCCGATGGCGACCCGACCGAGATCCATCTGTGGCGCTGGACCCCCGAGGGCGGCCCGGTCCGGTTGTCCGAGGAGCCCGGGCTGCATTCGGGCGCCGAGGGCGGCGGGACGCTCGTGCGCGTCTCGGCGACGCCGCACGGCGTGAAGTCGGTCGCGACGGTGTGGCGTTCGGGCGATCCGGTGGGGACGATCGAGGACGTCTCGGAGACGAGCGCGATCGAGCCGCGGCCGCGCTTCCTCACGCTCGGCGAACGCGAGCTCCGCGCGGCGCTGTTCCTCCCCGGCGGCCGCGAACCTGACGGGCCGCTCCCCGTGCTGATGGATCCGTACGGGGGACCGCACGGGGCTCGGGTGCTGAAGGCCGCGGGCGCGCATCTCATGTCGCAGTGGTTCGCCGACCACGGGTTCGCGGTGCTGGTCGTCGACGGGCGCGGCGTGAACGGCCGCGGCCCGGCATGGGACCGCGAGGTCTACCGAGACTTCACGGTGACCCTCGAGGACCAGGTGGACGCGCTCCACGCGGCGGCCCAACGGTTCGACTTCCTCGACCTGGAGCGGGTGGGGATCCGTGGGTGGTCGTTCGGCGGGGAGCTGGCGTCGATGGCGCTGCTGTGGCGGCCCGACGTGTTCCGCGCGGGCGTGGTGGGCGCGCCGGTGACCGACCAGCACCTGTACGACACCTTCTATACGGAGCGCTACATGGGTCTGCCCCAGGAGGAGCCCGAAGCGTACCGGCGGAGCTCGCCACTGTTCGACGCTGCGTCGCTCTCACGGCCGATGCTGTTGATCCACGGGCTGGCGGACGACAACGTGTTCGTCGCGAACACGTTGCAGTTCTCGGCGGCGCTGTTCGAGGCCGGCAAGTGGCACGAGCTGGTGCTGATCCCGAACGCCACGCACATGACGCGTTCGAGCGCGGTGACCGAGAACATCCTGCGCTTGCAGATCGACTTCCTGCGGCGGACGGTGGCCGGCTAGCGGTCGTTCAGCCGAGCGTCAGCCGAGCGCCGGCCACTCGGCGACGACCGGGTGGTCCTTGGCCTGAGGGCCGACCTGGGCCGCTCCGCCGGGCGCCTGGAGTCCGGTCACGGTCTCCGAGAACCACTCGGCGTTGACTGCCGCGAACTGCTTCCACTCGCCGGGCAGGTCCTCGTCCGAGAAGATCGCGGTCACGGGGCAGACGGGCACGCAGGCGTCGCAGTCCACGCACTCGTCGGGCTGGATGTAGAGCATCCGAGGGCCCTCGTAGATGCAGTCGACGGGACACTCGTCCACGCAGGCCTTGTCCTTCACGTCGATACAGGGTTCTGCGATGACGTACGCCATGAGGGACCCTTTCCCGAGTTCGGTTTGAGCGAAACTGAGCCCCAGAGTACCCCGCCCGGGTGGTTGCGTTGGGGCAGGTCGACGCAGCCACCCGCCCCTCCCGGCCGTCCGAACCCTCACTGCTACCCTCCCCCCATGCCCATCGTGGTGCAGAAATACGGGGGAACCTCGGTCGGCGACACCGATCGGATCAGCTCCGTGGCCGACCGGATCGTCCGCGCGCGCGAACAGGGCCAGGACGTCGTGGCCGTCGTCTCGGCCATGGGCGAGACCACCGACGACCTCCTCGAGAAGGCCTCGGACATCACCCCCCTCCCCGAGCCCCGCGAGCTCGACATGCTCCTCACGGCCGGCGAGCGCATCGCGATGTCCCTGCTCGCGATCGCCGTCAACGCTCGCGGCTGCAAGGCCGCCTCCTACACGGGCTCGCAGGCGGGGATCATCACCGACACCCAGCACGGCAAGGCCCGGATCGTCGAGATCCGCCCGCAACGCATCAAACAGTCCCTCGACGCCGGCAACGTCGTGATCCTCGCCGGGTTCCAGGGCCTCTCCACCGACTACGACATCACGACGCTCGGCCGAGGGGGTTCGGACACGACCGCCGTCGCGATGGCGGCCGCCCTCGGCGCCGACGTGTGCGAGATCTACACCGACGTCGACGGCGTCTTCACCGCCGACCCCCGAACCCACCCCGAGGCTCGCAAGATCGACCACATCTCCTACGAGGAGATGCTCGAGCTCGCGGCCGCCGGCGCGAGGGTCCTCCAGCTCCGGTGCGTGGAGTACGCTCGTCGCCACGGCGTCAAGATCCACGTTCGGAACTCCCTGGGTGACCAACCGGGCACCTGGGTCGACGAGGACGGAGACGCCCACGAGGAGGGCACGACCGGGATGCTCGAGAGCGCCCTGATCCGCGGCGTCGCGCTGGACACCGAGGAGGCGAAGGTCACCCTCGACGAGGTTCCCGACCGACCGGGCATCGCGGCCTCGATCTTCAAGGCGGTCGCCGCCGAAGGCATCCACGTCGACATGATCGTGCAGAACATCTCGCACGACGGCCGCACCGACCTGAGCTTCACCGTCCCGCGCGCCGACCTGACCCGCGTGAACGCCGTCCTCGACGGCATCGTCACCGACATCGGCGCCCTCCGCTACGAAACGGACGACGCGATCGCCAAGCTCTCGCTCGTCGGCGCGGGGATCAAGAGCAACCCCGGGGTGGCCGCCGACATGTTCGACGCGCTCGCGGCCGAGGGCATCAACATCGACATGATCTCGACCTCGTCGATCCGCATCTCCTGCGTGATCCGGGCCGAGGACGGTGAGCGCGCGGTCCGGGCGGTGCACCAGCGGTTCGGCCTCGACGGCGCGACGCTGCACGAAGGGGCCTGAGCGTGGTCGTCTGCCCGACCTGCCGCGAGATCAACGAGGAGGGTCGCGCGATCTGCCAGAAGTGCGGCTCGTCGCTCGCCCCGGACGCGGTCGCGCTCCTGCCGCGGCGCGAGCCCGGCGAACGTCCGCCGATCGAGATGCGCAAGCCACCGCAGCCCTCGAAGTGGCGGCCGCTGATCCTGCTCGGCGTGTTCCTCGTCGGCCTGACCGCGGTCGCCGCCTTCTTCGCGTTGCGACCCGACCCGTGCGGGGACACCAACTTCGAGTCGGAGAACTTCGGCTACTGCCTGATGGTCCCGGAGGGCTGGGAGGCGGGGCCGGCGCAGTTCGGCGCCGACGTGACGCTCGACCAGTTCGCGCCGCCGACGGGTTCGGCGACCGTCGTGGTCGAGGCGGTGGACCTGGAGACCGGGGTCGCGCTCGATCAGTGGTCGGAGTTCGTACGCAAGCGCGACGAGGACGCGGGTCTCACGCCCGGCCCGGCCAGCGACGCGAAGCTCGGCGGCGCCGACGCGCTTCAGTGGGACGTCTCGGTCGCGTCCGAGGGTGGCAACTCGTTCCTGATGCGAGAGGTCGTCGTGGTGAGCAACGACGTCGGATGGCGGGTGACGCTGAACGATCTCCAGGAGGGGTTCGACACGAGCGCGGTCGCGTTCCGCGACATGCTCGACTCCTGGCAGTTCGCGTAGCGCCGGCCCACCACGCGATCGCTCAGCCCTCGAACTCGTCCCGCAGCATCCCCATGTAGACGACGTCCCACCGCGCCCCGTCCAGCAGGATGTGCTCGCGCCCGCGCCCCTCGTGGCGGAACCCGAGCTTCTCGTACAGCTTCATCGCGCGTTCGTTGAAGCCGGGCGTCGTCAGCCACACGCGGTGCAGGTTGAGCTCGTTGAACGCGTACCGGAGCGCGAGGACGATCATCTCTCGGCCGTAGCCGTGGCCCCAGTCGTCCTGCTTGTAGACCGACAGGCCGAGCTGTGCCTGGCCGTCGGCACCGTTGATGTCCATCAGCCCGATCCCCCCGACGAGGCGATCGTCGGCGATCGTGCGCACCGCGAAGTTGATCGTCCCGGGCGACGCCTTGACCCACTCCTCGAGCCGTTCCTGCGCGCTCGCCCGGTTCATCGGCCAGATCGGGCGGAACCCCGCCAGCCGCGTCGCCCTCGGATCGTCGAACCAGGAGGCGAAGACCTCGGCGTCCGCCTCCGGGTCGATCGCGGCGAGCCGCACGAGCTCGCCTCGGTAGCTCAGGGTCCTCTCGGGTGAGGGTTTCGCTGCGTCGTCGGTCATCGTCCGGGCATGCTACGAGGTGATCGGTTCAGGCGGGGGAGTCGGCCGGCCGGGCGTGGTCGTGGATGTGCCCCTCGCGCTTGTGTTCCTTCTCGACGTCCTCGTGCGGGATGTGCACGTGTTCCAGCTCGGGATGGTTGTGCTCGTGCACGTGCGTGGACAGGAGGTGAGCCCAGTTCTCACCCTTATGGAGGTAGTGGGTCACGTGGAAGTGCTTGTGGTCGTGCACCGCCGCCTGGTGATGGTGACTGGCCCTCGCATCGAGCTCCTCCATCCCATCGATCTCTCCCATCCCCGCCTCCTCAGGCACCGAACGACGCTCCGAACGTACCCCGGCACGCTCGGTCACACCAGCTCTCGCCGGTACCATGAACCCCATGCGCGTCGCGATCGTGGGTGCTACCGGTGCGGTCGGCCGAACGATGCTCCAGATCCTGCAGGAGCGCGAGTTCCCTCTGGACGAGCTGAGCCTGCT
>Ga0207578_1000134_pt1 | contig 5952 bp, 7 predicted proteins | sample NitcycUWRG10K412_FD_188278 | JGI IMG/M metagenome (GOLD analysis project Ga0207578, IMG submission 188278) | Soil microbial communities from Arlington Agricultural Research Station in Wisconsin, USA - Nitrogen cycling UWRJ-G10K4-12 (SPAdes) | ecosystem: Environmental > Terrestrial > Soil >... | reverse complement strand
GTGGTGGCCCAGATTGGACCCTAGCCTCTCGGTGGCGCGCCGGCACACGGGCCCAGCCGTGCACGAACATGCTGACGGCGGCCAGTAAGATGTCCGCTGCAAGGCCACATGGGAGCAGCGGCCGGTGGGGGCCGCGCTGCTGATGTGAGGGGTTGTGGGCTTCCGGCGAACGGAACGGGAGCCGGGCGGCCATCATCCGAAAAGGGACACCAGAAGAGGCAGATGGACGAGATCGAGACAACGACGTCCGAGAGCGATGGATCCGGTTGGCGGCTTCGCCTCGAGCGGCTCCGGCTGCGGTTCCGAGATCGGGGTCTCGAGTCCGGGTACCGCGCCGATCGTTTCCGTCACGACCTTGGCAATATCCGCTTCGCCTTCCTGGCGGGGATCTTCCTCTGGGTCACCTGGGGCCTGCTCCTGCGTCCCTACATGCTGGCCTTGTCCGACCAGCGACTCGACATGGTCATGCGGTTCGGCGTGTTCATCCCCATGCTGATCGTCGGCTTCGGGCTCACCTTCACGCGGTTCTTCGGGCGCATCTGGGAGTGGGCGTCGGTCGCCATCGCGGCGGCGACGATCCTGGTCTGGGTCTTCTACGTCTCGCGTATCTCCACCTTGCCTCTGGAGTACGGCTACGTCGGCGTCATCCTGATCACGGCGTTCACCTACACGCTGCTGCAGCTACGGTTCGTCCTGGTCATGTTGGTCACGGTGATCGGCATCGCCTCGTACCTCCCGTACGCCCTCACCGCCCGGTACATCGTGCCCGTGAGTCTGGTGCTGACGACGCTCTACCTGGTCTCGTTCGGCTTGCTGGGGGGGCTGGCTGCCTATCGGACGGAACGCCGCACGCGGGATCTGTTCCTGCGCGAACGCCAGCTCGACCAGGAGCGGAGCCGGTCCGACGGGCTGCTGCTCAACATGTTGCCAGGGGTCATCGTCGAGCAGCTCAAGACCTCCGACGGCGGACGGATCGCCCAGAACTTCGATCAGGTCAGCGTGTTCTTCGCCGACGCGGTGGGATCCACGGAGCAGGCGGCACGGTCCTCCCCGGAGGCGTTCGCCGATGCCCTGGACGAGCTCTTCAGCCACTTCGACGAGATCGCAACGCGGCACGGCCTCGAGAAGATCAAGACGATCGGAGACGCGTACATGGCCGTCGCCGGCGCGCCGATGCCCATGGCCGATCACGCCGACGCGGCCGTTGGGATGGCGGTCGACATCCTCGCCGAAGCCGGGAACATCAGATGGCCATCGGGCGACCCGATCGTGGTGCGGGGCGGGATCGCCACCGGGCCGGCCGTGGCCGGCGTGATCGGGGTCCAGCGGTTCGCGTACGACCTGTGGGGCGACACCGTGAACGTCGCGAGCAGGCTCGAGACGAACGCAGGCCCCGGCCACTTCCTGGTCTCTGAGTCGACAGCCACAGAGCTGGCGGACCGATACGACTTCGGGCCTCCCGAGATACTCGAGGTGAAGGGCAAGGGCCCCACGACCGTCCACGTCCTCCTGGGCCGCCACCCGAACGTCCCGATCATGGCGCCGCTCGCCTCCGAGATCGAATGACCGGAACGAGGACGATCGCCCGAACCGCCGTCGTGGTGGTGGCGGTCATGCTCGTAGCCGGGTGTACCGACCCCGATGCGGGTCGGACGCGGCATGCGTCCACCGGAGGCGAGGACGTGATCGTCGTCGGCGTGTCCGGCGCCTTCGCCGAGAACCAGATCGTCGCCGAGATGTATGCGCAGGTCCTGGAGCATGCCGGCTACACCGTCGAGCGACAGCTGGACCTGCGGTCTCGAGAGGTCTCGCAGAACGCCCTCGAGGCGGGCGCCATCGACGTGAAGCCGGAGTACCTTTCCTCGCTGCTGCTGTACCTGAATCCGAACGCGGAGGCGTCCGCGAACGCCGCCGACGTCGCTCGGCAGACCGCCGAGCTGCTCCGGTCCAGCGGACTCACGTTGCTCACCCCTTCGGCGGCCGTCGACACCAATCAGTTCGTGGCGAACGCGGAGACGGCCCAGCGGTTCGACCTCACCACGATGAGCTCCCTCGCACCGGTCGCCGGCCAGCTGACGTTCGGCGGGCCGCCGGAATGTCCCCAGCGGCCGTTCTGCCTCCAGGGATTGCACGAGGTCTATGGGGTCCTGTTCGACGACTTCACGCCGCTGGACGCGGGAGGACCGCTGACCGTCGACGCGCTCAGGAGCGACGCCGTGCAGATCGGGCTGCTGTTCTCCACCGACCCGAGCATCGAGCAGAACGGGTTCGTCCCGCTCCTCGACGACAAGCGCCTCCAGGACGCGGAGAACATCACGCCCGTGATCCGTTCGGAGGTGCGGGACGACGAGGTTCGGAGCTTGCTCGATGCCGTGAGCGCCGCGCTCACCTCGAAGGAGATGACCCGACTCGTCGGGCAGGTCGTGATCGACGGGCAGGACGTGGCCGACGTTGCTCAGGGATTCCTGACCCAGAACCGCCTGCTCTAAGAGGCCTGAACCAGTCGGCCACTCGATCCGTCATCAGCGGAGGTCGCGGAAGAACTTCCTCACGTCGCCGACGAGCAGTTCGGGGACCTCCATCGCGGGGAAGTGACCTCCGCTCTCGAACTCGGACCAGTGCTCGATGTGACCGTCGCCGTTGAGGACGCGCCCGAGGAGCTCGTCGGCCGCGAACACAGCCATACCGGCCGGTGCCGGCGACATCGCTCCCCAGTCCCGCTCGGCGTGGGCCGCCTCGTAGATGAAGCGGGCGGCCGATGTCCCCGTGCCCGTGAACCAATAGATGCTGACGTTCGTGAGCATCTGGTCACGATCGACGGCGTCCTCCGGGAGCGTGGCGGCCGGACTGGTCCACTCCTTGAACTTCTCGACGATCCAGGCGAGCTGGTAGACCGGCGAATCGTTGAGTCCGTACGCGAGCGTCTGCGGCCGGGTGGTCTGGATCTGCAGGTACCCGCGGCCGTCGGCCTCCCAGCCCCGCAGCTCCAGCAGTCGGTCCTTCTGGGCTTCGGTCATGTCCTCAGCCTCGTCCGGCAGCATCCCGCCGATCAGGGCCAGGGCGGTCGGGTCGGTCGTGACGTGCGCCCCGACGACGCGATCGGGATCGTGGATGCCCAGATCACCCGAGACGCCCGCTCCGACGTCGCCACCGTGGGCCCCGTAACGCTCGTAGCCGAGGCGGCGCATCAGCTCCACCCAGGCCTTGGCCGTTCGGGCCAGTTCCCACCCGGTTTCCGCGAGCGGGCTCGAGAACCCGAACCCGGGCAGCGATGGGACGACGACATGGAACGCATCGGCCGGATCGCCGCCGTGGCCGCGGGGGTCGGTGAGCGGGCCGATGAGATCTACGAACTCGGCGATCGAGCTCGGGTACCCGTGGGTGATGACGAGAGGCAACGCGTCCGGCTCGGGCGAACGGACGTGGAGGAAGTGGATGAGCTGACCGTCGATCACGGTGGTGAACTGGGGGAACCCGTTGAGCCTCGCTTCGTTCGCGCGCCAGTCGTAGTCGGTGCGCCAGTACTCGGCCAGCTCCTTCAGGTATCCCAGCGGCACGCCCCGGCTCCACCCCACGCCCGGCATCTCGTCGGGCCAGCGGGTGCGGGCGAGCCGTTCCCTCAGGTCATCGAGGTCCGTCTCGGGGACCTCGATCCGAAAGGGCCGGATCTCGGCGTCGGAGCGTTCGGGACCGGTCATCTAGCTGGTCTCCCATCTGCTCTCTGCTCGCGTCGCGTCGAGGTAGCGACCGAGGCTCCTGTATGACAGAATGCTGTCATGGCCACGAAGATACCTAATCGACAGGATGCTGTCAAGACAAAGGCACGCACGGGTGCCCGAACGCCGGTCGGGGACGCCTTCAGCGAGCTCGTGGTCCAGGTCTCTCGATTGCACGGGCTGCTGTCCGCCGCCGGGGACTCGCTGGCCCGGCCGGCCGGGCAAACCAGCGCGCGCTGGAGGGTGCTCGCCGCGGTCGAGGGCGCTCCCTCGACCGTGGCGCAGATCGCGCGCAGGTGGGGGCTCGCCCGTCAGAGCGTGCAGCGGGTGGCGGACGCGCTCGTGGACGAGCGCTCGTGCGCCTACGAGGAGAACCCCGGGCATCGCCGTGCCCAACTCCTCCGGATCACGCCACGGGGCCGTCGCGCACTGCTCATGATCCAGGATGCACAGCGGACCTGGGCCGACGCGCTCGGCGAGGAGATCGGCGAGGCCGACCTCCGCAAGGCGAACGTTGTCCTGACCAGTGCGATCCGAGCGGTCGGCAGCCGGCCGGCTCGAGGCTAGGGGAGGACTTCTGATGCGCAGCGTGACCTATTCGATGAACGTCTCACTTGACGGCTACATCGTCGGGCCGGACGGCAAGTTCGACTGGACGGCGCCCGACGAGGAGGTCTTCAGCTTCTGGATCGACGAGATACGCGGTGTCGACGTGCACCTGTTGGGACGACGGCTGTACGAGACGATGCTGTACTGGGAGACGGCCGACGAGGATCCGTCGCTCGACGACTCGCAGCTCGAGTGGGCCGCGATCTGGAATCCGCTCCCGAAGGTGGTGTTCTCCACCACGCTGTCGTCGGTGCAGGGCCATGCCCGCCTGGCCTCCGGCGGCCTGGCGGAGGAGATCGAGCGGTTGCGAGCCGAGCCGGGAGAGGGCGACATCGCGATCGGCGGCGCGACGCTCGCAGCCGAGGCGGCCGCGTTGGGTCAGATCGACGAGTACCGGGCCATCGTCTACCCGGTGCTGGTCGGCGGTGGCATCCCGTTCTTCCCCCAACGCGAGCGCCGGGTGGATCTCGAACTCGTCGAGACCCGCACCTTCAGCTCGAGATTCGCCTACCTCCGCTACCGCGTGGCGCGCTAGCCCGGAGCGCCGCGTCGGGCTCGCCACCACAGGTACCCGATGACACCTCCGAGCACCGCCAGGAACAGGATCAACACCCAGGCGGAGCTCTCCGTACTACTCGATGCCGCGGCCTGAACCACGTCCGCGGACGCGTCCGCGTCGCCTTCCGTCGAACCCGTCGGCCCCGTCGGCCCCGTCGGTGTGGTCGGTGTGGTCGGCCCGGTGACGGAGCCCGTCACGCCGGTGGTTCCCCCCGTCGGTCCCGTGGCGGTCTCGCCCTCGGGTCCGGTGATCGCCTCGGGCGATGGGGTCTCGGTCGGTGACGGCTGCTCGATGGGCGGCGGTTGCTCGCCGAGTCCCTCCAGGATGCGGATGATCGCCAGGATCAACGCGCCCTGTCCGAGCCCCGGTCCCTCGGTCGGTTCGGCGGGCGACTCGGTCGGTGGCTCCGTAGGCTCCTGGGTGGGGGTCTCGGCCGGACCCGTGGGCCCCGTCGGTGCGGTCGGCGCCCCGGTCTCGGTCGGCCCGGTCGGTGCGGTCGGCTCCCCGGACTCGCCACCGCTCGGGCCGGTCGGGCGCGGGCTCGGGAGCCCGGTGACGCTCGGCAGCCCGCTGACGCTCGGCAGCGCCTCCCGGATCTTGTCCCGTGACTCCTCGGTACACGCGGTCGCGAGCAGACCCAGCATCGCGATAAGGATCACGAGCTTGCGAAGACCGTTGCTCAGGACGCTAACTTCCACCCGCAGACGATCGATGGGGTTTCTGCTCCGGCTCGTCCTCGTCCGCCTCTGCGGCCTCCACGGCATCCGACGCGGCCTCCGCGGCCTTCAGCGCCGCCACGGCGAACAGCCTCGTGACGCCCGCCGCCATCTGCACCATCCCGCCGAGGATGCGCAGAGCCCCGCGCATGGTGTCCAGGACGGCATCCCCGAGCTTCGATCCCTGAGGCTCCGGCTCGCGTTCCGCCACCGTCCCACTCATAGGCTGATCTTGCCACGATCCGGGCCAAAGAGGCGACGCCGCGCGCCGAACCTCACCGGGTAGGGTCGAGCAGATGCCGAAGATGCACGTGGATGAGCTCGAGATCGACGAGCCTCTCGTTCGCCGGCT
>Ga0207578_1000133_pt1 | contig 5980 bp, 11 predicted proteins | sample NitcycUWRG10K412_FD_188278 | JGI IMG/M metagenome (GOLD analysis project Ga0207578, IMG submission 188278) | Soil microbial communities from Arlington Agricultural Research Station in Wisconsin, USA - Nitrogen cycling UWRJ-G10K4-12 (SPAdes) | ecosystem: Environmental > Terrestrial > Soil >... | reverse complement strand
CCGATCGGAGAGTTCTAGAGTTACCCGGAGAGCCGCGTATTCGCCGAGTTGCTGATCGACTGCGAGGAGGACCGAACGCTGCGAGCGGTGCTCGTCGGGGATGCTGCGGGAGGCCCAGCGAGGACGCTAAATCCGTGAGGTTCAGCTTAGGTTCAGCGGCCCGAGCGCTGACGTCGTGTCGCGAGGCGATCGCCGGTCGACGAGACCATCGCGGCGATCCCCGAGCCGATCACCGAGCCCGCCACCACGTCGCCCGGGTAATGCACACCGATGTGGACCCTCGAGTACGCGACCGCGCCCGCTAGGAGCCGGACCGGCACGGCGAGTTCGGGCATGTGTCGGCCGATCGCGTAGGAAAAGGCGAAGCCCGAGGCTGCGTGCCTGGATGGGAATGACGAGGACGCTGGCATGTCGACCTCGCGCGAGGCAAAGCGCTCGGGTCCCTCGCGATCTGGCCGCGGTCGGGCCGCGGTCGTTGCAACGAGATGGGCGATTGCCGAGCTCACACCGAGCGAGATTAGGCCCTCGAGGGCAGCCTTGCGCCCACGCCTTCCGCCGGTCACGGCGATCGCGGCCGCGATCCCGAGCCACAGACGCGAGCGGTTCGCCGCGTTCGAAAGCGACCGCATGGGGCGGTCGAGGCAAGGCGTCGGAGTCTCCGCGACGGCCTGATACGCGGCCCGATCCACTGCTTCCAACTTCCGTAGAACTGTTGAATAGAGTGACGACCCTCCGCAACTAGTTCCGGCGCGTTGCGCCGAGGCGGCGGCCTCCTTGCGCAGTTCCGCGGCCACCTGATCGACCGGCTCGTCGATCGTCCCCGTGACGGTGTGGTGTGCCATGAAACCTCCTCGATGACGCGCTTCGATGTGAGCGTATCCACGAAGCGAAACCAGGACAAGGATGATCTGCTGTCAGGTCAGGGCGCGTGACGCCGGTCACGCTGTGGCGGCGTAGGCTCCCACCATGAGACCCGACCAGCTCGAGCGCCGACTCCGAGATCGCCTCGACGCGCTCGGCCCCGCTCCCCGCGCCGAACTCCTCCACGTCCTCATGCTCCCCGACTTCGAAGGGGCCGAGCGGATCGGCGAGGTTTGGAGCTACCCGGAGAGCCGCACCTTCGCTGAGTTGTGATCGACTGCGAGGAGGACCGGACGCTCCGAGCGGTGCTGGTCGGGATGCTGCGGGAGCGTAATCGGCGAGTGCCTGGGTCTTGAGAAGCCGTTGCTCGAAGCGGCACCGCCAATCACTTGCGGCGGCAACCCGTTCGCATGAGGATTGGCGTTCCTCGACACGGAGGGAGGGGCCATGCGACGCAAGCTCGCGCTCTTGGTTGCCAGCTTGCTGGTAGCCGGTGGCACCGGAGCCGCCTCGATCATCGCATCGTCTTCGGCGACCGCCGCAACGACGATTACGGTGACCGAGCATGCGGTGACCGACCACTTCACGGATCTCGGGAAGTCCGACATCAGCCCGGGTGATCTGCTCACGTTCCACAACCCGATCTATGACTCGGCAGACACCACGCAGGTTGGGACTGATCAGGGCTCCTGCATCCGGATCACCAAGTTCAAGGAGAACCTAACGGGCTCCTGGGAATGCGAGTGGACGACCTTCCTGAACGATGGCGCCGATACCATCACCGTCGAGTCGCCCTACAACGACACCGGTCTTGGTGTCGGAGCGATCACCGGCGGCACAGGTGCTTACGTGGGGGCAAGCGGCTCGCTCGACCTCAACTGCTTCTCAGAGACCCGGTGCACGTTCACGTTCACGCTGTCATAGCGAATCAGTAAGCGGGAGGGTGGGCCTCCGACCGGATGCACGGAGGTCCACGCCCCCGCCCCAGCCAGCCGAACTCCTGATCGACTGGCGAGGAGGATCGGACGCTGCGGGCGGTGCTCGTCGGCATGTTGCGGAAGGGACAACAGGGTCCCTATCGGTGACTGGGCTACTCGGGTCGTGGCCCAATCAAGGCAGCACACGTTCACGGCGATTCCCCGGATTCGAGTCCTGTGGCTGCCATCCGAGCTGTGTGGGAGAGCCTTCCCCGGTGCTCGAAGGGCCGGACGAGGGGTTCGGCTTCGAGGTGCAGGCCACGGCCACCAACAGGGCCAGCATCACCATCATCACTGCGCGCGCTTCATCATGACCTCCCATCATGTGCTCGGTTCCAGACGCGGGCGGGCATCAGGTCGGCGTGATCACGATGTCCGTCCCCTCGGCGCTGCGTCGGCGAGCACGATGTCGATTCACCTGCCTTCCGGAGCCACGACTTGGACCGGGAACAGGAAGGGGATCACCGTCTCGGGATCGCACGTCGCGCACGTCCAACGGATGTCCACGTAGTAGTTGCCGGGGTCGCTCGGCATCGACGGAGCGTTGGCCAGGTCGAATTCGAACAGATGGCGAGGGAGCGTTGACGTCTCGCAGCACGTGTCGATCCATCCGTGAGCCACGTCGGCGTTCACGTCGAGAACGTCGGCGCCTTCGATGCTGACCGAGGCGCCAGTCGGCACTCGGATCCTCCGGTCGGGCGCGAAGATGTAGAACGAGTGCAGGCCGTTCTGGTCCGTCGCTTGGCCGCCGTGCATCTCCCCGGTGACCGGTACGCCGTTCAGGTACACCATCTGGTTCACGTCGTAGGGGTCGAACGAGAACGTGAGCGCGCCCCTGTCGGACGAGGAGCCCAATGGGACCGGCTGCCAGGCGATCGCCCCGGTCGGTTTCCTGGTTGGGATCTCGAAGGCTTCTCCGGATACCGGGTCGATCAGCTGAAGCGCCCCGCCCGTGCCCTGCATGATCAGGATCTGGTTACCGTCAGGCGACCACACAGGACCTTGGGCCCCGAGAGCGCGCCCACCGGACAAGCAGCAACCGTCGTAGAGACGCCGGCGCTCCGAGCCGTCGGGTCGCATCGACCACAGTGCGAAGGGCCCCCCGTTGTTGGGATCGGGATCCTGCCCGGTCAAGAAGGCGATGGTCGCGCCGTCGGGCGACCAGGCTGGCTGCGTCGGCGGGATCGAGGGGAGGTCGGCGGCGAGCCGGAGCGGCTCCGACCCGTCGAGCGCCATCGTGTAGACGAACCAGTCCTCGCCCACCCGAGCCGAGAAGGCGATAGAGGACCCGTCCGGCGACCAACTCGGATCGACGGGATCGACCACCGATCCGGTGGGGAGTTGCACCAGATCCGAGCCGTCTGGCTTCATCGTGTAGATGGAGCAGGAACCGATGTCGTAGGTCCCCGGCGTGCACCCTTCCCGGTCCCACTGCGCGAAGGCGATCCGAGATCCGTCGGGAGACCAATCGATATCGTCCTGACGGACACACGGATCCATACATGACGTGAGCCGACGAATCCTCTCGGTCTCGATCTCCATCACATAGACCCCGTCGTCTTCACCGCTGCGCCCGGGCCCCGGTTCAAAGAGCGTGTAGGCGATGCGTGTCCCGTCCGGTGACCAGTCCACGCTCCCGATGACCACGTGCCCGCATGACCTCGTCAGGTCGGGGTCGGATGGGCATTCGGTGTCGAGCAACTTGCGTGGCTTTCCTCCCGCCGGATTAACCACGAAGAGGATCCCGAAGTCGCTCAGGTCGTCGCTGAAATCGACCAAGTTGCTCCCGACGAAGCTGATGTCCCCGTTGCTCGCCGTTGGGGCCGGACTCGGTGCGACCGGGGTCGAGCGGCTCACGTCGATCGCTCGGAGAGCGGCTCCGATGACGACCAGGGCCAGGAGCAAGGCGACGACCCCGGCGCTGATCCTCTTGTTCCGCTGCTTGCGATCGCGGCGTGTCACGAGGCGCTCGAACGAGCCATCGGCTGGAGCGAACCGTTGCACCGAGCGTTCGAAGAGGTCGCGATCGTCGATCACGTGCGCTCACCTGCCTTCTCGCGGATCGCGGCGCGGGCGCGCGTCGCGAGCGTGCGGACGGTGTTCGCGCGCATGCCGAGCATCTTGCCGGCCTCCTCGGACGTGAGGCCCACATAGCCGGTCAGGACCACCGCGGCGCGTTGGTCGGGCGTGAGACCGCGGAGCGCGCGGACCACCACGTCGCGATCCTCGACCGTCGCGAACGCGTCCTCGCTGGGGGCAAGGCTCAACGTCTTGCGGACACCGAGGGCCGCGCGACGGTACCGGTTCCGGAACACGTTCATGGCCGTTCGGAACAAGTAGGAGGAGGGATCGTCGAGCTCACGCACCCGGTCCCACCGCTCCCACAGGCGGAGGAAGGCGTCCTGCATGATCTCCTCCGCCTCGTGGCGATCGCCGGTGACCAGGGAGATAGCGCCGAACAGGCGTGCGTGCTCGGATCCGAAGAAGTCCTCGAACCTGCGCGGTTCTTCGGCCACGTCGGTCTCCACCTCGGCGCCGGGTAGGGCTCGGAGCGAGCCATCCATCATGGCTCATGAACACCTGAGGGCTGCATACCGCTACAGGCGACGACAGCGCTCCTAGGACCGCTACGCAATCTGGGAGATTAGATCCCGGAGCACGACGAACGCGATGGCCCCGCCCCATGAAGGAGGGCTGGGACGGGATCGAGGAGATCTGGAGACTGAGCCAAGGTCTGAAGGACTATCCCTACCCAGAGGGTCGCTACAAAGTTCTTCGGGGTATCCAGGCAAACGTTCCATTGCCTTGGAATCAAGCGCTAAGACTCAACAGGGATATAACTAACGTCGGCAGTTCCTGGTTCATCACGGTGCTGAGGTGACCTGAGCGCGTCAGCGAGGCGAGCCGCATCCTCCCAAAACACCGGGGCGCGAGCGTATCAGCGGCCTGGCGGCCAAGCGAGCTGCTGATCGACTGCGAGGAGGACCGGACGCTCCGGGCGGTGCTGGTCGGGATGCTGCGGGAGGCCGAGCGCGGAGGGTGATGATCGGCGCAAGGTCACGGCGTGGGCGAAGTTGGCGTCAACGGAAGCGGACCGCCACCTTGAACGATCCGCTGTTATCCGCGTAGAAGCCCGGCGGACCCTGGAACCCCCAAGCATCCCCCAACCCGAAGTACAACCGCGTGGCTCCTGTTGGCACATGGAAGCGCTGCGGTCTACCGGTGGCGGTACGGCCATCGCCGATGAAGAAGGTCTGGGCCAGCGCGGGTGAGAGGGAAGCGAAGTCGCGATCCCCGGTGAAGTCCAGGGTCGCAGGCGGTGGTCCGGCGGGAATCGTATCGGCGAGGAAGACACCGATAAGGTACCCGCCGCCGTCGGCGGACGAGATCCCCGAGATCGAGCCCACGGCTGTGATCGACGACGGATCGGGGGCGAACGACGTCGCCTCGGGAGAGGCGGCGCACGACCACGTTGTCTCACCGTCCGGCCCCTCCGGCAGCGCGATGATCTGAGGCGGTCCACCGACGCAACGATGGAAGTGCACGGCGTCGTCCTCAACTCGCGTGAGGAAGTCCACCTTTCCGCTGGCTCGGATGAGGATGCTGCTCACCGTCGATGGGAAGGACACGCAGGGTGGGGCTGTCCCACCTCCACCACCTGCGGGAGCCGGTGGATCGGCGATGCCAGCGCCGAAGATGTTCGAAGTACCAGGGACGTCGATCGTCGAGGCCGCATCGCATCGAGACGGCTCGATCGTCGAAGGGGCGACTCTCGGTCGCGTCTGCGGTACCGAGCGCGGCGAGCATGCTCCGATCGCGTCAGACGCCCCCAGGATGGCGAGGAGCAGATAGATCGATGGTCTTCCGAGGCTTTTACGCACGCACGCCCTTCGCGATGGTGATCAGCTTGCCGTGCACGCTAGGGCAAGAGTGGCTCCGCCTGCGGTGTCGGTCGTCACCTCCAAGCAGAGAGCCGCCTTGCTTCGACCGGGAGCCCCACGCCGCACGGCGAGGCGGCCATCTGAAAGGGGGCGCCAACGAAGCAGCCAGCGGTCCGATGTGGGGTAGCGTTCGTCCGCGATGGACCTAGCACCTGGAACGGAGTTCGCTGGCTACCGCATCGAACGCACCCTCGGGCGGGG
>Ga0207578_1000129_pt1 | contig 6198 bp, 6 predicted proteins | sample NitcycUWRG10K412_FD_188278 | JGI IMG/M metagenome (GOLD analysis project Ga0207578, IMG submission 188278) | Soil microbial communities from Arlington Agricultural Research Station in Wisconsin, USA - Nitrogen cycling UWRJ-G10K4-12 (SPAdes) | ecosystem: Environmental > Terrestrial > Soil >... | reverse complement strand
GATCCAGAAGAAGAAGAAGGGTGACGGCTGGAAGACCAAGGCAACTGCGACCACCGACGACACGGGGTCGTACAGCGCGACGATCAACGTCAAGCCCGGCAAGTACCGGGCCCTTGCCCCGAAGGTCAGCCTGGGGGACCCTGTTACCGACGTCTGTCTGAAGACCAAGTCAGCGGCTCGGAAGATCGGGTAGACCCCTCTCTGAGAGGCTCGATAGGAAAGAACCGGCCCCCTGTTGGGGGCCGGTTCTTTTTTGGTCGTCGAGAAATGGCTTGTCCAGATGGACCCGGGCTCTCGATGACCCCCTAAGTCCTTCGCCGTCGGTCGAACGGCGGGCGCCTCGAGCATCACACCCCGTAGAGCGAAGGTGATGGCCCATGCCTTCCCCTGAGGTCGCGGGTTCGTGTCTTGTCAGATGATCGGTCCGCCAGGTGGTCCTGCGAGCAGGTCGGGCGGCCGGCCGACGACCGGTCCCCGTCGAGACTGCTGAGGCGGACGTCCCGGTGGATCCCGCCGGATCGGGACGACATGACCCCGCTACGTGGAGGTAGGGGCTCCACCGGAGGGCGAGAGCCTGGTCACCGTCCCACACCCTCGGTCGGGGGCACTTCTCTCCCCCGCTTCCAGGCCTCGCAACCTTCCAGCTGGTGCGCGTTATCAAGGTGAGGATGGCAGCGCCGAGGGAGGCTCCAGCGTGCTCACGGCGAGAAGAGCGATGCAGGTGTGGTTAGGGCGGACGGGTGTTTGACTCGCTAAGGGCCGGAGGCTACAGTCGGCTTGACTTTCCCCTCTTCGGTGGTTTGTGCTGGGCTTCTTGGAAAGAAGATCGAAAACCAAGGGGAGGGCGGTGTATGCAGAGCCTCGTTCGAAGGTGCACTCGGCCCGGCGACAGATTGGATACGCAGGGTGAGATTCCGGGAAACGCCCGGCGCTGCAACCAGAGCCGGGAGGATTCGATCGGAAAGTGAGGACGGAGCGATGACCCTTTTCCAACGGCACGTGGGCCGGCGCATGGCTGCGGTGGGGGTGGCGACGGCCTTGCTCGTGCTCGGCCTTGCGGCGCCCGCCTACGCGGCTGTACCGACCGTCTCGGCCGTGACGCCGAGCAATGCCAACATAGGGTGCGAGGTCACGATCACCGGAACGAACTTCCAAACCGTGGCAAATGGAGGACCGGCCGACGATGTCAAGTTCGGAGGCACTTCGGGGACAGGCCTTCACATCGATTCGGACACCCAGCTCGAAGTCACGATCGCGCCTGCGACAGGCACTGGGACGAACAATGTCGTCGTTCACAACACGGACGGCAACTCCACGCCTGCGTTCACGTACTCGACCACTGCGCTCACCACTTGTCCGGGCGTCCCGACCTTCACGCCCGCGACCGGCTTCGTGGGCTCCACGGTCACGATCAGCGGAGCCTTCGTGACGGCGCCGACCCAGGTACGTTTCAACACGTCCGGCCTCGTCACGCCGACGACCACAAGCGCCACCTCGGTCACGGCGGTCGTTCCGGCGGGGGCGACGACCGGCCCGATTCACGTGTACACGGCTGCAGGGCAGCGCACGAGCGCCACGAACTTCACCGTGGTCACAGCGCCGACTCCGACGATCACCTCGTTCACGCCCACCTTCGGACCGGTCGGGACGTCGGTCACGATCACGGGGACGAATTTCAGCGGGACGGTCAGCGGAGCAAGCTTCACGACGAGCTCGGTGAAGTTCAACACCACCAGCGCTACGACGTTCCACGTGGACTCGCCGACGCAGATCACGGCGACGGTCCCAACGGGTGCGACGACGGGCAAGATCTCGGCCACGACATTCGGCGGGACGGCAACCAGCGCGGCGAACTTCACGGTGAGCGCCGTCCACTCGAGGAGTGTCACGCTGAGTCTGAAGAAGCACCTGGTCGCTAAGGGGGCCGTCAGCGTGGGCGACACCTTCACTGCCTGCGAGGCGAGCGTCCCCGTCAAGATTCAGCGCAAGACAAAATCAGGCTGGAAGAACGTGGGAAGCACGACGACTAGTGCGAGCGGGTCCTACTCGAAGAAGATCAAGGACAACGAGGGCAAGTACCGGGCGAAGGCCCCGAAAGTCACGTTGAACAGTGGTGTCGACATCTGTTCAGGTGACAACTCACCCGTTAGGAAGCACAACCACTAGGGTCCCGTTCCGAGGCTCGGAAGGGAGAACCGGCCCCGCTCAGGGGGCCGGTTCTTCTTGTATATGGGATGACTTAACCATCTGCTTGGCCTTGCGTCGGGGCCAATCGAGCGATTTCAGCGTTTCTCCTCGGCGCGCGATCCGTCGATGCCTCAGGGTCAGCCCAGCGAAGCGGCGGCTTCGGTCGCCCCGATCGGCGTGGTCTCTTCAGGCTCCGAGATGCCTGGGCGTTCGGCTGTGGCGGGCCGCTGTAATCAGGCTCCGCCGTCGGCCCAAAGAGGCTCGACCTGTACCCACTCGGCGGCCCGGCGTACCGCGTCCTCATAGTCCGTCTGCAGCTCGTCTTCCGGATACGCAGATCCGTCTGCCCCGTCTGGGGCGTCCTCTAGGTGGATACTCGCCTGGCCGGAGAACGGCGCCCCTTCCCTCAACACCAGGACCTTGGACCGGATCGTGCCTTCCATCCGGCCGCCCTGGGCCAGCTCGGTCATGGTTCGCGCGGTGATGTTGCGCTTGAGCGTGCCCCCGTCACCACATTCTGAGCGTGGATGTCGGCCTCGACGTGGCTGTCGGACGTGAGGATCACGTCGCCTCGTGCAGCGATCCTCCCCTGGGCCTGGCCGTCGATACGGATCGAATCAGTCGATACCAGCGTTCCCTGCAGCTGAGCCCCACGACCTACGACGGTCATCTCCGGACCGAGGGTCTCCTCGATCCCAGGTTCACGGGGATCGTCTGGACCTCGGGCCGCCCTGACGGTCTCGTCGCGTCGACATCCTTGACCCTCCGGCGTCTCTTGGCGAATCGGCATCGCTCGGCGTCTCCGGTGCCATCGTCAACCGGGTGCGCCTGCTTGAGCGGGAGGGCGTGGGGCGACGCACCTGAGGCGTGAAGAGTCGGCCGGCCCGGCACGACGGTCTAAAGGTTCGGGTCGCCTGGTCCGATGGTTCTACCAGGCGGGGACTGCCGTCTACGCGGTCGCGAGGAGAGGGGCGCGGATGGATCCAGCTGATCTGCATGAGGTGCCGGAGCCGGACAGCAAGACGCAAGGGCTCAACCTCTCGCCTCGCCTGAACTTCGTCCCACCGCCCGAGGTCCCAACCCCCGAAAGCGCGAGCATCCAAGCCCGGGCGATAGCCCTGGGCATCGATGCCCTCGTCTGGCTTGCGGCATTCGTCCCGCTGGCGGTCATCTATGGAGGCATCAGCTCGTCGAACGGGCTCTTCCGGATCAAGATCAGCGGCCCTCCGTTGCTGATGGCGGCGGTCCTGTGGCTGGCGTACATGACCTGGATGGAAGCGAAGCACGGGGCTTCGATCGGCAAGCGTGCCAGGGGGCTCCGCGTCGTCATGGAAGACGGGGAGCCGGTGGACCCCGAGGCCGCGCTCACCCGCAACGTGATGAGGTTCGTGGACGCGTTTCCCTACGTGGTCCCTTATCTCCTCGGAGCCTACGCCGTCTCGAACTCACCCAAGATGCAGCGATTCGGTGACCGGGTCGCCGAGACCATGGTCGTGGTCTCCTCGCCGGCAAGCCCCGATCCGGGGCACGCAGGCCTCCCGCCGCTCCTCCCACCACTCGGATCGAACCCACGGGCGGAGTCCTCGACCCGCCGCAAGCGCCGCCTGCTGGCGGTGGTGGCCGTGACGGTGCTCGTGCTCGTGGCCGCCTTCATCCTGATGCGGGGTGCGAGCTAGGCGCTCCTCCTGATCACGAGATGTGCAGAGGCCTCGGGGAGACCCGGGGCCTTGACTTCGTTTGGGGGCGCCCCTTCGGGCTCCCACCGCCCCCGTCGAAAGACCTAGCCCGCCGCCTAAAGCCAGTCCCCCCGTCGGGGGAAATGGACCATCGGCCGATTGTCGGGGCCTGGCCCCGGTTGGAGGATGTGCGGTAGTCCAGCCGAGAGGCTGGTGGGCCGGGCAGGTGAGGAGGAGGAGGCATGACCAGCCGGGACGCCGTGTTCGTGGAGTCGGTCTCGGCCATGTTGAAGTTGGCGCAGACCGACCCCGAAAGGGCCCGAGTGGCGATCGTGGCCCGCGGAGATCAGGTACTCGCGGCCCTGCGCGATTCGTTGCTGCCCGCGGCCAGAGAGTCGGAGCGGATCGTGGCTCTGATCGACCTCTACGTGCAGGCGACCTTCGAGATGCTTGTCAAGGCGGCACGTTCGGACGACCGGATCGAGTTCGGCGAGGCCGAGATCAAGGCCTGGGCGGTGGCCGAGGCGCTGGACCGGGGCGCCGAGGGCGCGCAGATAGGCGATCGTGATGCGATGAGGGCCTCGATGCGCGCGGCCGAGGCGATCCTGGGTCTCGACTTCATGTCGACCTAGCCCTCGGACGACTCCGGATCGGCTACCTGTCCGAGGAGTCGCGGCTGGCGGGGTGCTCCTCGGGGAGCTCCATCACGTTGTCGGGCTCCGACGGAGCCGCTGTCTCGGTAGCGACGTTCAAGGGTGCTCGAGCGAGGTCGTCCAGGGACGCGAGCTGCGAGTTGAGGTCCGTCACGGCGGCCGATGCCGGGCGGAGGGCCTCGATGACGCGACGGCCGATCTCCGCCCCCTGGCTCTGGATCTCGTGCATGGCGGCCTGCAGCGAGGCGATCATCGGCGCGGCTCGATCTCGCCACGCCGTCATCGTTTCGACGTCCCGCCTGATCCGTTCTCTCTCTGCGTCGACGGCTCGGAGCTCCTCGTTGGCGCGGACCCGGGTGGACTCCATGATGCTCGCGACCGCCTGTTCCGCGACCTCGATCACGGCGGCCAGCTCGCTCGCGGTCGAGGGGCCGGCGCGCGTCTCCTGCGCGTCGCTCGGTTCGACCGATGGCGCCTCCGCGGTCCCGCCCTCGATCAGCTCCCGATAACCCTCGACGAGCTCCTCGAGCTCGACCACACGCGCCTGCTGGGCGCTCATCGCCGCCTCGGACCCGGCCGACTCCTCGAGCGCCCGCAGCCGCTCCCGACTCTCCGCAGCCTCGGCCGTCGCCTGCTGCAAGTGTTCGGCCTGCTGCCGCAGGAGCTCCTCGAGACTCGCTGATCCGGCTCGGGCCGCGCGGAGCTGCTCGTCCCGCCCGAGGATGGCTTCCTTAGCGTCGCGCAGCTCGGTGTGCACCTCCTCGAGCTCGCGGCGCAGGGGGATGACCTCCGCCTCCATCGACCCGCGCTGAGCGACCGCTCGCTCCAGATCCGTGGTCAGCGTCACGCGGAGCTTCTCCGCGGTATCGAGCTGTTCCTCGAGCCCCGCCAGCCGGCCCTGCGTCTCGGAGAGCTCGGAGGAGAGGCGTTCGGCGCGCTGCTCCGCCGCACTCGCGCTCTTCGAGGTCCTGTCGAGCACGGCGTCCCGCTCGGTGAGCGCCGACTGAACGCTCGCCGAGCTGTATCCGAAGAGCCTGCGCTTCAGGTCGGCCATGGATGGAGTCCCCTCCGCAGGGCGATGGCTTGCGTGGTGCGTGGATTATGTGCGCGGCCCCGAGGCGGTTCAAACATCTCGCACCGGTTCTGGCTACGACCTCGCCGCCACGGTCCTCGACCGATCTGGGTCGGGCGGACCTTCGTCGGGGCCGGCTCCGAACAGGAGCGGATCAGCCGGAGGGTCGTTCGGCGCCCAGCGCGCGTGCTTGATCAACCAGGGGTGGTGCGGGGAGGACGATCCATTCGGCGGCCGGTCCCGGCGCCTCTTCGGTGGGGGGTTCCTGGCTCGTGCGAGCTCCAACTCCGCCGGGGGGATCCGGTTGACCCGGTGAGCCATCCTGTGCCTCGAGCTCGACGAGGTTGAGCGAACGTTCGGATGCAGGCGCCCGGGCGTCCTCGCCGGGGAGTGCGGCAAGCTCGGCGAACGCCGCCAGCCGAACACTCAACTCTTCGATGGCGTCGGTGAGTGGGGCGACGGCCTCGTCAACCCGGTCGCCGATACCAGCAGCCCGCTCCCCCGCGTCCTCGATCGTGGACCGGACCACGCCAACGAGGGAAGCCAGGCGATCGCGGCACGCCGCCAGCCGCTCGATCTCCGCCAGGGTCTCGCGGCGGGCCCCCTCCGC
>Ga0207578_1000125_pt1 | contig 6413 bp, 10 predicted proteins | sample NitcycUWRG10K412_FD_188278 | JGI IMG/M metagenome (GOLD analysis project Ga0207578, IMG submission 188278) | Soil microbial communities from Arlington Agricultural Research Station in Wisconsin, USA - Nitrogen cycling UWRJ-G10K4-12 (SPAdes) | ecosystem: Environmental > Terrestrial > Soil >... | reverse complement strand
ACAGTGAACAGTGGAACCTTCAGGAGCGATTCAGAGCTCGAGCTCCTGGACCATTTCAGTCGGCGGGGCGCTTCGGCGCCACCGTGCCAGCACGGCCATGCCTAGCCGGAGAGCCGCACCTTCGCCGAACTCCTGATCGACTGCGAGGAGGACCGGACGCTGCGGGCGGTGCTCGTCGGCATTTGCGGGAGGCCGCCGTTGCCCGTCCGCCGTCCGACTAGCCCCACAAGGCGCGGCCATACCAGAGCATTCCATAGAGGGCCCAAGCCAAGTTGATGGCGTTGAAGAGGATCGCCAGCTCCGCCAGGATGCGCCCGAGCCGGTCCAAGGCCTCACCCCGACCCCAGATTGCGAGGATCAGCCCGGCGACGTATCCGGCCGGCCTGAGGATCAGCCCGGCCACCCCGGATAGGGGCGTGAGCGAGACGACCAACCCCCAGCCGAAGGCCAGGATGAGCGACCCCAGCACCTTCGACGGGATTCCAGCCCCCGCGTGGTTGAGGGGTTTGTAGTAAGGAGCGGGAACGCGGTCAGAAGTCGGCAGAACCCCGTTCGGTCCCCACACGTCGTCTAGCCGCAACGGCCCGGGCTCGTCGGCCGGCTTCGACGCGGTCCAAGCCGGCGCCACGGCCGGGTCCTTCTGGCACGCGGGACAGACGGTCGCCTCGTCAGCGAGTTCCTCGGCGCAGTGTGGACAAACCTTCACGCCAGAGGTATCGGCGTACGGCCCAATCCCAATTGGGGAGCTAAACGGGTGCTCCCCTGCCCGCCGGTCCGAATCGCCGCTCTTCGATCAGGCCGTTGCTCGATGAACCGGCGATAGCGGTCACGGCACTCAAGGGCCGGCTCGCCCGAGCGGAACAGGAAGGAGACCGGCGGCAGGTCGCCGCTCGTGTCGTGCCGCTTCAGCACCACTGCATACCGCTCCTCCTGGGGCGTCTCGAGCTCACGGATCGGGTCGAGGAGCTGGTCGGCGACCTCGTGACCGTTTGCGTCGACGATCACGGCCTGCATGATGCTCGCGCGGGGAAGGCTTGCGAGCTCGGTCTCGGGATTGAGGTGGGTCCAGTTATCCAGCAGCACAAAGTCCCGAAGCGTCACCGCGACTTGGACAGAGCGGAACTCCCTGTTGATGCGCGCAAGGCCCGAGAAGAAGGTCGCCTGCGAGCCGATCGCTCGGAGCTTCTCGCTCCGACGCATTGCCGCCTGGTGACGGAGGTCCTGATCCCACGCGAGATCGGCCATCGCCGCACGCGCGTTATCGAGGTCGTCGTCGACCAGCATGTCCCAGAGCAGGTATGCGATGACTACGCTCATGGGAAGGTATCGGCCGTTTCTGGTGGGCGCTGGAGGATTTGAACCTCCGACCTCTTCCGTGTCGAGGAAGCGCTCTACCCCTGAGCTAAGCGCCCGAAGTTCGGCATGGTACCGCCGAGCCGAGGCGGGGACCGGAATTGAACCGGTGTAGAGGGTTTTGCAGACCCTTGCCTAACCACTCGGCCACCCCGCCGGAACACACGAGTTGCAGGTTCGGATCGACCAGTCTACCCGGCAGGCGTGACGGCACCTCGGGCTTAGGGGGGCGTGGTGAACCAGCGGGCGGCCTGTTCGGCCCAGGTCGGTGCCTTGCCGGGAAGCCGCCCCGCCGACGGCAACATGCCGGCGATGATCACGTCGAGGTAGCGCCGACGCATCTCGGCCGTCCGCTGCGCGTCGCCCAGGCGGGCCGAGGACACCATCTCGAGCAGAAGCCCGATATCCACGAACGTCAGCCCGGGTCGAAGGACGCCCGCGCCCTTCGTCCGGTCGAACAGCTTGATCCCCAGGACGCGCATCCGCTCGGCCCGCTCGAGGTGCTCGGGGGTCGGGGTGAAGGTACCGGCCAGGCGCACCACCAGCGCATGTGTGTCGGCCTCGACGATCCGTCGCAGCCACTCCACCCAGACCTCCCGAGGGTCGCCCGCTTGCGAGAGCGCCCGCTCGACCTCCTCGAGATACACGTCCTGCCCGATGGCGCACAGCGTGCCGACCAGCGCCTCCTTGCTCGGGTACCGCCGGTAGATGGCGCTGATCCCCACGCCTGCCCGTTCCGCCACCGCGGCGATCGGCGCGGTCGGGTCGACGATGAGCACGTCCCGCGCGGCGCGCAGGATCACCTCGTCGTTGGCCGCCGCCTGTGCGCGGCGACCGCTGAGCGATCGGTCGTCCAAGGACATGACCCCTCTCCGTCGGTGGGCCTGGCCTGCGGGTTTGCGGAACAGAGCATTCCGTTCTAGCGTAAAGAAAAAGCTCGGAAGGGAACGCTCCGTTCCACGATAGCAGGGAAGGGAGGCATGGCCGTGCAGGACGACATCCGCCCGTACCGGATCGACATCGCCCAGGAGGACCTCGACGACCTCCGAGACCGGCTCGCTCGAACCCGCTGGCCAGACGAGGTGACCGGGGCCGGGTCCGACTACGGGGTCCCGCTCGCGTACGTACGAGGCCTTGCGAACCGCTGGCTGGACGGCTACGACTGGCGCGCGTGGGAGGCCCGGCTGAACCGGTTCCCCCAGTTCACGACCACGATCGATGGCCAGAACATCCACTTCCTCCACGTCCGTTCGCCCGAGCCGGACGCGCTCCCGCTGGTCGTGACACACGGCTGGCCGGGCTCGATCGTCGAGTTCATCGACGTGATCGAACCGCTCTCGGACCCGCGGGCGCACGGCGCGGGAGCGACCGACGCGTTCGACCTCGTGATCCCCTCCCTTCCCGGCTTCGGCTTCTCGGGCCCGACCAGCGAGGCGGGCTGGACCAACGAGCGCATCGCCCGAGCGTGGGCGGACCTGATGGCGCAGCTCGGCTACGAGCGATACGGGGCCGTGGGCAACGACGCCGGCTCGATGATCAGCCCCGAGCTCGGCCGGAACGACCCCGATCACGTGGTGGGTGTTCACGTCACCCAGCTGTTCTCGTTCCCGTCCGGCGATCCGGACGAGATGACCGATCTCAGCGCCGACGAGCAGGGGCAGCTCGGAACCCTCCAGTGGTTCTACGAGAACAAGTTCAGCTTCAACACGCTCATGTCGCAGCAGCCGCAGACCCTCGGCTACGCGGTGAACGACTCACCGGCCGGGATGCTGGCGTGGAACGCCCAACTCCTCGGCGAGGACCTGGATCCCGACTTCGCCCTCACGAACGTGATGACCTATTGGCTGACGCAGACCGGGACCTCTGCCGCCCGCCTGTACTACGAGAACGAGCACGCGGAGCGACCCACCGAGCCGACTACCCTGCCCCTCGGTCTCGCCGGGTTCGGGGGCGACTTCTACGGCATCCGCCGGTTCGCCGAGCGGGACCATCGCAACATCGTCCACTGGCGGACCTACGATCACGGGGGCCACTTCGCGGCGCACAAGGCTCCCGACCTGTACGCCGCCGACGTCCGCGACTTCTTCCGCGCGATCGGCCGCTGAAGCGGCGCTGCCCTGGGTGGCTCGGACCTCAGACCATGGGGCCTTCGAGCGGACGGCGGGATTCGAACCCGCGACCCCACCTTGGCAAGGTGGTCGGGACGCGCACCAGACGCGATCCGTTGCACGAAACCCCTCCTCAGGAGCCACACTGGTATCAGTCCGTATCAGTCCGTATCGGTCCGTGCTATTCCTCGTGCGGGATGCTGCGAGAGGCCCAGCGGGGACGTTAGAGCTTCCGGACGAACTCAACGGTCCAGGTGAGATCGCCGGTCGTGCACAACCGAGCCTGTTCGTCCGACGTGAGGGTGGCTGCGCTCATCGATGCCGTTCCTTGTCCTCGTAGCGATCCCAGTTCACCTGCGCCAATCGTCGAACCGCCTTCGCCGAGCTCCTGATCGACTGCGAGGAGGATCGCACGCTCCGGGCGGTGCTCGTCGGAGGCCGTGCCAGAGGTCGTTCACGTCCCTGCGGTCTCGTCGAGTAGCCGGAAATATCTGGCGATCGGCAGGAGCGTGAACCCCGCTGCCTCGTACGCCGCCCGCGCAGCTTCGTGTCCCGGGTCACCGCCGGTCTCCACCACGGCGATGTCCATGCCACGGCTGCTCATGTGCTTAGTCGCGAACTCGGTCAGCCGCGAGCCGATGCCACGCCGTTGATAGTCGGGATCGACGCCGATGATGTCGATCAGGCCCATCCCCTCATGGAAGGCGTCCAGGGCGACCGCGACGAAACCGACCGGCCGTCCGTCCACGACCGCGACGAACACATCCCGTTCCTCGTTGGTACACGCGGATCGGACCGCCTCGGCCTGGTCTTCCTTCCAGCCTGGGTGCAAGCGGAGGAAGATGTCGTCACCTAAGACCTGCCGTACCGACGCGAAGACGGGTTCCCAGGCGCGGAGCGACAACTCAACGATCGCCCCGAGGTCGTCCTTGCGGAACTCACGGATGATCGTGTCTTCGGCCACCGCGTTCATACGCTACCTCCCAGCCGTGAGACCTGATGAGTCTCGAGCCCCGTATCCGCGAACGCCTCGATGCCCTCGGCCCCGCTCCCCGCGCCGAGCTTCTCCACGTCGAGATGCTCCCGGACTCCGAGCGAGAAGCGAAGGCAGACGAGATCGTCGAACGAGGCCGCAGCCCCGGGTGGTGGCAATCACCCGGGCAGGTCGTAGGCGCGCCAGACGGTCTCGACCTCCTTGTCCTCGACACGGTCGAGCGGGCCGTAGCGTTCTTCCGCCCAGGGCCGGAGCTCCCGGACAGCGTTCCGGCGGACGTCCTCGGCGACGTGCCAGGTCCAGGACCAACGCCCCTCCTCGATCGAAGCCAGGAACCATCCGAGTGGCCGCTCCTCCTGCTCGGGAATCGGGGGGAGGGCGCGTAGACGAGCGCCCAGCCGCTCGAGCTCGGCGTCGAGTGCACCGTGGTCCCCCCACATTAGGCCGACGGGATCGCTCGATAGGCCCGTGATCTCGGAGAACCGAGCCCGGATCGCCTTGCTCACCTCGTCGACCGCCCCCGGAGACAAGACCAGCACCCCCCCGGGACGTACCACCCGGACCATCTCGGCGAGTGCGGCGCGCCAGTCGGGGATCAGATGCAGCACCCACCGAAGGTACGCGGCCCCGAAGGCCCGATCGACGAAAGGCATGTTCGTGGCATCACCGAGGGTGAGCGGGAAGGGCGGAGAGCCACCCGCCTTCTCTGTGAGCTTGCGGAGCATCGGGGCCGACAGGTCGAGTCCCGCCAAGGGGATCCCCGCCTCGTGGAGCCGGAGCGCGAGCAGCCCGGTTCCGACCCCGACCTCGAGCACCTGGCCGCGGTCCCGGAGCTCAGACGCGAGAAGCGAGATCGTGCGCTCCATCGATTCGTCGGAGGTCGCCCGCGTCGAGTCGTAGTGATGAGCCGCCGTATCGAACCGGATCGAGTCGCTCATGGCGTCGAGATCGGACATCGGATGTGCTCGGTCGGGTCGACGACGGTAGCCGGGCGCCAAGCTCGCATGCAATAGCCGCGCCTTTTGCCGAGCTCGCGAGTCTGCCAGGAGGACCGGACGCTAGGCTGCCCGCGCCGCACGGCGAGCCGGGAATGAGCTGAGGTTCCCAGCCGGCTGACGTCGGGCTCGTTCTAGTTCGATGTATCGCCGATCGACAAGGGGGCGCCGAACCCGTCGTTCTGCATTGATCCGACGAAGCACGTCGTCGCCGTTGCGCGTGGTGTACGCCAGGGCCATGGCGATCGACCCGAGGAACCCACCCACCAAGAACGCCAGGATCACGGATCCGACCAACATGCGGCACCTCCTCGTCGAAGTAGTGCCAGCGGAATGGAGAGACCTTTCCCCTTCCCCAACTACGGCCTTACCCACCCCAAGTCGGTTTCATGCTTTGGTATCCCGTCTCGCAGGGTCTCCTGAGTCTGGGTTCGGTCATGCTCTGTTCTCCGACTCCCCTCTGCCTCCGGAAGTTTCCTTTCCTTGAGCCGTACCGAACTCCAGATCGGTGGCCGTAGGTCTCATGCTGCCGCTGCGCCGGAAGGCCGCGTCGCACGGCGAGCCGGCGGTGTAGTTTCCGGCTACCCCCGTTGTCCTCTCCCGAGATCAACTCCGGACAGATACCAGTGCTCTCGTTGGTCGATGTCGTCAACTCGACAACTGCTCGACGCAGAACTCGTTACCTTCGGTTCTGCCATGACGACCCACTCCCCTGGACTGGAACTGGGTGCACTCGGTTCTTGACTGACTTTCCCTCGGGAACGGAGACGAAGACCAGTCGCGGCCAGCTCCCATCGGGCGCGCTCGCCACCCAGTAGTCGTTGCCTGGTCGGTGCGTCCGCTTCTCGGGGTATCCGGTGACCGCTGCCCAGAACCGGGCGACGACGCGAGCGTCCAGGCAATCGAACGTTACGTTGAATACAACAGAACTCATGGAAACCTCCAGAAGGGCGATCGATAGTA
>Ga0207578_1000120_pt1 | contig 6813 bp, 5 predicted proteins | sample NitcycUWRG10K412_FD_188278 | JGI IMG/M metagenome (GOLD analysis project Ga0207578, IMG submission 188278) | Soil microbial communities from Arlington Agricultural Research Station in Wisconsin, USA - Nitrogen cycling UWRJ-G10K4-12 (SPAdes) | ecosystem: Environmental > Terrestrial > Soil >... | reverse complement strand
CCTGCGGCCCGCAGGAAGCCGGCGGCCAAGAAAGCCACGACCCGCAGGAAGACGGCGGCCCGCAGGAAGCCGGCGGCCAAGAAAGCCACGACCGGCAAGAAGACGGCGGCCCGCAGGAAGCCGGCGGCCAAGAAAGCCACGACCGGCAAGAAGAGGGCGGCCCGCAGGAAGCCGGCGGCCAAGAAAGCCACGCCCCGCAGGAAGACGGCCACCAAGACGTCTGAGCAGTTGGGTGCTCCTCTTCCTCCTCTAGAGCCCATAGTGCCCGTGGCGGATCCGAGCTTGATCCGGGAGGAACCCACACCTCAGCCGGCGTCCCCCCTGCCGGAGATGGAGAAGGTTGAGGAGCGGGGACTCTCCACAGACTTCTCCGAGCGCGAGGAGGAACTCGAGAAGGACTGATAATCGGGTACGAGTCGCCTCGATGAAGGCCCTACCACCGCGTGAGAACTGGTTGGTGCTGGAAGTGATTGGGTTCGACGGTGGCCTTACGGCCAGCAGGTGAGGTCGACTGAGGCGAGCCGCCTACCGGATCCCGAGCTGATCGAGCAGGCCGCTGCCCCCACTGCTCGCTGTGCTGATAGTTGTCCACTCGTCGGGGCGCTCATCACGGCACGTCGGGTCGCGGCTCAGATCCGAACGTTGCCGAGCCAGCTGCGGTAGAGGCCGGCGTAGGTCCCGCCGACCTCGACGAGCTCGGTGTGTGTCCCGTGTTCCACGATGCGCCCTGCGTCGAAGACGAAGATCTCGTTGGCGCCCTCGGCCGTGCTCAGGCGGTGGGCGATCGTGATCGTGGTGCGGCCCGCCGAAAGGCGACGGAGCGCCTCGGTGATCCGTCGTTCGGTGGCTGGATCAACGGCGCTCGTGGCCTCGTCGAGGATCAGCACGCCCGGGTTGCCGATCTGCGCTCTTGCGAGCGAGACGAGTTGACGCTCGCCGACGGAGAGCCACTCGCCCCGCTCGCCGACGCGCGTGTCGATGCCCGTTGGCAGCGACTCGACCCAGTCGGAGAGGCCGAGATCGTCGAACGCGGCCTCGACCTCGCGATCGGTCGCGCCCTCGCGGCCCGCCCGGACGTTCTCGCGCACCGTGAGGTCGAACAGGAACCCATCCTGCGGCACCATCCGTATCGCGCTCCTGCGCGAGGCCTGCGCAACCTCGCGCAAGTCTGCGCCCTCGAGCTCGATCCGACCGCGAAGGGGATCCGCGAGCCGCGTGAGCAACTTGCAGAACGTGGTCTTCCCCGAGCCGGTCTCGCCAACGATCGCCACGTGCGCGCCCGCCGGCACGTCGAAGGAAACGTCCCGGAGCACCACCGGCCCGTCGCCGTATCGGTAGGAGACGCCCTCGGCCCGCACGGCGAGCGCTCCGTGGCCCAGCGTCACCCCGGATGTCGGCTCTACGATCTCGACTGGCAGTTCGAGCAGCGCGAGGATCTTGCGCCACCCCGCGATCGCCGTCTGGGTCTGCGCGTAGATCTCTGGCAGGTCGGTGAACGGGTGCAGGAACAGGTCGGCGAGGAACAGGAACGCCGACACCGTGCCGAACGTGAGCCCCCAACCTGGCCCGAAGGTGGCGCCGACCAGGATGACCGTCGACAGCGCGAGTCCCCAGAAGATCGTTCCCATCGGCCAGAGCCTCGCCGTCCGCAGGTGCGCGAGGACGTGCGCCCGGTACCGGTCGTGGATCGAGCGCTTGACCCGCTGGTCCACTCGGTCCTCGAGACCGTAGGCGCGCACGACATCGGCGCCCATCACGCTCTCGGAGACCTCGGCCAGCATCTCGCCGACCCGCCCGCGCACCAGGTCGTACGCCTCAGACAACTTGCCCTGGAGCTTGCCCATGACCAGCAGCAAGGGCGCGACCATCAGGACGACGGGGACCGTGAGCTGCCACGAGTACAGCAGCATGATCACGAGCGTCAAAGTGATCTGCAGGACCGCCCAGATCCACTCGATCCCGCCCTCCTCGGTGAACTCGGACAACGTGTCGACGTCCGCGGTCACGCGCGCTACGAAGACGCCGCGGCGCTCCCGCGACTGCGTCGCGATCGAGAGCTGGTGGATGTGCTCGAACCCCCGCACGCGGAGCGCCATCAGCGCCTCCTCGGAGGCCCGCACCAGCCGGCGCGCCGCCGTCCGGCCCGCGACGAACGCGACGAAGACCAGCGTGAACGCCGCGCCGCAGAGCCCGAAGACGAACTCCGGGCGGAACCCGCCCTCGAACCCGTGGTCGAAGATCTGCTGCACCAGGATCGGAACCACGAGGTTGCCCACGACGGCGCCGAGCGAGACGACGACCGTGAGAACGAGACCCCGGCGCAGCTCCGGGCTGAGCCGGAGCCCGGCGATCAGGACGCGCCACGCACTCCTGAGGTGCTCGGGGATCGGGAGCTCCTCGCGGCCCGGGGTCTCCACGGGCGACTCGTCGATCACGGTGGTACTCATCGCTCGCCCCGCTCGTACGCGAGGATCATCGCAGCGTAGCCCGGCTGGGATGCCATCAGCTGCTCGTGCGAGCCGGTCGCCCGCAAGCGGCCTTCCTCCAGGAACAGCACACGGTCGGCGAGCCGGATCGTGGATAGGCGGTACGCGACGATGATCAGCGTGGTCTCGAGTTCCCGCCGAAGGCCGGCCAGGATCTCCGCCTCGATCGTCGGGTCCACGGCGCTCGTGGCGTCGTCCAGGAACAGCACGCGGGGCCGCCGGACCAGCGCGCGGGCGAGCGCCACGCGTTGCCGCTCGCCGCCGGAGAGCGTGTGCCCGCGCTCGCCGAGGACGGTGTCGTAGGCGTGTGGGAGCGCGAGGATGAAGCGGTCAGCCTGCGCGATCGCGGCGGCGCGCTCGATCTCGTCCAAGCTCGCGCCGGAGTCGAGCGCGATGTTCTCGGCCACCGTGGTCGCGAACAGGAAGGACTCCTGGAACACGAGCGACGTGGCCCGGCGCAGCTCGCCGGAGTCGATCTGACGGATGTCGACGCCGCCGATCAGGATCCGACCCCCCGATGGGTCGTCCAAGCGCACCAGGAGCTGCGCGAGCGTCGACTTGCCGACGCCCGTGGGCCCGACGATCGCGACCGACTCGTTCGGCTCGACGTGGAACGACACCTCGTCGAGCACGGAAGTGCCGTCGAAGCCGTACCTGAGTGACTCGGCCCGGACATCGAGCCGGCCGGGCGGCAGCGAGATGGGGTCAGCCGGCCGCGTGATCGTGTCCGGTTGCTCGAGGACTTCGAGGATGCGGCCGTGGCCGACAACGGCACGCGGAAGTTCCGAGAGGATCCAGCCGACGAAGCGCATCGGCCACGCGAGCAGGCCGAACAGCGTGACGACCTGCACCAGGGTCCCGAGCGTGATATCGCCGGTCGAGACCCGCCACGCACCGATCGCGAGCATCAGGATCACGGCCAGGTTCGGGAGAGCCTCGAGCGCCTCCTCGAACCAGGCGCGGATGTAGCCGGCCGCGACGCGCTCGGTCCGCAGCTGCTCGGCCTTCTCGCGAAAGCGGCCCACCTCGACGCGCTCGCGCCCGAGCGTCTTCACGACGAGCGCCCCGTCGATCGACTCGTGCGCAACGGCGGACACCTCGCCGATCCGCTCCTGGACCCGCCGGGCTGGGGCCTGCATCTGCAGCGCGAACGAGCGATTCATCAGACCGAGCGCCGGCACCGTCAGAAGCCCGATCAGCGTGAGGAAGGGGTCGGTCGCCACCAGGGAGACGAGCGCGAACAGGACCAGGAAGATCACGCCGATCGCGAACGGGACCGGGTAGAGGACCTCGATCGCGGCCTCGACATCGGCCTCCATGTGCGCGAGCAGCTCGCCGGTCGGCCGAGTGCGGTGGTAGGAGAGCGCGAGGTCGCGGTATCGGTCCGAGACGCGCTCGCGCAGCGTCGCGGCCACGGCCGCCCCCGTCACGCCGCTGTAATAGCGGCGGATCCCGATGCCGAGCGCCCGGACGGCGGTAAGCCCCATCACCGCGCCGATACCGAGCCAGACGGTGGAGGAGTCCACTCCTTCAGGCGTGAACGCCGGCCGCAGGACCCGGTCGGTCACCCACCCGAGGGCGACCGTGACCGCCACCGAGCCGATCGCGAACAAGAACGCCCCGAACACGGCGATCGCGAACGGCCGCGGGTGCATCCGGATGTACGAGACGACCAGGCGCACGCCGCGGCCGAACAGGTCCCGCGGGCCCTCCCCTTCGTCGGCGAAGGCCCGTTCCGTCCGGTCGGCCTCGGCGGTTTCCATGGGCCATCCATGATGCGGGACGGCGTGGTCTCTCGACTTGCCGTCGGCCCCACGCAGCGAGCGCGCTCAGGGGGCCGCTAGGCGGAACCCAAGTACAGGACCGAGGCTGCCCCATGGAGTGTCCAAGGCAGGCTCGGTTCAAGGATGGCGCACCGCGTGCTCACCGATTTCATCTGTGAGCTGGGAGGGTTACGGTAAAGGACGAGCCATGGACGCCTGACTCGTGATACGGGGTGCTCCGATGACTGCATGGACCGACGTGGAGCTGGGACGCATCGGCGACGCGCAGGAGTTGCAGCTCGCCTCGGAACGTCCGGACGGCACGCTCCGCGGGTACGTGACGATGTGGACCGTTCGCACCGGAGACGAGCTCTACGTTCGCTCCGCCCACGGCGCGGACAACCCGTGGTTCCGCCGCGCGAAGGCGAGCCGGGTGGGTCGCGTCCGGGCCGGTGGTCTGGAGCGGGACGTCACGTTCGCCGAGGTCGCCCCGGGCGTGCAGTTCGACATCGACGCCGCGTACCACGCGAAGTACGACCGGTACGGGCCCGAGATCGTCGGGACTGTCGTGGGCTCTCAGGCCCATGACGTGACGATCAGGCTCGTGCCGCGTTCGACGAGCTCGTAGGGATGGACGCTCAACCGACCGAGCGGGAGCAGCGAGTCACCCCTTTGGAGCTCCTCTTCGATCTCGTCGTGGTGTTCGCGATCACGCAGGTGACCCTACGTCACGACTGCCCGGAAGAAATACTGACGGTTGTCGTCGAGCGGCTTCCCAGAGCACGAGTAAGGAGTTGCTAACCAACACTTGTATCGGGTGCTCGCGTTGGTCAATACCAGAACGACCCGCTGAACGGTACCTTTGCCGAAAGGCACCTGCTTGCTGCCGTCACCTCGGGCATCGAGTTTGATGATGATGTTCTTGACCGCACCAGTCTTGAAGAATACGACCGCCGTTGCTTGGGGCATCGTTGAGCGCGCGGTCGAGTCCACTAGGAGACCGAGCTTCGCAGAACGACTGATGCCCGCTTTCGGGGTGAAGACAAGGTAACTATTGGTCAGGTGGTCGGTAGGGATCGACCACCAACCGCTGTCGGACCTTGCGGCAGTAAGGCCGAAGGTCTTGTCGATTTTCGGGGTCGGGTAAGCACTGCCTTCCTCATAGAAGCGCTTTGGAGCAAGATTGACCGCGCCGAAGTCTGCGAAGGCCCACTCCAAGTACCAGTTCCGCTCACGAGCAGCCTTCTCGAGGGCCTGCATCGAGTAGAAGTCTGGGCCTCCGGCACTGCCATCAGCCCACTCCCACGCATCACGGACGAAAGAGGGATCCGCACGGCTCTGCGTTCCGAAGTACTCGGTGAGGAAGCGGATGTAGATCCAGTTTCCATAGACGAATGACTTCCTCAGATCACCAAAATCGACCGGGACGTAGCCCTGCCGCATCGAGCTCGTGGATAGATAGGTCCTGTTGTCGTTCACGTTGTCGAAGACCTCGTCCTCCATCCAGGTCGCCGTCGATTCCATAAACCAAGCGTCTTCAAGGGCGTCGTACGCGAACTGGACGGCGTGGAAGAACTCGTGAGGAGCCGTCGCCTGCAACCCAATCAGACCCGATGCGTTTGACCCGAACTGAGCTGCACTGAAGTCGTTGTCCAGAACACAATAAGCTGAGCCGTCATAAGGTGGGTAGACACCATCAAGGATATCCGGATCGTCCGTGGTGCAGTACCCGAAGAGTCCGTCATCACCGATATCGGCGAGGTACACATCAATCCGTGAATCGGGACCGTGGTTCGATGAAGTGAGGTCAGACTTCGGCGGGCGATAACCATAGTTGGTTACTTCTGTCTGCCACACGTCCTCCAACACATCGGCATTTGTCTCAACCCAGTCGGGATAGCCCGATCCATCGGCGTCAGTCAGGGGCGGTGCATCGATCGACGATACGACCCAATGAAGGCAGACATTCGTCGAGCAGGCCGTCACGCTTGGGACGGTGTAGCCGTCACCAGATGGGTCAGCTGCTCCGTCGTCTGGCCTCGCGAGAATCGCGAGAGCCCTGGCCCGCTGGGCCCCATCGAGCGCGTGCACTCGGACGGCGAGATCGCGGAGTATCAGCGTCGCGATACGGGGATCGGATGGGCGCACAGTTCCAAATCGCGAACGAATGCTTCCAAACAAGCTGCTTGCGCGCTCCAGTGCGTACTGTGCGTCAGTCAGACTCCCGCGCTCGAGAGCACGCGTAAGTCCGTCGGGGGGCGCGGGGACCAGCCCAGGGTGTTTGGCAACGTGCCTAGAAAGCGACGAGGACAGATCCCCGGAATCACCTGATCTTGGTTTGCCCGGTAGCGCCCCCGCCGGCGCAACAAGGACCATCAGTACAGCGATAGTCACAAGCAAGGCGCTCGTGGCTGCTCGATGGATCACTGACCTTCCCCCAACTATCGACCTCCGCGCGATGATGGATGGCGAATCCGTCCAGTTCAAGTACTTTCAAACGTCGCTATGGGTCGAACGTGGTGCTGCCCCACTAGGACGGAGCTCCCGCAGCATCCCTACCAGCA
>Ga0207578_1000118_pt1 | contig 7016 bp, 8 predicted proteins | sample NitcycUWRG10K412_FD_188278 | JGI IMG/M metagenome (GOLD analysis project Ga0207578, IMG submission 188278) | Soil microbial communities from Arlington Agricultural Research Station in Wisconsin, USA - Nitrogen cycling UWRJ-G10K4-12 (SPAdes) | ecosystem: Environmental > Terrestrial > Soil >... | reverse complement strand
TGCGTAACAGAACGACGGCTGACGAGACAGGGTCTACGAGGAGGCGATGAGATGGACAACTCGAAGCAACAGCCCACGTCTATCCCCCAGACCGAGCAGGAGTGGCGCACCCGCCTGACCCCTGAGCAGTACGAGGTGCTGCGTAACAAGGGAACGGAGCAGCCGTTCACGGGCGCGTATGCGTCGACGAAGGAGCCCGGTGTCTACAGGTGCGCCGGATGCGGGGCCCCGCTCTTCAGCTCAACGACCAAGTACGAGTCGGGGACCGGCTGGCCGAGTTTCTGGGAGCCGATCGAGCCCGGGGCCGTCGAGCTGCACGACGACCGGACCCTGTGGATGCATCGCACGGAGGTCAACTGTGCGCGATGCGGCGGCCATCTGGGGCATGTGTTCTCCGACGGACCCCCGCCGACGGGCGATCGCTACTGCATCAACTCCGTCTCGCTGGAACTCGAGCCGGAGCCGCACGGGGAGTAGACGACAGACCTAAACCTTCCGGCCCCAAAAGTCAGGGTGAAGGCGTTCGTCGAGCCACAATCGGCCAAAGGCCGCTCAGGGATCGGCCGTAGGGCGCCGTTGCCTATCGCTCGTGTTGGCCTCCGGGCGAAGCAAGTGACCGACGAAGTGCATCCACGACATGGAACCGGAGAGGCTCGTCCGCCTCCAGATCCATCAGGATTTCGGCCATCCTTTGTCCGTCCGGCCGTTCGCGGAACTGTCGGATCGCGTCCGCTCGGATGATGGAGGGGGCAGTCAAGTCCCGAAGGAGATCCCGTCGCTCGTCGACGCTCAAGCGTGAGACGTGACGTATCGCACGCCGACTCAGGTCGCCCACCTGCGGCAGCATGCTCCGCCCGGTCCGAGGGGGCAACGTCGCTGCTCTGGAGCACCTTCTCCGGGACGGCCCGTCCAGCGATAGGGTTGGATCGACTTCACACGACCGGAAGGGGTCGGCATGTCGTCCATCTCGGAGCGGGAGAGCAGGCAGATCGAGGCGGCGAACGCCTCCGGCACCACTCCGGTCGTCTTCGTCCACGGCCTCTGGCTGCTGCCGAGCAGCTGGGCCAACTGGGCGGACTTCTTCAAGCGGGCCGGTTACGCGCCGCTGACGCCGGACTGGCCGGACGATCCGGAAACGGTCGAACAGGCGCGGGCGAACCCAGATGTCCTCGCCAAGAAGACGCTGAAGCAGGTTGCCGACCACACGGCCGACGTGATCGGCAAGCTCGACGAGAAGCCCGCCGTGATGGGGCACTCGACCGGCGGATTGTTCGCCCAGATGCTCGCCGGCCGTGGCCTCTCGGCAGCTACCGTTGCCATCGACCCGGGCGTGTTCCGCGGCGTCCTACCGCTGCCCCTGTCCACACTCAAGGCGTCTGGACCGTTCCTGTTGCCCCAGTATCGAGGCCGCGCCATCACGCTCACCTTCGACCAGTTCAAGTACGGCTGGGCGAACGCCCTCGATGAGGACGAGGCGAAGCGCCTGTACGACACCTACCACGTGGCCGGGTCGGGGATCGCCCTGGCCCAGATGGCCGATTCCAACCTCAATCCCTGGACGGAGTCGAAGGTCGACACGAAGAACCCCGATCGGGGCCCGCTGCTGATCCTCGACGGGGAGAAGGACCACACGGTTCCCTGGGCGATCGCCAACGCCTCCTACAAGCGGCAGAAGCGCAACCCGAGCGTCACCGAGATCAAGCAGATGCCCAACCGCGGCCACTCGCTGACCATCGACCACGGCTGGCAGGAGGTCGCGGAGACCGCGCTCGACTTCGTCAAGCGGTTCGTCCCGGCCAAGCCGAGCTAGCCCGCCTCGATCTGTCGCCGCGATCTCTCAGCCGATGGGACGTGGTTCGAGGCGTTACCAGCGTTCGACCGCATCCACGAGCGCGTCGATGTCGGCCGTCGTGCGGGCGAGGACGATCGCACCATCGGCTCCGGCCTCGCGCCAGCGCGACCAGGTCTCGCGCGGGGCGTTGACCCAAGGGCTGTCGGCGATCCGCTCGTCGCTCAGCCAGTCGCCTTGGGAACCGACGAGGACCCGCTGATCGGCACGTCGCCGGCCGCTCTCCTCGAGTGACTCGAGGTAGGCGGGCAGATTGGCCTCGATATTGACGTCGAAGGCGGACCAACCGTCCGCGATCCGACCCGCCAGGCGCGCGCCGGCCGCCGTCTCGCCGCCGATGATGATGGGCGGCGGTGGTACAGGAACCGGGTAGGCGGTCGCCTCGCGGAGCGGGTAGAACGGGGACGATCGGGTCACGGGGCCACCCGTCCAAAGGGCGCGCAAGACCGCCACGGCCTCCGTCAGTCGTGCGACACGCTCGCGGGCTTCAGGGAACTCCATGCCGTAGGCCTCGTGTTCAGCGGGAGCGCCGCCGATCCCGATCCCCAGTACCAACCGACCCTTGCACGCGATCTGCAGCGTGGATGCCATGCGGGCGAGGAGGGCCGGATGGCGGTTCATCACGTTGGCGACGAAGGGGCCGATGGTGACGTGCTCGGTGCTGGCCGCCGCCATCGACAGGATCGTCCAGTTCTCCACGACCGGAACGGTCGCGTCGCCGCGGCCGATGAAGTGGTCCCAGGCCCAGACCCCGGCGTAGCCCGCCGCATCCAGGCGCCGGGCACTCTCGAGCCACCAACCCGGCTCGGCCCTGATCGTCCGAAGGCAGACGCCGATCGGCAGCCTATCCCGATCCGAGGCGGCAGACTCCACGACGGCGTTCACCTGGCGAGACGACTTCCCTTCATCAAGTCGATGAGGATACCTTTCGTCTCGCGGACTCGAGGGTTGATGACCACTGCATCACCGGGCACCTGGAGCCCGCGCCGGACGGGCCGGCGCCCTTCGGAGTCGTGATAGAACCATCGCGATGGCGGAGAGGCTGTCCCCCGAGGACTCCCGCATCCTCGCGCTCGAGTCCAGTTCGATCGTCGGCCACACGTGCAAGGTCGTGATCGCCGATCGGACCGGCGACGGCGTCACGTACCTCCGCGACCGGATCGCCCGTCGCATCGCGCTCGCGCCGAGCTGTCGGCGGCGGATCGTGATGACTCCCCACGGTCTCGACGCGCCGGTGTGGGCAGACGACCCGAACTTCGACGTTCGCCGGCACGTCCGTAAGGTGCCCGTCTCCAGCCCTGTCGGAGACGCGGAGCTGCGCGAGATCGTCGCTGGGGTGATGGCGGAACGGCTGCCCCGCGATCGGCCGCTCTGGGCGATCGACGTCGTCGAGCCCCTCGAGGACGGCACGAGGGCCGTCATCTGGCGCATCCACCACGCGATGGCCGACGGGCAGGCGGCGCTGGCGATCGGCTCGGCCCTGCTCTGGAGCGACTCGACCGATTCCGAGCCCGACCCTCCACAGCTTCCCCGCGCCAAGCCGCTGCCGAGCTCGAACAGGCTGATCGCCGCCGCTCTGTCGGACCGGGCCCGTGCGGCCGGTCACACCGCCCGTGGGATTGGGCGTCGCGTCGCGTCGCGGCGCCGTGTGCGGGAAAGCCTCGAGGAGCTCCGCGGGGCCCCGAGCGCGATCCGGCGCGAGCTGGTCCCCGAACCCGGGACCTCGCCGCTGAACGCGCCGGTTGGGCGGAGACGTCAGGTCGCGTTCGTCGACCATCCGCTCGACGCCGTGCATCGCGCATCGCGCGCCCTGGGCGAAGGGGTGACGATCAACGATCTCCTTCTCGGTGTGATCGCTGGCGGACTGCGCCACTGGCTCGAGGCACGGCACGGCTCGATCGGGCGGCTGCGTGTCCAGGTGCCGGTGAGCATGCATCGAGAGGGTGAGGCGCCCGGCGCGGTCCCGAACCGGGACTCCTTCGTCAACATCGACCTTCCCGTTCAGGAAGCCGACGCCGCTCGGCGCGTGTTGGCCGTCCACGAGCAGATGCAGGCCCGAAAGCAGGATCATGACGCCGAACAGCTGTACGCGGTCTTCGCTGACGTCGGGCACGTGTCGAAGCACATGTTCGACCTCGCGCACCGCATCGCATCGAACCCGCACGTCTTCGCTCTGTCCGTCTCGAACGTGCGTGGTCCCGCGGGTACGCACTACCTCGCGGGAGGGCAGATCCGGGAGGTCTACTCGCTCGCGGAGATCGCCCCGCACCACGCACTCCGGGTCAGCGCGATCTCGTTCGCAGGACGGATTGCGATCGGCTTGTGCGCTGACGGCGACGCGATCCCGGAACTCCCCGAGCTCGCCGAGGGCGTCGAGCGGTCGCTGGTCGAGCTGACCGAGGGCGTCACGGCGTGACGGAGCTCGGGATGCGCACGATCGGGCTCCTCGGTGTGCCGACGAACTCGGCAGGCACGACGGACGGCGTTGCACGCGCCCCACAGGCGTTGCGGGAGGCGGATCTGGCGACGTCCTCCGCCCATGCGGAGGTCCACGACTACGGGGACGTCACGTTGCCCGACCCGTCACCGGCGCGCGACGCGCGGTCGCACGTCATCGATCCGGACGGCCTCGGTGCGCTCGTCGCCCGTGAATCTCCATGGGCGCAATCTTCACCCGTGCCTGCTCGCGACGGCAACTACGGCATGGCGAACGTCTCGTGGTGGGTTCTCGTCGGCAGGCGTCACTCGCCGGCGGGGTGGAACAGCTCCACCAGGTTCCCGGAAGGATCCTCGAGGAGGATCTGCTTGCCTCCCGGCCCGGTGACGATGTCGTTCCGGAAGGGGACGCCTTCGGCGCGAAGACGCTCGACCTCGGCCTCGATGTCGTTCACTACGAACTCGACCCGGTTCCAGCCGCCAGGGCCGGGCTTCGCCCCGTCCGGCATCGGCCGCCCCGCGGAGCTGGACGGCCCGCTGAGCAGCAGGCGCAGGTTGCCACGGAACACGTCGGCGAACGCCGGTGCCGCGTGTGTTCCTACAGTGAAGCCGAAATGCTTCGTGTAGAACTCCACGGCGGCATCGACGTCATGAACCATGTACCGCACGTTGACGGTGCCTTCTGGCATGTCACCTCACCTCCCGGCGCGGTCGATCGGACGAACGAGCCGCCAGCCTCGTGGATGTGATCGTGAGATCCCGTGTACCTCCGACTCTTCGGTACCCCGCAGACGCGGCTGCGGATCCGCGACCGCGCGGCGCGCCTCGGCTAGCGATCATGACGTCGCCTCCCACTTGTACCTACTCGGTGCGATCTCGGGTCGGGACAAGGCAGAACGGATGACCTGCCGGATCGGCGTAGACCCGGGAGCGGTCGCCCGGCTGATTATCGAACTTCGTCCCGCCCAGGGCGAGCACGGCTCGCTCGGCTGCGTCCAGGTCGTTAACCCGAAGATGCAAGTGAAGCTGCATGGACGAGGCCGGGTCTGGCCAAGTCGGCGGCTGATGGCCCGGCGCTCGCTGGAACGACAGGTGGAAGCCTGCGTTCTCGCTCTCGCCTACCGAGTACCAGTCGGCGTGCGAGTGGACCACAGGCCACCCCGTCAGCCGGCTGTAGAACTCCGCGAGAGCGGCGGGATCGCGGCATTCCAAGGCGACTCCGCTCAGCTGTCCAACACCACCGCTCACAAGGTCAACCTACTCGACGTCTGGGCACAACGCTGCCCGACACTGACCTGGCCTGTGTCGGCCTCCATGTTTCCCGTTGACACCCGAACGGACGGTCTGCCCATGAGGAGCCTTGTTGGCGGATCAAGAGGGGTGGGTAGGGCGGGCACAAGAAGCGTCGCTGAGCGAAGGCTTGGCGGACCGCAAGCTCCCGTGCTGCCGCGCGATGAGGAGTTCGGCGAAGGCTCGCGTCTTTGGATTGGCCCGGTACCAGCCGATCGCGACGCCCGATCGAGGTTTCGCAGCATGAGGACGTCGACCAGTTCGGCGGGGGGGAGCCGGGCCGACGGCGTCGAGGTGGGCTCGTAGTCGGCGTTCTAGTTGGTCCGGGCTTGTGCGCCCGGGACCGCCGTACCCCGCTCGTGTGCTCCCGTCGGTCGGGGTAACCACGAGTGGTTCCCGTCTACCCGAGAGGCCAGCGCGATCGACAGGGAAGCGACGTGCCCGCCCACGTGGGGAACTCCTACGCGTCGAGATCGACGCGGCGCTTCGTTGACGATGCGACGAAGACGATCCGGCCGTCGACGAGGAGCCCTGTCCGCTCCAGGGACTTCGTCGCCTCACGGTCCGGCAGGTACAGCACCACCATCGTCTGGCCGAGCCCCCCCATGTCCTCGGCGACGTTCTTGATGGCGTCGCACCCGTCGTCTGTTACCTCTTCGACCTCACAAAGATCGAAGGTGACATCGATATCGGGCGGAGCAGCGACGCGCGCGCGCAAGCGCTCCTCGTCTTCCTCTGTCAACGTCCCCCAGGCGACGACGTAGGGACGTGCATCGGAGCTTCCGATCCGTTCGATGATTGCCACGCCAACGATCCTGACATGGGAGGGCTTGCCGCGCAGTCCTCCAAGTAGGGGAGGGCCACTGCATCGGATGACTCCCCAAGCTCCGGACGATGATCGCCTGTCAGGCACGACGCGGGTGCGTGCCCCTTACCCGGGAAGCACGGAACTCGACACCCCTCCCTTCCGAGCCCGGACTCGCAGAGGGGAGTCGAACGAAGGAAGCCGCGGGGCCGATCGTTCAGCTAGTACTGCGGGTCACCTCGCCCGGCTCGTTTCCGTCGCTCGGATCGCCTCCGACGGCCGGGTCACCTCCGGCTCTCTCGTTGTCCTCACCGGCGTTCCTGTCTTGGCCGTGTACGTCACCGGCGTTCTCACCCTGGCCGTGTACGTCACCGGCGTTCTCACCCTGGCCGTGTACGTCACCGGCGTTCTCGTTCTTGCCGTGATCGGCGCCGGCGTTCTCGTTCTTGCCGTGATCGGCGCCGGCGTTCTCACCCTGGCCGTGTATGTCACCGGCGTTCTCACCCTGGCCGTGATCGTCGGCGTGCTCGCCCATGTGGCGACCATGATCCGGTGACTCACCGCGCCCCCGTCGGTCGCTGGGCTCGCCCTCGTTCTGGGAGGGAACATAGGCGGGTGTTGGCGTCGTGGGGGAAA
>Ga0207578_1000114_pt1 | contig 7821 bp, 7 predicted proteins | sample NitcycUWRG10K412_FD_188278 | JGI IMG/M metagenome (GOLD analysis project Ga0207578, IMG submission 188278) | Soil microbial communities from Arlington Agricultural Research Station in Wisconsin, USA - Nitrogen cycling UWRJ-G10K4-12 (SPAdes) | ecosystem: Environmental > Terrestrial > Soil >... | reverse complement strand
CCAGGGCCACGAGACCCCAATTGATGGCACCCACCACCACGAGAAGCAGCGCCACCGCGTCCAGCTTCTTCATCTTCCTCTACCTCCTGACGAACCCGTCTAGGTTCTGTCGAGAGTGAGGATAGAGTCACTCCAAGTCTGTTGTCAATAGTTTGTAGAGTGTTCTGTCGAGATGGTGTACGGTACCGCCCATGGCGAACGCGAACGGTTACCTGCGGATCGGTGAGCTCGCCAGGCGGACCGGCACCTCGCCGGAACTCCTCCGCGCCTGGGAACAGCGTTACGGGCTACTGCGCCCGTCGAGATCGGCCGGCGGGTTCCGCCTCTACTCCGACGACGACAAGGCGAAGATCCTGCGAACCAAGCAGTTGATCGCGAGCGGTCTCTCAGCGGCCGAGGCGGCGAGACAGGCGATCATCGGCGAGACGGTCACCGAGGGCGCCCCGCCGGTCCTCGAAGGCCTCGCGGACGAACTGCGCGATGCCCTCGATCGCTTCGACGAGGACGGCGCGAACCGAGCGTTGGACCGGTTGATCGCGGCTGTCTCCGTTGAGACCGTCATGCGCGAGGTGCTCCTGCCGTACCTTCGGATCCTCGGAGATCGGTGGGCGCGAGGTGACGTCTCGGTCGCGCAGGAGCACTTCGCTTCGGCGCTGCTCCGCGGCCGGCTGCTCGGTCTCGCCCGTGGGTGGGGCACCGGGACCGGACCGACGCTCGTCCTCGCATGCCCGCCTGGTGAGCAGCACGACCTCGGGCTGATCATGTTCGGGATCGCGGCGTCGCGCCGTGGCCGACGGATCACCTACCTCGGTCAGGACACCCCGTTCTCGACGATCGCGACCACGATCGACGCTGTGGGGCCCGAGCTCGTGGTTCTCGCGGTGGCGGAGGGCACGTCGCTCGGAGAGCACGCGCGCGCGATCAGGGCACTGGCAAAACGGGTGCCGGTGGCGGTCGGTGGCGCGGGGATCACCGAGGACGAGGTTCGAAGACTCGGCGCGCGTTTGCTCGAGGGCGACCCCGTTGAGGCCGCGGGCGCGCTCACCGGCTGACGACGATCGAGGCCCCAGCGGGTTCAGGGACGAGCTTTGCGGCGGCGCATCTGGAGGTGAGCGAGCAGATCACGCGCGCGGGCGGATCGGAAGAGCGGCATCGTGAGGACCGGCGTCACCACCGTCGGCGGGCAACACGACCTCCCCGTTCCCAGCCGATGTTCGACCGTCCGCCACGTTTTCGAGTTCTGTGGCGCGACACACGGTCCACGACGTCGGCGGTCGTCCCCGGGCTTCGAGCTGGCCCCAGCGAGTCCGGACCGGTCCGTGACACCCTGCGTCAGCAGTTCAAGGCGACACGCGGCTCGCAGGTTCGATCGGTTCCCTTCCTTCGTCGGATTCAAGGGTTATACCTTTCAGCACCTGGATCACTCCTCCCAGAGGGGCAGCCATGGCCAACAAGGACTAGGGGGTTCGAAGAGTTCGAGACCGCGGCGAGCAAATCGCTGAAGGAGAAGCGCCAGGCGAAGAAGGCGAAGGCCGATCGTTCCGGCGCTCCTTCGATGGGATCATCGACCAATAGGTAGCGCTGGTCAGCGATCGACTGGGTGGGTGCGGCTCAAGCCCGCTTCGCTGCCCGGACGATGCGGTCGCTCCCACTTTTCGGTGCGATTAGGGTCTCGTGCCCGTCCGCCCACCGGACTCGATAGCTGACGCTCACTTCACCTTGGATCACTTCCAGAACCTCGCCCTCGCGAGGCGGGGAACCCACCTGAGCTGAGTCGATGATGATCAGATCGCCGGACCGTCCTGGCGCGGTTAGCTTGGATCCGCGACGGGGTGGCGTCCCGGCCCGACGCGCAGGCGTCGTCTTACGCTGAGACGAAGCTCGAGCCGTGGTCTTCTTCGCCGTGGTCTTCTTCGCCGGCATAGTGTTCTCCCAGCTCGCCTATACTCGCCTTGTCCCACCTGATTACATCCTTCAAGCCCGCTTCGGGCAAGGGCAGTTCAAAGAGGCGCGCCCGAAGGTCGCAACCATCTGACGCGCGTCGGGCTATCCAGCTGGCCGAGCTCTGCTATGCGCCTCGAGCCCGACTCCCCCTCAAGGGGCCCAACGGGAATCGCGGATGCCCTCGAGTTGCGAGGGCGCTCCGCCGCGAGGATGCTTCGGAGTGGTCCTGGTGACGACCGCGGGGGACGCATGTCCGACGCTCTTTCCGAGTATGCCCAGACAGAGCCGAGCCTTGCAGCTCAGGCGGACGGAGACAGGCTCGCCCGTCCGCGGGTCGCCGTCGTCCTTGCTGCTGGACGGTCGGAACGCCTTGCCGGCGTGACTGGCGGGGGTTCGAAGGCCCTCGTCCGTGTCGGGGGCCTCAGTCTGGCTGGACGCGCCGTACGTAACCTGCTCGCGGCAGGGATCGAGCGAGTCGTCGTCGTCGTCGGCTACCAGGCCGGCCCCGTCGCAACCGTCGTGAACCGGATCGCGCCAGGTCGGGCCCGCGCCGTATTGGCTGAGAACTGGGAGAGGGGCAACGGGGCATCGCTCGCTGCGGCCGAGCCTCACGTGGCTGAAGAGGGGTCCTTCCTGCTCGTGACCACCGACCACGTGTTCGGCGAGGGCGCACTTCGGCCGCTGCTGTCGTCGAGCAGTCACGGGGTCCTGGTCGACCACGCCCCAGACCCCGAGGCATGGGCCGAGGGCACCCGCGTGCGTCTGCATGAGGAGCACGCGATCGCCTTCTCGAAGGAGTTCGAGGACCCATCGATCGACTGTGGTGCTTTTCTTCTGCCTGTGGCGATCTTCGACGCGCAGCGGCGCGCGGCGGCACGAGGAGACGACTCGCTCGCCGGCGCGGTGAGCGAACTCGCTCGTACCGATCCGCTCGAGGCCGTGCCGCTACCCGTCGACGCATGGTGGCAAGACGTGGATACGCCGGCGGACCTCCGCCACGCCGCCAAGCGCCTGCGCCGCTCGCTGACGAAGGGCGCCGACGGTCCGGTTGCGCGGTACCTCAACCGACCGATCTCCACCCGTCTTTCGATGGCCCTCGCGCACCTGCCTTTGCACCCCGATGTCGTCTCGCTCCTCGCCTTCCTCGTCACGCTGGCCGGCGCATGGAGTCTCGCGATGGGCGCCGGGGTCGCAGGTGGGCTCCTCGTTCAGGCGGGTTCGCTCCTCGACGGGGTCGACGGGGAGATCGCGAGGCTCCAGGTCCGGGCGAGCCCCTCCGGGGCACTCCTGGACGGTGTCCTCGACCGCCTCGCCGATGCTTGTGTGATCGGCGCGCTCGCGCTCTGGGCGATCGAGGCCGGCACCGATCCATCGGTCGCCGTTGCGCTGGCCGTCGCCGCCACGGCCGGCGCGATGCTCTCGATGGCCACCAAGGATCGCATCATGGCACTTGGCCTCCCACCTGCCCCCGAGCGCTCGATCGGGTTCGTGTTCGGTGGTAGGGATGCGCGCTTGCTGATCGTGACGGTGTTCGCCATCCTCGGGCGCCCCTCGGTAGCCCTCGCCTGCGTGGCCATCACCTCGGGCGCGAGCCTGGCGATCCGGCTCTACCTCACGCGCCGCGTGGTCCGCGGTCAGACTCGTCGCTGAACGACGGGAGGGACTCCCTCGTCGTTCGACTCGATCAACGATACGCGCCCTACTCCCGCTGGCTCTTACCGAGGACCGATGTGGATCGATTCCACCATCTGGATGAGCTCGGCCTGGACCTGCGCCGATGCCCCGATCGGCCACGCGGCCTCGATCACGAGCGGAACGCCGTCGACGTCTATGATCCACAGCTCCTGGTGCTCACTCGTGAAGGGAGAGTTCCTCTCTCCGCCGCCAGTGTCGAGCCAGAATCGGAACTGAGTGTTGTCGCAGTCGGCCAGGTCGATGCTCGCTGGCACGGTCCGTCCCATCCGCTTCCCGGCGAACCCAGCCAGTGAGACATCCGTCGGCGTCGAAGCGTCAAGCCCTTGCTGGTTCGCGAGGGCAAGCACGAGAGCATTGAAGTTCCTGCCTGTCGGTGGGTCGGTGGCCGTTCCACGCCAATGGCACGGGTCGGCGTAGACGCGACCAACGACCGAAGCGCTCACCCATTCGCGTCCCTCGTCCTTCATGATCCCCCATCCATCGAACGACTGGTATCCATCGGGAACGGTGACCGTGATTGCGTTCTTCGAGTCGAAGTCAGGATCGATCGCGGAGACGACGTACGTCCCAGGCTCCACGTCGCCGCTGCTCGAGAGGTGATTGGGGGTGGACGACACCGCTGGCGGCTCGGACCCGGAGGCCCCTGGCTGGACGTCGTCGCTCCTCCGGGCGTTGACCCCGACCACCAATCCGCCGATCACAAGCGCCGCAGCCACGACCAACACACCAATCTTCTTGTTGCGGCTCGCCTTGCGCTGTCGGTTCTCCTGCTCGTGCCAGGAATCCAGGTCCGGTTCACCCATCTGCTTGGTTGTCATCTCGAACACCTCTCTCAGCTCAGGCATTCGGGCCTCCTTGTCGGAGTACGGCACGGCCCTGCGTCGCGAGCGCGCGGACGGTCGACGGACGGATGCCCATGATCCGTGCGGCCTCCTGGGAGCCGTAGCCATACAGGTCGAGCAGGACGAGGGCGGCGCGTTGGCGCGGCGAGAGGCCCAGCAACATCTGCCGAACGTCCTCTCGCAGATTCACCTCGTCGAACGGGTCGTGCGACGAGGCGACCGGTACCAACTTCCGCGCGGCTCGGAGCGCGGTGCGCGTCCGCCTCCGGGACCCGTTGAGCGCCACGCGGAACAGGTACGCCCGAGGATCGGCGATCCGCTCGACACGGTCCCACCGCTCCCACAGCTTCAGGAACGCGTCCTGCATCAGGTCCGCGGCATCCGCCCGGTTCCCCGTCACGAAGCACAAGAGCCTGAAGAGCTCTCGGTGCTCGTCGGCGAAGAACGTCGCGAAGTCCAGCGGGCCTTCCGGCGCGACCGGGAGGCGCACGACGTCGCCCTCTGCCTGCATGTCTGGATAGATCCCGCCGGGCGGGCAAATGCTTAGGACTCCCAGCATGGACTCCTCCGTATCGCGATGCACCCCACCGGACTCGTACCCGCCACCGCTCTCGTCGCGAAGTCCTGATAGAGGGCGGACGTCGAGCCGGCCGCGGCCCAGGACCGCCGCCTATGTTGCTGGCTCGGCTGCGGCGCGGGTTCCTAGTGCACCCCGGATTAGACCTTCGACCGCGCGGCGATGGATGAACGCCGTAACGCGCGGACCCGAGGACTGGCAGCTGGGCTTCGGAACGATCTGCTGAGGGCTTTCCCCCAGCTCCAGGAACCGAGGTACACGGACATCGCCAACGCCCGTACGGATCAGGCCTACCGGTACTGGATTCTCGCTCGAGACGAGGAACCCGTAATCTGCCTGTCGATCGACGCCATCGTGATCGATGCGTCGAACGGGTCCTGATTCGATCGAGGCGTCGTCTGCGCGTCAGGGCGCCGATGCGGTTCCGCCACGGTCGGCCCCTCCCGGCTCCACCAGGCTCGCTACTGCCGCCAGGACATTCGAGCTGCGGAGCCAGCGACGCCGGCCTGTGATGAAGTCCACGACGCCGTTGATCGAAACGACGTAGGCATTCGGGAAGCGTAGGGGGGAGCGTGAGACGTTGGCTCGCGAGGGGACCACAACCGCCTCGACCCACTCGTCGACGCCGGCCTCAAGGAGGAGACCGCGGACCTGCCCCGCTGCGCCCCGTGCCTGCCGCAGCACATGTTCGGCCGGTTTCCCGTTGCAGTAGAGCTGTCCTCGCTTGCGGTAGAACGACCCCCGCCAGGCCTTCGTCTCGAGCGCGAACACGCCGGTGGGGCCGATGACGACGTGGTCGACGTCCCCGTGCCCCGTCGGGACGCCATGCAGGACCCAGTACGAGGACGGCAGCACGGCCAGGGCGTCCGCGACCGCCTCCTCACCGAGTATGCCGCTTCGGAGGTTCTCGGGATCGAGGACGCGGCCCTCCCCCGCCAGGCGTTTCAGGACGAACAGGAGCCCGAGAGCCAGGAAGATCGCCGGCCACCACCACACGCCCATCAGGGCGAGGACGCCCGCGACCGCGATCGTCGCGGCGAAGACGGCGATCCGCAAGCGCAGCTGCGACCTCAGGAACTCGGCGGGCTCCGGCACATATGTCTCATCGGTCGGTCGGGCCCGCCGGTGAAAAGCGCCACGCACGGCATTGCTTCCAAGCAGGCACGGCATTGCTTCCAAGCAGGCACGGCAACGATCGGCCGGCGCGACTGGATGGAGGGGGCTGCAGCAGGCCGTTAGCGGTCAAGAACTTGCCAGAACCCGCGGCCGTGTCGTGGACGATCGGACGATGGATCTTTCTGGAGCAACGACCTCCTGGTCGAGCTCGCAGGAGAAGGCTTCGAGCACGGGGAGCACGTGGGTGAGTTCCTTTGGTGGGAAGGTCAGCACCCTACGGCTTTCGCAGCTGAGTGCGGATTCAGCGGGACTTGTATGCGTGGCGTCCTTTCGACACACGGTCCCCAACGCCTGGGTCGAGGGGTACTGCTGCAGTTTCTGCAGACGAGGGCCAACCGGATCAGGACCTCACTCGGCAGCCCAATCTCGAGGAAGTGGCTAGTTGGGGACGGCACCGTGTGTGTAGACCTGACGAAGGAGCCAAGGGGGCCTCACGCGCCGGTGCGCGTGACAGGTGTTCGCACCTAGGACTTACGCAGGAGTATCGGACCGTCACGGAACGACATCCGGTCCGGTAGCGAGTCGGCAATACCGTCAAGAACACCCTGCCCGGCGGGCCTCCAGCGACCACGTCGAGCAGTCGATCGGCCTGGACTGGTGAGGGCACCCTCGCTCATTGGGCGCATCGGGGAGCATCGGCGAGCCGGCGCTCCGGTCAGGCCCCACTCGCGTCCAGGGAGGCCCGCGCCCACCCCACGCCGACGAGGTTGCCTTTGCGTTCGAACAAGGCGAGGGCCTCGGCGGCCGCGGCACCGGCGCCCTCCTTCCCGGCCGCGCGGAGGATCTCGGCGAGGTCGAGCCACGCGAGACCGGCATCGTCGAGGAACCCGACGTCAGCCGCGAGCTCCACCGCCTGCCGCGCGAGGGCCTCGGCCCCATCGAGGTCGCCGCGCGCACCGAGCACCTTCGCCCGCACCCGCCGCCACATCGCCTCGTTGTACAGGTCGTCGCTCGCGCCGAGCTCCTCGCTTACCCCGCTGAGCCCCTCGGCCTCGTCGAGGCGCCCCTGCCGGAACACGGCCTCTCCCAGGTGAGCGGCGAAGGTCGAGAGGTGGGTCTTCTTGCCCATCCGCTCGAACATCTCGTACCCCTCGCGCAGCATGTCCTCGCCGCGAGCCCAGTCTTGGGCCCAGAAGCAGACGTCGTACGCGCACGCCGCGGTCGTCGCGTACATCGCTTCCTGGCCGAGCTCGCGCTGATGCTCCCGCCAGGCGTTCACCGCCTCGAACGCGCCGTCGAACTGGCCGAGCCGCGCACGCATGTGTCCTCGGACGTGCAGCGCGAGCCCCCGCATCTCGGGAACGTGGCCGAGCCGCGCGAGGAGATCTTCCGCGTAGCGCAGCCCCTCGTCGACCGGAGTCGGCCCGTACACGACGGGGCCGGCGGTGTGGGTCGCGGCGTGTACCTCCAACGCGAGATCGCCCGTCAGCCGCGCGTAGGCGACCGCCCGCTCCGAGGCGTCTTTCCATTCGTCGACCTCGCCGCGCCAGTTGTGACCGTCGGAGATGAGCTCCCAGGCCCGCGCGAGGACCTCGTCATCCCCCGCCGACTGCCGTGCCTCGATCGCTGCTTCTCCCTCTCGGATCG
>Ga0207578_1000107_pt1 | contig 8431 bp, 9 predicted proteins | sample NitcycUWRG10K412_FD_188278 | JGI IMG/M metagenome (GOLD analysis project Ga0207578, IMG submission 188278) | Soil microbial communities from Arlington Agricultural Research Station in Wisconsin, USA - Nitrogen cycling UWRJ-G10K4-12 (SPAdes) | ecosystem: Environmental > Terrestrial > Soil >... | reverse complement strand
CCCGGTGGATGTGCCCCGCCACGATCACGGCGGACCAGGCGGTCACGATGGCGACCTCGTTCATCGACGCCTATCGGGGGACGTCGGTCGCGCCGGAGGCGCCGCACGGGCTGCTCGGCCCACTGTTCCAGAAGTAGCGGCGGCCGGGCTAGGTGACGGTGCAGCTCGAGTCGTCGGGGTCGCAGATGATGACGCCGCCCTCGAAGCTCGCCCGGAGGTTCTCGTTCTCGAGCCTGCGGACGTCGGAGGTCGGGAACCCGAGGTGACCCGCCGGGCCGCCCTTGGACAGATAGCGGCCCAGGACCAGACCTCGCAGGAAATGCGCGCCGGCCGAACCCGAGTGGTAGATCGTCCCCTCCTCGAACTTCTGCCGCTCGCCGCCCGCGACCGAGACCTGGCGCGAGGTGGGGAGCCCGGGCGAGCAGCCGAGGCCGTCGTACTTGGCCCGGATCTCGCCGGTGATGCTGCGGTCCGCGTTGATCCACAGCCGGTCGTCCGGGAGACCGAGGTGCGAACGCAGCGCGTCCCCGCTGATCGCGGCCTGGCCGTTCGCTCCGATGACGGTGACGGACATGATCCTGCCCGAGACGCCGCGGTCGACGTTGGTGAACCCGGTCACGGTCCCGATGCCGAGCCCGAGATGCTGGGTCACCTGCGCGGGTGTGAACGTCTGCTCCCAAACGGCGTTCGGGTTCTCGGAGGTGTAGTCGCCGGGGTCACACACGCCGCGGAGGTAGTCGATCGGCGTGCCGCCCCACACGTTCTCGTTGTTCTCGGTGTACCCGCCCGAGGAGGACATGTAGAAGGCCTGGATCGTCTCCGCGCCGTTCAGCACGACCTGGTCCTCGGTCTGGTTCACCGCGGCGACCCACCGGTCGCCGTCAGCGCCGCCCTCCTTGTCCCACCCGGCGTAGACCTGGTCGTACGAGCTCGCGTAGAGCGCGCAGTCGCAGACCGCCCGGTGCTGCGAAGCGGCCGCCTTCGTGAACGCGTAGGTCCTCGCAGCGATCGCCTGGGTCTTGAGGGCCGACATCGGCCACGAACTCGGGACCTCGCCCAGCCCGTACAGGTACCCCTGGGGATCAACGGTGAGGACCAACCGCATCACGCAACCGCCGGCGCACGAGTACAGGCCGAACTCGATCGAGCCGCGGTTGTACGTGTGGGCGGCCTCCGGGACTCGAACGCGAGCACCGTTCTGCTCGTACACGATGGAGATCGCGTCGTTCGGACCGCCGACGCTGTCAACGGTGGTCCCGGTCGCGTCCACGATCAGGTACTGGTTACCGGCGGCACGAACCTTCCACGTCTCGCCGGGGGGGATCGTCGCGACCGCCGAACCGGTCTGCGCATCCCCGAGCCGGATCTCCACGGGCCCGGCCTGCGCCTCGAGCCGAACCGAGTCCTTGCCCTGCGCGAGCCCGATCCGCAGGTCCTTCGGCGGCGAGCCATCGCGCGCGACTCGGGTCCCCGAGTAGAAGTGCTTGAGGATCTTCGACGGGCCCCACCCTTGCTTCGCGAGCCCGTACGCCCCCCATTGCGAAAGCCCGAGTCCATGCCCGAAGCCGGCGCCGAACAGACGGAACTCTGTGGGTCCGTCCGGCCCGTTCGGTTCGCGATCCGGTCCGGCGTTCGCCGGGATCGCGGCGAAGGCCAGCGCGACCAGCAGGACGAGGATGAGGGTTCTTCGCATAGGTTCGGTGAGGATGGTCGGGCGGTTCCGCACGGTATCACAACGTCCCGGCGACCCGATGGTCACGCCTCGACCCGTTCCCCCGGTTGCACGCGACCCTCGTGCACCCAGGCGCCGGGACCCACCACCGCGCCCTCGCCGAGCACGGCGTCGCGCACCGAGGCACCCCGCATCACCGTCGAGCCGGTGCCGAGGATCGACCGCTCCACGACCGCATCGGGTTCCACCCCCGCTCGCTCGTGCAGGACGGAGTCACGCACGCGCGCCCCCGCGTCGATCGTCGCGTTCGGGCCGACGACGACGTGGGCGTTCACCGTCGCTCCCGCGTCGATGCGACCGCCGGCGTCGACGAACGGCGACGGGTACGAGCGGTGGCCGTCGACCCGGCCGTCCAGCAGGTCGAACTGCGCCTGCAGGTACGCCTGCGGCGTCCCCAGATCCATCCAGTAGGCCTCCGAGACGAACCCCGCGAGCGGGCGCCCGTCGGCGATCAGCGCCGGGAAGATCTGACGTTCGATCGACACGTTCTCGCCGCGCGTCCAGCCATCGAGCGCGACGGGTTCGAGGACGTAGGTGCCCGCGTTGATGTCGCCCGGCACCAGCTCGGCCGGCTTCTCGCGGAACTCGAGCACACGCCCGCCGGCGTCCAACGGCACCAGACCGTACGGGCGCGCGTCCTCGACGTGCGTGAGGGCGATCGTCGCCGTGGCGCCCCGATCGCGGTGCCGCGCAAGCATCTCGGTGAGGTCGAGGTCGGTGAGGATGTCGCCGTTCAGCGCGAAGAACGACCCATCGGTGTCGAGCGCCTCGAGGGCGTTCACGATCGCACCGCCGGTGCCGAGCGGTTCGGTCTCAGTGATCCAGGTGATCGCGGGGTCGCCGCGGCGCGCCTGGATGAACGCGTGGAACGTCCCCTCCAGATACGAGCTCGAGAGCACGACCTCGTGTACGCCGTGACCCGCGAGGTGGTCGAGCACGTGATCGAGGCTCGGCCTGTCGACCAGCGGGACGAGCGGCTTGGGGAGCGTCTCGGTGATCGGACGCAGGCGCGTGCCCTCCCCGCCGACCAGCACGACGGCCTTCATCGGGTCACGTGTGCTGGGTCTGCGATACGAGGATGATGCCCACCCCGATGAACGCGACCCCGGCCCACCGCAGACCCGGAACATGCTCGTCGAGCACGAACTGGTCGAACAGCAGGATCAGCACGTACGTGAGCGCCGCGAACGGGTAGGCGAACGAGAGCGACGCCCTCGAGAGCACGAGCAGCCACACGAGCGCTGACAGGCCGAACAGGAACAGCCCGCCCCACACGTACTTCTGGCCAACGACCACGCGCAGCGAGTCGCCGTTCAACGAGAAGGTCTGCGGCGCGAGCTCGTCGTTCACGAGGTTCATGCCGTGCTTGAGCGCCAGCTGCGCGACCGCGGCCAGCGTCACCGAGAACAGGATCAGCACGATCAGCATCGGAGGGGTTCCTTTCGTCTGCGTCGTCGCGGGATCGATCGCCGGCTCGGTCACAGGTCCTCGACCTCCACCGCCACCGGGACCTCGACGAGCTCCTGCACGCGCGGTGCGTCGAAGACCTCGAACAGGTACCGCTGCGTCTGCACGTGGTAGAGGTGCCCGGTGGAGCGGTTGGACAACCCCACCGTCACCCAGTACTTGCCCGGCTCGTACGGGAAGTCCTCGATCCGGAACCGCACGCGCTTCTTGTCGAAGCGCCCGAGGTCCAGACCGGCGCGCGAGGTCCGCGCGTCGAGCACCGCGTGGTTCGTAGCCCCGTCCAGGACGGCGAAGTCCACGTCCAGGTCGTCGAGCGGCTCGTTCTGACGGACGTCGATCACGATCGTCAGCGGGTCCCCGCGCAGGATCGCGCCCTCGCTCGAACCGTTCGGGCGGACGATCTGGACCTCGGCGATCTCGGCCTCGCGGGTGCCCTCCTCGGGTACGAAGTTCGGATCGGTGACGCCGAGGAGCACGTACCGCATCTCGCGCACCACGTCGGACGGCATGCCGATCGCATGAAGCTCGCCGTGGTGGAGCATCGCGGCGCGGTCGCAGATCTCGATCACGGTGTCGAGCGCGTGGGTCACGATCACGATCGTCCGGCCGTCGCGCTGGAACGCCCGGATGCGGTCGAGGCACTTGGCCTGGAACGCCTCGTCGCCGACCGCGAGCACCTCGTCGATCAGCAGCACGTCGGGGTCCACGTGCACGGCCACCGCGAACCCGAGCCGGACCAGCATGCCCGACGAGTAGAACTTCACCTCGTTGTCGATGAACGTCTCGAGCTCCGCGAACGCGACGATGTCGTCGAACGCCGCGTCGGTCTGCTTGCGCGACAATCCGAGGAACGAGGCGTTCAGGTACACGTTCTCGCGCCCGGTGAGCTCGGGGTGGAAGCCGGCGCCGAGCTCGAGCAGCGCCGCCAGGCGCCCGCGCTGGCGGATCGTCCCCGAGGTCGGCCGCAGGATCCCCGCGACGCACTTCAGGAGCGTCGTCTTGCCCGAGCCGTTGTGCCCGATCAGCCCGAACGTGGACCCCTCGCCTACGTCGAGCGCGATGTCCCGGAGCGCCCAGAAGTCCTCCGCCTTTGTGCGCGAGGAGAGCACGCGTTGCTTGAACGATGTCGGCTTGTCGCGGTAGACGCGGAAACGCTTCGAGACGTCGGCGACCTCGATCGCGGGCGTGTTCACAGCTCCTCCGCGAAGTCGCCCGAACGGTTGAAGAAGTAGCCCCACGCGAGCCGGAGACCGACGAGCGAGACGACGAGCGTGATCGTCACGACCCCGGCGACCCACGCCAGGCTCTCGTGGAACAGGACCGGGTCCTGGCCAGCGATCGGCGTCACCGTGCCGTAGAGCGCCCGGTGGAACCCGGCCACGATCGCGACCATCGGGTTCAAGAAATAGAGGGCGAGCGCCCCCGCGCCGCCGACGTCGTTCTCGGAGGCCAGGTGCTGCACCTGGTACTCGGCGTACACGATCGGGGTGGCCCAGAACCAGACCAGCAGCGCGATGTTCAGCAGGTGGCCGACGTCGCGGTAGCGAACGTTCCAGGCCGAGAACCACAGCGACAGCGCCGTCGTCAGGACCAGGAGCGTGACGAAAGCGAGCGGCCACAAGGCGAGCTCGGGGAGGTGGAGGCCGTAGCCCGAGACGACGATGTAGATCAGCAGGACCGCCGACTGCAGGGCGAAATCGACCAGGCCGACGCCGACGGCCGACAGCGGCAGGATCTCGCGCGCGAACGCCACCTTCTTCACCAGGTTCGCGTTGTCGAGCACGGCCCGGGCGCCGGGGCCCATGGAGGCCGAGAAGAGGTTCCAGGCGAGCAGCCCCGAGAGCAGATAGACGGGGTAGTTGGGGATCCCCGCGCCGAGGACCTTCGCGACGAACGTGAACACCCCGAGGTAGACGAGCGGGTTCAGCAGCGACCAGACGGCCCCGAGCACCGAGGCCGCGTACTTGACCTTGAGTTCTTTGCGAACCAGGTTCGCGAGGATCTCCCGGTGGGCGACGAGGATGCGGAGGCGTTCGCCGACCCGGAGGTGCGGCGACTCGGAGGTGCGCTCGACGGTCTCGGTGGTCGCGGCCATAGCGTTGGGAGCCAGCCCGGTTCGTGCATCGGCCGGGAGACGGGTCGAGTCTAGCAATGGCCCTACCGCGAGCTATGGAGAACGCATGGAATCGTCGTCGGCAAGCACGGCGTGCCATCCATCTCGCGCGCCGGGGTAGCCCGGGCTCGCCGTCCGAAGATCGGCTAGCTCACGGTGAAGCCGGTGTGCATCCCTTGCGCATAGTGTCCGGGCAGGTTGCAGATGAGGACGTAGCTGCCGGTGTCCAGGTTCACCGTCAGCGACTGGGTGCTGCCTCCTTCGATGTCCTCGATCTCGTCGACGAGCTCGACGCCTTCGCCGGCTTCGTCGACGTCGCCGCCCTCCTCCGTCGGGAGCTGGTCCGCCGCGAGATCGGTCTGGAACACCACGAACTCGTGCGTCTGCTCGGCGTCATTGGTGACGTCGAAGGTGACCTCTCCCGCCGATGCGCTGTCCGGGTCGGCGGTGATAGTGAAGTCCGCGAGCGTCACCCCGACCCCGCCGTCGTCGCTGCTGCAGCCTGCCGTCACCAGGGCGAGCCCCAGGACCATCGGAACGACCAACCAACGTCGCACATGCGTAGCCACGGAGCCCTCCCTTTCGGCCGGCACACGTTCTGGGTGAGACATGCCACCCAGCCGCGACTCTAGGCACCTCCTTCCGACGAACGGGCCGTCCATGACGCCGGCGTCATGCAACCGTCACGGTTCGCTCACGATCCCTGCCTCGCCAGATGACGGTCTCGTCACGAGGGATGGCGCTGGTGGTGCATTCGCCAATAGCATTCGAGTGTGTCGCGCGTCCTCGTGGTCGACGACGAGCCGATGATCGTCAGCTTCGTCTCACGCGCCCTCTCGGCTGAGGGGTTCCAGGTGGATGGCGCCGTGGATGGGAGCCGGGGCCTCGAGATGGCGAGCACCGGCACCTACGAGCTCGTCGTGCTCGACCTGCTGCTGCCGAGCCTCGATGGGGTCTCGGTGCTCCAACGCCTCATCGAGGTGCGCCCGAGCCAGCGGGTCCTGATCCTCTCGGCCCTGACCGACGTCGAGACCAAGGTGCGGTGCCTCGAGTTCGGCGCATCCGACTACGTCTCCAAGCCCTTCTCGCTGGCCGAGCTGATCGCCCGGATCCGGGCGCGGCTTCGCCAGCCGGCGTCGGGGCCCGAACAGCGGATGCTGCGCGTTCGCGGTGTGACCCTCGACCTCACTCGGCGGGTGGCCGACGCAGGAGACGGGCCGGTGATCCTCAGCGAGCGCGAGTTCCTCCTCCTCGAACATCTGATGCGGCGGGAGGGAGACGTCTGTACGCGTCAGCGCTTGCTCGCCGATGTCTGGGGCTACTCGTTCGACCCCGGCAGCAACGTGGTGGACGTGTGCGTGGGGCGGCTCCGCGCGAAGCTTGGGACCGATGTGATCGAGACGGTGAGAAGTGTCGGATATCGCCTCAACGCTGCGTAGGCGCTGGGTCGAGATCGCCTGGGCGACCTTCGCCGCGGCCAACGTCGCGGTGATCGTGATGCTGCGCGACTGGGAGACGATCCCCTTCCACTTCGTCTGGGTGAGCCTCACGATCGTCTACGGCTTCCGCGTCTGGCGGCTACGGACGACGATGGTCCTCTTGCTCGTGGTTATGGCCGTCACGGGCGCGGCCCTCGCCTGGACCGTGGTGCGCGGCAACGAGCGGCTCGACGAGCTGACCGAGGTCCCGCTCATGGCCGCGATGTTCGTGGCGATGGTGTGGCACGCGCACCGGAGACGGGCGGCCATCGAGGAGACCGAGAGGTTGGCCGAGTCCGAACATCGGCTCCTCGAGGGGCAACGGGAGTTCGTCCGCGATGCCTCGCACGAGCTCCGGACGCCCATAACGGTCGCCCGCGGTCACGCGGAGCTCATCCGCGACTCCGGTGTGAACGGACAGGTCGCGAGCGACGCCCGCGTCGTCCTCGACGAGCTCGGGCGACTCGCGAGGCTCTCGGAACGCCTGCTGATCCTGACGGCGGCGGACGATCCCGGCTTCCTCTCGAGGGCCGAGATCGAGGTCGAGCCTCTCGTCGTCGGGCTGATGCGCCGCTGGAGCCCGACGGCCGAGCGTGCGTGGCGGGTTCGGGTCACGGCGGAGGGAACGGTCCGCGCTGACCGCGAACGGCTGGAGACTGCGCTCGATGCCCTGATGGAGAACGCCGTGAAGGCGACGGACGAGGGGAGGGCCATCCTCGTCGGGTCTCGGGCGGATGGACACCGGCTCCTGCTCGAGGTCACGGACGAGGGCAGGGGCATCGGCGCCGAGGACCTCCACAGGATCTTCGAGCCCTTCTCCAAGATCGAGCCCGACCGGGCGAGGAAGAACGGCGGGACCGGACTCGGATTGTCGATCGCCAAGGCGATCGTCGATGCCCATGGTGGGTCGATCGCCGTGGACAGCGAGGAGGGTCATGGCACGACCTTCCGCATCAGCTTGCCCGGCTTCCGGCCGCCGGGGCCTGAGGGATCGCGTCCCTTCGAGAGACCGACCTCAGGCACCCGATCAAGCGGCTGAGCGTCGCTCCAGTTCCCCGAGCACCTCGGGCCAACGTCGCCAGTCGAAGAGCAGGACGATCGAGCGGATCCGGCCCTCATCCACCGTGAGGAGTTCCCCCGTCAGAACGGGCCCGACCGCGGTATCGGTGACGAAGTCGTAGAGCACGAAGGCCTTGTCGCCGTCGACGACCATCTGCTTGATGTCGTTCCGCAGGATGATCGGGCCGAGCCGTCGATACCCTTCGGCCACGGCGGACGCCCCTCGCAGCTCGACCACCGTGGTCCCGCCGAACTCGACGTCGGGATGCAGCAGTTCCTCGAACCGATCGAACCTGCGATCTCCGGCCGCCAGGACGTACTCGGAGACGAGTTCCCTCACGTCTGAGCTCACCGTTCCTCCCTTCATGGATCCACTTCCCGTAGTCATCTGGGGATCCTAAGGCAGCACTCTACAAGATATGACTTGTACAAGGTAAATCTTGTTATCCTTCGGGCGTGACGACCGAAGCGGCCTTCTCTGCGCTGGCGGAGCCGCGGCGCCGGGCGATGCTGCTGCTCGTTCGCGACCGGCCGCGCTCGGTCAACGAGATCGCCGCTCACTTCGACATCAGCCAGCAGGCC
>Ga0207578_1000106_pt1 | contig 8534 bp, 10 predicted proteins | sample NitcycUWRG10K412_FD_188278 | JGI IMG/M metagenome (GOLD analysis project Ga0207578, IMG submission 188278) | Soil microbial communities from Arlington Agricultural Research Station in Wisconsin, USA - Nitrogen cycling UWRJ-G10K4-12 (SPAdes) | ecosystem: Environmental > Terrestrial > Soil >... | reverse complement strand
TCGCGGAGCGGGACATGTCCCCTCGCAGCCGAGGAGGCCGTCGTCGTCCTGGACATGAGCCTGGACAGCGAGACGGTCATGATGGGCACCCCTGCCGAGGAGCTGCTCGAGATGTACCTGGGATCTGGTCACCCGGTCCTGGCCCTCGGTTCGCGTCCTGGCGAGGAGATGTCGGGGCGGTTGCTCCGTCGTCGGCGCCATCCGGAGGCCGCCGTGCTCATGGAGGCTGTCTGGCTGCTGGCCGCTCCGAGGCGCTCGGGACCCGACCTCGCGTCCGAACCGGACCTCCAGCCCTGAACAGACGGATGCCCGGGGGTTCCGTCACATGACGGTGCCCTGAGAAGACGCGACAGAAGGAGAGATCGATGATCAAGCTCAAGCACATCCGCAAGCTCGGGGTCGGCGCTGCGGTCCTCCTGGTTGCGCTCCTTTCCGCGGCGTGCAGTGGCGAGGGCGAGGCGGGACCGGTCGCTGCAAAGGGAGACTCGGCGACCTTCCCGGTCTCGCTGACGGAATTCGCGATCTCGCCGCCGATGATCCACGCCCCCGCCGGACAGGCGCTCTCGTTCACGGTGACGAACGATGGCACGGCCCCGCACACGTTCGCGGTCGATACCGAGAACGGTGTTGAGCAAACGCCCCAGATCCAGCCGGGCGACACGATCACGCTGGAGGTTCCGACGCTCGCGGCCGGCAACTACAAGACGTACTGCACGATCCCAGGACACGAGGGAGCCGGGATGGTCGGCTCGCTCATGGTTCAGGCCGGCGCGGTCGTGGCAGCCGGGACGAGTGGCGCCTCCGGCGCCAGCGGTGCGCAGGCCGGGATGAGCGTCAAGGAGATGCTCGACGGCCACCGTGAGAGCGTCGAGGCCTTCCCTGCCGAGACCGACTCCCAAGGCAACCAGCCGCTCGAACCGGCGATCGAGAACGGGGTCAAGGTCTTCGAGCTCACGGCCGAGGAGATCCGGTGGGAGACCAAGCCGGGCGTGTTCGTGGACGCGATGGGCTTCAACGGTACGGTGCCGGGTCCGGAGATCCGCGTCAACCCCGGAGACCACGTGCGGATCATCCTCCGCAACGAGATGACCCAGCCGACGATCCTGCACTTCCATGGGTTGACCGTGCCGAACGACATGGATGGCGTTCCGTTCATCACCCAAGACCCGATCTTGCCGGGCGGCTTCTTCGTGTACGAGTTCGACGTCGTCGACCGACCGGGGATGTACGTGTACCACTCGCACTTCAATTCCACCGAACAGGTTGGCAAGGGTCTGTACGGAGCGTTCTACGTCGAACCCAAGGGCGGGGACTGGAGCCGCGTGTACGACCAGCGGATCGACGTCGAGAGCACGCTGTTCCTCGGTGACGGCCCCACGGGCTACGTGCTGAACGGCAAGGAGTTCCCGGCGACACAGCCCATCGTCGCGAACCTCGGCGACGAGGTGTTGATCCACCTGGCGAACGACGGCGCCCAGATCCATCCGATGCATCTCCACGGCTTCCACTTCCAGGTGGTGGCCGAGGACGGGTTCGTGCTCGACCCCCAGCTGCGCTACATGGCCGACACGTTGATGGTCGCGCCCGGTCAACGGTTCGACATCCTCGTGAACGCGGAGTACCCGGGGGTCTGGGCCTTCCACTGCCACATCCTTCCTCACGTCGAGGGGCCTGACGGGATGTACGGGATGGTGACCGCGCTGGTCGTGCAGTAGCGGTCCCCGTCAGGAGGCCTGCGATCCGTCGCCTCGTCATTCGGCGCGGGTGGCGGGATGTGGATCCGAGATTCGCCTCTCCCGAACCGGGGCGTCACCAACCCCTAACCCGCCCGGCGGTAGCGTCGGCGGTGAGGTTGGCGAAAGGAGCGGTCATGAACAAGCGATCCGCGATCGCGATCGCCGGGGGAGTCACCGGCGCGCTGATCTCCGGCGTCGCCGGATACAGCATCCGGATCCATCAGCCCCTCGTCGTGGCGAGCGCAGACCCCGCCAAACCGATCGTGAAGACCCAGACACGGACGATCACGATCCACAGGAAGGCGAAGCGGAAGACTCCCGCCGCCGTCGTGGTCCGTCGGGCTCCGAAGCTCTCCGCTCCCGGAGTTGCCCCGTCGCAGCCCCTCCAGCGGACGGGTGGAAGTTCCGTCGCGAGCGGTGAGCAGGAAACTGAGCGCGACGACGAAGGCGGCGGCTATGAAAGCGACTGAAGGGGACCTGCGTTACCCGCCGGATCACGTCGAGGGAAGAGAGCAGTCGCAGCCCGCGACCGAGCGGCGATCCTTCCGATGCATGGGAACGTCGGTAACGCTCATCGCGCCGGTCCCGGAGGGTGGACAGGCTCGGGCTCGATCTGACGAGGCGTTCGAGATCGTCGAGCGGACCTTCGTTCGCGAGGACGAGAGGTTCAGCCGGTTCCGGAAGGGGACCGAGATATCGCTGGTGAATGCCTCCGCCGGGACGTGGACGCCGGTGTCCGCGCCGTTCCTCAAGGTGCTGCACCTGGCTCTGGAGGCCGCACGGATCACGGACGGTCTGTTCGATCCGACGGTGCTCCCGGCTCTGTTGGCCATCGGATACGACCGCGACTTCGACGAAGTGATCTCCGGGGCCCGACTGTTCCTTCATCCACCGGAGCCCTGTGGTCGATGGCAAGAGATCGAGACCGACGACGGGCGCATCAGGTTGCCCGCCGACGTCGCGCTCGATTTCGGCGGCATCGCCAAGGGCTGGACCGTGGACAAGGCGGCGCGGAGGGTGAAGCGACTGCTCCCCTGGGGCCTCGTTGACGCGGGCGGTGACCTGCGGATCATCGGTCGACCACCACGGGGGGGTCTGCCGATCGGCGTCGAAGATCCTTTGGACCCGCGCGAGGAGATCCTCCGACTGCACATGGAGCGCGGGGCACTCGCGACCTCCTCGGTGACCATGAGGAGCTGGGGTCCCGGGATCCACCACCTGATCGATCCTCGGACCGGCCGGCCCGCCGACACCGGCGTCCTGCAGGCGACCATGTGGGCGCCCTCGTGCGCGGCCGCCGAGATCGGGTCGAAGTGGGCGCTGCTTTCGGGGGATCAGATCCTCGATCGCCTGCCCGCGATCCTCGTGCACGAGGACGGCTCGATCGTCACGAACCTCGCGGGTGACGTTCTCGACTGACGCTCTCGACGCGGATGTCGCTCACCGCGCGCCGGCGTCCACCGTCGCCCGCGGTGCTCGCTCCCCGGACGGCTCCTCCCGCGGTGCGCGCCGTTGGGGTCGCAACCCGATCGTCAAGGCGCGGGTCAACATGAGGAACAGGACGAAGCCGCCGGTCGCGACGTATCCCCACCACATCCACGGACGCACCGTGTCGGTGCCGGCGAACACCCCGTGCACCAGAGCGAGGGCGAAGGCAGGCACGGCGAGGAGGTGCGCCGCTCGCCAGATCCTGGTGCTGAGGTGCTTCCTGATCCACGAGGTCACGAGAACGACCATGAAGGCGTACATCCCGATGATGCCTATCGCGACGGGCACGGCGCGATGCGTGGTGTGCAAAGGAAGGAGGATGTCGATCGGGGCGAAGCGGACGTACGTGTCCAAGAGAAGACCTCCGATGTGCACTCCGAGCAGAAGCAGCGCGGTGTTGGCGAGGAACTGATGGATCGTGGTCGCCGTCGCCCGCGCCACGCGCTTGCCGACCAAGGACGTGGTGCCGATCAGTCCCCACGTCACCGTCGCCCACAGCATCAGATACGCGGCGATGCCGGCGGCTCGTAGGACGATCCACGTCACCATGAGGTCGACTCCTCGTGCTGCGTTCCGCCGAAGCTGGTGAGTACCCGGCCGTCCGAAAGCACGAGGGCAGCCGAGACCATGGACAGGACTGGGGGCCCTTCGAGGATCGCCCGTTTGGCCAGGACCTCGGCCTCGGCACACGTGGGCGCCCACGCCGTGGCCTGGAGGACGCTCGTGCAGGCGGGCAGGGATGTCCTCGGGTCGATCAGCTGATGCGATCCCACTCCCCATCTCCGGCCGACCACGGACGATGTTGCCAAGGCTCCGGCATCGACACCCAGCTGCAGGATCTCGATGCTCGGATCGGCGGGATCGGCGATCCCGATCCTCACGGGTTCCGCGGTCAGCCCTGCGATCCTCAGATCGCCCGCGGCATCGATGAGTGTCCACGTCAGGCTCCCGATGCGATCGGCAGCGACGTCCGCCGCCCACCCCTTGGCGATGCCGCCGAAGTCCAATGCCACCCCTTTCGGGAGGAACAACGATCGCTCTTCCAGTACGACGTCGCGCCATCGAGCCGACGGAGCCGGCGGGGTGTGAACGACGGGCGTGATGGCGATGAGCTCGTCGTAGTCCCGGTCATACCCAGCCGCGATCAGCGCGGGAAGGACGGTCGGGTCGAAGAGCCCGCCGGTCGATCTGGCCGCGGAGAGCGACATCTCGAGCAACTCCGCGAACCGTTGGGAAACCGTTTGCCGGTGCCCCGCCCGCTCGTTCACGATGGACAGCTCGCTGTCCTGTCGGAACCTCGAGAATCGGGCGTCCATCTCCTCGAACACGCGCTCGACCGCGCCTGCGGCACGGAGGAAGTCGCCGTCCTGCTGATCATCGGCCGCCGACGGCGCCAGCACCGCGATGTCCATGCCCATCGAGCGGAACTCGTGTCGTTGCATCGCTCGGCCGGCGAACCGGTTCGGACGTGTTAGGGAGCCGGCTCGGCTCGTCAGCATCCCGAGCATCGTGTCGTTCCCGTCGATGATGATCCGGAGGTCCCGCCCGCGGACACGTACGTCACTCGGGGCGCGGGGGTCGCCGGCGCGCGAGGTGTGATCACGATCCGGCGGATGGTTCGATGCACGATCACGATCGGGCGCTGAACGGTTGCCGAACCCTCCGACGGCTTCGGCACGAGCGCGATGGCCGCCGCCGGAGAGGCGAACCCGATCCCGGCGGCGAGCCAGGCGATCGCTCGGAGACGTTGTTTCGATGCCCTAGTCCTCGGGGTTCGGGGTATCCGCTCCGAGCCGGGTGGCCGATCCAGGTGCGGTGCCCCCAGCTCGCTAGTCGTCGTCTGCCGCGCCATAGTGGTGCTCCATCTCGTGTCCGGGAAGCCCGGAGGTCATGCCAGCGCCGCCCATCGTGGCGGCCGGGCGGATCGGTGCGTTCCGCAGGTCGTCATGACCGGGTCCGTAACTCAGGATGTGGACGGTCGGCTGGGTCCCGAGCGTCCCGGGTCCCCCAGGCGACCCGATGGAGCTGAAGATCCCGAGGTTGATGACCAGGGCCATCGCTCCCGCCAGGACGGCGGCGGCGAGGCATCCCGCGAGTGCGACGATCGATCGTCGGGTGAACGAACGGGGTCCAGCCATCACGTGCTCGACGCTACCCAGCAGGGGGCCAGCCACGGGCCAAAGGGCGGTTAGCAAGCGGGAAACTCGGCCCTGACCGCGGCAAGGGTTCCCCGTAGCGTTGAGGTATGCAGGAGACGGTGGGCATGCCGCGGGGCCGCCTCGTCCTGGTCGAGGACGAGGACGCCATCGTGCGACCGCTGGTCTCGGCGCTCGACCGGGAGGGGTTCGAGGTCCGGAGGTTCGTCCGAGCCGAGGATGCACTCGATCGCCTGCCGAGTCTCGAGGCCGATCTTGTGATCATGGACATCACCCTGCCCGGTATGTCCGGGATCCGGGCGTGCGAGCTGATCCGAGAGCGGTCGCCCATCCCCGTCCTGATGCTGACCGCGCGCGGGCAGGAATCCGACCGACTCGCCGGGTTCCTCGCCGGAGCGGACGACTACCTGCCGAAACCGTTCAGCGTTCACGAGCTGGTCGCTCGGATCCGCGCGATCCTTCGGCGAACGCGGGGGTCCGAAGGCGCGCCGCAGAGCGGGATCGCCGTCGGCGATCTCGAACTCGATCCCAGCAGACGGGAGGTGACGTCGGCGGGGCGACCCGTTGACGTCACGCCTCGTGAGTTCGACCTGCTCGAGTGCCTCTTGCGTCGGAGTCCGGAGGTCGTACCCCGGAACGAGCTGATCGCCGAGGTATGGGATCCGCACTGGTCGGGTCCGACGAAGACGCTGGATGTCCATATCGCCCAGATCCGCCGGAAGATCGAGCGTGACCCTTCCCGTCCCAGGTATCTCCACACGGTCCGCGGGATCGGCTACCAAGCGAGGGACGCATGCGACGACGACTGATGTTGGGCGCGACCTATCTGCTCGTGGTCGTGATCGTCGGTCTCGCCGTTCCCTTCGGGGTCACGCTTCGCCATCGTTTGATCGACGAGCTCGGTGGCCGCGTGGAGCGCGAGGCGTTCGCCGTCGGCGCTGCCATCGAGGACCCCCTGGAGGGCGGGCGTCGCCCGCCCCTCCAGCCGCTGGTGCAGCGGGTGGCGGGTCGCATCGGAGGCCGGGTCCTGGTTACGGACGGGAGTGGCATCCTGCTCGCCGACTCGCTAGAGCGTCCCGGTCCCCAACCCATCTCCTACCTCACCCGACCCGAGATCGCGAGGGCCCTGGCCGGGCTGCCGAACTGGGAGGTCCGTCACAGCACCACGCTCGGCTACGACCTGCTGGTGAGCGCGGTCCCGATCCGGTCGGCCAACGGGATCCTCGCCGTCGTCCGCATCTCCTACCCCATGAAGGACGTCATGGGGTCGATCCATCGGTCCTGGCTCTTCCTCGGCATCGTCGGCGCGGTGACGCTACTCATCGGCCTGGCACTCGCGTCGTGGCTGGCTCGCTCGCTCACCCGACCATTGCGCGACGCCACCGGCGTGGTCCGCCGGATCGCCGGAGGCGACCTGGATGCACGGGTGCCCGAAACGGGTCCGCCCGAGGTGCAGGAGCTTGCCAGGGACATGAACCTGATGACTGAGCGGCTCTCCGACGTGCTGCGGGCCAACCGTGAGTTCGCCGCGAACGCCTCTCACCAGCTGCGGACGCCGCTCACGGCCCTCCGGCTGTCGCTGGAGGAGGCGGTTGAAGGCGACGACCCGCGCACCGACGCGCGCACGGCGCTCGGCGAGGCTGACCGCCTTGCCCTGATCGTCCAGTCGCTCCTTGCCCTTGGCGCCGACCGAGAGCCCTCGGCCGAGCCGATCGAGGTGGCCGAGGTGGCGCGCTCCGTCGTCGACGAACGGCCCCTGCGCGGCGTCACGGTGGTCGTTCAAGGGGAAGGGTATGCGGATGCCGGGCGGGATCGCTTCGAACAGGTCCTCGGCAACCTCGTCGACAACGCCGTCCGGTTCGCTCGTGGGCAGGTCCGCGTTGACATCAGCCGAGACGCGGATCGCGTCATGGTACGCGTGGACGACGACGGGCCGGGGGTGCCGGACGCTGAGCGCACCCGCGTGTTCGACCGATTCACGCGGGGAGGCGAGCCGCGCGGCCAGGGATCGGGGCTGGGTCTGGCCGTCGCACGGGAACTGGCGAGCGTCGACGGCGCCTCGATCTCGATCGGCGAGAGCGAGCTCGGCGGGGCCCGCTTCGAACTGAACTATCCGGCCGCGAGGCTCGCCCTGATCGAGACGGGCCGGACGTGAGCACGATGAGGATGCCGCGGGTGTTGATCGTGGAGGATGAGGAGGCGATCGCCAGGCCGCTGGCGGCGGCGCTTCGGAGGAATGGGTTCACGCCGCGGATCGCCTCCACGGCGGCGGAGTCCATCTCCGATCTCGAGACGTGGCGTCCCCACGTCATCCTGCTGGACGTGATGCTCCCGGACGGGGACGGGCGCGACGTATGCCGGTACGTTCGGGCGCGATCGGACGTACCCATCATCATCGTCACGGCCAAGGACGAGCCGATCGACCGCGTCGTGGGCCTCGAGCTCGGTGCGGACGACTACGTCGTGAAGCCGTTCTCGTCGCAAGAGCTGGTCGCTCGGATCCGGGCGGTCTTGCGGCGAGCAGCCGTGAACGAGCCTGCCGGCCGGATCGAGATCGGCGACGTCCGGATCGATCCAGCGCTGCGCGAGGCTTCGGTCCGAGAGGTTCCGCTCCAGCTTCCGGCCCGTGAGTTCGACTTACTGTGTCTGTTGATGCGGAACTCCGGACGCGTCGTCCGCCGTGAGGAAATCATGGATGAACTCTGGGGCGGTGACTGGTTCGGATCCACCAAGACCCTGGACGTCCACATCGGCCGCCTCCGTCACAGGATCGAGGCCCTGAGCGGCGTGGATGGCTACATCGCCACCGTCCGCGGGGTGGGTTTCCGGTTCGTCACGCAGGGCGATATCCCGTCCCGGCCTCGCCGCGGCCGCCCACCGCAGGTATCCGCGCGGCACCGAAGGGCAGGTTGAACAGGGGAGAGGTAGCCCTCCGCGCAGAACGGTGGCACGCCCTGGATGGGCGATCGATGCGGCGGGTTGGAGTGGTAGGGCGGGGGTGCAGCCGTCGGGAGCGCTGTTGCGCTACCCGGCCGCCGCGAGGGCGGCGAGCGGTTTGCTGCGTGAGACCTCCTGCACGCGGACCCGCGCGTCGACGACCACGGCGCCGCGCGGCAGGACCATCACGGGGTTGCAGTCCATCTCCGCGATCGCC
>Ga0207578_1000104_pt1 | contig 8947 bp, 11 predicted proteins | sample NitcycUWRG10K412_FD_188278 | JGI IMG/M metagenome (GOLD analysis project Ga0207578, IMG submission 188278) | Soil microbial communities from Arlington Agricultural Research Station in Wisconsin, USA - Nitrogen cycling UWRJ-G10K4-12 (SPAdes) | ecosystem: Environmental > Terrestrial > Soil >... | reverse complement strand
GCGAGCCAACGGCCCGTCTTCTACGAGGGGAAGCAAGTCACCGTCAACATGTTCGAGGTGCCGTCGTCAGAGACGCTGCTCGATCACAACCGAAGCACCAACACGATCTACGCCACGAACGACCTCGACGATGAGCAGGACTTCCTTTCGGTGATCGATGCCATCCAGGGTGAGGGGATGAACCCCCTGTGGCAGCAGGTCCTGATCGTCTTCAACGACGGATCCACCCCCCACCAGTTCACCTCTGAGGATGAGGTCCTGGCGGCTGCGGCTGGAGCCGATCCTGAGATCACCCTCGTCCCGACGGACGAGGTCTACCGCTGCTCGATCGTTCGAACGAAGTAGCAGGATGACCGAGACAACCCGCCTCCAAGCCAGACCACAAGAGGCGGGTTGTCTCCGTCACCTTCGTGGTGATCTTCATCACCCTCCCGATCCGAAGTCGCGCGTGCGTCCGGCCGTTGTGGAGGGCTAAGCACGCGGAATCCGAGCAAGACAAGCCGAAGGAGGTCCAGCATGGATGATTCGAGCGGCATGCAGCGGCGCAGTGGTTGGACCTGGAAGGTCTGGGTCGGGATCCTGGTGGGCCTGGCGGTCGTGGCCGGGCTCGTCGTACTCATCGCGAACGGCGGCGGTGGCTCGGGCGGCATCTACTGACGAACCCGTTCGAACCCGGATCGTGTCGGCCGTGGGGATCGCAAACCCCCACGGCCGTGCCGCACGGCGAAGCGGCGAGAGGTCACGGCCTCACGCTCGGTCATCTGAGGTCGGAACCATCAGTCGCGCGAGGACCCACCCGATCGAGCCGTATCGTAGCTGGGGCCGCGCGCGCCGGGGCGCGTGGCCTTCTTCTCGTGCCGCTCAGGTGCCCGAGGAGCGGCGCGATCGGCCCGAAGATTGCGCTCGTCGCGCCCCGGGCATAGGGTCCGGTCCACGGATCGCCACTGCCGGGTCGGGGTGGACCCCTCCTACCTCGTTCGACTGGTGGATAGAGCGGAGCGCCACCATTCCTGACAGGGACATGCCCGACCGCCTGCCAGACGATCCCGCCTGGGGACACGGCCGCGTCGCCGGCTCAGGCGAGGTCATGCTCCACTACATCCGACTCGGCGCTGGCGACCCCGTGTTGCTGCTCCACGGCTGGCCGGGCTTCTCGTATGACTGGCGCCGGGTCCTCGAACCGCTCTCCGGCTTCGCGGACGTGATCGCTCCGGACTTCCGAGGGTTCGGCGAATCGGACAAGCCCGACCTGCCTCCGGCGGAGGGGTACACACCGGAGATCCTGGCGAAGGACCTGCTCGCCCTCCTCGATGGGCTGGGGATCTCTCAGGTGGTGGTGGGTGGCTACGACATCGGGGCGACCGTCGCCCAGACCCTGGCTCGTCGTCATGCCGACCGCGTCAGGGCGTTGGCCCTGTTCAATCCTGCCTACCCGGGCATCGGCGGACGAAGGTTCGATCCATCTGTGCAGCGCGAGTTCTGGTACCAGCACTTCCACGCCCTGGCCTGGTCCGATCGGCTCATCGCCCACGACCGGGAGACCGTGCGCCTGTATCTCGAGTACTTCTACGACCACTGGTGCGGCCGGAAGGAGGCAATCCGCGAGCCCGAGTTCGAGGCGATTGTCGATGTCTACGCGCGGCCTGGAGCAGTTAGGGCGAGCATCGCGTACTACCGTGCTCGCGCGGCCCAGAGACAGACCCAAACGGGCGCCCAACCCGAGGACTCTCGGATCCGTCAGCCCACGGTGATCGCCTGGGGAGAGCTCGATCCCGTCATCCTTGCTGCCTGGGCCGACCGACTCGGCGAGACGTTCCTCGATCATGAGCTGTCGCTGCTGCCGGGGATCGGACACTTCGTTCCGATCGAGGCACCCGAGCAGACGATCGAGACCATCCGTCGATCGCTCGCGTTGGCGCGCCAGCACGAGCGAGGGAGCGGCGGAAGATCGTGAGCGCGGCCTGCGGGTAGCCGATGAAATACCGATGGATCCGGTTCATCTCGGCGATGGGGCCAGTTCAGTCGTCGAATCGTGTCGCGGAGGATTGACAGTGGTCGGCGGTCCACTCCTCGTCTCTCCCGTGAACCTAGCGCGAAGTCCGTCCTGGGCCGCGTACCCCCTTTTCGAGCCGCGGATTCTGCTCCATGTACACGACACACGCTCTTCGTAACTCTCCCTCTCGATCCACGACACGGTTCGCTGCCTCGAATATCTTGTTGATAGCGTCAGCCAGCGATCGGGAACGGTCCCATGCGGCACGAACGCTGGCGAGATTCGCCTGTCGTCCTCCGTGGAGAGGTCGGACACGGGGAACGCCTCGTCATCGGCGAGCCGGCGGAGGTCGGTCACCTCCCAGTAGATCGCCCACTTCTCCTCGCCCTGGGTCGATTTCGGCCGATGCCGCTCGGATCTCACCGAGTTCAATCGTCGGACCCTTCCGCGGCTCATGCCCCGTCTCCTCCTCGAACTCGCGCCGGGCGACGACCGCAGGTCCTCGCCTGCGTCCACCTCGCCCTTGAGCACGGTCCAGCGATCTGCGTCCTTCCCGGCGAAGTACGGACCCCCTGGGTGACCGAGCAGCACCGCCAGGCGACCCTCCCTCGTGGGCCACAACAGGATGCCGGCGCTGGTGCGGCCTGCTTGTCGACCTTCGGCTTTCGGACGCGCGCGACCGGGGTTCGCCGGAACCGAGGACGCGCGCTCAGGCCCTGGACGTGACGCGAGCCTTGACGATCGCCCGGATCGTGAGCAGCGCGACGACGGCGACGAACTGGGCTCCCAGGATGACCTTGTTGAGATCGACGGCTGGCCGCCATGTCACCTCGTCGCCCTTGATGAGGAACGCCCCGACCGGCCGGGCGTTGAGGCCGAAACCGCTGCCCGAGCCCTTGCCCTGACCCTCGGGACCCTCGCCGCCTCCCCCACCTGCGCCGCCCTGGACCCTGGCGGCCGGGATCACCGTCACCTCGTTCTTCTCGTACGGGTCGCCGAACACACGCTTCACGGAGAGCGTGTCCCGGGCCTGCGTGATGACGTCGTTGACCTCCATCACGGCCTCCTTCCCATGTCCTCCTTTCATCCATCTTGCTCCTTCGACGACGAATTGGCTTGCCCGGCCGCCTCGGCCCGTTGCCGGTGCTGGAGTCAGAGCTCGATGATGATGCCGAGCTCGATGACCTGGTGCGCGGGCAGCGGCCCGCCGCGCATTTCTGACACGGTCCCCGCGGTCGAAGGTCGTGTTACGTCGCTGAGACGAAGCAGTCGTACGTCGGGAACAGTCGCCTCGCTGACGGACTCGTTCTGGGATCACCTGAGGCGCGATCTTTCAGGGCGTTTCTGGCCGGTCTTCATGGTGTACGAGGTCTTACAACCCCTCGCCGGCTGAAGGCAGCTCGGCGAGGGCCCGATCACCCGCAGGCTGGAACGGACGTCGAGTCGTCCTAACGGTTGGGGGCCTTTCGGTCCTCGGGGAGCCCCGCCCGCGTGCCTAGGGTGGAGGTGGTCCATCGAGGACGGGGCAGTGGTTGCCCCGGTTGCGAAAGGAGTGGAGATGGCTGCCATCAGTGCTACCAAGCCGTACGTCGTGGCTGACGGCGCCGTGGCGCCCGCGGTGGCGCCTCAGGTCGAAACACGAACGGCATGGGTCACGTTCGCTGGGATCGTGTTGCTGGTCGGCGCCGTGGCGAACTTCTTCTGGGGGCTCGCCGCGCTCGACAGCAAGGCGTACCTCGACGAGAGTGGGTTGCTGTACGGGACCCTGGAGACATGGGGCTGGATCGCGGTCGGCTGGAGCGCCCTGCTGGCGATCGGCGGCATCCTGCTGCTCGCGCGGACCCGGGTCGGCCCCGTCATCGGGATCATCCTCGCGGCCGTCAGCTGCTTCTTCTGGCTGTTCGCGCTGCCCGTGATGCCTTTCTTCGCGATGACCGTCATCCTGATCGACCTCTTCGTGATCTACGGTCTCGCGGCGCACTCGACGGAGTAGGACGACCACACCGCCATGACGTCGGCTCGCGCGAGAGCACTCGGGCGAGCCGACGTCCGTATGGGGATGGAACCCGAGGATGTGTACCGTAGCGATGTCGCCGGGTGCGACGGTGCGACCTGGGCCGAACAGATCCCGGCGACGCGCTTGGCCATCTCGACGATCGTGAGGATCGGCGGTTGAGCGGACTGCCGGACGATGCGATCTGGCGTCCCCCTCCGGCCAGAACCGCGATGCCCTCGAGGCGCGCCTCTAGCGCCCTCCGTCGGTGGTCGCTCTACTCGCCGGCGGAGCTCCAGAGCAGCTCGCCGAGATCGCCGTTCGTCAGTACACCGCGAGCTGTTCTCGCGTGAGGTCGGACAGACCCATCTTGTCCATCGTGCGGGCACGCTCGGTGGCGAAGTCTTCGCCCGCGACGATCGAGGCGATGCGGATCACGGCATCCATGGTGGGGGTCGGCACCGACAGGTGCCGAGCCAGGTCGGTGAGGAACACCATCGAGTAGCCCACGTCCTCGGTCAAGTAGCGGTGATGAAGCTCGTCCTGCGCCTTGATGCCACGAAAGCCTGGTGCGGTGGAGTAGCCGGTTGAGTAGTTGGACTCGCTCATGTAGCCCTGCCGAACCCCGAGGTCCGGCTCGGCGAGGATCTCCACGCCCAAGGCCCTGGCGACGGATAGCCGCTCGCCGTCGACCGCCTCCATGAGGCGACCGACCGCCTCGGTGACCCCTTCCTCATAGAACATGAAGTCACCACCCGTGCGTTCGATGAGGGCGGCGTTGAGCAAGGTGACGGCCGGATGGATGACCGGGTTGCCGTTCTGCAGCGTGGTCTGGAAGATCCCCGCGGCCTCGTCGGTGTTGCGGTACACCTGCCGCAGGAGCTCGAGAAGGCGAGGTGTGTTGCTGCGCGGGGCGGCAGCGGCCGAGAAGCCGGTGTCGACCCGGTGGAAGATCCGCACACTGGCGTGCATCGATGCGCGTGCGGCGTACGGTAGCGTGCTGGTCTCGCCCACGACGACGCTCTCGTCATGGAGGTCCAACCCCGCGGCGTGCTTGAAGGCCAGACTGCCGACGCACGAACTGGGGCAGACCACGACGGTCATCCCGGGGCGCAGGTGACCGCGAGCGTCATGGCCGAACGGCTCTGTGGCATAGGCGGGGCCGACGACGAAGACCACGTCCACACCGTCCAGCGCCTCGGCGATGTCGGTGGTGACCGTCGCCAGAGAGACGAACCCCTCAAGCTTGCCCTCGGCTTGGATCCCGCCGCGCTCGCGGACCGGCCTCAGATGGTGCTCATGGGCATGTTGTGCGTACAGCGCAACCTCATGCCCCTGACTCGTCCACTCGTAGGCGACCGCTAGCCCTCCACCGCCGGCCCCCAGCACCGCGATCCTCATTCGGCTGACTCCCTTCGTGCGCACGCCTGCAGCGTCGTCAACCCAACCGTCTCACACAGAGGCTGCGCGACAGTCGAGCCGCATCGTCCGTTACGGCGATGCGTGAGGCCGGGGGTGTTCCGAGCATGTTCTTTAGGGTCCGGGCCGGGTCGTCGGAGGATGACCTGAAGAAGCTGTCCTCGTTGGTCCCGAGTAGCGCTCTCCTGCCCCGGATCTTGGACGACGCACGGTCCATTCCACCCTGAGTCCCATCGAGTCAACCGGCTCGCGCGATGGCACCCGAATAGCGAGGATGTACTTGGCAGCAGAGTCACGCGGTCAAGCGCCAATCGACGGCTTGCTTCCCCGACTTGATCAGCGCTCGGTTCGCCCTGCTGAACGGCTCACTGCCGAAGAAGCTCCTGTAGCGGATCGAGGCGAAGGATGGGACGAGCAGATCACTTTGTGCCGAGACGCGTTAATCAGCTTCTTCCTTCGCTGGGCCTCCGCCCCCCAGAGGACGAAGACGACAAGGTCGGGCTTCTTGTCGACGACTCGGATCACTTCGTCGGTGAACCGCTCCCAACCTTTACCGCGGTGGGAGCCCGGCTGCCCAGAGCACACAGTCAAGACCGTGTTGAGAAGGAGGACGCCCTGGAGCGCCCACCGTTCGAGGTTCCCATGGTTGGCTGCTACCCCCAGGTCGTCCTGCAACTCGCGGAGGATGTTCTTGAGCGTTGGCGGAGGCTGGACGCCGCGAGGTACCGAGAAGCAGAGGCCATGCGCTTGGCCTGCACCTGGGTATGGGTCCTGGCCGAGGATCACGACTTTCACGCCCACGTAGGGCGTTAGATGTAATGCGGTGAAGACCTCGTCCTCGGGCGGGTAGATCCTATGCCGTGTGCGCTCCCCCGCCACGAAGGTTTGGAGACCAGCCCAATAGGGCTTCTTAGACTCTTGGGCGAAGAGTGAGTCCCATCCGTTCTCGCTCATCGTCCCTCCAATCCGGTCGGATCTCTGCATCACATTTTTCGCCAGGGATCCTTCTCGTCCTGAACGACAACGGTCCCCGCGGCCGTGGCTCTCGTTCGATACCAGTACCTCGGCTCAACGGCAAGAACGCGCGAACGACATCGAGTTTCATCGACCGACTCTGGCTGGAGTGGTCCCCGGCTTCGACTCGACCGACATACGGGCACTCGCAAAGGCGAGCGCCGGTGCGATCAGGATGAGCTTTCGCGAAGCTCCCTCAGTACCTGCTCCGCGAGGATCTCGCCGATAGCAAGAGAGGTGGTGGCAGCAGGGGATGGCGCGTTCGCGACGTGAACCAGCCCCGGTCGCCTCAAGAGCTTGAAGTCGTCGATCAGAGCCCCATCTCTTCCAACTGCCTGTGCTCGGATTCCGCTGAAGCGCCCTTCCAAGTCAACAGCTTCTAGCTCGGGAACATACTTGCGGCACTCACGAAGGAACGCGTTAGTCACCTTGTCCTGCCACTCCTCCCTCAGGGCTATTGGCCACTGCTGCTTCAGGAGTCTCCATGTACCCGGATACGTGAGGGATTCGCGCAAGTCATGGAGGTTCCAGCGGCCCCCATAGCCCTCTCTGCCTCGAGCCAGGACGGCGTTTGGGCCGACCCAAACTTCATCGTCGATCCGTCGAGTGAAATGGACACCAAGAAATGGAAGACCGGGAAGGGGGACCGGGTACACCAGTCCGCGGATCAGGCCACTCCCTCGAGAGGAGAGCCGTATGTACTTACCCTCGAAGGGGACAACTTGATACTTGGTCCGAGAGGAGGTGAGCCGCGCCACGCGATCAGACTGAAGACCGGCACACGTAATAACGACGTTCGCTTCGACCTCTCGCTGTGCCGTCGTAAGACGCCAGCCAGTGGAGCCTTTACGGGCGGACACGAGTTCGCTCGATAGGGCAAGCTCGCCCCCCATCCGCTGAATCTCCGATCCGAGGCGCGAGGCTACGCCTGGGAAGTCGATAACTGCCGTCTCGGGAACATGGAGCCCGGCGATGCCCTGCACTGCTGGCTCAATGGATCGAATCTCTTTCCCGGTAACCTCGCGCAGGCCCGTGAGCCCATTCGCGATGCCTCGTTCGTAGAGAGACTTCATATACTGAAGCTCCCCCTCTTCAACCGCCACGATCAGTTTGCCGAGCTGGCGGACGCCAATGCCGTGTTGCTCAGAGAATCGCAGCATCGCCGTTCGACCTCGGCGACAGAGCACCGCCTTCCAGGACCCTGGCTTGTAATAGATGCCTGAGTGAAGCACTCCAGAATTGCGCCCTGTCTGGTGGAAACCTAGGGAGTCCTCCTTCTCGATCAACAGCAAGGACGTGGATGGTGAATGCGACAGCACCGCATAGGCGGTCGCAAGACCAACGATCCCACCTCCTACGACCGCAACCTCGTATCTCTCTCCTGTCCCGCCCACATCACCCTCGTATGCTCCGACTGAACGAACTCGTGGCGTCTATCGCTCCACGACGCCTTGCACGACCAGATAGCGCTCCTCCCACCTCCGCCGCGTGGAGCGTCCTTTCGCAATGCGGTCGCCCCCCTGGTCGCTGCAGAGGTCTTCATCGACCTCCTTGAAGTGTTCGCGCTGCACGGCCCGTCGTGAGGCAGAGCCGCCCGTTACGTCCCAACTCACCCATAGGCGCAGGTTAGCCAGACACGACCACTTTGCGCACCGGGAGCCCCCGCCGCACGGCGAGCCGGCGGTGAAGTAGAAGGGGCATCTCGAATGATCTCCGCTTGATGGCCGAAGGCCGAGTCGCTTCACGTGCTGCGCCAGATACTCGAGCACGCCGTTCACGCCGTCATCGAGGAGGTCGCGATGGCCGACCTCATTGATGAACTCCTCCGCCGCTGGCGCTGGCGGGTCGGATCCGATCACCGTTCACGCCAAGAGGCTTCGGCTAGAGCTCCTAAGCGCGAAGAAGGATTTGGAGCGCCAACGCGAGACTCTCTCGCTGAACTACTCCGCGTAGACGACACACGATCACCACGCTCCTGGTCTTGGCTAGTCGCCCAGCCTCCATCGTCGTTCCGCTCCTGCACCCGACGGCTCTTGGCTCGTTCGCCGCGTGAGCTGGGCCGATCTTCAGCTCCACCGGATCTGCACGATCTCTCGCCAGAGATCGAGCAGGTCGGGTTCTCCGTCCATCTCCGATCCGGCCGCGCCTCGCCGGTTCCACAGCAACACGTAGAGCTCCGAGGCGTCGCCCGTCACGAGGAGCTCCGCGTCGTCGTCGATCGGATCGGCCTCGATCTGGAAGCCCGATGACGCGAACGTCACGCGCCAGCTCCGGGGTTCATCCTTCGCGCGCACGACCATCGACCGCGTCGTCTCGACCGTCGGCAGCGGTCGGCCGGACCGGTTCGCGAAGCGGAGCAGGAGCTCGTCGATGCCGTCCACCGCGAAGCCGGACGGGAACCCGGTGACATCCCCGCCGGCACGCTCCGCGTCGACCCGATGGATCGCGGTCTCGTGGGCCTGACGGCGCGCCCAGAACGCGAGCGGCGTCGGAGCCTCGAGGAACGTCCACGTCTCCAGATCGGCTGG
>Ga0207578_1000098_pt1 | contig 9252 bp, 9 predicted proteins | sample NitcycUWRG10K412_FD_188278 | JGI IMG/M metagenome (GOLD analysis project Ga0207578, IMG submission 188278) | Soil microbial communities from Arlington Agricultural Research Station in Wisconsin, USA - Nitrogen cycling UWRJ-G10K4-12 (SPAdes) | ecosystem: Environmental > Terrestrial > Soil >... | reverse complement strand
GATGCGGCTGGCACTCGACCATCAGGTCGTGTTCGCCCGCTCCATGCTCAAGCGTCTGGCCGGATCAGTCGGCGACGAGCTCGCCCGCGCGATCCTCGGCGCGCCGCAGGACGAGGAGGCGCAGCTGACCGACCAGCGCGAGCGCGTCGGGGAGCTGAAGCGACGGCTCGAGGCCCGCGAGGACGACGAGTCGCGGAACCTGCTCGCCGTCGTCGACGCGCTCGTCCGCAAGAGCGTCTGGATCGTCGGCGGGGACGGGTGGGCGTACGACATCGGGTTCGGCGGGCTCGACCACGTGCTGGCGTCCGGGCGAGACGTCAACGTGCTCGTGCTCGACACCCAGGTCTACTCGAACACTGGCGGCCAGGCGTCCAAGGCGACCCCGCGCGGCGCCGTGGCGAAATTCGCGGCGGCGGGCAAGCCGACCGGACGCAAGGACCTCGGGCTGTTCGCGGCGGGGTACGGGAACGTCTACGTCGCGCAGATCGCCCTCGGGGCGGACAACGCGCAGACGGTGAAGGCGCTTGCAGAGGCCGAGTCCTGGCCCGGGCCGTCGCTGATGATCGCGTACTCGACCTGTATCGCCCACGGGATCGACATGTCGACCTCGATGACGCATCAGGCCGAGGCCGTCAAGAGCGGCTTCTGGCCGCTCTGGCGGTACGACCCGCGCCTGGCTGTGGAGGGGCAGCGCCCGATGCAGCTCGACAGCAGGGAGCCGACGCTCCCGCTGAAGGAGTTCCAGTCCAAGGAGGCGCGGTTCGCCATGCTGGCCCGCTCCTCGCCGGAGCGGTACGCAGAGCTCCAGCGGCTCGCGGTGACCGATGCCGAGGAGCGTCGGCGGCTGTACGAGCAACTCGCCGGGGTCGAGCGCCACGCACCGGGCCTCGCGGTCGATCACGGAGACGAGCGAGCGCTCGCCGACACGGAAGGGGCGGGGACATGAGCGTCGACCTTCGGACCACGTACCTCGGACTCGAGCTGGCCAATCCTCTGGTGCCGTCGGCGTCGACGCTGTCGGCGCGGATCGACAACCTGCGGCGCCTGCAGGACGCCGGCGCCTCCGCGATCGTGATGCAGTCGCTGTTCGAGGAGCAGATCGAGCATGAGGAGCTCCAGACGCACCGCGTCCTCGAGACCGGCGCCGAGTCGTTCCCGGAGGCCCTCTCCTACCTGCCGGATATGGAGGAGTACAACACCGGCCCCGACGAGTACCTCCGGCACCTCGAGGCGTGCAAACACGAGCTCGCGATCCCCGTGATCGGTTCGCTCAACGGGACGAGTGAGGGCGGATGGATCCGCTACGCCAAGCTGATCCAGGACGCCGGCGCGGACGCGCTCGAACTGAACGTGTACTTCATCGCGGCCGATCCCGACGTGAGCGGCACCCAGGTCGAGCAACGGTACCTCGATCTGGTACTCGCGGTTCGCGAGAGCGTCACGATCCCGCTGGCCCTGAAGATCGGGCCCTACTTCTCGTCGATGGCCCACATGGCCGGCCGGTTCGTCGAGACCGGGGCGAACGGGCTCGTGCTCTTCAACCGGTTCCTCCAACCCGACATCGATCTCGAGACGCTCCAGGTCGATCCGACGCTTCACCTGTCGACGAGCGATGAGCTGCGGCTGCCGCTGCGGTGGATCGCGATGCTGCATGGGCGAGTCCCGTGTTCGCTCGCCGCGACGACCGGCGTGTGGACGGCCGAGGACGCCGTGAAGCTCCTGCTCGCCGGCGCCGACGTGACGATGATGGCCAGCGCCCTCTTCCGGCATGGCCCCGAGCACCTCGGCGTCGTGCTCGCGGGCATGACGACGTGGATGGACGAGCACGAGTACGCGAGCGTCGAGCAGCTCAAGGGAAGCGTCAGTCAGATCAACGTGGCCGACCCTCTCGCCTTCGCCCGCTCGAACTACATGCAGATGCTCGTCGACTTCACGAGCCCGTACGATTGGCGCGATATCCCGGGATCCGTCCAGACCTGAAGCCGACGGATCGGCGACCTTCGACATCGGATCGGGCGTCCAGCCGTCCTGCGCGCCGCAGGACCATCGGCCCCGAACCGCGCACTGCGCACAGCTGCCTAGCCGGGTCGGACGCCCCACCCGGAACGGGCCCATCGGCCCTGCTCGCGGGTGGTGCCGTGGGCGTCCAATAGGCACGGAGGCGATCGATATGGCGAGATGGGAAGGTTTCCGCCAGTGCCCGGGATGTGGGTTCGACATCGCGAGCGGTGAGGGAGAGCGATCGTGCAGCTGGGGAGACTGCCCCTACCTCCCCGAGGAGCTGAACGTCTTCTGCGATCAGTGCCGCTTCAACCTCTTCACCATGGAGGGGAACCCCTCGTGCGAGGACCCGCTGACGTGTGCGCATGCCGCGGAGCCTCGCTCGCACGTCGAGAACCTGCGCGCGTGGCAGCGAACCGCCGGCTAGGCCCGAGCGCGACGTCGCAACCACACGCTCCCTGAGGTCGGGCTTCGCCCTCGTGCCGATCGGGTCACTCCGCGAGTCACGGTTGGACGGCCTGGAGGGCTGCCCGGTCAATGTGGAAAGGCCACGGGACTCCGCGTCCCGTGGCCTTTCCTCGAGGACGGGCGAGCGCAGTGCGCTGCCGATATCTCCCTAGGCGACCTTCTCGGCCCTGACCGGAAGGGCGGTCTTGATCGGGATGGTCCTCGGCTTCGCAGGCTCGAGCGCCTTGGCGGCCGCAGGTATGACCACCTCTAGCACGCCGTCCTCGTACGCGGCCTCGATCTCGCCCTCTTCGAACCCCTCGGGGAGCGGGATGAGCCGCTCGAAGGTTCCGTAGGCGGTCTCCAGCCGGTAGTAGGCCTCGTCCTTCAGCTCCCCCTCTTGCTTCCGCTCGCCGCGGATCACCAGATACCCGTCTTCGACGCTCACCGTGACATCGGTCGCCGGGTTGATGCCCGGCAGCTCGACACGGATCACGAGGTCCTCGTCGCGGACGAAGACGTCGGTGGTCGGCACGAACGGCTTGTGGAGGAACAACGGGAGGGCGGGACGCATGTACCGGGCTCTCGGCCCGAGGAACGACCGCATCAGGTCGTCCATGCGACGCTCCAGCTCGCCGATCTCCTCGTACACCGCAAGCTTCATCGTGTTCACCTCCTCGATGACCAACCTAGTCGTGGTTTCCCGAGGGCGACGGGGCGGAAGGTCCCCCCAACGCCGGGCCTTCCATCCTTGGCATGTGGGCATCACGGCAGCCACCGCCGGCTCGCGAGCGGAAGGTCGCGGATCTCCGGGGCCGGCGAGGCTACTCGGGCACCGGTCGACGAAGGTCACCCGGGTCAGGGCCGATCGGCCTGTAGGCCTTGCGGCTCCATCTGGAACGAGCACCTCGACCGAACCGAACCCGTCAGTGCGGCCGCTCGTGCTGCCGCGCCGGCAACCTAGGAACGTAGCGGTGGGCTCCGGGGACCCGGGCGTCCCGCGAAGGTGCGTGTGAAACCCGCTCGGCCCGTCCGGGCAGCGTGGTGCTCCCGCGCGGTCATGACCGCTGCGCTCGGCTACCCGTGGTGCGTGCGTAGACGGCGTCCAGGAGGCGCGCCGGAATCGCCGGGGCTCACACCGAACGCGCGCTCTGTCGAGGAACCTGGCCGCCCTGGGACGGCGCAACACAACTTCGATCTTCCCTCGGCTAGCGGACGATCAGCACCGGCATGCTCGACAGGTGCACGACCTTGTGGGCGACGCTGCCGACGAGCAGTCCTTCCCAGTCGGACATCCCTCGGCTCCCCATCACGATGAGCCCGGCGTCCTCGGTCGCCGCCACGTCCATGATCTCCTGCGCGGCCCTCCCTGCGATGGCGGCCCGGGCCTCCGCCCGCGCGCTCACCCCCATATCTTTCAGGGACCTCGCCGCGTCGTCGGCGACCCTGGTCGCCTCCTCCGTCGTGTCGTACCCGATAGGCCCTCCCCGCCCGAGCTGTTGCTCCTGGACGTGGACGGCGATCACCTCGGACCCGTACTTCGAAGCGATGTCGGCGGCCACCGGGATCGCACGCTTCGCGGGCGGGGATCCATCGACGGCCAACACGATCCTCTCGAACATCGTCTCCACCTCCTTCGGAGCGAAGCCTGGCATCGCCAACCGGCCGGGCTCAGGGTCGAAGGTCCTGATACCTGGGTGACTACGGGTGCTGCCTCAATGAGGCGGCTCCCGCCACGATGCGGGGCCTCACCTCGCACCAATCCGGTCGCGGCATCCGACGGAGGGACGTGTCGCCGATCGCGTCCTCCGACCTCACGAGGTGCCGACGAGCTCCCTCACGGGCACAGGACGGGACCGGGCGCGGAGGCTCCCCCGGTAGAACGCGCGCTCGTGGAACGAGCCGTCGGGGCGGACCCCGCCGATCCCACCCCGCTCGACGAGCATCTCGAGCAGCGGCACGAGCTGCTTCCCGTAGAGCTCCATGCATCGCTTCGGGTGCACACCTGGCCACGAGTAGCACGAGACCACCGCTCGACGGTTGTCCGTCGGGACCTCCGGGGGCAGCAGCTCCCACGCCGGATCGTCGACGTCGAAGGCGTACCGATCGAGGTTCCCCTGCGGGATCCCCTCGATGCCTCGCACCGTCGGGGGATCCGCATCCAGGAGGTACGGATCGACGACAAGATCGCAGATCACGGCGTGCGGCGGAAGCAGGCCGAGCCGGCCGTTCCGGATCAGCGGAACGGAGGCGTCGTGTCGCTGCGTCGCGTCGACGAGCACGTCCGTGGCCGTTAGCCGCTGCATCAGGTAGTCGTCATCGCACGTCAGGTTGCGTCCGATCGTGACCACCTCGACGCCCGGCACCCCGTACCGCATCAGCAGATCCGAGCGCTCCGGGTTCGCGTACTTCGTGGCAGCCTCGACCGCGTGCTTGCCGATCTCGCCCGCCCCCATCACCGTCACGCGCACGGGGCCGCGAGTCGGCGAGGTGAGCTGCGGCCATCGGCGCTCCAGCATCGCGAACGCGGCCTCGAGACCGTTCCAGGCGACCGCCTTGCTATTCACGACGAGCCGACGTCCCTCGTCGTCCTCGATCGTGTCGAGCCCGACCGCGTCGATCGCGAGCTCCTCGAGGTGCCGAACACGGGCCGGCCGCGTCGGGAAGTGCAGCATCGAGATCAGCGTCGCACCGCGGCGGATCTTCTCGAACTTGCCGATCGGCGCTCGGAGCACCACGACGACGTCCTGGCGATAGGCGGTGTCCTCGTCGACGACGCGGGCGCGCGACGACGCGGCGTACTCCTCATCGAGGTAGCCCATCCCGGAGCCGATCCCGGACTCGACGGACACTTCGCATCCGAGGTCGGCGAGACGATGGATCAGCGGCGGGAGGAAGTCTCGCCGCTCTCCGGCCTCCTTGTCCATCCTGGGGAAGCCGAACGTCAGGCCGTGCACGCGCTCAACCATCTCGACACCTCCGCATCGGCGACGGCGCGCTCGACCTGCGACGCACCGTTCAGATCCCAGTCCCCGGCCGGCTTGCCGAGGATCACGCTCAGCACGGGCTCGAGTTGCTCGCCGTACGTCCTCATGCTCCCGACGGGGTCCAGCCCAGGCCACGAGTAGCAGGACAGAGCGAGCCGGCGGTGCGTCGTGTCGATCCGTGGATCGACCAGGTCGTACGCCCGATCCTCAGGGGGGAACACGTATCGGTCGAGCGAGCCGTGCGGCACGCCCTCGACCCCCTTCACGACGGGTTGGGACCCATCGAGATCGTATGGGTCACACGCGAGGTCGAGGATGACGCCGTCAACGGGCAGAGCGGCCAGCCACGCGTTCGGCACGACGGGACGGCTCGGGTCGGCGCGCCTGGTCGCGTCGATCAGGAGGTCGGTCCGCTCGAGTCGTCCGAGCATGTAGTCCTCGTGCCACGTGAGGTCGAAGTCAACCACGGTCACCTCGACCCCCGGCACGTTGCTCGCGACGAGCGACTCGCGAAGCTCTGGGTCGCCGTAGCGCGTGGCGGCGAAGGCTGCCCAGCCGCCCACGCCGCCGGACCCCAGACACGTGACATGCAGCGGACGCCGACTCGGATGATCGAAATGGGGATGCCGCCGCTGGATCTCGCGGAAGGCTGCGCGAACGCCGTTCCATGCGACCGCCTCGAGGTTCTGGACGAGACGCCGACCGGACCGGTCGGTGATCGCGTCGAGGCTGACGGCGCGGACGCCTAGGTCGGCGAGGAGCGCGGTGCGATCTGGCCGCGTCGGGTAATGCAGCATCGACAGCAGGACGGCTCCCCGGCGCAGCCGGCGGAGCTCTCTTTGGTCGGGGCACCGGAGCACCACGACGACGTCCTGGTCCAGGCACTCCTCATACGAGCCGATCCGGGCGCGGCCCGAGACCTCGAGGTAGGCGTCGACCGGGATGCCCACGCCGAGGCCGTAGCCTTCCTCGAGCACGATCTCTTCGGCGCCGATGCGGTCCAGATGCGCGATCAGATCCGGCAAGAAGTCGCGAAGCTCTCCGTGCTCCTTGTGCATCCGCGGCAGTCCGACGGTAGGAGCCATCGCCTACGCACACTAGGGAGCCGCTGCGGTCTCCACTCGGGCCGAACGACCCCGAGTTGTGGGGCCGACCAGTGACGCAGGCGGGACCACCTACTCCCGCGGTTGGCACGTCGGCCCTGGGATCTTGGGTGAACGAACCGATCGGCCGCTCTTGAGGATCGATCACCCTGGTTGGACGGCGACGATGTTCGGCCATGGTTATCGGTCCATCGTCACGTCGCCGCGCTCGGCTTGATGCGCATCATCAGCCGGGTGCCGGCGGCCGCCGCCTTCGCCCGGCGCCTCCCGCGTCGGACGAAGGTAGACGAACCAGTACACGACGCCGACCAGCAACGCCCCTCCGATCACGTTGCCGAGGGTGGCGGCTGCGATGTTCGCGACGGTCGCGGCGACATCGAGGTTGGCAAGTTCCTTCGCCGACACGCCCGCGGCCCGAACGACCGAGGTCTGATCCCGGAGCGCCAGTCCCATGGGCAGGAAGTACATGTTGGCGATGCTGTGTTCGAAGCCCGCCGCGACGAAGGCAGTGATCGGGAACACGATCGCGAGGACCTTGTCGGTCACGGTTCGGCCGGCGGTGGCGAGCCAAACGGCGAGGCAGACGAGGGCGTTCGCCAGGATGCCACGCACGATGACCACGCCGAACGGCAGCGACGCCTTGGCGACGGCGATCGACAGCGCTGTTCCGCCTACGGCCGAATCTGCCTGCTTCCACCAGTCGGCGAAGAAGAGCATGACGACCACCGACAGGGCGCCCACGAGGTTGCCCACATACACGATCCCCCAGTTCCGAAGGAGCCGGCCGAGCGAGATGTGCCGGCTTACCCAGCTCATCGTAATGAGGTTGTTCCCGGTGAATAGCTCGGCACCGCCGATGACCACCAGGATGAGGCCGAGGGAGAAGGCGAGACCGGCAAGCAATCTCGTCGGGCCGTACCCGAGCGGCGACCCCGTAGCCACGACGGTCGAGAAGAGGGCACCCAGTGCGATGAACGCCCCGGCGAGCACGCCCAAGATGAACGTCGTCTGGATCGACGCGTTCGCCTTCGTGACACCACGTTCCTCGACGAGCCCGGCGATCTCGGTCGGCGTGAAGCTATCCACGCCCGACATCGGATGCGGCTTCTCTGCCGTCCCGCTCACCTCTCACTTCTCACGCGGAGACTCTATCCCTCACTCGCGGCTGTCTCGCTCGATGGTGCTCCCACATGCGTTCTGCCGAACGGGCCGTACGGCCTCGATCGAGGGAGCCGATCGTCAGGTTCGGGTCGTCCTGGCGTCTCGAGCCGACCCTCGAGGTCCAGAACCTCGTGTCCAGGGACCTCGAGCCTGAGGCCAGGCCTCTCGTCCTGGGTCGAGCGGGGTTCGAGCGGGTCGATATGGATGTCACACTGCCGGACATTTCACGGGTTGGGGCACCGGTGCCAGATCGGTTCCCCAACCCTCCGGCCTTCGTTCGTGAGTCCTCTACGCATAGCGGAGCGCGAAGCATCACCGCACATGCCGTCGGCTGATCACGGTAGCGTTCTCACAATGGCGCTGCTGCCCGAGATCGAGCGCCGCCCCGTGAACGGCTCGATGCCCTCGGCCGGCTCCCTGCGCCGAGCTACTCCACGTCCTGATGCTTCCGGACTCCGAGCGAGCCGAGCGAATCGGCGAGTACTGGTCCTCCCCACCGAGTCGCACCTTCGCCGGGCTGCTGATCGACGCGGAGGGCAGGGTTCTCCGGGCGGTGCTCATCGGGATGCTTCGGGATGGAGGCGTGAGCCCGGGTTGGGGCTTATCTGGACGCGTGACGCCGGTCACGCGACGGCGGCTTACATCCAGCCGTCGGAGTGTCAGGGGCTCCACCCATCGATGCCAAGCGGCTGCCTGCGCCCGTACCGTAGACAACTGCGATCGAGGAGGGAAGAGCGATGGAGAAGGTAGTCGCATCGATCACGATCTCGCTCGACGGGTTTATCACCGGTCCGAACGACGGGCCGGGGCGTGGCCTGGGCGATGGCGGTGAGCGATTGCACTATTGGGTGTTCGGCGGCCCCTGGAGCTACGACGAGGAGCGGAGGGGCGAGGCAACGGGCGCGGACAAGGAGTACCTCGACAAAGGATTGGCTCGCGCTGGCTCTGTCGTCGTTGGCCGGGGTATGTACGAGTCAGCGGAGGCGTGGGGCGGTCAGAACCCGTTCGGCGTGCCGCTCATCGTCGTGACCCATCGACCGGAGGACGCTCCGAGCGAGCGTGACTTCACGTTCGTCAACGGTTTGGAGGAGGCGATCTCCCGGGCGCGCCAGGCGGCGGATGGCAAGGACATTTCCATTGGAGGGGGCGCGGACGTGATCCGTCAGGCACTTCGTGCTGGACAAGTGGATGAGCTGTCGATCTCGATCGCACCGGTCACCCTCGGCGGTGGCAAGCGCTTGTTCGATGGCTTCGAACAGACATTGAACCTGGAGCACGCTGGCCTGCTCCAGTCACCCTTCGCGACGCACATCACCTATCGCGTCGTTCGCTGACCGTCTCGACCCCCTCGGTTCCGCTCCCCGAGCCGAGCTCCTTCACGTCCTGATGCTCCCCGACTTCGAGCGGGCCGACCGGATCGGCGAGTTCTGGAGCTACCCGGAGAGCCGCGCCTTCGCTGAGCTGCTGCTCGACTGGGAGGAGGACCGGACGTGCGGGGCGGTGCTCGTCGGGACGCTGCGTGAGACCTGCCGCGGACGTTGGGGCGCCACCGG
>Ga0207578_1000095_pt1 | contig 9777 bp, 10 predicted proteins | sample NitcycUWRG10K412_FD_188278 | JGI IMG/M metagenome (GOLD analysis project Ga0207578, IMG submission 188278) | Soil microbial communities from Arlington Agricultural Research Station in Wisconsin, USA - Nitrogen cycling UWRJ-G10K4-12 (SPAdes) | ecosystem: Environmental > Terrestrial > Soil >... | reverse complement strand
CTCGAGGAGATCACCGCGACCCCGGTCACCTCGGACGGTTACGGGTTCCAGATCGAGCTCGTTTACCGGGCCTGGAACCTCGGGCTGTCGGTCGGAGAGATGCCCATCTCGTTCCGGGAGCGTGAGCACGGTCTGTCCAAGATCAGCCGCCGCATCGTGGTGGAAGCCCTGTGGCTGGTCACCCTGTGGGGCCTGCGCGCTCGGTTCCGGCCGGACCCGGAGCCCTGAACCGCCCCTCATAAACGCCGGGAATGTACGTTATGACAAGTTAGCTAATCTCCGCACTAGATCGTCCAAACAATCCCCACACCCTCCCCCAGGGCGACACCCGTCGTCTCAGTGCCGTCTCAGTGCTTGGCCTGCAAACGAAGAGCCGATCAAGCTCCACGCATCACCAACCGAACCAACGAGCGGCAGCCGGTTGGCCACTTCATCTGCCGAGGGAAAAGACTGCCGTCGCCCTTCGTTCTAAGCCGCGGTGGTCATCCGAGTTGTTGCGCTCTGGGGCAACTCAGCAAGCTGCAGACGAGATTGTCCATCACGACGCTGGCTCGCAGTGAGGCCATCGAGTCCGGATCATCCCAACCAAAGGCACTCGGATGGATTGTGAGGACAATCCCATCCGGTTGCTGGGTTGCTTTCAAGCGCAGCGAGCCCGTACACTGCGCATGACCAGCGGGTGAGCACCGCAGGTTAGGACGAAGGGCTTACGGCAGTCTGGGACCTTCAGCCGATGATGTAGCCCGAAACGGGGTCCTAGAATCATCACCGGCGGACAGAGGTGTCCCCCACTTGCTGAGACGGCCAACACGATGGAGGTAGGGAAGATGCCCGCACAACGCAAGACGAACCAGAGCAGACGACTCACCGCGGCAGGCCTCATCGCCGTGACCGCCGCCACGCTGCTGATGATGGCATGGGCTATCTTCCCCACAGCGGCGTTCGCGGACGTCTCTTGGGACGGCAACGGGGTCGTAAACGGAGAATTCAAGACGGAGCTCTGTGACGCACAGAACACGCCCTACATCTTTTGGGTGTTCACCGGAGACCCCGCTCAGGGGGAGACAGTTGTTCATTTGACCGTCAATAACGGGTCTCCTATTACCATGGTGCAGCAAGGCCAAGGAGCCTGGCAGGCCACCTCCCCATTCTTCGACCTAAACACGCTGACGGCGTCCGTGGACGGTGTGGGGGGCAACCTCACGATCAGCCACGGATGCCCTGGCGAGACGACGACTACCACGGCGACGACGGCGACTACAGCGACGACGGCGACTACAGCGACGACGGCCACGACGGCGACGACAGCCACGACGGCGACTACAGCCACGACGGCGACTACAGCGACTACAGCCACGACGGCGACGACGGCCACGACGGCGACCACCACGACCACGACGCCAGGAGGTGGCGGGGGCGGCGGAACGACGACAATGACACCCCCCGCTTCGACGACCCCCGCGACGACCCCGCCGGGGGTGGCCCCCACGACGGTCCACAACACATCGACCACCGCCACGGCCGAGGTGCTGCCCACGACGGTCCGGCCAGGCAAACTCGCCTTCACGGGCATTGAGGACGTCGTGCCGATCGGGGCACTGGCTCTAACCCTTATGACGACGGGCTCGGGCCTGCTGTGGGCCGGCGCGCGGCGCCGCCGCTCCGCCGACTCGGAGGACGAAGACTAAGGTCAGGTAGGGAGGGAGCACCGAAGGGGCCTCGATGAACGGTCGAGGCCCCTTCGATTTGTGGTCCCTCGACGACCTCCCGGCGAGACCAATCCTCATCGTCCGATAGAAACCGCCAGCATGTGCACTCGCCCGGACGGATCGGATCGAGGCGACGGATCGGCGGATCCCAGAAAACAAGATTCGACTACCCGCCGGTCATTTCCCTTCCACCCTCATCGCGCATGTCGGAATCCCGACGCTTCGCGACCCATGTCCCCCCGACGATGGCGATGGCCCACAGCGAGGCGACCACGACGACGGCGAAGATCTTCGACACAAGCGGATCTGACCCTGGCACCCGGAGGATCCACCACGCCGTGACCGTGCCGCCGAAGATCTTTGTTGTCTGGGCGGCGGGTTCGTAACTCCAGACACCACCTGATGAGAAGGGTCCCCAGAAGGCACCCGCAGACTGAATCACCGAGCTCGCCATGAACAGCAGGATGAATATGGACGTCGTCATCTGCGTTCGCGGTTCCGAAATGGTGATGGAGATCGGCACCGCCAGGTACGGGAGACCAAGGATCAGGAACCTGGGCCCGTACCCGACTCCCCCGCTCCAATCCCACCACATCGAATACGGGATCACGACGGCGAGGAAAAGGCCGAGGAAGAGCGAACCATCACGTCGCATGGCTTCGTTCCGAATCATCCGAAACAAGCCGTAGATCCCCAAGGCAATCACCGGTGACACCAGAAGGAGGCCACGGTACGGAGATACGAGGTATGCGACCAAATGGCCGGGCAAGCCGGTGATGTCGAAGCGACCCAAGATGCCCGCCGACTCATGCGGCTTCAAGGATTCGGGGAAGACGAGGAGGTTGCGGAATGCGACGAAGTTGAAGAAGAGGTGGAACAAGGGGCCGACCAACATACCCGCACCGAACGCGTATGCGTATCGCCTGCCACCCGCGCGGAGCAGGTACACGAGCAGCGGTAGAGCCATGAAGACGGCGACGTATTCTGCGAACGTAGACAATCCCAGACACCAGCCCGCCAGGAGGATGGAGATCGATTGCGGACCCTCCTTGCAGTTCCGTAGAACCAGGTAGACCGCGACCGTCGAGAGGAACATGGCGACGACATGTGGAAACAGGACTGTGGCGAAGGGCCACACGGTCGTCCCGAACGCCAAGCAGAGCCCTGCGAGGAAGCTCGGTAACGGGGGGGCGTGGAGCCGGCAAATCTTGTACGTGAAGAAGATGCCGAGCGCGCCGGCGAGGGCAATGGCCGCCTCATCGAGGAGCAGTGCGTATCCGAACGGATTGAACTCATCGCCGTCAAGCCGGAAGCCGATCGCGGCAAGCGGATACGTCAGTATCGCGATGCCGGGAGAGATCGCGCTGTAATACAGGCCCTTATACGCGCCTTTGTCGACCGTGTCGGTGATCAGGGACCCCGGCGGACCCAGACTGAACGATCGGTCCCTCCAAAACGCGAACTGCGTCCCGAGGATGCCGCTCGTGTAGTCACTGGCAACCCTTCCGTTCAGGGTCGCCCCGTAGATGAGCAGCGGAATCAGGATGGAGAGCACCCCGAGCCAGACATCGGTCCTGCGCCCCTTCGCGTCTCGATCCCTAGTCGTCGTCGCGATGACCACGAGAGAACGATTCACCACTTAGAGGAGGCGGGCAAACGGGCCTCGGCTTCGGTCCCACACTGACCCGAGCTCATGTGAGGCCTGGAGCAAAGGGTGATCAGCGTGAGGACGTAGAGGCAGCCTGCCGTGGTTCGGGAGAGAGATATCGATTGGCCCGGGGTGACCCTCCGGGCCCCTTCTACGTCGCGAACTCCTACCCGTAGAAGATAACGGTGATCCAGATCCGATCGTCCGCGCGAGCGATGCCGACCGCAGCATGGTCGTAGACCCTGCGGAGGATGTTCTTGCGGTGCAATTGGCTGGCCATGAAGGCGTCCTCCAGGCTCTCGAGAGACCCTCCGACGCCGACGTTCTCCCCGCCCAGCTCCCACTTGTAGCCTTCGAGCGCCTCGCGCAGTTGGTCGCCGGTGGAATGGAAGATGTAGCCCTTCTCCGCCATCGCCTCGCTGTGGGACCTCGCGTACGCGGCCAGGCGCTCGGCGAACGAGAGGGCCGCGCGCTCGTGGTGCACACGGTCGCTGTTGGTGAGCGCGAGCATGTGCCGTCTCGGCCCGAGCGTCTCGTCCCCCACCGCGCTTCCGCTCGCGGCTCCCAGGAAGAGCAGTCCGGACATGAAGAGGGCCAGGAGGCCTCCGAGCCTCCGCCCGCTCGTGGTTCCGGCCATGTCGAACCCCCGACTCATGGGTCCCGTGGGGGATCGAGCCCAGGGGGCTCGGATCCTTCGGTAGCTCGGCCGCCTCCCTCCCGACTTCGAGGAGGCCCGGAGCTTCGCGTCCCGCCGTTACCGGCGGATTGCCTTTTTCGGGACCGACCCGTTCGTTCCGTCGAGGTGGGTATCGGTACGTCCGTAGGGCGGCTTGAGGGATCCGTAGTCAGGAGGGACTAGGCACGAGTCGCCCCCGCGGGCCATGCGGAGCTCAGGCAGGTTGGGGTGCTACCAGCGCAGCGTGAGGTGCCGGGCGGCCCGGGCCTCGTCCAGGCGGCGCACCGGCGTCGTCACCGGCGCCTCGTGGAGCAGGTCCGGGTCCTCGTAGGCCTCGCGGAAGGCCTGCAGGAGCGCCTCCGCGAAGGCGTCGAGCGACTCCTTGGTCTCGGTCTCGGTCGGCTCGACCATCAGGGCCTCCTCGACCACGAGCGGGAAGTACACGGTCGAGGGGTGGTAGCCGAGGTCGATCACCCGCTTGGCCACGTCCATCGCCCGGATCCCCGTCTCCTCCTTGAGCGGACGAGCCGTGGCCACGAACTCGTGCATCGGCCGCCCGTCCGGGTGAGCCAGGGGAAACGCCTCCTTCACGCGCTCGGCGAGGTAGTTCGCGTTGAGAACGGCGCGGTCGGCGACCTCCTTCAGCCCGTCGCGGCCGTGCAGGAACACGTACGCGTACGCACGGACGAGCACACCGAAGTTGCCGAGGAACCCGTGCATCCGCCCGATCGAATCGGGCGCCTCGCTGTCGAGCCGGAACGAGCCGTCCTCGTCGCGTTCGATACGCGGCACCGGCAGGAACGGCACGAGCCGTTGGGTCACCCCGACCGGTCCGGCACCCGGCCCTCCCCCACCGTGAGGCGTCGCGAAGGTCTTGTGCGTGTTGATGTGGACGATGTCGAACCCCATGTCGCCGGGCCGGCAGCGGCCGAGGATCGCGTTCAGGTTCGCGCCGTCGTAGTAGACGAGCCCGCCGATCCGGTGGACTGCCTCGGTGATGCGCTCGATCTCCTCCTCGAACATGCCGAGCGTGTTCGGGTTCGTGAGCATCAGGCCCGCGACGTCCTCGTCGATCAGCTTCTCGAGCGCCGAGACGTCGACGAGCCCACGGGCGTCGCTCGGGATCTTGAGCGCCTCGTAGCCGGCCAGCCGGACGCTCGCCGGGTTGGTCCCATGCGACGAGTCCGGGATCGCCACACGCCGGCGCTGCCGACCCTCCCGCTCGTGGTGGGCCCGCATGATGAGCAGGCCCGTGAGCTCGCCGCAGGCTCCGGCGGGCGGTTGCAACGTGGCCCGGGCCATCCCGGTGATCTCGCACAGGGCGCGTTCGAGACGCCACAACAGCTCGAGCGAGCCCTGCAGGGTGTGGTCGGGTTGGTGCGGGTGTCCCAGGAGGAACCCGGGGAGCTGCGCGACCCTCTCGGCGATCTTCGGGTTGTACTTCATCGAGCAGGACCCGAGCGGGTAGAAGCCCGTGTCCACCCCGTAGTTCCGCTGCGAGAGCCTCGTGTAGTGGGTGACGAGATCGCGCTCGGCCACCTCGGGGAGCCCAGGGGCGTCCCGTCGGGCCTGATCGGCCGGGACCGGGGCCTCGGGCACGTCGAGTTCGGGCAGGCTGAACGCCCGCCGTCCCGACCGCGAAAGGTCCTTGAGGGTCCCCTGGCCGTCCGGAGGGCCGCCGACGCGGACGGGGGCCCCCACGCGCGCGGGGACGGGCTCGGTGGCTGGAGACTCCTCGGTCACGCGAGCACCTCCTTCAGCGTCATGGCGAGTCCGTCGATCTCCTCGCGTGACCGGCGCTCGGTGACGGCGACGAGCAACGCGTGGCCATCGGCATCGGGCAGCGGCACCCCGGCCAGGTACCCGCGTTCGATCAATGCATCCCGAACCTCGTCCGCGGGACGCGGCAGGCGGACCGGGAACTCCTTGAAGAACGGGGCGTCGCCGAACAGCGGCTCGACGCCGGGGACCTCCGAGAGACGCTCCGCGGCGTAGGCGGCCTTCGAGGCACACTGACGCCCGAGCTCCTCGAGGCCCTGCGGTCCGAGCCACCCGAGGTAGACGGTCGCCGCGATCGCCATCAGGGTCTGGTTGGTGCAGATGTTCGAGGTCGCCTTCTCGCGCCGGATGTGCTGCTCGCGCGCCTGAAGGGTCAGGACGTAGCCGACCCGCCCGTCCACGTCGAGCGTCTCCCCCACGATCCGGCCGGGGAGCCGCCGGACGTCGTCGAGCCGGGTCGCGATCACGCCGAGGTACGGGCCTCCGAGGTTCACGTGGTTGCCGAGCACCTGCCCCTCGGCCACCGCGATGTCCGCGCGCAGGTCGCCGGGCGGGGCGAGCACACCGAGCGACAGCGGATCGAACACCTGGATCGCTCGCGCGCCGCCCGCGTGCGCCGCGCCGAACAGCTCGCGCGCGGGCTCGAGCAGGCCGTACGCATTCGGGTGCTGGACGATCACGCAGGCGACGTCGTCCGTCACCTCCGGTTCCCCGCCGCGGCCGTCGACCACGTCGAACACCTCCGGCTGGTAGCCCGCTCCCCTGCCGTAGGTCCGCAGGGTGTCCACGTACCGAGGATCCACGGCGGCGCTCACGAGCACGCGGCCGCGGCTCCCGGCCGAGCGCGCCAGGTTCACGGCTTCGGCCAGCGCCGTCGCCCCGTCGTACAGGGATGCGTTCGACACCTCGAGCCCCGTGAGCTCGCAGATCATCGACTGGTACTCGAACAGCGCTTGCAGGACCCCCTGCGAGAGTTCGGGCTGGTACGGCGTGTACGAGGTGTAGAACTCGGAGCGGCCCGCGAGCGGCCACACGACCGCGGGGACGTAGTGGTCGTACGCACCGGCCCCGGCGAAGCAGACGAGATCGTCGGTGCTCCGGTTGCGAGCCGCCAGTGCCTCCATGTCGGCCTGGATCTCCATCTCGGAGACGCCCTCGGGGAGCTCGAGGGCCCGGTCCAGCCGAACGGTGTCGGGGATCCGGTCGAACAACTGGTCGACGCTCGACAGGCCGATGGCCTCGAGCATCTGGTCGACGTCGTCGTCCGTGTGCGGCGCGAACTTCATGCCGGACGCTGAGTCTAGCCGGAAGGCGCGGAGAGGCCCCGGAGCCCTACCCCGACACGTCCTCGAGCCCGTACTTGGACACGAGCGACAGGTAGTCGCGCTGGTAGAAGATCTTGCAGTTGATCCCCGGGTAGAGCTCGCGCAGGCGGCGGACCTTGCGGTTCTTCTTGGTGACCAGCCGCTGGTTGAGCGTGGTGATCTCGATGTAGAGGTCGTACATCGGCAGGTAGAAGTCCGGCGTGAAGCGCTGGACCACGCTGCCGTCGCGGTCCCACTCGAGGTCGAACGACGTGGGCTCGTAGTCCCATTCGATCTGGTAGAAGTCCAGGAGCCGGGCGAACTGGCGCTCGCTGGCGTGCGCGAAGGAAACGGTGTCGCTGGGCAGGGCCGGGGTCTCGGCCGCCGCGCCCTCGGTCACGCGCCTCCGGCCGCCCGGGCGCTGCGAGCCTTCTTCCCGGCGTTCTTGGCCAGAGTCCCCTCGAGGTCCGTCCATACCTTGTCGACCGCGATCGCGAAGACCCCCTGTCCGCTCGCCAGCAGGTCGACGACGGCCTCGGGAGACTCCACCTGATAGATACGATGCCCGTCGGACACCAGGGTCGTGCCGAGGGCGGGTTGGTCGAGCCCTTTGAGCGTCTTCATGGCCTTGCGGACCTGCTGGAGGTTCACCCCGCTGTCGAGCATCCGCTTGATCAGCCGGAGCATGGCGAGGTCCTGGAACGAGTACAGGCGCTGCGAGCCCGAGCCCTTGGCGTCCTTCACCGACGGCCGGACCAGGCCCGTCCGGGCCCAGTAGTCGAGCTGTCGGTAGGTGATCCCGACGATGCTGCAGACTTCGGGGACGCGATATCCCTGCTCTGCCATCACAACTCCGTAATTACGAGGGCGTCGGCAGCCTAGGGCCGGGTCCTCACGATGTCAATCACCCACGCGCGAACCTGCATCGTTACCCGTAGGCCGGAAATCCCACGCCTCGCGGACGTTTCGACCTAGGTTGACGTGGGGACATGACGGACGCGCTGTCGGGCTGTAACGTGCGCCGTTCGCGAACGGCATGTGAGGGGGGTGTTGCGGTTGGGAACCCGCACGAGCAAGCCGCGATCGACGGTGATCGTCACCGTTTCGGCGATCCTGGTGCTCGGGATCGCATTCGCGCCGGCAGCTCTTGCCGGCACCGGATACCGTTCGAGGGTCCTCCGGATGGTGAATGCCACACGCAGCAACCACGGTTTGCATACGCTGCGGATCGATACATCGCTCTCGACAGATGCGATGCGACACACACGACGCATGATCGCCGACAACGCTATCTACGATCCACGCAACCTCAGCAGGATCCTCCAGGACGAACCGTGGAACAACGTTGGAGCTAGCGTGGTCGGGTGTGCCGATTCCCTACCAGGACTGCACAGAGCCTTCATGCATCACGCCGAACACCGTGTCATCTTGCTGAACCCACAGCTCCGTCGGATCGGGATCGGTGTGATCAAGGACGGCAGCGCCAACGCGTGCGGCCGGCACTGGTTCTGGGCGACCGAACTGTTCTACGGATAAGACGCGCTACTCGAAGTCCTCGGGCGTGACGTTCTCGAGGAACTCACGGAACTCTTGCAGCTGCTTCTCCTCTTCCTCCCCGTCGGCGGGGATCAGGATGGAGGCCTCCTCGAGGACATCCTCGTTCGCGAAGATCTTGCACCCCAGACGGACCGCGAGCGCGATCGCGTCCGACGGGCGCGAGGAGATCTCGAAGCTGGAACCGTTGCGCTGCAAGCCGATCACGGCATGGAACACGCCGTCTCGGAGCTCGGTGATCGTGATGCTCGTGACCTGCACCGCCATCTCGTCGAGGATGTTCTTGAGCAGATCGTGTGTCATCGGTCGAGGTGTGACCAGACCCTGCTGACCGATCGCGATCGCCTGCGCCTCGGACTGGCCGATCCAGATCGGGAGGAACCGCTCGCCCTCGGCCTCGCGGAGCAGGACGATGGGCGAGTTCGATGGGAACTCGATCCGAACGCCGGCGACGGTCATCTCGATCATGAGGCCCGTCCGACCGTACACCGGCCTCCCAGGTGCGGCAACCTAGTCCCTCGGCGTCGGCCTCAGCGGTCTTGTCCGGTCATCGGAGGGGCCGGATCCAGGTTCGGAAGGTACGGGATCAGCTGGTCGGGATCGGCCCGGAGCGCGTCCATGTCGTGCACGGCGAGGATGTCGGGGACGTTGCGGTAGCGCTCCTCGAAGTCGAGACCGTACCCGACGACGAACACGTCGGGGCAATCGAAACCTCGGTAGCGCAGCTCGAGTGGGACGATCCGGCGCACGCTCTTGTCGAGCAGCGCGCACACCTCGACCGACGCCGGCTCGCGCGACTCGAGCACGGAGATCAGGTACGAGAGCGTGAGGCCCGTGTCCACGATGTCCTCGACCACGATGACGTCGCGCCCGCCGATGTCGTGATCGAGGTCCTTGACGATGCGCACGCGCCCGCGGGATTCGGTGGCGCCGCCGTAGCGCGAGATGGACATGTAGTCGATCGCGAGCGGGAGCGCGACGGCACGCATCAGGTCGGCGAGGAACACAGAGCCGCCCTTGAGGACCGAGATCAAGACGGGCGCGCGCCCCTCATAGTCCCCGGTGATGGTGCGGCCAAGCTCCTCGATCCGCCGGCGGATGTCCTCG
>Ga0207578_1000089_pt1 | contig 10200 bp, 9 predicted proteins | sample NitcycUWRG10K412_FD_188278 | JGI IMG/M metagenome (GOLD analysis project Ga0207578, IMG submission 188278) | Soil microbial communities from Arlington Agricultural Research Station in Wisconsin, USA - Nitrogen cycling UWRJ-G10K4-12 (SPAdes) | ecosystem: Environmental > Terrestrial > Soil >... | reverse complement strand
GCGCGTCGATCAGCCGGGGCGTCAGGCAGGCTCCGCGGCGGGCACCTTCACCGAGTCGTTCGGGAAGGTCGCGAGCTGGTCGCGGATCCACGCCTCAGGAGCCTGCCGCCGGCGAGCAGCAGGATCTTCACGTGGAGGAAGGCGTCGCGCGACTGCGGGAAGAAGGCGAGCGGCAGAGCGACGATCAGCACGAACAGGGCGGCCTCGAGGGCCATCGGGCGACCGGCTTCCACGGGCCGATTATCGGACTGACCTGCGAGAACCTGAGGAGCGCGGCGGCCGTTCCGGCGAGCGTTCCTTTGCCGCACCATCGGGCCCGCCCTATACTTGGCAGCCGAGTCCCCGCCTTCCGGCAGGACCGGTTTTGCGGAGGGGCGTAGCTCAACCTGGTAGAGCACCGGTCTCCAAAACCGGCGGTTGGGGGTTCGAGTCCCTCCGCCCCTGCAAGGAGCACGATGAACAGAGAGATGAAGCGGGCGCAGCGCCGTCAGGGCACCCAGGTCGAGCGTGCCCAGGCCGCTGCCGCCACGCGTCGGGCGCAGCTCCAGCAGAAGAAGAAGCGCACGGGCGCCCGCCAGTTCCTGAAGGAGGTCCGTCAGGAGCTGAAGAAGGTGATCTGGCCCACTCGTCAGGAACTCACGACGTACACGGTCGTCGTGCTCGTCACGGTCATCGTCATGACGTCGTACGTGTTCGGTCTCGACGTGCTCTTCTCGAGGCTGGTCCTGAACGTCTTCACGAACTAGAGGCGCGCACCCCATGAACGAATCCCCGATCGACCCCTCGGACGAAGCCGCCCCCGAGCCGTCCGAGAATGCGGACGCTGACGCGCCGTCGAACGATCAGACCGGCGTTCAGGACGCATCCGAGCGTGTGGTGGAGGCGTTCGATCAAGCGGCCGAGGAGGAGGCGATCGCGGACGGGGCGATCGAGGCCGCGCTCGAGGAGACCGTCGTCGAGGCGGTCCAGGACGCGGCGGCCATCGAGGCGGCTTCCGATGCCGCGATCGAGGAGTCGTTCGAGGAGAAGATGTACGAGGCCGTCGACGCGGGCCTGGAGGGCGAGGCGCTGGAGGACGCCGTCGAGCAGGCGGCGGAGGACGCCGACGTGCAGGAGGCGATCGCGGACGCGGTGATCATCGAGGCGCTCGAGGAGACCGTCGAGGAGGCGGTCGAGGACGCCAAGGCGGTCGAGGCGCTGAGCGATGTCGCGATCCTGAGCGACCTCGCCGACGAGGTCGAGTCGATCGCGGCCGACGTCGAAGCGACCGAGGTGGCCGAAGCGACCGAGCAAGTCGAGGCGACCGAAGAGGTCGAGCCGACCCCGAAGCCCACGCCCGCCGCGAAGAAGAGCACGAAGGCCGAGAAGGCCGCCGCCGCTGCCGCGGCGGAGGAGGCGGCCGACGCCGACCGAGGGCGCGATCCGTTCCGGGGCCCCGGCGACTGGTACGTCGTGCACACGTACGCCGGCTACGAGAACAAGGTCAAGACCAACCTCGAGTCGCGGATCCACACGATGCAGATGGAGGACAAGATCTTCGACGTCCACATCCCGATGGAGGATGTCATGGAGATCAAGGGCGGAAAGAAGCAGGTCGTCCAGCGCAAGGTCTTCCCCGGGTACCTCCTCGTCAAGATGGTCTACGACAACGACTCGTGGTACGTCGTTCGGAACACGCCCGGGGTGACGGGGTTCGTCGCGGCCGGGACCGGGAGCAAGCCCACGCCGCTGTCGCGTCGTGAGGTCGAGAAGATCCTGTCGGTCAAGAAGGAAGAGGTGAAGCCGCAGTTCCGCCTCGGGTTCGAGGAGAACGACGTGGTGCGGATCATCTCGGGACCGTTCGCCGACTTCAACGGCACGATCAGCGAGATCAACCTCGACCAGAGCAAGCTGAAGGTGCTCGTGAACATCTTCGACCGGGAGACGCCGGTCGAACTGTCCTTCGACCAGGTGGCGAAGGTCTAACAACCGAGGGTGCGGGAGGCCGAGGGGCCGTTCGGACCGCAGGAGGTGAACACGGATGGCGAAGAAGAAGGTGCTCGCCGTCGTCAAGCTCCAGATCCGCGCCGGCCAGGCGACGCCGGCTCCCCCCGTGGGGACCGCGCTCGGCCAACACGGCGTGAACATCATGGAGTTCTGCCGGCAGTACAACGAGCAGACCCAGCAGCAGGCCGGCCAGGTGATCCCGGCCGAGCTCACGATCTACGAGGACCGCTCGTTCACGTTCATCACGAAGCAGCCGCCCGCCGCGGAGCTGATCAAGCAGGCCGCGGGCGTGGAGAAGGGCTCGGGCGAGCCGAACCGCGAGAAGGTCGGCAGCGTCACCCGAGACCAGCTTCGGCGGATCGCCGAGCAGAAGATGGTCGACCTCAACGCCAATGACGTCGAGGCCGCGATGCTGATCCTTTCGGGTACGGCCCGGAGTATGGGTGTCGAGGTGGTGGGCGTATGAGCGGCAAGCGTTATTCGCAGGCTGCCGAGCTCGCCGACCGCGAGCACGAGCACTCGCCGGTCGAGGCGATCAAGGCCCTCAAGGCCTTCCCGGACGCGAAGTTCGACGAGACCGTGGAGATCGCGTTCCGGCTGGGCGTGGACCCCCGCAAGGCCGACCAGCTCGTCCGCGGCACGGTCTCGTTGCCCAACGGCTCGGGGAAGTCGGTCCGCGTGGCCGTGTTCGCCCAGGGTCCGAAGGCGACCGAGGCCAATGAGGCGGGCGCGGACGTCGTGGGCGGCGAAGAGCTCGTCGAGCAGGTGATCGGCGGGACCATCGACTTCGACGCCGCGGTGGCGACGCCGGACATGATGGCCGCGGTCGGCAAGGCCGGTCGCGTGCTCGGGCCCCGGGGCCTGATGCCGAACCCGAAGACGGGCACCGTGACCAACGACATCGCCAAGGCCGTCGAGGACATCAAGGGCGGCAAGGTCGAGTACAAGACCGACAAGACGGGCAACGTCCACATGATCATCGGGAAGAAGTCGTTCTCCGAGCAGCAGCTGCTCGAGAACTACCTGGCGGTCGTGGAGGAGATCATCCGGGCGCGCCCCTCGGCGGCCAAGGGCAAGTACGTCAAGACGCTCACGGTCTCGACGACGATGGGTCCCGGCGTCGCGATCGACACCAACCGGATCAAGGGAACCGCGGAGGTCGCGCAGACCGCCTAGCGCGCGCGGTACCGTGATGAGCACGTGAGCCGGCCTCCGGGTCGGCTCGGGTGCGTCGAGGGGCTCCGTCCGGCTGATCGGGCTTGCGGGGAGCCGTGGCAACATGAGCGGGTGCGCGAGTCCCTGTCCGAACGCGAGCAGGCGCCATCGGCCCTTGAGACCGAACCGCACCGCCCCGAGGCGTCCCCTCGCTGGCCCCTCGTGGTGGTTGGGATCGTCGTCCTGTTCAACCTCGTGGTGCTCCGCGCGGAGGCGCGCCCGGTCCAGAACCTGAACGACGCCTCGGTGCACCGGTCGATGATCGCCTGGGCGAGCGACCGCATCGAGGAGGGACACCTCCCACTCGACGGGTGGTACCCCGATCTCGCGCTCGGATCGTCGAGGTTCCACCACTACCAGAGCCTGCCGCACGTGCTGACCGGCGTGCTGGCACTCGCGATCGGCAGCGAGCGCGCGCTCTCGTGGACGATGTACCTGGGCATGGCGTTGTGGCCGATCGCGGTCTACGCGGGGGGCCGGCTCCTCGGGTGGGACCGATGGGTCTGCGCGATCGCCGCGGCGGCCTCGCCCCTGATCGTCAGCGAACCCACGCTCGGCTACGAGTGGGGGAGCTACGCGTGGCGTGGCTACGGCACCTGGACGCAGCTGTGGGGGATGTGGCTGTTGCCGTTCGCGTGGGGCTTGTCGTGGCGGGCGATCTCGAAAGGCCGTTCGTACTGGCTCGCGGCGCTCGTGCTGGCGCTGACGGTCGCGTGCCACCTGCTGACCGGCTACCTCGCGTTGCTCTCGTTGGGCGTGTTCGCGCTCGTGAACTGGGGTGAGCTCATGCGCAGGATCGGGCGCGCGGCCCTGGTCGGGATCGGGAGCCTGTTCGTCGCGGCCTGGGTCGTCGTGCCGTTGCTCGCCGACCGGTTGTGGACGGTGAACGACGAGTACTCGCGCGGGAAGATCTACTACGACTCGTTCGGGGCCAAGAAGATCCTCATGTGGTTCGCGAGCGGCGAGCTGTTCGACCGCGGGAGGCCGCCGATGATCACGATCCTGGTCGCGGTCGGCCTCCTGGTGGCGCTCTGGCGGTACCGCCGTGACGAGCGGCTCCGCGTGCTGCTGTTCCTGTTCCTCGTCTCGCTCGTGCTGTTCTTCGGGCGGCCGACGCTCGGGCCGGTCCTGCGGCTGCTCCCCGGCTCGGGCGACCTGTTCCTGCGTCGGTTCGTGTTCGGCGTACATCTGGCCGGCCTCTACCTCGCCGGGGTCGCCGCGGTCACGCTCGGCCGGCTCTCGCGGGAGCAACTCCAACGGTTCCGACCTTTGCGCGAGCAACCCGTGGCGATCGTGGCGCTCGCGGTCGCCGGCATGCTCGTGTTCCTCGGACCGGGCTTCGCCGAGCGGACCGCGTGGGCGAGGCAGGGGGCCGAGTGGATCGGGGAGCAGGCGGTGGCCGACGCCCACGACGGCGCCGACGTCGCCGCCCTGGTCGACATCGCGCGGGCGCGTGGGCCGGGGCGCTTCTATGCCGGGATGCGCTCGAACTGGGGGTCGTCCTACGAGGTCGGTCAGGTGCCCGTATACGTGATGCTGCTGAACGAGGGCACCGAGGGCGTCGGGTTCGTGCGGCCTACGTGGTCGCTCTCGGCACCGTTCGAGTACCGGTTCACCGACACCGACCCCGCGCACTACGACCTGTTCGACGTGCGCTACCTGATCCTGCCCTCGGATCGCCAACCCCCCGTCCCGGCGGACAAGGTCGCCGAACGTGGGCGCCACGTGCTCTGGGAGACGCCGAACCCGAGCTACGTCGATCTGGTGGACGTCCTGCCGCCGATCTCGGCCGACCGGACCAACCTCGGGCTGCGCCTGCAGGACTGGTTCCACTCGGACCTCCCGGGCAGGGGCGCGAACCCCGGCGTCGCGTTCGAGGGGGAGCCCGCGCCCGCACCCACCGTGAGCGCCGACGACCTACCGGACACGCCCGCGGGCACCGTCGTCAGCGAGGACGTCGACCTCCGGGACGGGCTGGCGACCGCGACGGTGATCGCGGACCGGCCCGCCATGGTGATGCTGAAGGCGTCGTTCGACCCGCGCTGGCAGGTGACCGTGGATGGCATCTCGGTGGCGCCGGAGATGATCGCGCCGAGCTTCGTGGGGCGGACCGTGCCGGCCGGCAGGCACGTGGTCCGGTTCGAGTACGAACCGTTCCCGAGGTACGACCTCCTGCTCGCGATCGGGATGCTGACGCTCCTCGCTCTCGCGCTGCTCCCCGGTTGGTTCGCGCGACGCCGAGCGCGAGACTGGAGCCGCGCTTAGCACTACAGCGTTTCCGGCCGGCGTCCGGGGGCGGGGAAGGGCCCCCCGAGCGGTGCTGGAGCTCCTCGGCACGAGGAGCTCCGAGGGACGACGGCCGACCGTGCGAGCGGCCCCGCCGCCGCTGACACCTTGTCGCCTGGGCGGGCGGCTCGGTACCCTTGGGCTCCGCCGCAGACAGCAGGGGTGCGCAAGGTACGTAATCCCTCCGGGGCACCTGCCGAGGCGAACGAGGACGCATCGCTCTCGAGCGCGTCTCCGCTGTCTGCGGGGACGCCTTTGTTCGTTCCATGGAGGGTCGATGCCGAACGCCGAGAAGATCGCGAAGGTCGCCGCGCTCAAGGAGCGCATCCAGGGTTCCGAGGCCCTGCTCCTGGCCGAGTACCGGGGCCTGTCGGTTCACGACGCGACCGAGCTCCGTCGCGCCCTATCGGATCAGGCGCGGTTCGCGATCGTCAAGAACACGTTGATGGTGCGCGCGGCCGCCGACGCGGGTGTCGCCGAGCTCGAGGCGCTCCTGGAGGGGCCGACCGCGGTCGCGTTCGTCCAGGGTGACGTCGTCGCCACGGCCAAGAGGGTCGTGGACGCCGCGAAGCGGTTCCCGGCCCTGGTGCTCAAGGGCGGGTACCTCGACGGCAAGGTGCTCTCGGCGGCCGAGGCCCAGTCGCTCGCGACCCTGGAGTCGCGCGAGGTCATGCTCTCGAAGGTCGCGGGGATGCTGAAGGCCGAGATGACCCGTGCGGCCTCGATGTTCCAGGCGATCCAGGGTCGGTTCCTCGGCGTGCTCGATGCGTACAAGGAGCAGCTCCCGGGTGAGACGACCGAGGGCGTGGAGGTGGGGCCGACCGCCGAGACGCCGGGCGCCGAGGCCGAGCCCGCTGCAGAGGCCCAGCCCGCTGCCGACGCCGAACCCGCCGCCGACGCCGAACCTGATGCCGGCGACGAGCCGGCGGCCGCCGAGACCGGACCCGATGCGACCGCGACGAACGACGAACCCGACGCAGAACCAGAGGCTGAACCAGAAGGAGAGAAGGAGTAGACGATGGCGACCAAGACCAAGATGACCGCCGAGGACCTGCTCGATCAGTTCAAGGAGATGACGCTGCTCGAGCTGTCGGACTTCGTCAAGAAGTTCGAGGAGACCTTCGACGTCCAGGCCGCCGCGGCGGCCCCGATGATGATGGCGGCGCCGGGAGCAGCCGGGGGCGGAGCCGAGGAGGTCGAGGAGCAGACCGAGTTCGACGTGGTCCTCACGGGCTCCGGCGACAAGAAGATCCAGGTGATCAAGGAGGTGCGGGCCCTCACGAGCCTCGGCCTCAAGGAAGCCAAGGATCTGGTGGACTCCGCGCCGAAGCCGGTTCTGGAGAAGGTCAACAAGGAAGCCGCCGACAAGGCCAAGGAGCAGCTCGAGGGCGCCGGCGGGACCGTCGAGATCAAGTAGGCCGAACGGCCGGATCGGGGATCATCGCCAGGTTTCTGCTGCAACGCCATCGCCAGGTTCCGAAGCTGCGTTGCGGGCGGGTTCCGCATAGGGATAGATTCCTCGTCGAGCAACATCTTCGATAGGGGGCGAGGCATGACCGACGAACGCACGTTCGGACAGAGACTCCGCGCGACACGGATCAAGGCCGGGTACTCGCAATCGGACCTGGAGGAGATCTCCGGGATCCCGAAGGCACGGCTGAGCCGCTACGAGAACGGGCACGTCGCACCTTCGATCCAGACGCTTGAGCGCCTGGCGCGAGCCCTGAACGTCTCGGAGGCCTCGCTCTTAGGTGACGACCGCGCCCTGATGGAGGAGTTCTTCTACGTCCTGACCAGCCGAGGGGTGCGGATCGCATCCAGCGAGCAAGCGATCGCCCTCGGCAGCGCCGTCGCGGACATCGCACGTGCGCTCGGGATGGTGGAGGACGGGAACGGTTCGACGGCCGATCGATCGAACCTGTCGCCGGTCGGGGTGGCGGCTCCGGCCGTCTGGCCGTCCGACGGCAGCTAGGTCCGCGCCGACCGAGGGTTCCTGAGGGTTGACCTCGGCTCCGAGGGGGGGTAACCTTCGGCCGATTTCGACCGGGTCCCCGCCCGGGGGTTGACGCTGCGCGCCTGCGCACCTACACTACTCGTTTGCCGTGCCGCGTTCCGCTCGTTTGCCGTGCCGCGTTCCGCATGCCCTGGTTCCAGGGTTGTCTACACCTAGGGGGGATCGTTCTTGCCTGACTCGCTCGTCCCTGTCCGCGACCGTGTCAGTTTCTCCAAGCTCGACGAGGCGCTACCGCTTCCCGACCTCGTGGGCATCCAACGGGAGTCTTTCGATTGGCTCCTGGCCGAAGGTCTGAAGGAGGTCCTCGAGGAAGTCTCTCCGATCGAGGACTTCACCGAACAGTTCCAACTGCATTTCGGTAAGCACGCCTTCAAGGACCAGAAGTTCACCGAGGAGGAGTGCAAGGACAAGGACGCCACCTTCTCCGCCCCGCTGTTCGTCGAGGCGATGTTCGTCAACAAGACGACCGGCGAGATCAAGGAGCAGGAGGTCTTCATGGGGGACTTCCCCATGATGACCGAGCGGGGCACCTTCATCATCAACGGCACCGAGCGGGTGGTCGTGTCCCAGCTCGTGCGATCGCCCGGGGTCTACTTCAGTCGGGAGCTGGACAAGACCACCGACAAGGACGTCTACATCGCCAAGATCATCCCCAGCCGCGGAGCGTGGTTGGAGTTCGACGTCGACAAGAAGGACACCGTCGGCGTCAGGATCGACCGCAAGCGCCGGCAGAACGTCACGGTGCTGCTCAAGGCGCTCGGCTGGTCCGCGGACGAGATCCTCGCGCTGTTCGACCAGGCCGAGTCGATCAAGAACACCCTCGAGAAGGACCACGTCGAGACCCCCGAGGAGGCCCTCGAGGACATCTACCGCAAGCTGCGTCCGGGTGAGCCCCCGACGGCCGAGTCCGCTCGCACGCTCCTGGAGAACCTGTTCTTCAATCCCAAGCGCTACGACCTCGCGCGGGTGGGGCGCTACAAGGTCAACAAGAAACTCGAGGCGGCCCAGGGCGTGCTCCAGTCCCAGCTCAAGGCCCGCTTCAAGCAGCTCGGGGAGCTCGACAACCCCGACAAGAAGGGGTGGGACCAGCCGAAGTTCCGCGCCTGGGCGGAGCTTCAGAAGGACGAGCAGGGCGAGAACGGGCCGAAGTACAAGGGGATCCTGTCCTACGAGGACATGCTCCGCACGGTCCGCTACCTCGTGAAGCTGCACGCCGGTGAGGAGGGCTACGAGCCCGACGACATCGACCACTTCGGGAACCGGCGGTTGCGCTCGGTGGGCGAGCTGATCCAGAACCAGATCCGGATCGGTCTGTCGCGCATGGAGCGGGTGGTCCGCGAGCGCATGACCACGCAGGACGTCGAGGCGATCACACCCCAGACGCTGATCAACATCCGTCCGGTGGTCGCGAGCATCAAGGAGTTCTTCGGCACATCGCAGCTGTCGCAGTTCATGGACCAGACCAACCCGCTCGCCGGGCTGACCCACAAGCGCCGGCTGTCGGCGCTCGGGCCCGGTGGGCTCTCGCGCGAGCGCGCGGGGTTCGAGGTCCGGGACGTCCACCCCTCGCACTACGGCCGGATGTGCCCGATCGAGACGCCGGAGGGCCCGAACATCGGCCTGATCGGGTCGCTCTCGACCTACGGGCGCATCAACCCGTTCGGGTTCATCGAGACACCGTACCGACGGGTCACGGGCGGCAAGGTCACCGACAAGGTCGACTACCTCTCCGCCGACGAGGAGGACCGGCACGTCATCGCGCAGGCCAACGAGCCGATCAAGCCCGACGGGGGCTACGCCAACCCGACCGTCTTGGTCCGCCGCAAGGGCGGCGAGGTCGACGCGGTGGTGCCCGACGAGGTCGACTACATGGACGTCTCGCCCAAGCAGATCATCTCGGTCGGAGCGGCCCTGATCCCGTTCCTCGAGCACGACGACGCGAACCGGGCCCTCATGGGCGCCAACATGCAGCGCCAGGCCGTGCCCCTGCTCCGTTCGGAGGCCCCGATCGTCGGGACCGGCGTGGAGTTCCGCGCCGCCGTCGACGCGGGGGACGTGGTGCTGGCCGAGGAAGCTGGGACCGTCGAGGACGTCTCGGCCGACGACATCGTGATCCGGGAGCGGACCGGCTCGATGAAGACCTACAAGCTCCAGAAGTTCCGCCGGTCCAACCAGGGCACGTCGCTCAACCAGAAGCCGCTGGTCAACGAGGGCGACAAGGTCGTCCGCAACCAGGTGATCGCGGACGGACCGTCCACGGAGTCGGGCGAGCTCGCGCTCGGTCGCAACCTGATCGTGGCGTACATGCCGTGGGAGGGCCACAACTACGAGGACGCCATCATCATCTCCGAGCGGCTGGTCAAGGACGACGTCCTGACGTCGATCCACATCGAGGAGCACGAGGTCGACGCCCGCGACACCAAGCTCGGGGCCGAGGAGATCACCCGCGACATCCCCAACGTGTCCGAGGAGATCCTGAAGGACCTCGACGAGCGCGGGATCGTCCGGATCGGCGCCGAGGTGAACCCCGGCGACTACCTCGTCGGCAAGGTCACGCCCAAGGGCGAGACCGAGCTCACCCCCGAGGAGCGGCTGCTGCGCGCGATCTTCGGCGAGAAGGCGCGCGAGGTGCGCGACACCTCGCTCAAGGTCCCGCACGGCGAGAGCGGCAAGGTGATCGGCGTCCGCGTGTTCACGCG
>Ga0207578_1000082_pt1 | contig 10653 bp, 7 predicted proteins | sample NitcycUWRG10K412_FD_188278 | JGI IMG/M metagenome (GOLD analysis project Ga0207578, IMG submission 188278) | Soil microbial communities from Arlington Agricultural Research Station in Wisconsin, USA - Nitrogen cycling UWRJ-G10K4-12 (SPAdes) | ecosystem: Environmental > Terrestrial > Soil >... | reverse complement strand
CGACATGGGTTCGTTGGCTCCTGGTGGGCGTCGTAGACCACTTCGACTTCGGAGATGCATTAAGTACCATCGCGCGCCGTCGGTCATGTCGCACGATGGTTCTACGGACCGGCACGGCGCGGCCCACCCGGCTATCACCCATTCGGACTATTGACGGCATCGCTGACGCTACGAACTACCTCAACCCCTTCCTGTTCGTTGTCGACAGCGGATCCAGGTCGGCCTGCCGGCTAGACCGGATTTGAAATACCCTCGTTGAAGCGATGGACGACGTACTCGAGGGCATCATCCTCGGGCGGCTCGACGCCGACGACAAGCTGGCGGAGCGCACCCGGGCCCTGGTCGTCGGGGCGTGCCAAGGCGCCGAGGCCCTCGACGCGACGGTGGAGGGTAAGGCCCCCAAGTACCCAAAGAAGGCTGAGGCCAAAGCGGCCTCTGCCCGGAATCCCGCCTACATCCGATCGATCGAGGTGCGGGGTTTTCGCGGCATCGGCCCATCCGCGTCGCTCCCGATCACCACCGGCCCAGGCCTCACGCTCGTCGTCGGGCGCAACGGAAGTGGCAAGTCGAGTTTCGCCGAAGCACTGGAGCTCCTGCTCACTGGCGACAACAGCCGTTGGAGCACCCGATCGGCCATCTGGAAGGAAGGGTGGCGCAACCTGCACCAGTCCGACGCCCGCATCGATGCCGAGTTCGTCATCGAGGGGGCGAAGGGGACGACGGTGGTATCGAGGGAGTGGAAGCCCGACGCCAAGCTGGAGGAGGCCGACACGATCGTCTCAGCTCAGGGTTCGACCAAGTCGGATCTCGAGACGATGGGTTGGGCGGGCGCGATCGAGATGTATCGCCCCTTCCTCTCATATAGCGAGCTCGGATCGATGCTCGACGCCGGGCCTTCCGCCTTGTATGACGCCCTCTCCGCGATCCTGGGGCTGGAGGAGCTGATCGAGGCTGAGGCTCGACTCAAGGAAGCGAGCAAACAGAGGAAGAGACTCTCCGACGAGGCGAAGGTCGCTCTGCCGCCGATCCTCGAACGACTCGCCACGGTCGAAGACGATCGGGCGAACGTGTGCATCGAGGCACTTTCGACCAAGACCTGGGATCTCGACGCGGTGGAGAAGGCCGTCATCGGAACAGAGGAGGCCGACCGAGAGGAGAGTCAGCTCGCGGTGCTTCGACAGCTCGCGGTCTTGGAGCCGCCCGATGCCGATGAGGTGAAGACGGCCGCCGACGGGCTCGAGGCCGCCGCGTCCGCCCTTCGCGAGATGGGAGGCACCGAGGCGGCCAAGGCGCGCCAGACCGCGGAGCTGTTGGGGGCCGCGCTCGCGTTCCACGAACGACACGGCGATCAGGGCTGCCCGGTGTGCGGGGAAGGAGCGCTCAACGCCCAGTGGCGCACGGCGACCGAGGAGGAGCTCGTGCGCCTCCGTCAGCTGGCGGAGCAGGTCGACCTGGCCCACCGGTTGATGGAAGAGTCGATCAAGAGTGCCCGGGCGCATCTGTTGCCGGTGCCCGCGGTGCTGTCGAGCGCCTCCGAGATCGGGCTGGACGTCGAGGACGTGATCGGCGCGTGGAAGGCGTGGTCGGCCGGCGCGTCGATCGAGGAGTCGGAGGCCCTCGCGCAGCATCTCCGGGCATCTCTTCCGCCGGTCGCGGAGGGCGTGAAGAAGCTGAAGGCGACGGCATCGAAGGAGCTTCAGCGAAGGGAGGACGTCTGGCGTCCGATCGCAACCGATCTCGCGGGATGGCTCGACACCGCGAAGCGAGCCCGGAGCGGTGAGGACGTGCTGAAAGACTTGGGTGCCGCCGAGAAATGGATCCGTGCTGCCTCCAACGACATCCGCAACGAGCGCTTCGCTCCCATCGCCGATCAGGCCCAGGGCGTGTGGGACATGCTTCGGATGCAGAGCAGCGTCCTGCTGAAGAAGATCGTGCTCACCGGCGCCGGATCGGCGCGCAAGGTCGTCCTCGACGTGAGCGTCGACGGGATGGAAGGGGCCGCGCTCGGGGTCATGAGTCAAGGGGAGTTGAACTCACTCGCGCTCAGTCTGTTCATGCCCAGGGCGACGCTTCCGGAGAGCCCGTTCCGCTTCGTGGTCATCGACGACCCGGTTCAGTCGATGGACCCGGCGCGGGTGGATGGGCTTGCGCGCATGCTGGAGGAGGCGGCGCAAACACGCCAGGTCATCGTCTTCACGCACGACGAGCGCCTGGCACGGTCGTGCCGCCTGTTGGGGATCGACGCCAAGATCGTCGAGGTGACTCGAAGGCCCGAGTCGGTGGTCGAGCTGCGCCCGGGTCAAGATCCGGTCAGCCGCTACTGCAACGACGCCTGGGCCGTGGCGAAGAGCGAGGACCTGGATCCCGTCGTGAAGGTGCGTATCGTCGGGGTGTTCTGCCGTCTGGCGATGGAGGCTGCATGCACCGAGGCGTTCACGCGGCGAAGGCTCGCCAACGGCGAGGACTACGAGTCGATCGAGGCTCTCCTCGATTCCGCGAAAGGCCTTTCGGAACTGATGGCACTGGCTCTGTTCGACGACATCACCAAGACCAAGGACCTGGCCTCGCGGCTCGACCGAGGGATCGGAGCATGGGCGGTCGAAGCCTATCGGCGGGTGCAGGAGGCGGCGCACAAGCCGGTGAGCCAGGCGGCCGTGCTGACCTTGGTGAAGGAGAGCGAGAGGCTCGCCCGCGGACTGGTGCAACTTCCCTGATGAGCATCAGCGGATCCAGCGAGATGACGTCGGCCGAGATCCTCGAGCGGGCCACGGGTCTCCTGAACCATCCGACCGCGGAGACCGCCGGGCTGTGGCCACGTGCGACCGCGGTCCTGGCGCGACAGGCTCTCGAGGTCGGTCTGCACGAGGCGCTCTCGGAAAAGGTCCCAGGCATACGGCACGCTCCGGTTCGGGTGCAGCTGCTCTGTCTTCAGTCCTACCTCGAGGACACCGAGACCGCGCACGAGGTGAACCTGGCATGGTGGGCCTTGTCGCGAGCCTGCCATCATGGTTCCTACGAGTTGCCCCCGACGGCGCCCGAGCTCGAAGGTCTGATCGACGTGGTCCGCCGCTTCGTCCGAATCGCGTAGGAGCCCTGGTGGCCGAGCGGATCGAAACGCTCTCTCTGCTCTTCACCGACATCGAGGGTTCGACGAACCTCCTGAGATCCCTGGGGGCCGAGTACCGGACGCTCCTTGCCGAGCACCGGCGTGTGCTCGGCGACGCATTCGCCGCTCACGGCGGCACGGTCTTGCAACGCGAAGGAGACGCTCTGTTCGTGACCTTCGCCGATCCCTCGTCGGCGATACTCGGTGCGATCGACGGACAACTGGCGCTAGCCGACGCCACGTGGCCCGCCGACTCGCACGTGCGGGTGCGGATGGGGATCCACGTCGGCGAAGTCACGATCGACGAGGACGATGACTACGTCGGCCTCGCAGTGCATCAGGCCGCGCGTATCTCGGCCGCCGCGCACGGAGGCCAGGTCCTGACCTCGAAGGCTGTCCAAGCTCAGGTCGAACAGCGGGTGCCGCCGGACGTGTCGCTGAAGCCGATCGGACGCTTCCGGCTCAAGGACTTCCCCGAGCCCCAAGACCTGTTCCAGTTGCATCACCCCGACCTTCAGGGCGACTTCCCCGCTCCACGCACCGCTCCCGGCGCACGACACAACCTGCCGAAGGCCATCTCGAGCTTCATCGGCCGAGACCGCGACGTGGCGGAGGTCGCCGAGCTCTTGGAAACCGCCCGGCTCGTCACGTTGACCGGTCCGGGAGGTTGCGGGAAGACGCGCCTCGCTATCGAAGCAGCTTCCGCGTCCTTCCCCGTCCGACCGGACGGGATCTGGTTCGTCGACCTTGCGCCGGTTTCCGACCGGGAGCTCGTTCTCTCGGTTGCGGCGAACGCGATGGGGGTTCAAGAGAGCCGGGCCTCTGCCGACTCCGCCTTGATCGATCTCCTGTCGACAGGGAGACCCCTGGTGATCCTGGATAACTGCGAGCACCTGATCCCGACCTGCGCAGAGCTCACGGAGAAGTGGCTCTCGGCCGCCCCGGGCCTCACGGTCCTCGTGACTGCGCGGGAACCGATCGGTGTCGCGGGCGAGGTGATCCGCCGGGTGGGAGGTCTGCAGATCCCTTCGGACACCGATACCGGCGAAACCTCTGAGGCCGTCCAACTCTTCATCGAACGGGCGAGGAGTCACGAGCCGGAGTTCGAATGGGGCGAAACGGAACTCGCCGAGATCGCTCACCTGACCATCCGGCTCGACGGGATCCCGTTGGCGATCGAGATGGCCGCTGCTTTGGTCGGGACGTTGAGCGTTGGAGAGATCCTCGCCCGGCTCGACGACCGGTTCCGGTTGCTGACCGGCGGAGGCGGACGCAACCTGGGACGGCAGCAGACGCTCCTGGCGACGGTCGAGTGGAGTCACGATCTGTTGTCCGAACCCGAGCGCGTTCTGTTGCGCAGGCTGTCGGTGATGTCGGGGTCGTTCTCACTGGAGGATGTCGAGGCGGTCTGCGTGGGCGACGGGATCGATCGTACGGAGGCGGTGACCCTCCTTCGAAGGTTGGTGGCGACATCCTGGGTGATGAGGGAACGCTCGGGTGACCGTGCCGCATTTCGATTGCTGGAGACCTCGCGCCAGTATGCGTTGGACAAGCTCGTCTCATCTTCTGAGGCGCAGAAGTTCCGGAGCAAGCACTCGGAGTGGTTCACGGACCTTGCCGAGACCGGAGCCGAGTCGATGCTCGGGGGACCGGATCAAGCGCCCTGGTTCGACCGCATCGGATCGGAGCTCGACAACTTCCGAACCGCTCTGGCTTGGAGCCTGGGCGACGGCGATCCCGCGCTCGGGCTCCGACTCGGTGCCGCGCTCTCGAGATTCTGGGAGGTCCGGGGACACTGGTCCGAAGGGTTGGGTTGGCTCGAAGACGCGCTCGCTGGAGCCCCAGACGCGGATGACGTACTTCGCGGACGCGCGCTGGTCGCGGCGTCCTTCCTCGCCTTCTATCGCGGCCAGCTCGAGTCGGCGCGTTCGATGGTGACCGAAGGCCTTGCCGCGGCCGTCCGCGCACACGACACGCCCACCGAGGCGCGAGGACTTCGATTCGAAGCGGTGATCGAGCAGCGCATGGGGGATCGTACGTCCGCGATCGACTCGGCGAACAAGGCGGTTGAACTGAGTCGGGCTCATGGAGCTGCGGCCGATCTCGCCTTCGCCCTGCAGGTCGTCGGTCGGCTGTTGGCGGATGACGATCGAGATGAAGCCCGCGCTCGATACGAGGAGGGCCTCGAGGTGGCGCGCAAGGCAGAAGATGCCGTCTCCCAGATCTACCTCCTCTATGCGCTGGGCCGTTTGGACGTTCGTGCGGGCGACAACGACCATGCGCGTGAGCTCTACGCAGAAGCGCTGGATCTCTCTCAGCAGGTGGGAGAGCGGTGGATGGCCATGAACGTCTTGGTAGGGCTGTCGTATGTCAGCGAAGACATCGATGCCGGCCCGGCGCTCGAAGAGATGGTCGGAGTGCTGCGACAGACCGGGAATCGGATGATGCAGATCGTGTGGCTCCGGCAACTGGCTCATCGACGACGGCTGGAGGGAGATCTCGATGGAGCGAAGCGAGCGGTCGACGAAGCCTCGGAGATCGTGAAGGAGGAGGGGACCCCGGAAGCGACCGTCTTGGGCCGGTACATCCTCGGGAGCCATCTCGATGAGGCCGAGAGGGACTACGCGGGCGCCTTACGCGAGTTTCAGGGCGGGCTCCGCGCCGCCCACTCCCAGGGATCGGAGTGGGAGACGACATTCGGTCTGACCGGTGTTGCACACATGCTTGCCAACAGCGGTGAGAACGAACGCGCCGCTCTGTTGCTCGGTGCGGCGACAGCCATGCAGGAGAAGGTGGGGATGCATCCGCAAGGACCGAGGGCGGAGGCCCAACGAAACGTGTTCGAGATGCTAGGGAGCGCTCTGGGTGGAGCGGAGCTGCAACGTCTACGCACGGAGGGCGGTGCCATGTCCTTGGATGAGGCGGTCGCGCTGGCAACCGAAACCGCGAAGTGAGGCGTCGAGGCTCGAGCTGACCGAACACCCCAACGGCATCACATCCTCTGCGGTCGTCCGCCGAATTCCCAGTCGTGGATCTCGATACTCGAGTACACCCCGGCCGACACGTACGGGTCGCCGCTCACGATGGCCTCGACCGCGGCGCGACCGGGCGCCTCGACGAGCATGACGTCGCCGACCCATCCCGTGCCGCCGTCGGACAGGAGTGGGCCGCGCTGGATGATCCGCTCCTGGTATCTCCCCTCCGCCAGATACCGGCGATGATCCTCGAGTCGTGAGTTCGCGAGGGAACTCGCGCCCGGGCGTCCGAGAGCGATGACCAGGAAGCGCGGATGATCCGTCGCCTCGCTCCGGAAGTCCCACATGGTGCGCCCGAGCTCGTTGACCCACCGGTGGATGACCACGTGCGCGTACACGCCTGCCTGGAAGTACGGCTCCTCGAAGGCGAACGCGTGCGCCGCGTCGTCGTCGGTCACGTCGATGATGTGCATGCTGCCCGTGTGCCTCGTGCGGTCGGGGGTCAAGGTCGGACCTCGGGCGATCATCGCATCGGCGTATCCATCCATGAACGACCAGTGCGCCTCAGCGAGCTCCTCGAGGATGGCATCGGTATCCGGTTTGTCCCGGCAGTAGATGAAGAACTCCACCAGCGGCTCCTCACTTCGAGACGGACGCAACGTCGCGAACCGCGGTCCGTTCACATCCTTCCGCACTGTAGAGTCCGCTCCGACGTGGCGGAAGTCTCCCTTGTCCCGGCTTCGTTCGATCGCGAGCGACATCTACCGCTTCTGCTCGAGGCGGACGACGCCGAGGAGCACATGCGTGGCTACCTCGACGGCGGGGAGCTCCTCGAGGTCCACGGAGCCGACGGGATGATCGGTGTCGTGGTCCTCGTTCGCGAGGCCGATGAGATCGAGATCTGCAACATCGCGCTCGCCGAGGACTACCGCGGGCGCGGGCTCGGGCGGGTGGCGATCGAGGCCATCGCAGATCGCTGCACGCGGGCCGGAGCGTCCCATCTGACCGTCGGCACCTCCGACTGCAGCCTCGGCACGATCGCCTTCTACCGGAAGGTGGGCTTCCGATTCGCCGGTGTCCGCGAGGGCTACTTCGATACCTACCCGATGGCGGTGGTCGAGAACGGCATCCGCGCCCGTGACATGGTGATGTTCCGGATGGCGCTCCCGCCGCAGCCCACACGGACCTGGTAACGCCTCCTATCATCCGATTCGTGCCGGGGCTGTCGACGCTACGTTCGTACCGACCCGAGTGGCTGACGCGCGACACGATCGCCGGCCTCGTGTTGGCCGCGTTCCTCGTCCCCGTGGGGATGGGGTACGCGGAGGCCTCCGGGCTCCCAGCGATCACCGGCCTGTACGCGACGATCGTACCGCTCCTCGTGTATGCGATCGTCGGGCCGTCGCGGATCCTGGTCCTTGGGCCCGACTCCTCCCTCGCACCGATCATCGCGGTCACCGTCGTCTCGCTGGCGGCGGGCGATCCGGAGAAGGCCATCGCCCTCGCGAGCGCGATCGCGCTGATGACCGGCGCCCTCCTCGTCCTGGCCGGCGTGCTCCATCTCGGCTACCTGACGGATCTCCTCTCCCTCCCGATCCGGTATGGCTACCTCAACGGCATCGCGCTCACCGTGATGGTGAGCCAGCTGCCCAAGGTCTTCGGGTTCTCCACGGACGCATCGGGGCTCGTCGACGAGGCGTCCGCCTTCGTCCGAGGGTTGGCCGACGGGGAGACCGTCGGGGCGGCACTGGCGATCGGGATCGCTTCGATCGCCATCGTGATGGTCGGGCGCCGGCTGGCGCCGGCCGTGCCGTGGGTGCTCGTCGCGGTCGTCCTCGGCACGCTCGCCGTTTCCCTGTTCGGCCTCCAGGACACGGTCGACGTGGTGGGGCCGCTGCCGCGCGGGCTGCCCTCGTTCGACCCGCCGGGCGTCCCGTTGGACGATCTCGCGTCGCTCGCGGCCGCGGCCGTGTCGATCGCGCTGGTCGCGTTCGCCGACACCAGCGTGCTCTCGCGCACCTATGCGGCGAGGCTGGGGGACGATGTGGATCCGAACCGCGAGATGATGGCGCTCGGCGCGGCGAACCTGGCGACGGGTCTGTTCCAGGGCTTCCCGATCTCCGCCAGCGCATCGCGTACACCCGTGGCCGAGTCCGCCGGGGCCAAGACGCAGCTGACCGGCGTCGTCGGGGCGGTCGTGATCGCCCTCATGCTGCTGTTCGCGCCGGCGCTGCTCCGCAACCTGCCGCAGGCGACCCTCGGCGGCATCGTGATCGTGGCCGCGACGAGCCTCATCGAGGTTCGCAAGGTGCGACGCCTCTTCCGTATCCGTCCCGCCGAGTTCTGGGTCTCGATCACCTGCTTCCTCGGCGTCGCGCTCCTCGGCGTGATCCCCGGCATCTTCCTGGCGATCGGCCTGGGTCTCGGACAGTTCGTGCACCGCGCCTGGCTCCCGTACGACGCCGTCCTGGGACGGGTCGCGGGCATGAAGGGCTATCACGACATCACACGTCACCCAGAGGGTCTGCAGGTCCCGGGGCTGGTCCTGTACCGATGGGACGCGCCGTTGTTCTTCGCGAACGCCGCGCGGTTCCGAGAGCGGGTCTTCCGGAACGTCCGCCGTGCCGAGCCACGCGCCAGGTGGGTGGTGGTGGCAGCGGAGCCGATCACCGACATCGACGCCACCGCCGCGCGAGAGCTGTCGGATCTGTTAGACGACCTGGATGCCCGCGGCGTTCGCTTCGCGTTCGCCGAGGTGAAGGGGCTGGTATGGGACCAGCTGAAGGTGTACGGGATCGCTGAGCGGATCGGCGAGGGATACCGCTTCCCGACGATCGGCACCGCGGTCAAGGGTTACGTAGAGCAGACCGGGACCGCCTGGGTCGATCCGAATCCCGACTGAAGGTGTAGGAGGATGGGGCTGGTCGACTAGCCAAGACCCAGAGTCCGTGGGGACCGTGTGTCGTGATGCAGGAAGCTCCAGGCACGATCGATTGCGGTCATCCGGACGGAGCAGACGGCGGATTAAAGGGTGGGGGACCGTCTGCTCAACCGGGAACCCGCTTCCGCCGAAGTACAAGCCAGCCAGCAGGCGCCAGCCAGCAGGCGCCAGACGGCCGGCGGCGAGCGGCCCCGCGCGGCGAGCGGCCCCGCGCGGCGCGCGGCCCATGGGAGGTCCGGTGTGAAGGAGTTTCGGCGGATCGACAGGCTGCCCCCGTACGTCTTCAACGTCGTCAACGACCTGAAGGCGGCCGCGCGCCGCGCGGGTGAGGACGTTGTGGACCTCGGCATGGGCAATCCTGATCTGGCCTCGCCCGAGCCGGTGGTCGACAAGCTCATGGAGGCGGCGCGCGACCCTCGCAACCACCGCTATTCGACCAGCCGGGGCCTCCCGAACCTCCGCCGGGCGATCGCAGATCGGTACGAGCGCCGGTACGGCGTCCCGCTCGATCCAGAGACCGAGGTGGTCACGACGATGGGGGCGAAGGAGGCGATCAGCCACATCGCGTGGACCCTCGTCGGCTCCGGCGACACGTGCCTGGTCCCCGAGCCCACCTACCCGATCCACACGTTCTCGGCCGCGCTCGCCGGCGCGGACGTCCGCTCCGTGCCGCTCGGGGCGGACGGGGACTTCTTCTCCGACCTCCTACGGGCGTTCGAGGGCACCTGGCCGCGACCGCGCTTGGTCCTCACCAGCTTCCCGCACAATCCCACGACCGCCTGCGTGGAGTTGTCGTTCTTCGAGCAACTCGTGGCGTTCGCCCGCGAGCACGACGTCGCCGTGATCCACGACTTCGCCTACGCCGACCTGTGCTTCGACGGCTACCGGGCGCCGAGCTTCCTCGAAGTGCCCGGCGCGAAGGATGTAGGCGTCGAGGTCTTCTCGATGTCGAAGTCGTATTCGATGCCCGGCTGGCGTATCGCGTTCGTCGTCGGCAATCCTGAGATGGTCGGGGCGCTGACACGGCTGAAGAGCTATCTCGACTACGGCGTGTTCCAGCCGATCCAGATCGCGGCGATCATCGCGCTCAACGGGTGCGAGGACCAGACGGAGGCCTACCGCGACGTGTACCGCTCGCGGCGCGACACCTTGATCGACGGGTTAGCCCGCGCCGGGTGGACTGTCCAGGTGCCTCGGGCGACGATGTTCGTCTGGGCGGAGATCCCCGAGCCCCACAGGGACGGTGGGTCTCTGAAGTTTGCGAAGTTCCTCCTGCGGGAGGCGAACGTGGCGGTCTCGCCCGGCGTCGGCTTTGGAGTGGCCGGCGACCGGCACGTTCGGTTCGCGCTCGTCGAGAACGAGCAGCGGATCCGTCAGGCCACCCGTGGGATCAAGCGCGCCCTCCGTGCGTGATGCGGCCGACTCGGTTTGCCCCCGCTGCCTAGGTGCGAGACAGCTCCTCGATCATGCGCTGGCGGGCCCACTCCCACTGCTCCAGGAAGATCAGGAGATCGGCCATCTCCTGCCCGTCAGGTCTCTCGTGGAGCTGCCGGATGAAGTCGGCGCGGACCTCGCTGGGGGAGGTCAGGACCCGAAGGAGATCCCGACGCGCCGCTGGTCCGAGCGCGTCA
>Ga0207578_1000081_pt1 | contig 10979 bp, 11 predicted proteins | sample NitcycUWRG10K412_FD_188278 | JGI IMG/M metagenome (GOLD analysis project Ga0207578, IMG submission 188278) | Soil microbial communities from Arlington Agricultural Research Station in Wisconsin, USA - Nitrogen cycling UWRJ-G10K4-12 (SPAdes) | ecosystem: Environmental > Terrestrial > Soil >... | reverse complement strand
CCCCGGCACCGTTCACCCCGGCACCGTTCATCCCGGCACCGTTCATCGGCGCCGTGGTCCATCCCGCGGTCTCCAGGACGATCGACGTTCCCTCAGCCGTGACCGAGGGATCCGGCGCCCGACGCGCCGCGACCTCGTCCACGGCCGCGCGCGCTGCCTCGAGATCGGCTACGGCGGCGCTGAGCCCGGCCTGGAGCTCTGGGCGCAGCGACCGGACCTCGGTCTCCAGTACCTCGATCCTGGCCTCGGCGCTCTCGATCTGCTGACCCTGGATCAGGAAGTGCCGGCGCGCCGACCTCAACTCCTCCCGGATGAACGCGATCTCGCCGCTCCGCTCCTCCGCGGCTCGGAGTGGCTCATCGTGCAGGTCCGGTCCGCCTCCGGCGGCCTCGCTCCCGAGTTGGATGGATCCTTGGCCGTGCTGGACGGTCTCCAACTGACTTCCGGCGGCGGTCAGCTCGAGCTGCAGGCGCGCCGCGTCCGCGATCGCCTCCTCGAGCTCCCGGCGAGCGGTGTCTCGGTCGATCCTCAGCTCGGCAGCCTCGGCCCCCAAGGCACCTAGCTGCTCGGCCTGTTCGGCGAGCTGCGTCTTCAACGTCTCGGCCTCGGACCGCACGTCGAGCACCTGGGCTTCGGCCGCCCCGGCTCGCTCTGAGGCCTCCGCGAGCAGCCCGTCGCGATCCGCCAGGACCAGACGTACGCTCCTGGACGTGTAGCCGAACGGGCCTCGCCTGAGTTTCGGTGCCTCCATGGGGATCCCCCTTGGCGCTCGGGAGCCGCCCCGCGATTCTCGCGCCCAGGGTGTGGCGGTTCAATCACCCGAGCGGTGCTCCCGTTGGACCTGCGCGTGTGGAGAACGAAGCGGACGGCGGCCGTCAGGCGACCCGCGACGGACATGCGAAGTCAGGAGGCGAGTCCACCCCGATGTCCTTGGGGAGCGGGACCCAGGCGTGCTTGGTGAAGCCGAGCACGCTGTAGGTCACGTTGAACCGCGTGTACGTCTGGGAGGCGCCCGCCACGAAGCGACCGCAGTTCCCGAAGCGTGTCCGAACCGCGATCCACCGTCGATCGTCGCCGGCCAGCGTGAAGGGAAGGAACTTGTCGAGGGAGGGATCTCCCTGGGCGAGACTGCCGGCGTACCGTTTCGCCGCCGTCTCGAGCCCGACCGTGACCAGCAGGTCGTTCTGGCCGGTGACCCGGATGCTCTGGATCTTCACCGGGAGCGGGCCGTCGTTCACGAGCAGGAAGCCGAAGGAGAACGTCCCGCCGTTGGCATATCCCACCCGGACCACGTTCGCGCCGGAGCTCGTCACCGGTCCGGATGCGAAGTTCGCGGCGGTGAGGGGCTGGTACCGAACGGCGAAGACCACGATGCCCGCCACGACAGACAGGACCGCGAGATAGGCGACCAGGGCCCAGGCGCGCGCGCTCCATCGCGCCGCGGGGTCGTACGCCATGACCGTCCCGGATGATTTACGGACGACGCCCATGATCTTCCCTCCTCGCCTACATCATTCGGCGACGAAGGCCGAGAACCTTAGCGCTCGAACCGAATCGATCCTTCGGGTCGAGGCGAGCGTCATCGACACGGGCGGATGCACGAGAGCTCGCCGTCGGCGGTCAGGAGATGGGAACGCGATGACCTCACCGATCGGTGCGGAAGAAGCGATCCCGGATGTTAGGCGGGCCATCCGTAAACCCGATCGGACACCACCGGGTGACCGAAGCGCCTATCTCCGTCGTACGTAGAACTTCATACGCGGAGCCAGTGGAAGCCGGGATATCGAGGCCTCAAGCGCGTCCCCTACCTTACCGATAAGGCAGCAAGAGACATGAGGCGCAGACACATTCGGCGCCAGGTTCTTAAGCGGAAGGAGGTGAACGGATGTTCCTCGCACTCTACGTTGGGGCGCAGACGCTGGTGGCGGACCTGCGCGGCAAGCTGAGTCGGGAGGATGGTGCGGTCGCGACGGAGTACGCGCTCCTGCTCGTTCTGATCGCGCTCGCGATCATCGCCGCGGCCATCGCTCTCGGCGTCGCGATTGCCAACGTGTTCCAGTCTGGGGCCGACACCCTTGGCGGTGTCTCCACCCCGACTCCGTAGTCAGCACATCGAAGAGCGGCCTCGTCGGCCGCTCACTCTCGAGGTCGGGGAGAGTGAGGGGCCGACAGAAGTCGGTCACCAAGTGAATGCGGAGGAAGGTTCGCGATATGACGTTCATCAGGGGTCGCATCTCGCGGGAGGAGGGAGTGGCGGCGGTCGAGTTCGCCCTCATCCTGCCGGTTCTTGCTCTGCTGCTGTTCGGGGTCCTCGAGTTCGGGCGGGTGTGGAGCCAGTATCAGGTGTTCCAGGGCGCGGCCAGGGAGGGTGCTCGGTGCGCCGCGGTGCAGGCCACGGAGTTCAGCGACTGCGAGATCCAGCCGTCGATCGACCAGGCCGCCGAGCCTTACCAGCCGGACGCAAACGCCTCCGTCCAGATCAACGGGAGCAGCGCCCCGGCGGGATGCACCGACGCCGACCAAGGCGAGGACGTGCAGGTCTCGTGGGAGCAATCGCTCAACATCAACATCCCGTTCTGGAATGACGTGACCGTGACCCCGACCATCAAGGCGGTGTTCCGATGCGAGTGAGGAGATTCAGCCTGGCGCGACTGCGCGATGAGGAGCAAGGCGCGGTCCTGATGATGGTGGCGATCTCCCTGATCGTCCTGATCGGGATGGCCGTACTGACGTTCGACCTCGGCCGCGGCGTGGCCATCAAGCGGAACATGGTCAACGCCGCCGACGCCGGCGCCCTGGCGGCCGCGAGGGAATGCGGCCTTGCCCATGGGGAAGCCAGCGCGATGTCGGCCGCCGGCGAGCTCGTCGCCGACAACAACGACGCGGCCACGGTCACCGGCCTCCAGATCGATCCCGACCCAGCGGTCTGCAGCGGAGCCGGGAACCCGGACCCGGACGGCAAGAACACGGTCACGGTCACGGTCAGCGTTCCCCAGGAATACTTCTTCGCGCAGATCTTCGGCTTCGACGGCGGAACCGTCGTGGCCTCCGCAACCGCTGAGTGGACCCTACAGCTGTCGGGTCCCGCTCCGCTCAAGGTGGATGCACTCAAGGTGGACGAATGCCTCAACGGCGGGTCGGGCTCGCACTGCTACGTGGGGTACTCCCAGGACCCGAACTCGCAGTATGGATGGCTCAACTTCCCCGAGGGCTGGCCGGTCCAGGGCGAGCCCAACCCCCCGACGTCGTGCCCGTCGACCGGCGGCGCGAACGACTTGAACAACTACATCGGGCAGATGGGCGGAGTCGGGGGGTCGGGCACATTCAATCCGACCCTGTGGAACATCCCGGTCTGGGTGTGCGCCAAGCCCGGTGACAACGCTTCTGCTCAGCACGCGATCCAGGATTGGATCAGCGCGGTCGGCACCATGGTGCCCAGGCCGGTCGTCTCCTTCCCGGTGGTGGCGCCCGCGAGCGGTCCCTGCCCCGCGGAAGGGTGCTGGCCCACGTACGGCAATCCGGCCGCGTCCTTCCCGGTCATCAGGTTCCAGGGCTTCTACCTCGAGAACCTGTGGAAGGGGAACGACATAAAGAAGGCAGGCCTGCAGGACGAGTGCGGGTTCGGCGGCATCAAGAAAGGCCTGGGAGATGAGTTCTGCATCGAGCTGACGGTCGTCCCTGCCGATCAGAACCCGACCAACGGCTCGCCAACAGTTCGGCTCGTGGGCTAAACCCCGGCCGTTCGGCGACCGAAAAGACCTGAAGGACTAAACCTCGGCCGTTCGGCGGCCGAAAGAAGAGACCTGAACGACAAGACATAGGGGGATCTGTCATGAAGGGTAGAGGGCTCGTCGTGTTCCTCGCACTGATCCTGGCGACGCTGGCGACCGCGGGAGTGTTCATGTACTCCCGAGGCGTCAAGGATCAGGCGAACACCGGTGGGACGATGGTTCAGGTCGTCGTCTCCAAGGTGGACCTCCCGGCCAGGTCCGACCTGGACCAGATGATCAAGGACGACCAGTTCAAGATCGTCCAGGTCCCTGCGGACGTCGTCGTCAGCGGCGCCGTCACCTCGGTCGACCAGCTGGCGGGCAAGAGCAACGTCGAGGCCATCCTGGCCGGCGAGCAGATCCCGACCGCTCGCATCTCAGGGGACGTGCCGGGTGGGGCTCTGGCCATCCCGGACGGCATGGAGGCGATCACCGTGTCTCTGGACACTCCACGGGGAGTCGCCGGCGCGATCAACTCCGGCGACCACGTGACGATCTACTCGACCTTCAAGGATGCTCCGGCCAATGCCTCGGGCTCGAAGAAAGAGGTCACCACCGTTGTCCTCGTTCCCACGGCCGAGCTGTTGGCCGTGTTCCGTCCGCCCGCGAGCACGACGTTCGGCGGCGGCGAGGGCTCGACGAGCAGCGAGCAGCTTCCCGGCACGCTGACCGTCACCGTTGCTCTCACGCCCGAGGACGCGCAGCACTTCGTCTTCTCGGTGGAGTCGGGGACCGTGTGGTTCGGCCTCCTGCCGCCGGACGCGAATGGCCAGCCCATGGAGCCGATCACGTTCGCCCAGGTAGTGAAGTGATCCAGCAACAAGTCATCGCGGTGGGGACGCCCCAGTCGTTCCGGGCGGCGCTCGCTCGGTCGCTGGAAGTCGAGGACGACGCGGTCGGCTGGGTGCAGAGCGTCGTCGCGGCGGAGGAGATCCTCGGGGACAGCGATCACTCGGCCCACGTCCTCGTCGTGTCCCCAGAGGTGAGGGAGCCCGACGCGCTCGGCCTGGCCGAGTTCGTGGGCCGGGTCGCCCCGATGACCGCGGTCGTCGTCGTCAGGGACAAGTCCGGGAACGGACTGCTTCCCGCCGCGATGCGAGCCGGGATCCGGGACGTGGTGGACCTGACCCGCGGGAGCGAGGAGCTTCGCGATGCCGTGGAGCGGGCCATCCTGTGGGCCGAGAACGTCAGTACCGCGCGAGGGCAGAAGGCCGCCACGACCAAGCACCGTGGCTCGATCATCTCGGTGTTCGCCTCCAAGGGCGGCGTGGGGAAGACCTTCCTGACCACGAACCTGGCCGCCGCGCTGGCCGGCATCTCCAAGCAGGAGACCGCGGTGGTCGATCTCGACGTCAACATGGGGGACGTCTTCTCCTACTTCGGGCGCGAGCCGGCCAAGGAGATGTCGGACCTGCTCGCCCTCGGTGAGAAGGTCGACCGCGAGGTCGTGTTCGCGAACGGCACGAAGCTGGACGAGCACCTGTGGGGCTTCGGTGCGGTGCCCGATCCTTCCGCGCCACCGCCGGGCGGAGAGGCCGTCGGCAAGTACCTACGGACCCTGCGCGAGAACTTCCCGTTCGTCGTGGTCGACGCATCAGCGGCCTACACGGACCTCGCCCTAGCCTGTTTCGACCTGTCGGACGCGATCTGCCTCATAACGATGCTGGACGTCGTGGGGGTCAAACACCTCTCGAAGGCGCTCGATACCCTGCTCACGATCGGTGTGCCACGCGAACGGTTCCGAGTAGTCCTGAATCGAGCAGACAGCCGGGTCGGCCTGGATCCCAAGGACGTGGAGCGGGTCATGAAGCTCCAGGTGGACACCCTGATCCCGTCCAGCCGTCTCGTGCCAACCTGCCTGAACAAGGGGCGGCCCGTCGTCTTGGAGGAGCCAGACTCCGAGGTCGCCGACAGCATCTTCCGGTTCGCCTCACGGTTCATCGGTGCACCCTCGGCCGAGGAGGGCGGCGAGCTCACGCCGATGCCCTCGGTCGGGAAGCGCCGCCTCTTCAAGCGGTAGGAGGACAACGACATGTCGCTCGCAGATCGACTTGCCAATGCAACACCGAACGACCAGGTCGCCCAGACCCGGATCGCCGAGACGCGGAACCGGATCCAGGAGCGGCTGGTGGAGACGCTCGGGCCGCGGCTCTACGACGCCGCGCTCTCCGACAGCCAGCTCGAGGGACTCGTCCAACAGCACCTTCGAGAGCTGTTGGACGAGGAGGAGTCGGCCCTGTCCGCACAGGAGAAGCTCGTCATCGTTCGTCAGATCGGGGACAGCGTCCTTGGGTTGGGTCCGCTCGAGCCTTTCGCACGCGACCCCGACGTCACCGAGATCATGGTGAACAGCTGGGACTCCATCTACGTCGAGCGGGCCGGGAAGATCTACTGGACCGGCGCCAAGTTCCGCGACGACGTTCAGCTCCGCCAGATCATCGACAAGATCGTAGCCAGGGTCGGTCGCCGGGTCGACGAGACGTCACCGTACGTGGACGCGCGCCTGCCCGACGGCTCGCGCGTGAACGCGGTCATCCCACCGCTCGCGATCGACGGCGCCTGCCTGACCATCCGAAAGTTCTCCGCCGACCCGTACGGCGCCGATGACCTGATCTCGTTCGGGACCCTCACCGGGCAGACCGTCGAGCTCCTCGACGCCTGTGTCCGGGGGCGCATGAACATCCTGGTCTCCGGGGGAACCGGCGCGGGGAAGACGACGACGCTGAACGTGCTGTCGTCCTTCCTGCCCGACGACGAGCGCATCCTCACGATCGAGGACTCGGCGGAGCTCCGGCTCCAGCAGCCACACGTGGTGCGCCTCGAGTACCGACCGCCGAACATCGAGGGCCGCGGCGAGGTCACGATCCGGGACCTGGTCCGCAACGCCCTGCGCATGCGGCCGGACAGGATCGTGGTCGGCGAGGTCCGTGGCGGCGAGGCCCTGGACATGATGCAGGCCATGAACACCGGTCACGACGGGTCGATCACGACCGTCCACTCGAACTCGCCGCGCGACGCGTTGTCCCGCTTGGAGACGATGATGCTGATGGCCGGGATGGACCTCGGGATCCGAGCGATCAGGGAACAGGTCGCCTCGGCCCTCAATCTGATCGTCCACCAGACTCGCATGAAGGACGGCGTTCGCCGGATCACCCACGTCACTGAGATCGTGGGTATGGAGGGGGACATCATCAGCCTCCAGGATCTGTTCCTGTTCGACTACAGCGCCGGGCTCGACGAGAACGGCAAGTTCCGCGGGGGGCTTCAGGCAACCGGCCTCCGCCCGAGGTTCGTGGAGCGCCTGGCCGAGCTGGGGATCTCGGTTCCGGCCGAGGTCTTCGCGACCGATGGAGGTCGCCGCACATGAGTGACCTGTTCGGTAACGACGCCTGGTTGACACTCGTGCTGGGGGCGGCCTTCGTCGCGACGTTCCTGCTCGGCGTGATGCTGTTGTCGACGAGGACGAAGGGCCAGCAGCGACGGAGCCTTGCCACCCTGATGGGACGAGGTGGGAAGAAGGAGGAGGCCAAGGAGAGCTCGTGGATACCCGCCGGCATGGCCGAGGCGGGAGATCGGCTGGCCACGGCGAGCGGGTTCAGCGGTCGACTGGAAGCGATGCTCGAGCAGGCGGAGCTCCCCATGAAGGCCGGCGAGTTCGCGGCGCTCATCGTCCTGTGCGCCGTCGCCGGCGGCATCCTCGGAGCCCTCCTGCTGGAGAACATCATCTTCGTCCTGATAATCGCCGCCGGCGCGAGCCTGATCCCGTACGCATGGCTGGTGCGCGCTCGCAAGAAGCGGCAGAAGGCGATGGGCGAGCAGCTGCCCGACGTCCTGTCGATCCTGGCGAGCTCCCTCCGAGCGGGGCACAGTTTCCTCCAGGCTCTCGACCAGGTAGCCGGCGAGATCAAAGACCCGTCGGCGGGCGAGTTCCATCGGGTGGTGGCGGAGATCCGACTGGGTCGGTCGATCGACGACGCGATGGTCGAGATGGCCGACCGCGTCGGCAGCGAGGACATGCGGTGGGCCGTCATGGCCGTGAACATCCAGAGGCAGGTCGGAGGAAACCTGGCGGAGGTGCTCGACATCGTGGCCAACACCGTTCGTGAGCGCGCGTACGTTCAGCGTCAGGTACGGGTGCTGTCGGCCGAAGGACGGCTCTCGATCGCGATCCTGTCCGCGCTGCCGTTCGGCATCTTCATCTATCTCGCGCTCATGAACCCCGAATACGTCAGCACGCTGTTCACCACCATGTTCGGTCGCATCCTGCTGCTCGTGGGCGGGGTCCTCATGGGGGCGGGAATCTTCGTCATGACAAGGATCGTGAGGATCGATGTTTAACAATCAGGTGTGGCTCACGCTCGCGCTCATCGGGACATTCTTGACGATCTTCGTGCTCGGTCTCGTGGTCGACATGATGCTCAACACTCGGCGCCGGTATGCGACGGTGCTGCAAACACAGGTCGGAGCAGTGCCGGAGAGCATCACGAATCTCCGGCAGGAGCAACTCAAGACATCATCACTGGAGCGGCTCGTCTTCCCCTTCGCAGGCAAGGTGGTCTCCTCGATCACCAGCCATACGCCCCTAGATCTGTACGGGCGCGTGAACCGGCTGATCGAGCTGGCGGGGAACCCCCCGTCCATGACGGCCGAGCGGATCGTGGCGTTCAAGATCATCGGCGGCATCGTCGGCCTGGTGGTCGGCCTCCTGGTGGCCCCGTTGCTGCCGTTCAAGGGCATCGTGCCTTCGGTGATCATCGCCGTGTTGTTCGCGCTCACCGGGTACACGTTCCCGAGCGCGGGCCTCGCCTCCCGCGCGTCGAAGCGCCAGAAGGCGATCCGCAGGGCGCTGCCCGACACGATGGACCTCCTGACGATCAGCGTCGAGGCGGGCCTCGGCTTCGACGCCGCGCTCGCCCAGGTGGTCAAGAACGTTCCCGGTCCGCTGTCGGAGGAGATCGCCCGGATGCTCCAGGAGATGCAGATCGGCGTGAGCAGGACCGAGGCGCTTCGGCACGTCAACGACCGGACCGAGGTCCCGGAACTGGATGGGTTCGTGCTGTCGATGATCCAGGCCGACAAGTACGGCGTTGGGGTCGCGAAGGTGCTACGGGCTCAGTCGACGGAGCTTCGACAGAAGCGGCGTCAGCGAGCCGAGGAAGTGGCCCAGAAGGTGCCGCTGAAGCTCCTGTTCCCCATGATCTTCATGGTCCTGCCCGCACTGTTCATCGTGATCCTGGGGCCCGGCGCGATCAAGGTCTACCAGACCTTCTTCGGGACGTAGAGGCGGTCGCCCTCCGCCCAGCGATCGTTCGCAGCTGGTGTTGACCCGCTGTCGTTGGCCTTCCTTGAGTCTAGGGCTGCGTCTGCTTGGTGTGACAGGCTCCAACGCGGCGGGCATGGGCGCGTCCGGTTCGCCCCGGAGGCAGCCAAGGTTGTCGGCCGAGCGTCGCCGGTGACACGACGGATGGAGGGCATATCACGGCCGCCGTCGAGGCAGCTCGGGTCATTCGGCGGCTTTGAGGTCCTGGTGGCGAGCGCAGGAACCGGGGTCTTCGGCTCAGTGGGTGACCTGGACGATCCTGGGTGGCAGCGGACGCTCGACGTCAACGTCACCGGCGAGTTCCGCCTGGTCCGGGCCGCGCTGCCCCCCCTCATCGAACGCGGAGGCGGCTAGATCGTGCTGGTCTCGAGCACCGCGGCCTTCATGAGCGGTGCCGAGCACGCAGCGAACGAGACCTCCAAGAGGTCGACATGATCGGACTCACGCGGTCCCTGGCCGCCGATTACGGGCCGCTCGGCGTTCGGGCCAACGCGCGCTCTGCCCGGGTTGGGTCGTGACGCCGCTCGGCGACTACTCGATGGAGTCACTCGTGGAGAAGTGGAGCATCACGACGGAAGATGCCTACCGTCACGTCACCAAGCACACGCCGCTCCAGGCCCGCGACAGCCGAGGAGGTCGCTTCGTGCTGCCTGTTCCTGGTCTGCGATGAATCCGCGATCGTCACGGGTACGACGCTGAAACGCCGTTTGCGCGGCGTGGACCGGATCGCGATGAGGTTGTGCGTTGGTGTCGGCTAGACGCGAGCCAGGAGCACCAGGATGAGGCTGCCGCCTCCAACGGTACGCTGCACGGTCGCGGTGAGCCGACAGAAGTCCGGATTGGCGTACGGCATCCGCACCCGCTCATACACGGTCGTCCGGCGGTAGAAGCTGCCCGAGGTAGAGCTCGAACCGGAAGGATTGGAACAGAAGACGTTCCAGATCACGCGGACTCGCTGATCCGTCGGACGCGTCTTCACCTTGACGAAGAGCGCCTCCGGGTCGTGAGCGTCACCGACGGCGTTGACAGAAACGTTGTCGCCGGTGGTGCGATCCCGGCCCACGACGATGGTGCGGGCGCTGGCGGGGGTGGCGGCGAACAGCATCCCTCCGACCAGAGCGACCGCCATCGACTTCCGCATGCTCGCCTCCTCCGAAGACCTATCGGCCGGTCCATCGGCGAACTTGAGCATGCGGGATCAGGGAGGCCGAGGGCCCGGGCCGGCGTCGATACGAGTGATCCTCCCCGCCGCCGGTTCCGAGACCCGGCTTGCTCAGGCGTCCCCGCGTTTGAGCACCCTGCCTAGACTGGCCGGAGAGACATGAATCGCCTCGCGAACGAGACGAGCCCGTACCTGCTCCAGCACGCCGAGAACCCGGTTGACTGGTACGCGTGGGGCGAGGAGGCGCTCGAGCGGGCCCACGCCGAGGACAAGCCGATCCTGCTCTCGATCGGCTACGCAGCCTGTCACTGGTGCCACGTCATGGAGCGCGAGAGCTTCGAGGACGCCGAGACCGCCGCGCTGATGAACCGGCACTTCGTCTCGATCAAGGTCGACCGGGAGGAGCGCCCCGACCTGGACGCGATCTACATGGACGCCGTCCAGGCGATGACCGGTGGAGGCGGATGGCCCCTCACCGCGTTCCTGACCCCGGAGGGCAAACCCTTCTACGCCGGCACCTACTACCCGAACGAGGCCAGCCACGGCCTCCCCGCCTTCCGGACGGTCCTGTCGGCCATCGCGGACGTGTGGGCCAACCGCCGCCCCGAGGCCGAGCAGCAGAGCTCGAGGATCACCGAGGCGATCGAGCGGTCGACCGGCCTGGGTGCCTCCCCGCAGCCGCTCACCGAGACGATCCTCGTGACGGCCTTCGGCGGGCTCCGGCGTG
>Ga0207578_1000075_pt1 | contig 11734 bp, 12 predicted proteins | sample NitcycUWRG10K412_FD_188278 | JGI IMG/M metagenome (GOLD analysis project Ga0207578, IMG submission 188278) | Soil microbial communities from Arlington Agricultural Research Station in Wisconsin, USA - Nitrogen cycling UWRJ-G10K4-12 (SPAdes) | ecosystem: Environmental > Terrestrial > Soil >... | reverse complement strand
GATCCTCGTTCCGAGGGGAGCTCGTGCTCCCCTCGGACGAGGCGTATGAGCGCGCACGTCGGGTGTGGAACGGCGCGATCGACAAGCGGCCGGCGCTGATCGCACATTGCTCGGGGGTCGTCGATGTTGTTCGCGCGGTCGAGTTCGCCCACGAGCAGACCCTGCTGGTAGCGGTGCGCGGGGGCGGTCACAACGTCGCGGGCCATGGCACCTGTGATGGCGGCATCGTCATCGATCTCTCGCCGATGCGGGGCATGGACCTGCACCTTGCCAGGCGCACGATCCGAGTCCAGGCTGGCGCTACGTGGGGAGACGTGGATCATGAGACGCAGCCGTTCGGGCTGGCGACCACGGGGGGTCTCGTCTCGACGACCGGGATCGCAGGATTCACGCTCGGAGGGGGCTTCGGTTGGCTGATGCGCAAGCACGGCCTCGCCTGCGACAATCTCCTGGCGGCCGAGCTCGTGACCGCCGGCGGCCGGATCGTGCGGGCGAGCGCGGACGAGAACGCGGATCTGTTTTGGGGCCTCCGGGGAGGTGGCGGCAACTTCGGGATCGTGACGGGATTCGAGTTCCAGCTCCACCCCGTCGGGCCGATGGTCATGGCGGGGGCGATCTTCTTCCAGGGCGAGGCGGCGGGTGACCTGCTTCGCTTCTATCGCGACTGGGTCGAGGAGGCCCCGGACGAGCTGACGACGGTGGTAACCCTGGCGACCGCAGCGGCCGCACCTTTCCTCTCCAAGGAGGTCCACGGCAGGCGAGTAGCGATCGTGAGCGGTTGCTACGCAGGAGAGCCGGAGGATGGCGGGAAGGCATTTCGAGCGCTCAAGGAGTTCGGCACGCCGATCGCCGATCTGATCGGCCCGATGCCGTACGCGGAGATGCAGAGGCTCGTCGACGGGCAGTGGGCCCCGGGCTTCCACAACTACTTCAAGTCGTGGTGCCTTCCAGGACTGGACGACGAGGCTGTCGAAGCGCTCGTGGGCGCGCACGAACGCGTGGCATCTCTGGAAACGAAGATCCAGCTGTACCACTTCGGTGGGGCGGTAGGGCGTGTCGCCCGAGACGAGACCGCGTTCGCCCAACGCGACGCCGCTTATCTCCTGAACGTCGCCGCGCGCTGGACGGATCCTTCCGAGTCCGACATCCACATCGGATGGGCCCGCGAGCTGCACGCCGCGATGACACCGTCCGCGAATGGCGGTGTGTATGTGAACTTCCTCGGGGAGGAGGGGCACGATCGGATCAAGGCTGCCTACGGAGAACCTACGTACACCCGCCTGGTCGACCTGAAGCAGAGCTACGACCCGACGAACTTCTTCCGGGTCAACCAGAACATCCCGCCAAAGGGTACCGGGGCGCCGCACGAGCGGATCCGGTGGTGGGCCCCCGGGGATTCGAACCCCGAACCTGCGGATTAAGAGTCCGTTGCTCTGCCAGATTGAGCTAGAGGCCCGGCGCAGTCTAGCAACCGGACCTTCGGGGTTTCGGGTGACCGAGGGGACTCGAACCCCCAACCCCCAGGACCACAACCTGGTGCTCTAACCACTTGAGCTACGGCCACCGCGTTCGAGCGCGATTGTACCCGCGGGTCGACGGGGCCCTTGCCGAGCCCGCTGCCCTCTGCCATGATTGAACGGCCGTTCAAACGCCCCCTACGCAGGAGGAACGAGGCCATGGCGGTTCGCGAGTCGGTCGAGATCGACCTAGACCGGGTCGACCGTCTGATCCAGGAGCAGGAGGCCGAGCTCGAACCGAAGCACCGCGCCTCCATCGCCTACCGTGAGATCGCGCGTCGGCACGTGGCCGGCGGCGTCGCCTCTTCCTGGCAGGCCTCCCCACCGCACGCGATCTTCATCGAGCGCGGCGACGGCAGCCGCATCTGGGACATCGACGGCAACGAGTACGTCGACTACCACCTCGGTTACGGGGCGATGGTGGTCGGTCATGCGCATCCGGCGGTCGTCGAGGCGGTCCAACGCCAGGTGCGGAACGGGACGCACTTCGCGCAGCCGACCAAGCAGCTCGACGCGATCGGCGCGAACCTTTCCGAACGTTTCTCGCTCCCGTTGTGGAGGTTCTGCAACTCGGGGACCGAGGCGACGCTCGAGGCCGCCCGGCTGATGCGCGCGAAGACCGGGCGCGACCTGCTCATCAAGATCGAGGGCACCTACCACGGCCACCACGACTCGCTGATGTTCAGCGTGATCCCCGATCCCGAGCTGATGGGGCCGCGCGACCATCCAGTGACGTTGCCGCAGGCGCCGGGGATCCCGCAGGCGTTCGCCGAGCTCGTGGTCGTCGTGCCGTTCAACGACCTAGCCGCCGCTCGGCAGGCGTTCGAGGAGCACCCTGGCCAGGTGGCGGGCATGATCGTCGAACCCGCGATGATGAACTGCGGGGTCATCCTGCCCGAGCCCGGGTACCTGCAGGGTCTCGCGGACCTGTGCCACGAGTTCGGCGCGTACCTCGCGTTCGACGAGGTGAAGACCGGCGTGACGCTCGCCGCCGGCGGCGCGGTCGAGGCATTCGGGGTCGTGCCCGACGTGGTCTGCCTCGCCAAGGCGATCGGCGGGGGCACCCCCTGCGGCGCGGTCGGCGCGACCGAAGAGCTGTTCGCGCTCGTGGTCGACGGCGAGTACGACATGGCAGGGACGTTCAACGGCAACCCGCTCACGATGGCGGCGATGCACGCGACCCTCACCGAGGTGCTGACGGCGGACGCGTACCGCACGCTGAACCACCTCGACGGCTACCTGCAGGAGCGGCTCTCGTCCGTGATCGAGCGGTACCGGCTGCCGGCGTACATCACAGGCCTGGGGGCCAAGGGGTCCGTGATCTATTCGGCCCGGCCTGTGCGCGAGTATCGCGATTCGATCGGCATCGACGAGCGCATAACCTACCTCGCGTGGCTGTTCCAGCAGAACGGCGGCGTGTTCAAGTCGCCGTGGGCCAAGCAGGAGACGTGGACGCTTTCGGTCCGGCACTCGGACGAGGACGCGCAACGCTACGTCGACAACGTCGAGGCCTTCGCGCGGGCGGTCACGTCCTAGCGCTCGAGGGCACGTGAGCCGCGTCCTCACCCTCGCGCTACCCGACGGCCGAACGCTCGAGGCCGTCGACGAGGGCGACCCGGACGGGACGTTGCTGATCTTCCATCACGGCAGCCCCGGTGCGGCGGTGGCGTTCGAGTCGTTCGACCGCGCGGCCGCCGAGCGCGGGATCCGGCTGGTGACGCTGTCGCGGGCGGGGTTCGGGGACTCGAGCCGGCTCGAGGGCCGGAGCGTCGCGAGCGCGGCTGCCGACGCGGCCGCGCTGGCCGATCACCTCGGCGCGAAACGCTTCGTCACGATCGGGTGGTCGGGCGGAGGACCGCACGCGCTCGCGTGCGCGGCGCTGCTCCCCGAACGCGTCCGCGCGGCGGCCACGATCGCGGGCGTCGCGCCGTACGACGCGGAAGGTCTCATGTGGACCGACGGGATGGGGGAGGACAACCAGATCGAGTACCCGCTCGCGGCGCGCGACCCCGACGAGCTGCTCCGGTGGATGCAGCCCCAGGTCGAGGCGCTCGCCGTCGTCGAGCCGGACGAGATCGTGTCGGAGCTCCGCACGCTGCTGTCGGAGGTCGACGAGGCGGAGGTCACCGGCGCGCTCGGCGAGCTGCTGGCGGCATCGTTCCATCGAGCGTTCGCGAACGGCGTGTGGGGCTGGTACGACGACGACCTCGCGTTCGTCCGGCCGTGGGGGTTCGAGCTCGCGTCGATCCGGGTCCCGGTGTCGGTGTGGCAGGGACGCCAGGACCTGATGGTGCCGTTCGCGCACGGCGAGTGGCTGGTGGCGCACGTCCCGACGGCCCGGACGCGGCTTCGCCCGGAGCACGGGCACCTCTCGCTCGCGGTGGGTTCGATGGGCGAGATCCTCGACGACCTGCTCGAGGCCGCGGCCACGATCGGTCCGTAGACTGGCCTTCGCGCCACCCCCCACGACCCAGGAGGCACGATGACGACCCAGGCGGAGCGGCTGGGCACCACGCAGCCCACGACATCGCAAGAACACATCGAGCTCGTCGAGCGGACGACCGCGCACAACTACCATCCGCTACCCGTCGTGGTCGCGGAGGCCGAGGGCTGCTGGGTCACCGACGTCGAAGGCAAGCGGTACCTCGACATGTTGTCGGCGTACTCGGCGCTGAACTTCGGGCACCGCCATCCCGAGCTGATCGCGGCGGCCAAGGAGCAGCTCGACAGGGTCACGCTCACGAGTCGCGCGTTCCACAACGACCAGATGGGTCCGTTCCTGCGGGATCTGACCGAGCTCTGCGGCATGGACATGGCGCTCCTGATGAACTCGGGCGCGGAGGCAGTCGAGACCGCGATCAAGACCGCGCGCAAGTGGGGGTACGAGGTCAAGGGTGTGGCTCCCGACCGCGCGAAGGTGATCGTCGCCGGCGGGAACTTCCACGGCCGGACGATCACGATCGTCAGCTTCTCGACCGACGAGGCCTCCAGACGGAACTTCGGGCCGCTCACCCCCGGGTTCGAGGTGGTCCCCTACGGCGACGCGGCCGCGCTCGAGGCCGCGATCGACGAGGACACCGTGGCGTTCCTGGTCGAGCCGATCCAGGGTGAGGCCGGCGTCGTGGTCCCGCCCGAGGGCTACCTGCGCCGCGCCCGGGAGCTCTGCACCGAGCGGAACGTGCTGCTCGTGGCCGACGAGATCCAGACCGGGCTCGGGCGCACCGGGACGACGTTCGCATGCGAGCACGACGGCGTTCGACCGGACGTGTTCATCCTCGGGAAGGCGCTCGCCGGCGGGATCGTGCCGCTGTCGGCGGTCGTCGCCGACGAGGAGATCCTCGGGGTCTACAAGCCGGGGGAGCACGGCAGCACGTTCGGCGGCAACCCCGTCGCGTGCGCGATCGGGCGCCGCGTGGTCGCGATGCTGCGGACCGGCGAGTTCCAGGAGGCGTCGACGCGGCTGGGCGGGTACCTGCATTCGGCGCTGCGGGCACCGAACCTCGACACCGTCGAGGAGGTCCGCGGGCGTGGCCTGTGGGCGGGGATCCAGCTCGTCGAGGCCGCGCGCCCGGCGCGACGTTCTGCCGAGCGGCTGCTCGAGGAGGGCGTCCTGGCGAAGGACACGCACGAGAGCACGCTGCGTCTCGCGCCGCCGCTCGTGATCAGCCAGGACGAGCTCGATTGGGGCCTCGAGCGGATCCTCCCGGTGCTCGAACGCGCCTCCGTGAGCTGACGCGTCTCCTGTCAGGGGTTACGCGAAGTGCTCGGGGCTCCCGGCCCCGGCAGCACCCTGCATCTGACCCGTGGACCCGGTCATCTCGCGGGCATCGACGATGCTCGGCCGGGCGATCAGGTAGATCAGGATCCCGAAGAAGGGCAGGATGAAGATCAGCAGGACCCAGCCGGCCTTGGCACCACCGGAGAGATCCTTGCGACGGAAGATGTCCGCGAAGACCATGATGAACATCCAGATCAACATGAACCAGAAGAAGAAGACGAACATCGTCCACAAGAACGACCCGAAGTCGTAGTCCGCGAGCATCGTGTCTCCTTTCGTCGTGGTACTCGTTTACCGATGCCCCGCGTCGAGGGACCGTCCTTCGTCGTGGGCCTCAAGCGCCGCATCGATGTCGTACCCCAGCGCCAGCGCGACCGCCGGCGCGGCGGACGCGACCCGCGCCAGTCCCACCGTCTGCGCGACGGCGATCAGCACGCCGACGATCTCGTCGACCGTCGCGCCCGACGCGAGCGCCGTCGAGGCGTTCCACTGGAACGACGACTGGGACGCGTCGAGCGCGATCAGCGCCCCGAGCCGCACCAACGCGTGTGTCTTCGGGTCGAGACCCGACGCGTCGATGTTGGAGGGCGACATCGCCAGGACGTCCTTGACGTATCGCTCGTCGCCGAGCGCCATGCATCGGAGCGCGTCCTCGTGCTTGGCCATCGGCCGCCGTCCCTTCGGAGCTCGGCCCCTCATTCCACCCTCGCACCGCACCCCTGAGCATCGTCCCGACGGGATGAAAGCCGGGCTGCGCCCGCCCGAGCTAGGGCTCGAGCAGCCGGAGGTTGCGGGCGGCTTGGACCGCATCCGAACGCGCGGACACGCCGAGCTTGCGGTAGATCGAGATCGCCTGGGTCTTGACCGTGTTGGGCGAGACGAACAGGCGAGCGCCGATCTCTCGGAACGACAGGTGCGTGGGCAGGAACGTGAGAAGGCGGAGCTCCGCGGCCGTGAGGGTCGTCGGACCCGGCGAGCGCCCGGTGCGCACCGACCCGACGTGCGTGCGGAGCTCGACGGCCTGCGTGGTCAGCGTTCCGAGGTCCGGCCGGTGCGTGAGGATCTCGTCGACCTCGGCCAGGAGGGTGCGGGCGCCGGGGACGTCGGAGAGCCCGACGTGGACACGCGCGAGCTCGAGCCGGGTCTGGACCGAGATCGTGGGGAACCCCCACGTGAGGATGGGGCGGAGCCGTTGCGCGGCCGCCAACTCGACGCGAGCCTGTTCCTGATCTCCCGCTCGGAGGGCGGCGCGAGCCGAGGCCGCGTACACGGGTCCGGTGGTGATGTGTTCGTCGAGGTGAGCGTCGTCCACCAGGGCTCGAGCGAGCCGTGCGTACTCGTCTGCGGCATCGCGATCGCCGCGCGAGGTCGCGATCAACGACCGTTCGGCGAACGCGAGCGAGGCGGCGTTCATCCCGCCCATCCGCTCGCCCACCTCCGAAGCCTCGGCGAACAGGGCGTCGGCCGTCTCGTCGTCTCCCCGGATCAACGTCGCGAGCCCGAGGTACGCAACGGCAGAGGCCCGGAAGGGACTGCTCCCGGGCTCCTCCCGGACCGCGAGCTGCGCGGCGTCGTACATCGCCACGGCTCCTCCCCTCGACATCGTGGCGTGCACCATCGCAGCCACCGATCTGAGCGACGGCGAGCCGAGGAACGACGGGCCGGTGAGCGGGACCTGGTCCGCAGCAGAAGCCCAGCTATCGGCCGCCACCGGATCCCCGCTCAGAGCCGCGATCCACGCCGCCATGAGCGCGAGCCCCCCGTTGCCGGCGACCACGTCCTCTCCGAGCAGGTCGAGCCAACGAAGGAGGGTGGCGCTCCTCCCGTTCCGGTAGTACGCGAGACCCATGCGTTGGAGCAGCTCGGCGGCCCGTCTCGTGTCGCCGCTCGCGTGCGCGTGCATGAACGCGTCCTCCAGCATCCCGGCTTCCTCGAACCGGTCCGCCGCCCGCCGATGCAGCTCCGGGATCGAGTCTGGTTCGCGCCGTGCGAGCTCCGCCCGGAGCACGTCGCGGAACAGATTGTGGTAGCGGTACCACTCGCGCTGACGATCGAGCGGGACCAGGAGGAGGTTCTGGCGCTCGATCGACTCGAGGGTGCGCGCTGAGCCGGACCGCTCCATGACTGCGTCGCACACCGCCCCGTTGAGACGATCGAGGATCGAGGTCCGGATCAGGAAGCGCTGCCGGTCCCGGGAGAGGGGCCCGAGGACTTCGGAGCGGACGTAGTCGACGACGAAGCGATCGTCGCCGGTGAACCGGATCGGGGGCAGGGTGGACCGCCGTTGCTCCTGGAGGGACAACGCGGCGAGGTACAGGCCGACCGGCCATCCCTCGGTGGCGTCGGCGAGCTCGGTCGCCTCGTCCTTGGTGGCCTTGACCCCGGCACCCCGAAGGAGCCGGTGCGCCTGCGGAGGCCCCAAGGCAAGGTCGTCGACGCCGACCTCGAACAACCGACCGTCTGCGCGGAGCCGGGCGAGTCCGTTGTTCGGGACGGTGCGGCCGGACAGGGCGAGCAACGAACCCGCCGGAACGTAGCCCGCGAGCGCCGTGATCGAATCCGTCACCATCGGCTCCGAGAGGCGGTCGACGTCGTCCAGCACCAGGACGAACGGCCTCGTGCGCGTGGAGAGCGCCGAGCCGAGACGCGAGAGCACCCTCTGCGGCCTGATACCGGTCGGTGATGCGATGGTCTCGAACACGCCCGGATCGATGCCCTCGACCCGATGGAGCGCGACCGCGACATGTCCCAGGAAGACAACGGGGTCAGCGTCCGCCTCGTCGATCGAGACCCACGCGAACGGGCGCCGGTCGCGTTCGGCCCACTCGGCGAGCAGGGTGGTCTTGCCGTAGCCGGCCGGGGCGGTGATGGCGACGACCGGGGCGGTGGCTGCGCGGAGGCGATCGACGAGCACGTTGCGCCGCACGATCCCCGGGCGGATCGGGGGTCGGAAGAGCTTGGCCTCCGTCACCTCGAATCCCGGTCTGGACACGGCTCGGCCCTGTGCGCCCTTCCGCGTGGTCCGTCGGGTCGTCCCCACCCCCATGGCGACCTAGGGTAGCCGCTTCCGTCGTGCGGTGTTCTTCGGAAATGCAACGTCTCGTCCGCCCGGACAGCCAGGGCTCCCATCGTGGACGCACGAGATGGCGCCGACGTGAATGCCTCGCGAATCATCCGCATCGGAGGACGACGGCTCGTCGAGGCGGTGCCAGTGTTGCCTTCGTCGAGACACGCACGCGCGCATCGAGGAGACGAAGATGGCTGGACCAACCACGACGCTGTCGGACGAAGACCTGCAGCAGATGATGGATCTCATCAAGGGCGCGGACAGCGTCGAGCTCAAGCTCACGATCCACGAGAGCGTTCGGGCCGACGCCGCGCGGGCGCTCGGCATCGACCCGCTCGACTCGCAGATGCGCCAGGTGTTCTTCTTCGATACGCCCGAGCTGGCCCTGAACGCGGCGGGGGTGGTCGTCCGAGCGCGTCGCCGACAGAACGAGGAGGGCGACACGGTCGTCAAGCTTCGCCCGGTCGTCCCGGACCACCTGCCCGAGGACCTGCGCGTCATGAAGACCTTCAATGTCGAGGTCGACGCGATGCCGGGGGGATTCGTGTGCTCCGCCTCGTTCAAGGGCGCGGCGGACAACGCGGCCATCAGCAATGCCGCCAACGGTGATCTGCCGATCAGCAAGCTCTTCTCGAAGCAACAGCGCGCGTTCTACGAGGCGCACGCGCCCGATGGGATCGAGCTCGATTCGCTCTCGACCCTGGGCCCGATCCCGATCGTCAAGGTGAAGGTCGTGCCCGAGGGCTTCGGCCGCAAGCTGGTCGGCGAGCTGTGGATGTATCCCGATGGGTCGCAGATCGTCGAGCTATCGACCAAGGCTCGACCCGACGAGGCATTCCAGGTCTCCGCGGAGGCGAGGGCGTTCCTGCTCAGCAAGGGTGTAGACCTAGAAGCGGAGCAGCAGACGAAGACCAAGACCGCGCTCGAGTTCTTCACGAACGCGGCCAAGAAGACGTCGTGACGAAGGAAGGGGATGGGACATGACGATCGGACCGGTTCAGCTGATCGCTCTCGGGTTCGACAAGCCCGATTTCCAGGGCGAGATGATCGAGGAGTTCGAGCGGCTGCGCGAGAGCGACACCGTGCGCGTGATCGACGCGCTCGTGGTCTACAAGGACGCGGAGGGCGACGTCACGATCGCGAAGGGCAGCCAGCTCACGAAGGACGAGGCGGAGGAGTTCGGCGCCATGGTCGGCGCGCTCATCGGCCTCGGTGAGGGCGGCGAGGAGGGCATGGAGGTCGGTGCGACCGCGGGCGCTGAGGCGGCGTCCGGCGGCGTCGACGTGTTCGACGAGGAGGAGGCGTGGGACGTCCTCGAGGAGCTCCCGAACGACGCCGCCGCCGCGCTGATCCTGCTCGAGCACCGCTGGGCGATCCCGCTCCGTGACGCGATGGTTCGCGCCGGCGGCTTCCCGATCGCCGGCAGCTTCATCAGTCCCCTCGACCTCGTCGAGGTCGGGCTCATCGCCCGCGAAGAAGCCGAGGCGCTCGCCGCCGCCGACTCGAGGCGATAACCGAAGATCGAAGGAGGAGACGCTCATGATGCCAGCACGCAGGGTCGCGAGGCGCACCTCTCGACGCACGTCGAGACGGATGGCCGATCAGCAGGCGCCGCAACAGGCCGCGCCGCCGCCGGCACCGGCTGCCGCCGCGCCGCCGGACGACATGGCCCAGATCCAGCAGCTCGCCACGATGAAGGACCAGGGGCTCCTGACGGAAGAGGAGTTCCAGGCCAAGAAGAAGCAGATCCTGGGGATCTGAGCCGTTTCGCGAAGGTCTTTGACTCGGGGTTTCGGGGCGATGACACTTTCGTCCAAGGACCGTTGATGTCATCGGCCGACCGCCGGTGACCAGGGGGGAGGAACATGCAGTCCGAGAAGCAACCGAGTTATTGGGCCGCAGGATGGGCCACGTTCGCCGGGATGATGCTGATCCTGGTGGGCATCTTCCACGCGATCTCGGGCCTGGCCCAGGTGGTGGACCCGGACGCCTACGTCACCACCGAGAACTACGTGTTCAAGCTCTCGAGCGACGCGTGGGGATGGATCCACCTGATCGGCGGGATCGTCGTCTTCTTCGCCGGCTTCGCGATCTTCCGCGGGGCCGTGTGGGGCCGAACCATCGGTGTGATCATCGCGCTCGTGAGCGCGACCGCGGCGTTCGCCTGGCTACCGTTCGCACCCGTTTCGGCGATCGCGATCATCGCGATCGACATCGCGGTGATCTGGGCGCTCACCGCGCACGGCCGCGACGTCACCGCCTGATCTCGGTTCCGAACCAACTATGCGAGGGGGCCCGCTTCGGCGGGCCTCTCGCGTCCCCGGACTCAGATCCCGAGGACCTTGGCCTTCGCCGCCGCGAACTCCTCGTCGGTGAGCGCGCCCGATGCGTGCAGCTGCGCCAGCTGCTGGATCTGCGTGGTCGCGTCCTCTTCGGGCGGGGCGGGGGCAGCGTAGGCGCCCTGCGTCGCTGCGGCCGTCTGCTGCTGCACGTACTGGGCGTCCTGATCCGCGTACCTGTTCGCCTGGCGCCGGGCTACTCGTCCCGACACGGCCGTCGCCGTGCCTGCGACCACCGCCGTCCGTGCCGCCATCCCGACGAGCCCTGGTCCTCTTCGCATCATGGTGGGGTCTCCTTTCGTTACGTGCGGCTACTTGTTGGCTTCCGCGAAGTCGACGGCTGCCTGGACGACCTCGTACGGAACCCGCTCGAGATCGAGGAGCTCGCCGTTGGCAGCGACGATCGCGTCGCGGAGCTTGGTCGCCCAGACGTCCTCCCACACGAGCAGTGCCGCTGATGAGTTCGGGTCGAGCTCCTCCCCGGCGGCCGCGAGATCCTCCTCGTTGAGCAGACCCATCGTCTCGGGCGACAGCGCGTCGAACGCCTTGTAGACGTCCGAGTCGAGGTCGGCGAGCTCGGCCGTCCCCACCGTGCCGTCCGCGCCCTTGAGGACGAACGCGAGATCGATGATCCGGATCGTGCCGGCGTCGACCAGCTCCTTGAGGGCCGGGACGATCTCACCTTTGAACTGGTTCCCCGGGAACGCCACGATCATGTACTCCACGGGACCGATCCCCATCCGTTTCCCCTTTCCGCTCCGCGTGCTCGTCGCCGGAACCGCCCGGCAGGCACGGAACTATCTCATGAACGGCTGGAGGCTGTTTCATCCCGGACGGGTGATGTGCCGGGACCAGAGGCGCCCGAACGTTGCGTCGAGGGCGATGTGCAAGGCGGATGGCGCCGACGGCTGACGAGAGAGGATCTGCGACGTGAGTGACCCGAGACCGGGAACTGCGGAAGCCCGCGCGGGATCCGCTCCCGACCGCCAGGGGATCGTCCTCGTCACGCTCATCCTGGTCGCAGCGGTCGCCA
>Ga0207578_1000070_pt1 | contig 12426 bp, 9 predicted proteins | sample NitcycUWRG10K412_FD_188278 | JGI IMG/M metagenome (GOLD analysis project Ga0207578, IMG submission 188278) | Soil microbial communities from Arlington Agricultural Research Station in Wisconsin, USA - Nitrogen cycling UWRJ-G10K4-12 (SPAdes) | ecosystem: Environmental > Terrestrial > Soil >... | reverse complement strand
CACGACACGTTCTCCTCCGTGTACCCGGCGACCGCCGCCTCGCCGGTGTTCGCGGGCATGCCGCTGGCGCGGTTCGGCCTGGACTGGGTGCACCCGCAGGCCTGCTCGGCGCACCCGCTCCCCGACGGGCGCGCGCTCGCGCTCTACCGGGACCTGGACCGCACCGCCGCCGAGCTCGACGCCGTGCAGCGGCGGCTGAAGGATGCCGGCGTGGCCTCCGCCGTGTACTACTCGACCCCGCTTCACCTGCAGCCGGTGTTCAGCCACCTCGGCTACGCCGAGGATGGTCATGTCGACGTCTGCACGGTGCTCGTGAACGAGATGGCTCGCAGGAACCTCCTCCACGAGATGGGACACATCTGGATCGATCAGAACATGTCGCAGAGCGTGCGCGAAGGGTTCCTCGAGCTACGTCACCTCTCCACGTGGAACGCGTCAGCGGCCGAATGGCGCGAGCGCGGCTACGAGCAGGGCGCCGAGATCATCGCGTGGGCCCTCGGGAACAGGATCCTCACGCCTCAGATCCCGGACAACCTTCCCGATCGACTGGATGCCGGGTTCGAGGTCCTGACGGGCGTCGCGCCGCCGGGTCCGCCGAACGCCTAGACGAAGTGGCTCGGGTCGGGTTGCGTGCCGGGCGGCCACCCCGGGTAGTCGTCGCCGGGGTATTCGGACGGCTTGCCGTAGCAGTGGTCGATCATGGGGAGGGGCTGAGCGTCGGTGCGTGGGTTCCTCCCGAACGCGAACGTGTGCTCGAAGTTGTGGGCGCGTTCGATCCGTTCGGTCAGGTACGGCAACCCCCAGTTGTCCGAGACGAACCGGAGGGGGCTGGAGAACTCGCCCTCGGCGTCGTCGACGTAGCCCTTCCTCGCGTACGGGCTGATCACGAGCATCGGGACGCGGAACCCGAACCCGATGTCGTCGACCGTGGGCGGCGGCACGTGGTCGTAGAAGCCCCCCCACTCGTCCCAGGTCAGGAAGATCGCCGTGTGCTCCCAGTCGTCGCTCTGCATCACCGCGTTGACGACGTCGGTCAGCCAGTTGTGCGCGAAGCACGTGCTCTCGGGCGGGTGATCCGAGAGCTCGAAACGCGGCGTGACCCAGGTGACCGCGGGGAGGCGGCCGGCGCGGATGTCCTGCGGGAGGCGGTCGACGGACCGGATCCGTTCGGGGCGCCACAGGTCGGTGTGGAAGACGCCCTCGATGCCGTTGAGGGCGTTCCAGAAGTACCCCGATTGGCCGGGTTCCGCGGCGTAGAAGGCCCAGGAAACCCCGGCGTCCTCCAGTTGCTGCGGCACGGTCCGGAACGTGAAGCACGAGTCGTGCTTGGTCAGGTTCCCCTTCTCGTCCTTCACCAGCACGAACACGTCCTTGCCGACCGCGTCGCACCCCCAGCTCTTGAAGGTGCGTCCGTCCTGCAGCTGGCGGGTCAGGATGTTCTCGGGGTTGTCGAGCGCGCCCCCGGACTGTCCGGCCACGAAGAAGAAGTGGTTCGGGTACGAGGGGCCGCCGACCGAGGCGAAGAAGTTGTCGCAGAGCACGTAGTCCTTCGCCCACGACCAGTAGTTCGGGATCGACGTCCCCTCGAACTGCGTGTAGGCCCACGGATCGCCGAACTGCCCGTTGCCGAACCCGTCGTACGCGCCGCCGTTGACGTCGTTCAGGTGCGCCGCCCGGTCATGGGGGATGTCGCCGGGCAGCCAGTGCGGGCTCGGCGTGAGCGGTACCTCCTGCCCGTACTTCACCCCGACCGTCGCGCCGTTCGCGCCGGGGAATCGGCCGTACAGGTTGTCGAAGCTCCGGTTCTCCATCATCACGTAGATCGCGCGCTTGATCGGCCAGCGCGTGTCGGTCGCCACGACCGATGCGGTCGCGGTCGGCGTCATGACCGGCTGCTTGCGGCCGCCGCCGGTGCACGCGACCATCGTCGCGCCCGCCAGCGCGAACGCGGACGTGCGAAGGAACGAACGCCGCGAGAACAGCGGCGACTCGTCGTGGCCGAGACGTTCGTACGAGGAACGCCTGCCGGGGGGTGGGTCGGTGTGTTCGTGCACGGTTGCCCAAGCTATCAAGCAACCCCACGAACGATATCCTTCTGCGACCCTCAGACCTTATGCATCAGCACAGGTTCTCCACCACGTTCTCACGCGCGATCCTTAGGGCGATCGCCTCCGTGTGCGTCGCGCTCGCGCTCGCCGCGTGCACGGGCGACGCCGAGCCCGACGCGCCACCGACGACCCTACCCATCGCGCCGACCGGGGAGACGGGTTCCACCGCCTCGCCCACGCCGCCCGCACTCCCGGAGCAGCGGCCGGCCACCCGGGGGCCGGTCGCCGCGGACTGCGTCGACGGTTGGGTGACGCCGCCACGCGACTCCCATCGTTACCTGGAACCGCTCCGGGTGATCCGCCGGATGACCGGCGTCCGGGGGCCGCTCGAGGTGGTGGACCTACGTTCCTTCGAGGGGCCCGAGTCGCCGCCTTCGGACAAGGGGTACCTCCTCGACATCCAACGCTGGTACGTGAAGGTGTTCGCGAGGGACGACCTGTCCTTCCAGGGTCGGTTCCTCGTCGAATCCCGGGAGTTCGGGACCGGTCTGGTCGCGGTCGCGCCGTACGACACGAACGGTTTCCGGTCACCGGACTGGGTCGGGTTCCAGTTCGACAGCGCCGACCCGCAGGCGCGGGCGTATCCGGGGCTGCCGGGCCTGTGGGCCGGGGTGCCGTACGACTTCGTCGCCGGTGGGGCGGGACTCCAGATCCCCGGGCTGCCGGACGAGGTGGTGGGCTGCCTGTCGGCGACCTGATCGGTCGCTCACGGACCGAACCCGAGTGCCGCGCTAGCCGCCGGCGAGCACCGCCGCGCCCACCGCGCCCGACAGGTCGCCGAACTCGCTCGAGAGCATCGCCGGTGGGCGCTCGGGGACGAACAGCAGCGGCTGCATCTCGTCGCGGATCCGTCCGACGAAGGATGGGCCGAGCCGATCGCCGAGCCCGCCGCCGATGATGATGGCCTCGAGCGCGAGCAGGTTCTGCACCGACGCGAGGCCCGTGGCCAACGCCCCCACGGCGCCGTCGATCAGCTCCTGGGCGAGCTTGTCACCTTCCTCGAGCGCCTCCGCGATCACGCCGCTGGACATCCGCGTGCGGCCCTTCTTCTCCATGATCTTGAACAGGTTGGTCTTGCGCCCGCCTTCGTGGAGCTCGCGCGCGTAGACCTCCATCCGGCCCCGGCCCGCGTAGGCCTCCAGGTGTCCCTTCCGCCCGTCCGAGCACACGCGGCCTCCCGGTTTGACGATGGTGTGGCCGATCTCGGCCGCCGCGCCCTGCCCCCGGTACGGCTCGTCGTTCAGGATCAGGCCACCGCCCACGCCGGTTCCGACCCACACGCCCAGCAGATCCCTGAAGCCGCGACCGGCTCCGCGCTTCCACTCGCCGAGGATCGCCACGCGCACGTCGTTGTCGATCGTGACCGGCGCGCCGACCAGGCCCTCGGAGACCATCGAGCCGAGCGGGACCGGTTCGGCGGTCTGGAATCCCGGGAGGTTGGGCGAGCTCGAGACCGTGCCGGCCTCTCGATCGACCGTGCCGGGCGCCCCGATCCCGACGCCTCGGATCTCCGATCGATGCGCCTCGGCCTCCGCGAGCGCCGCGTCGCTCGCCGCCACGATCGCGGCCGCCACGTCACGCTCACCGCTCTGCGGGGTCGCGAGCCGGAACGTCCCGATGATCACCTGGTCGCGCATCGCGGCGGCCTGGATCTTGGTCCCGCCGATGTCGATGCCGATCGTGATGTCGCCCATGGATCCTCCTTCGGCCGGTGGTGCGACCGATCACAGGCCGGTGGCCGCCGCGGTCGGCGACCGTCACGCCGGAGTATGGGTCAGGACGGCCATCCCGTATAGGCTCGGTGGCCGCGCTTGCGGAGCTCGTTGCCGATGACCATCCGCTGGATCTCGGAGGTGCCCTCCCAGATCCGATCGACCCGCAGCTCGCGCCACAGGCGTTCGACCGGCTGCTCGCGCATGTAGCCGCGGCCCCCGTGGATCTGCACCGCGGCGTCGGCCACCCGGCCCGCCGTCTCCGAACACACGAGCTTGACTGCGGACGCGAGCGCGTGCAGCTCCTTGCGATCGGTGCCGCCGCGCGCCGCCTGCCAGCCGACCCGGTAGAGCAGCGACTTGGCGGCCATGATCTGCGCGGCCATGTCCGCGAGCATGAACTCGACCGCCTGGAACCCGACGATCGGTTCGCCGAACTGCACCCGCTCCTTGGCGAAATCGAGCGAGAGGTCGAGCGCGCGCGTGGCGGCGCCGACCGTGCGCGCGCCGATCATGATCCGCTCCTCGACGAACCAGTCCTTCGTGAGCTCGTAGCCCGCGCCCACCTCGCCGAGCACCGCGTCGAGCCCGACGCGGACGCCCTCGAACGCGAAGATCGGGTGCTCGAACACGAAGGTGTGCGAGTACTTCGGCGTTCGGACCAGGCGGACACCAGGCAGGTCTTTGTCGACGAGGAAGACGGTCGCCTTGGCGGGATCGCCGTCCACGTGCGCGTGCAGGAGGAAGAAGTCGGCGACGTCGCCCGAGGTGACGTGCCACTTGATGCCGTCGAGCACCCACGCGCCGCCGTCGCGCCGTGCCGTCGTCCGGACCATCGACGGGTCCGACCCCGCGTGCTCCTCGGTGATCGCGTACGCGTCGCGCCGCTCGCCGCGGCACGCCGGCAGGAGGTACCGCTCCTTCTGCTCGTCGGTGGCGTTCGCGAGCGGGATCGCGGGTCGCCACGGGATGTCCCAGAGCGCGCCGGTGGCCCTGCCCCACTGCTCCTCGACGACGATCTGCTGCAGGACATCGAACCCCTGGCCGCCGTCCCGCTCGGCGTGGTTGATCGCGTTGAACCCGGCGTCGAGCACCGCCTGCTTCGCTGTGGCGAAGCTCTCCGGGGTGAGGCCGTCGTGCTCCTCGCACTCGAGCTCGAGTGGGATCAACACCCGTTCCGTGAAGTCGCGAGCGCGCTCCTGGAGCTCGAGATCCTCGGGCGTGAGGCGGATGTCCATCGGCCGGGCGAGCCTAGCGGACGCACACGCCCGCTACCGTGCGATCACCCCGCGGGTGGGCAGGTGGTGCCTCGGATCGCGAGGGTTTCCCGTTTCAGCTCGACGTCCTTCCACCCGACGGCCAGCAGGGTTCCGTCGGGCAGGGCGTCGACGGCCGACAGGGCGTCCGACCCGGCGATCGAAGGGCCCTCGACCGGCACCCACCGGTGGCCGCTGTAGCGGTAGACGGCAGCCCGCGTGGTCCCCGGCTCCTTGGCCGGGCGCGAGCCCACCGCCCAGATGTCCTGACCGCCGATCGCGGCGACGTCGACGAGCTCGGCGTCGGCCCGGGTGATCGGAGCCTCGATCCACGTCTCGCCGTCGAAAAGCTGGATCGGAGTGCCCACCGCCCACACCTGGCTGGTGGCGAGCGCCTCGATCGCGTGCAGGGTCCCGCGGATCTCGGTCGGGCTCCGGCTCCAGGCCTCGCCGTCGAACCGGATGATCAGCGGCTGGAAGTGTTGATACCCGACCGCCCACAGGTCGGTGGGCGAGACGCCCTGGATATCGACGAGCGCGGCCTTGCCGCCGCCGGTCGCGCGTCCGATCTCGACGTCGGCCCAGGCGGTGCCGTCCCAGTGAAGGACGAGCGCCCGCTCCAGCGACGCGGCCGGATCGCCGACCGAGCCGACCGCCCACACGTCGACGGGGGAGATCGCGGCCACGCCGTTCAGCACTCCGTCGATCTCGGACGGCAGTTCGACGTCGGACCACTCGGTCCCGTCGAAGTGCAGGACCAGCGGCTGCTCCCCGAGCCCGCTCGAGGTCCGCCCGACGGCCCAGACGTCGTTCGGTTCCGACGCGTCGACGGCCCGGAGCTCGTTCAGCGTGGTGCCCGGGCTCGGGGCCGTGAAGGGCAACCACCGGTCGCCGTCCCACCGCATCATCGCCACCGCCGTGGGGATCTCGGGCTCGCCGATCCCGCCGACCGCCCACGCCTCCGCCGATGTGACGGCCGTGACCCCCAGGAGCGTGATCGGTGCCTCGCCCGGGTTCGCGCTCCGAACGACCTCCCAGGTCGGGGTGCACGTCGGGGTGGGGGACGCCGACGCGCCGGTCGCGGAGGGCGGTGGCGTGACCTCGTCGTCGGGTCCGGCGGCGGCGTAGACGACCGCCGAACCGATCGCGAAGGTGGCGAGGGCCGCGACCGAGGCGTTGACCAGGCCTCTGCGCTGGACGCTGTTCACGCCGTGAGGACGCCCGCGAAGGGCACCGCGGTTCCCGGGCGCCGGTCGCGAGGTCCGCCGTTGCGCGGCACATCGCGCGCCCGGTACCCTCCCGCTTCCGTGGGCGTGTTCGAACGCGACGTCGTCATCATCGGGGGAGGCCACAACGGCCTCGCGTGCGCAGCGTACCTTGCGAAGGCGGGCTTGGATGTGCTCGTCCTGGAGAAACGCGGGGTCGTCGGGGGCGCCGCGGCGACCGAGGAACCGTGGCCGGGCTACCGGGTCTCGAGCGCGTCCTACGTCGTGTCCCTGATGCCGCCCCAGGTCGTGCGCGAGCTCGACCTGAAGCGCTTCGGGTACGAGGTCTCGATCGTCACGCCCGACTACTTCGTGCCGTTCCCCGACGGGACCGCGCTGACGCTGTGGGGCGACGTCGAGCGGGACGCCGCTGCGATCGCGCGGTTCAACGAGCACGACGCGGCCGCGTACGTGGAGTTCGACCGCTACTTCGATCGCGTCGCGCGGTTGCTGAAGGATCTCCTGTTCGTCGTGCCGCCGAACATGAACCTGCGCGATCTCCCCAAGTGGGCGGCGACCGCCGGACGCTTCCGAAAGTGGAGCGGTCGCGATCTCCACGAGACCGTCCGTCTGTTCACGATGAGTGCGGCGGACTTCCTCGATGAGTGGTTCGAGGACGAGCGCGTCAAGGGGGCGCTCGCGACGCAAGCGATCATCGGTGCGTGGTGCGGGCCGATGACGCCGGGCTCGGCGTATGTCCTGATGCACCACTGGATCGGGGAGGTGGACGGTCACGCCGGCGCGTGGGGATGGGTCAAGGGCGGCATGGGCGGGATCTCGGCCGCGATGGCCCGAGCCGCCGAGGCCGCGGGCGCCGAGGTCCGCACCGACGCCGAGGTCGATCGGGTCGCGATCAACGCGAGCGGCCAGGCGGTGGGGGTCGCGCTCGCGGACGGTTCGCTGATCCGGGCGCAGCGTGTCGTTTCGTGCGCGCACCCGATCACCACGTACCTGTCGCTGATCGGCGAGGAGCGGTTGCCGGGCGACGTCGTCCGCGACGTGAAGCGCTACCGCACGCGTTCGGGCTCGGTCAAGCTGAACGTCGCGCTCTCGGAGCTGCCGGTGTTCCCGTCGTGGGACGGGGACGGTGACCTGCACAAGGGCCTGGTCGCCGTCTCGCCCTCCGTCGAGTACCTCGAACGCGCGTGGGACGACGCCAAGTACGGCCGCATGAGCGAGCACCCCTACGTCGAGGTCGTGTTCCCGACCGCGCACGAACCCCAGGGGCTCGCACCCAAGGGCAAGCACCTGATGCTCGCGTTCAGCCAGTACGGGCCCTACGAGCTGGCCGAGGGATCGTGGGACGAGGGAGGCCGGGACGAGTACGCGGCACGTGTCCTGAAGGCGCTCGGGGAGTTCGCGCCGTCGCTCGAGTCGGCGGTCGAACATCTCGAGGTGCTGACGCCCCGGGACATCGAGGATCGCTTCGGCCTGATCGGCGGCAACATCATGCAGGGTGAGCTCACGCCCGATCAGTTGTTCAGCTTCCGCCCGATCCCCGGGCACGGGGATTACCGAACGCCGGTGGCCGGGATGTACCTGTGCGGCTCGGGCACCCATCCGGGGGGCGGCGTGATGGGGGTCCCGGGACGCAACGCGGCCTCGGTGATCCTGCGCGACCACAAGCGCGGCGAGTTCGTCGGCCGCATCAAGAGCCTCGGTCGCTAGATGCTGGCGCAGCTCGCCCAGGCCGTCCGCGAACGCCGCCTCTCGTCGGTCGAGCTGGTGCGCGAGTCGATCGAACGGATCGGACGGCTGGATCCGGCGCTGAACGCCGTCACGGCCGTGTGGCCGGAGGAGGCGCTCGCGGAGGCGGGCAAACTCGACCAGCGCGGTCCCGAGGGCCCGCTCGCGGGCCTGCCGCTCTTGGTCAAGGACAACACGGATGTGGCGGGCAAGGTGACGAGCTACGCCTCGCGCACGATGCTCGATCGGCCGCCCGCCGAACGGAGCGAGGTCACGGTCGAACGCCTTGTGGCGGCGGGCGCGATCCCGATCGGCCGGACCAACCTGCCCGAGTTCGCGTTCCAGGGGTATACCGACAGCAAGCTGTTCGGGCCGACGCGCAACCCATGGGGTCTGGACTGGTCGCCGGGCGGCTCTTCCGGCGGCTCGGCCGCGGCCCTCGCCGCCGGCCTGGCGCCGATCGCCACCGCAGGCGACGGCGGCGGCTCGATCCGAACGCCGGCCGCGTTCTGCGGCCTGGCAGGCCTCAAGCCGACGCACGGGCTGATCGGACGTCGGCCGATCCCGTCGTGGATGGACTACTCGACCCAGGGTCCGCTCGCGGCGACCATCGAGGACGCGAAGCTGCTCCTCCACGTGATGCGCGGCCCGGCGCACGGCGACCCGACCGCGGCGCCGACGTGGCAGTACGGGGGCGGGATGCCCAGGCGCGTCCTCGCGGCGTTCCGAACGCGCGATGTCGGTCCGCTGCCCGGGGACGTCGAGGAACCCTTCCGTGCCGCGCTCGCCGCGATCGAGGACGAGCTCGGCCTCCCGGTCGAGGAGATCTCGACGGCGTCGCTGTTCCCATCGCTCGACCTTTCCGAGAGCCAGGCGCGCGACGACTGGTTCACGACCGTTGCCGCCGAGGAGTTGATCTGGCTCGGCCGCGCGTGGGTCCAGGAGCACCTGGACGAGTTCAGCGACGACTTCCGCTCCGCGATGGAGTACGGGCTCACGCTCACGCTCGACGACTACCTCGAGGTTCGGCAGCATCGGTTCGCCTACGCCGCGGATCTCGATCGCCTGCTCGGTGACGACACGGTCCTGGTCACGCCGACCAACGGGTACGCGGGATGGCTGCCGAACGGGATGCTCCCGAACGGCGATCGACCGGCCGAGGCCGAGGGCTACAACACGGGCGAGTTCAACATGAGCGGCCATCCCGCGCTCAGCGTCCCGGCCGGCCTGAGCGCCAACGCGATCCCGTTCGGCCTGCAGGTCGCAGGACCCCGGTACCGGGACGACCTGGTGCTGGAGTTGGGCGCCGCGTGGGAGGCGATCCGGCCGTGGCCGCCGACCGCGCCCGGCTACGAGCCGTTCCCCGTGCCGTAACCGTCCACGGAATCTAGGCGGAGAGGTCCCGGCGTTCGAACGCCCAGACCGCGATCGCGACGGAGATCACCGCGATCGCACCGAGCACGATCGCGTCGATGGGGTCGAGCCCGCGGATGATCGACTCGGGGTCGCGGTAGTAGAAGAACGGCGACAGGCGCTGCAGCCAGCCGAGGCCGTTCACGGACAACGCGAGGATGTCGATCAGGTACGAGCCTGCCGCGATACCCGCCGTGACGCCGACGGCGACCGAACGTCGCCCCGTACCTGCCCCGACCGCAAGCGCGATGCCGCCGAACGCGAGCGCCAGGAGGACGCAGCCGGCGACGGCCGCCACGACGTTCGCCACGCCGATCGAGATCTCGAACGGCGGGCCGGTCACGACGATCGCGAGCGCGAGCACGGCGCCGAGCCCCACCGTCGCGGTGATCATCGCCAGCGCCTTGTCGAGCAAGACCCGACGCCGCCGCACGGGTGTCGAGAGCAGCAGGTCCAGCGACTGGCGCTCCTCCTCGCCGGCGATCGCACGGGAGCCGGCGCCGATCGCGTAGATCAGCAGGAGAACCGGCGCGAAGATCGAGAACAGCCGGGCTTGCAGGTACCCGGCCGGCGACGCGAAGTTCTCGCCGAACGCCTTGCGCAGGCCCTCCGGGAGCGAGTCGAGCAGCTTCTGGAACGACGCCGCGTTCTTGCTGATGGTCGGGTAGAAGGCCGTCGTCAGCACGCACGCGGCCACGAGCCCGACCGCCCACCAAGCGAGCGCCCGTCGCTGCTCTCGCAGCGTCTTGGTGAGGACGCTACCCATCGTCCCCTGTCGCGTAGAAGGTCAGGAAGACCTCCTCGAGGCTCGGCTCGCGGCTCTGCAGATCCAGGACCTCGTGGCTCGCGAGGGCCTTGACGAGCGGGTCGATGGGCCCGGCCATCGTGATCCGCACCCGGTCACCGAACGCGACCGCTTCCCGCACCCCTGGCACGCGGTCGAACGTCCCCGACGGCGCCGGCGTCGCGAGCCGGACCTCGACCAACTTGAGGGCCTTGCCTTTCAGGTCGTCGATGTCCTCGACGGCGGCGAGGCGGCCGTCGCGGATGATGCCCACCCGGTCGCACACGTGCTCGACCTCGGGCATCACGTGGGACGACAGGAACACGGTGCCGCCGCGTTCGCGGGCCTCGTGCAGAAGCCGGTAGAACGCCTGCTGCATCAACGGGTCCAGGCCCTGGGTGGGCTCGTCGAGGATCAGCACGTCCGGGCGATGCACGAACGCCTGGATCAGCCCGACCTTCTGCTTGTTCCCGTGGGACAGCGACGCGATGCGTACGTCGAGGTCGAGGTCGAAGCGTTCGGCGAGCTCGCGGATCGATCGCTCGTCGTCGCCGCCGCGCAACGACGAGAGGTACGTGAGCTGTTCGTGCGCCGTCAAGCGTTCGTACAGGCCGAACTCGCCGGGCAGGTAGCCCACGCGCCGATGGATCGCGATAGCATCGCGACGGGAGTCGAGTCCAAGGATGGACGCCCGGCCGCGGGTCGGGCGGATGAAGTCGAGCAGGATTCGGATCGTCGTGGTCTTGCCGGCGCCGTTCGGGCCGAGGTACCCGAAGACCTCGCCCCGCTCGACCGAGAACGTGAGGTCGACGACGCCACGGGCGCGTCCGTACGACTTCGTGAGCCGTTCAACCTCCAGGGCCGGCACCGACGGGTTCACGGTCCCAGCATGTACCCGAGCCGCCTCGGGAGGCGAGCGAGGGGATCGGTCAGCCAGCCGGGGGAGCGCCCCGCGTCCAGGCGTTCATCCCGCCGGACGATCGCGCGGCTCACGACGCGCTCCCCGAACGAGAAGAGGGGTTCCGGCGGGAACCGCTTGCGGTCGCCGTCCGAGATCGGGAGCGTCGTCGCCGCGTCCTGCAGACCGAGCGCGAGGCCCGAAAGGATCTTCCCGCCGAGGTGGCACGGGCCGACCCCGTTCCCGGTGAACCCCAGACCGTAGTGCGTGGTCCCGCCCGGCAGCGTGCCGAAGAACGGCTGGTGCAGTCCCGCCACGTCGATCGGACCACCCCACGAGGTCTCGAGCGGGACGCTATCGAACGCGGGGAACCAGCGGCGGAAGTCGCGGACGAGCGCCGAGGCGGCCACTTCGTTGAAGCCGTACCGCGTGGAGTCCGCCCGATCGCCGGTGACGCGGAAGCTCGAGCCGCCGAACGCGATCCGGCCGTCGCGCGTCGGGCGCAGATAGTGGAGCGAGGTCCGCATGTCGTAGACGCCCTCGCCGCCGGTCCAGCGCATCCGCTCCAGGCGATCGGGGGCGGGGGCGCTCATCACGATGAACGTGCCGCGCACGAACAGCGATCGCCGGAACTCGCGGAGATCCCTCGCCCAGGCGTTCAGCGCGACGATGGCGCGTCCCGCGGTGACGGCGCCGGCCGGCGTCTGGGCCGCCGGCCGGCGGGCGTCGAAACGCACCACGGGAGTGCCCTCGAACACTCGGACGCCGTGTTCGAGGAGCGCGTTGCGGAGCCCCCGCCCGAGCCGGGCCGGGTGGACGGTCGCGGCATGGCTGACCCGGAAGCCCGTCCGAACGACGGGCGAGTCGAAGCGCTCGCGGACCTCGTCCTCGGACAACGGCCGGTACACGTCGGCGAGCCCCAGACGCTCCGCCTCCGACACGGTCTCTCGGACCGACGCGTCGTGCGCAGGGTTCGTCGAGACGCCCAGGTCGCCCGACGGCTCGTACCAGGCGTCGACCCCGGCGCCCTCGCACCAGGCGCCGACCTCGTCGATCGACCTCGCCGCCGCCTCGACCGCCCGCCTCCCCGCTTCGCCGTGACGATCGAGCAGCAGGCCGGCCTCGTCGTACAGTCCGTTGACGAACCCACCGTTGCGGCCGCTCGGCCCACCTCCGCAGATGTCGCGCTCGAGGAGCACCACGTCCAGGGCAGGTTCGCGCTCCTTGAGGAACCACGCGGTCCACATCCCGGTGTACCCGCCGCCGAGGATCACGACGTCGGCGGTGACGTCCCGCTCGAGCGG
>Ga0207578_1000069_pt1 | contig 12448 bp, 9 predicted proteins | sample NitcycUWRG10K412_FD_188278 | JGI IMG/M metagenome (GOLD analysis project Ga0207578, IMG submission 188278) | Soil microbial communities from Arlington Agricultural Research Station in Wisconsin, USA - Nitrogen cycling UWRJ-G10K4-12 (SPAdes) | ecosystem: Environmental > Terrestrial > Soil >... | reverse complement strand
CCCGCCACATCCCGACGCAAGAGCCAGACCGAGTCGTCCTTGGCGGCGAAGACGTACGCCACGCCGGTATCGGAGGGAGCGTGGGCGACGGCCATCCGGCCGATCGAGTTGGCGAAGCTCCTCGGTCCCCGCAAGGGCACGCGGCGCCAGCTGGTCCCGCCGTCCTTGGAGCGTCGCAGACCGTCCACGCACGCGGCGAGCAGCTCGATGGCTCCGTTTCCGGGGACCGCCCCGGGACCGATCGACAGGTCCCACGTCAGGCCGGCCCTCGATCTCGTCCAGGTCCGACCGGCGTCGGTCGTCGCGAAGATGCCGCGCCTGGTCGCCGCGAAGACCCGGCGCGGGTTCGTCGGGTCGACGATCAGACGGTTAAAGAAGGTCCCGCCGAACGTGTCGGCGGCGGTCATCCTCCACGTCGTACCTCCATCCGTGGACCTCAGCAGGCCCTGCCCGGGGATCTCCCGCGTGTTCCCCTCGCCGGTCCCCGCGTAGACCTTCGCGGGATCGGACGGATCGAATGCCAGCGCACCGATCCCGAGCGAGGGCTGATCGTCCGTGCGCGCCCTCCACGTCCGGCCGCGGTCTGTGCTCTCCCAGATCCCACCGCCCGCCGAGCCCACGAGCAGATGGCGACCATCGGTGGGATCGACGCCGATCGCCGCTACCCGCCCGGCGACGGACGGGGTCGAACCCAGTCCACCGCCGTAGGTCTGCCCCTTCGGGATCGAGCTCGGACCCAGGAACCTCCAGGCCGGCGCGCGCGCAAGGCGGACGGCCCCGCGCCCGGGGGCGGGACTGGCCAGGATCCGTTGGTACTTCGAGGCCGCCGAGCGCCTCCTGCGGGCGACGGCCGGTGCTACCCGCGGCGTGGGCAGCCGGGCCGGCCAACCTGTGTAAGCGGCTCGGAGCAGACCGCGCTGCTGGACGAAGGACCGGAGTCGAGCCGCCGCCTTCCCACCGACTCCCGCGTGAGCCCGGGCCGCACGGAAGCTCCGGCTCCGGGCGTGGGGGACCTTCTTCCGCCTTCCACCTTCCTGGATGACCCTCATCTGCTCTTCTCGTCGGGCGTTCGATCCTCCTCTGGCTCTTCGTCTCCCTCCGCTTGATCCTCCTCCTCGTGCTCCTCCGAGGCTGCCTCGTCTTCGGGCTCCTCGTCGAGCGGGAGCCCCCGCTCCTCGAGGAACGCGCGCCGTCGCTGCATCGCCGCCCCGCCCGGCGGAAGATCCTCTTTCTCTTTGTCTCGATCATCCCTGTGCGTCACGTTGGGTCCCCCTCTCAGGAGCGAACGCGTGGGGGGTACCCGTCACCGCCCGGTGGGGTCGGTCGCGAAGTCCTCCAGCATCGCCCTGACCCGTTTGGCCGACACGGTGTTCCCCTTCCGTTCGTAGACCTCGAGCGCCTCTCGCGAACGAGACGCCGCGTCGCCGATCCTTCCGGCGAGCGACAGCACCTCGGCGAGATCCCTGCAGATATCTCCCTGCAGGTTCAGGTAGTCCGTGTCCTCGGCCAGGGCCACCGCTTCTTCGGCGAGCGCGACCGCGGCGTCGAACTCCCCGCGCCGGGCGAGGATCTTGGCCCTCGTGCCCCGCCACTCCACCTGCGTCGCGTAATCATCGACCGGGCCGAGTTCCTGGCTGACGTGCGTGAATCGTTCAGCCTCGTCGAACTGGCGCTGCTCGTACAGCGCCTGGGCGAGTTCGGCCGCAACCGTAGAGAGGTACCCCTTCTCGCCCATCTTCTCCAGATCGGCGTACCCGCTCCGCAGCTCGCGCTCGGCCTGCCGAGGCTCGCCTGCGAGCATCTCCACGTACGCCGAGGATTGGCTGTATGCGGCGCTCAGGATCTTGAACCCGACGTCTCCCAGGATGGCCCGACCGCGAGCGGCCATCCTCCTGGCTTCGTCGAAGCGACCCTCCATCGCTGTGAGGACGCCCATGGCGAGCAGCCCGCGGGCCTCCACGATGCGCTGTGTCCCCGCCTCTGCGAGGATCTCCTCGCACCGACGGATCGCTTCGGGCACGGGGATCGGGCCCCAGGCCGCACCCGCGGCGAGCATGTACAGGCCCCACGAGACCTGTCGTTCGTCGCCGGCCTTTCGGGCGTGCTCGAGGCTCCGCTCGTACGCCTCCTCGGCGCCTGCGAAGTGGCATATCTCCCATTGGAACTCGCCGATGACTCCCCAGGCCCTCGCCAGGCCCCGGTGATCGTCGATCTTCTCGAAGATGTCGGCGGCCCGTTCCGCCTCCGCGATCGCCGCCCCGGTCTCCACCTGAGGACCTCTCTGCAGCTCCAAGAGCAGGCCGACAAGCATCGCGTGCGCTTCCACACCCTCGTTGGCATACCGCTTGGCCCCGCTGATCGCTTCCTCGAGCAAGGCTTCCGCCGCCAGGAACTCGCCGGTCTCGACGAGGGCTTCCGCCAAGTCGGGGAGCAGCTCGAGCCGTTCGGGGGATTCGCCCATCAACGAGGCGGCTCGCGTGAGCAGGTTGACCGCGGCCGGCATGTCCATCCGGGAGGTCGATGGCATCGCCGCCCAGGTCCGAACTCGGCCGAAGGCCCCTCGGCCCGCCGAAGCGAGCCGTGCGGCCGCCCTCGTTCTCAGGTCGTCGAGCTGCGCGGATGACGGTCCGATCTCCGACCGGTAGCGATAGGCCTGCTCCAGGTGGTAACCGATCAGCTCGTCGAGGTCGCCGACTCCCGGCCCGACCCCCTGCTCGAGCCATTCGGCGAACCGTTCGTGCATGTCTGCCCGAGCCTGTTTGGGCATGCTCTGGTACGCCGCATCGCGGATCAGGTGGTGGCGGAAGCGGAAGCCATCCTCGCCGAGGAACGGCGAGCGCTCAGACCTGATGAGCTCCTTGCGGATGAGCGCCTGGAGATGCATCTCCACGCCGTCGGGCTCGATGGGTGTGAGGGCCCGAACGGCATCGAGCGGGAAGACCCGTCCGATCACCGAGGCTCGCTGGATCACGATGCGCTCCTGAGGACTCAAACGATCAACGCGCGCCGCGAGGAGCGCCTGGATCGACGGGGGGACCGAGACCGTTGCGAGATCGGTCTCGGGAACCCAGTGATCGTCGACGTTCCGCAGAAGCCCCGAGTCGATCATCATCGAGAGCGTCTCTTCCACGAACAGGGGATTGCCCTCGGCCGCCTCCGCGATCCGCGACTGACTGTGCTCCTGCGAGGCCTGGATGCCCATGAGGTTCGCGATGAGCTGGCCGGTCTCCTCCTCGGAGAGCGGTTCGAGGTGGATGGTGGTGACGTTGAGCATGCCACCCGCCCAGGTGCGCCGTTGGTCCAGCAGCTCGGTACGGGCTAGACAGACAAGCAGGATCGGCGCTTCGCGCGCCCACTCGGCGACATGCTCGATGAGGTCGAGGAACGTCGGCTCGGCCCAGTGGATGTCCTCGAAGACCAGGAGCAACGGGCGGTCGCGTCCAAGTGCCTCGACGAACTTGCGGAACGCCCAGAAGATCTCCTCGGTCGGGATCGCCGTCTCGCTCAGACCCAGCAACTGGCAGATCCGATCCGCGATCAGGCCGTCGCTCTCCTCACCGTGCAGCGACGAGGCGATCTTGCCTCGCGCCCGCTGCAAGGAGTCACCCAAACCGATCCCGGCGGCCTGCCGGATGACGTCTTCCACCGCGAAGAAGGTGATCCCCTGGCCGTAGGGGAGGCAGCGACCCTGAAGGACCGTGACTGCAGATTCCGCCTCGCGCACCGCCTCTGCCACGAGCCTGGACTTCCCCACACCGGCGTCGCCCAGGACCGTGAACAGGTGACAGACATGGTCCGCCGCGACGCGATCCATCGCCTGGCGGAGAAGCGCCATCTCGCGGTCACGTCCGATCATCGCCGACTCGAGACGTCGGGAAATCGGCTCGTCCGACAGGACCTGCACGAGACGGTATGCATTGTGGCGCTCCGTCTTGCCTCGCAGCAGCAGGGGCTCGGTCGGTTCGGCGTGCACGGCATCCTTCACGAGCGAGTACGTGTCCTCGCCGATCAGGATCTCGCCGGTAGCCGCGGACTGCTCGAGCCGGGCGGCCACGTTGACCGCATCGCCGGTCACGAGCGAACTCCCGGCGGAAGGATGATCGCCGGCCACGATCTCCCCGGTGTTCAAGCCCGTGCGGATGTCGATCGAGGCTCCCCAATCGCGCTCGAGTTCCACGTTGAGCGTCGCCAACGCGAGACGCATGTCGATCGCGGCTCGGATCGCCCGCAACGCGTCGTCCTCGTGGACCATCGGGACGCCGAACACCGCCATGACGGCATCCCCGATGAACTTCTCCACCGACCCGCCGTGCCGCTCCAACGCGGAGCGCATGGCGTCGTAGTAGCGGGTCATCACCTGCCGGAGGGACTCGGGATCCAGCCGTTCGCCGAGCTCGGTCGAACCGATGACGTCGGCGAACAAGATCGTGACGGTCTTGCGAACCTCGGAGCCCTCCGAACGCTTGTTCTGTTCGTCCATCAGGCCCTGGTTCTACACCTTGCCCGCCCCGGTGGATAGCCGTGGCTTGCGACGCAACGCGTGGGGCCCCCGAGCAGGGGCCTCCGGCGGGTTCCAGGTCCGGCTCGCGGCTCCTCGGTCGGCGAGCGGAACGCCCGACTCAGTCGTTCCCCGGCTCACCCGTCTCGAGCCAGCGCGAGCGGGGGAACCAGATGCGCATCCGGCTCCCGGTCCGGGTCATCACCAGCAGGGCCGAGTCGCAGTGGGTGCATCGCAGCACGATGCCGGGGGCCTGCACGTATGCGTGCTCGGCCCCGACGGACTCCACGCTGCCGCATCCCTCGCACGCGATCCGAGCCGACGTCATCTCCTCGACGAACACCTCGCCGAGCGTGCCCGCGATCGCATTGCCGTCGAGCCTGAGCTCCTCGCCCTCCACCTAGCCTCCCGTCGGTCCGAATCGCTCGGTCTTCACGCTCGTCGCGGGATACCCGAGGAGCACCAACGCTGCCGCCACCGACTCGACGAACGAGGTCGGTCCGCACACGAACGTCATCGGCATGCTGGAGGCTGCCCACGCCACCTCGGCGAGCATCGCACCGTCGACCCGGCGAGCGTAGCCCGTCCATCCCGGCGGTTGGGAGCGCGTCAGGGTGTGGATCACCTCGGGACCGTTCGCGGCGGCGGCCAGCCGTTCCAGCTCGTCCCGGTAGATGACCTCGTCCCACGATCGAGACGAGGAGACGAGTTTGGTCGGGATCGTGGCGTCCGCCGCCTCGCGGTGTCGAAGCATCGACATCAACGGGACGATCCCGGAGCCTCCGGACACGAGCAGGAGCGGGCCGCCCGAAACGGCCTCCCACACGAAGAACCCGCCGATCGGACCGCGGAGCTCGAGCTTGTCGCCCCGGCGCAGCTCGCCGACGAGGTACTCGGAGACCTCACCGTCCGGCAGGCCCTCCACGGTGATCGTCAGGCGCGCATCCTCGGGAGACGAGGCGATCGAGTAGCTACGCTGGGCCTGATAGCCGTCTTCGGCGGTGAGGCGAAGGTCCACGTGCTGGCCCGCACGGTGACCGGGCCAGTCGGGGACGTCCAGCACGATGCTCCGGACCCGAGGCGTCTCGTCGATCAGCTCGACGACCTCGCCAAGCGTCCAGTTCAGTCGCCCGCGTACCGCTGCTCGCGCCATGGGTCTCCGTAGATGTGATAGCCGTACGACTCCCAGAAGCCGGGCTCGTCGTGATCCATCAACCGGAACCCGCGAACCCATTTCGCGCTCTTCCAGAAATACAGGTGGGGAACGAGGAGCCGGGCGGGCCCCCCGTGTTCGGCCTCGAGCGGCTGCCCGTCGTAGGCGAACGCGACCCACGCCTTGCCGTCGAGGACGTCCTCGACCGGCAGGTTCGTCGTGTAGTCGCCGTCCGAGAACGCCATCAGGTGGGTCGCATGGTGCTCGACGCCTTCCAGGAGCGTGTCGATCGCGACGCCCTCCCAGGCGGTGTCCAGCTTCGTCCACTTCGTGACGCAGCTGATGTCGACCCGGATCTCCTCGCTGGGGAGGGCGCGGAACTGCTCCCAGCTCCACGTCTTGAGCGTCGCCGCCTCGTCGTCGACGGAGAACGTCCACTCGTCGAGCGGCGTGTGCGGCGTCGGACCCGCCGACAGGACCGGGAATCCATCGACGAGGTACTGGCCGGGCGGGAGTCGCGCGTCCTCACGCTCCTTCGCGCGTTTGCCGCGGAACCCTCGGGAGATGTACGCCATCCGTCGCTCCCCGTCCTCGCGTCGCTCGAGCGCCCAGGTAGGTCAGATGGGCGCGGACGCCTCGACGACCTCCTCCTCGATGAAGACCTTCCCGGTGTCCTTGAGCCGCTGGGGCTTCCGGGCCGTCAGGTAGATCAGGTACACGATCCCGATCAGGTACCAGGTGCCGACCACGGGACCGACGACGCTGAACGGATAGGGCAGTGGAGCGATGAAGTCGAAGATCGAGCCGCCGACGCCGATCGCGACGAGGAACGCTGGAACGAAGGCCAGGATCCCGAGGATCGGGACGATGCCGTGGAGGAACAGGTTGAACTCGTCGCGGTGCTCCCGTGCGTAGTACAGCAGGCAAGCCAGGTTCACCATCATGTAGATCGCGATCACGACCGCGCCGATGATCGTGCCGAGCATCGCGAAGGCCGTGAACGGGCTGTTGTACTGGGCACCCAGCCAGAGCGCCACGCCGACGCCGATCACGAACTGGAACAGGACCGCGACCTGCGGCGACCTGTGGGTCGGGTTCGTCCGTCCGAGCACCGCAGGGAGGAGCCGGATCCGTCCCATCGCGAACAGGGTTCGCGTGGCGGCGTTCGAGCTCGCGTTCGCATTCGCGAGGGCCGAGTTCGCGATCGCGAGGAAGACCAGGATCCAGCCCGCCCCCCAGGCCGCGCGCGCGAGCGCGTCCCAGGGGTTCCCGCCGCCGGAGGCAGGGAACTCGAAGAACCGCCCCGGTCCGAAGAACACCACCGCGGCATACGTCGTGAGGATGTAGAAGAGGCCGATCCCGATGCAGGACAGGATCACCGCCTTCCCGATCGTCCGTCTGGGGTCCTTCGTCTCCTCGGCCAGCGGCGCGGCGGCCTCGAAGCCGATGAAGGCGAGGATCGTGTACACGGAGCCGGCGATCACCCCCGAGATCCCCTCGAACCCGGGAACGGTGGCGTACTTCGTTCCGAACACGGCGAGGGTGTTATCACCGCCGGCGTCGACGATGAGCCAGATCGCCAGAGCGCCGAAGACCGCGATCTCGAAGACGCCGAGGATCGTGCCAACCCGTGTGCTGACCTGGATCCCGTAGTAGCCGAGGTACAGCACGAACACCGCCGCAGCGATCGCCGCGACCCACCACCACTGCGAGAACGACCAGCCGAACTCGGCCTGGAGCGTGCCGGCGATCACCTGCCCGAAGATCAGGTAGAGCGCGGGGGCGACCAGGGGCTCGACGAACGCGTAGCCCCAGGCCACCAGGAAGCCGACCGCGGGGTGGATCCCCCTCGACGTGTACGTGTAGAAGCCCCCTGCCGACGGCAGGTGCTTGGCGAGCTGCCCGATCGAGATCGCCACGAGCAAGCACCCGATGAGCGCGAAGACCACCGAGAGCGGCAGGGCCCCGGAAGCGAAGTTGGCCCCGACGATGATCGAGAACGCAACGGCGGCGGCCGGCGCCATGTGCGTGACGGACTGGAAGAACACCTCTCGGAGGCCGATCGCCTCCCGCGCCAGCCCAGGATCCTGGGACCTGACGGGCGCAGCCTGCTCCATCGCGAACCCTCCCCTTGGCGATCGATGCTCGATTATCCCCCCTCGGGCCCGGTGCTCAAGCCTGCGGCCCAAGGTCCCGCGATCATCTCGAGCCGGTCGCGCCCTGGAGCTTGCGGATCCTCTCGACGCCGACGAGGAACCCCTTCTGTTCGCACACCGCGAGAGCCTCGCGGATCACCTCCTCGGCCCGTTCGGCCTCGCCCCCGAGCAGCAGGACCTCGGCGAGACTCGTGAGCGTGAAGGCCCGAAGGAAGAGGAAGTCGGTGGGTTCGGCGATGGCCACCGCGGCACGACCCAGCCGTTCGGCCTGGACCGCTTCCCCCCGACGCGCCATCACCTTGGCGCGCACGCTCCCGAGCATGCCCTGCGAGTAGACGTCCTCGCTGCCGGCTCCCTCCTCGCTCACCAGGATGAAGCTCTCGGCCTCCTCGTCCCGACCCTGGGCCCAGAGAGCCTCGGCGAGGATCGCGGCCACCGTGGACATCCACGCGAGCTCTCCGATCTCCCGGAGGGTCTCGACGCCCGCCCGAAGGATCTGCTCCGCGGCGGCGGGGTCGTCGGCGAGGATCTCGACCCACCCGGCCATCTGCGTGAGCGGTCCCGCCATCCAGATGGGAAGCGCGATCTCCTCGAGTGTCGATCTCGACGAGGCGATGAGCTCTCGGGCTTCGTCGAATCGCCCGCGCATCGCCTCCAGCTTGCCCATCGTGAACAGGGCCGTGGACGCGGCCTTGCGATCGCCCGCCGCCCGGTCCAGGACCGATCGACTGCGCTCGATGGCCTCCTCGACGGGCGTGGGCCCGCCCCACATGGCCAGGGGAACCCACGACCAATACTCGAGCTCCTCGCGCTCTTCGCCGGCCAGGTGCGCGTGCCCGGCCGCCGTCTCCCAGGCCAGCCCGGCGGCGGCGAACTGGCAGGTCAGCGTGTTGACGAGGCCGAGGAGGGACCACGCGCGTGCCTGACCCTGCTCGTCACGGTCGGCCTCGAACGTGGAGATCGCCCACGTCGCCTCTCGTTGGGCCTCGGGGGCCCACCCCTCGGGATCGGTGAACAGGCGCATCCACAGCCCGAGGATCAGCGATCGTGCCTGCTGGGTCGTATCGGTCGAGGTGCCGGCGACGTCCTTCGCCTCGCTCACCACGTCCTGGAGCCTGCCGAAGTCACCGGTCTCGAGGAGGGCGAACGCCAGGTCCGACAGCAGCCGGAACCGTGTCGGATCGTCATCCGGACAGAGTGCTTCGGCCCTGGACAGGAGGTTGACCGCCGCCGGCATGTCCCCGCGGGCGAAGGCGCGCCGGCCTGCCGACGCGAGCGGCAGGGAAGCGCGTCTGCCGAGATCCTGCATCCGCTCGGTGGTCGGACCGAGCTCCATGAGTGATCGGAACGCCTGCTCCAGGTGGTAGCCGACGATCTCCTCGTACTCGCCCGCGACGTCCCGGGTGTTGTGCTTCATCCAATCCGCGAACTCTTCGTGCAGTTCGGCCCGCGTGGCCTTCGGGATCCCGCGGTAGGCGGCATCACGGACGAGGATGTGCGCGAACCGGTACGCGTCCTCCTGGCTCAGGCTCGACCGCTCCGCGCGGATGAGCTCTTTCCGAGCGAGCGACATGAGGATGCTCCCCACCCTGGGGGTGAGCTCCTCGGTGGACAGGAAGGAGACCGCCCCCCACCAGAACACACGACCGATCACGGACGCCCGTTGGATGACGGCTCGCTCGTCGTCGTCGAGCCGATCGAGCCGCGCCCCGAGGAGAGCGTGGATCGTCGGGGGGATGGCGAGACGCGACAGGTCACCCGTCAGCGTCCACCCGCCGTTCAGTCGGAGGAAGCCGTCGTCGATGAGCATCCGAAGGGTCTCCTCGACGAACAACGGATTGCCTTCGGCCGCATCGGCGATCGCGTCTTGCGCTTCCTTCAAGGGGAATCCGCCCAAGAGGCTCGTGATCAGACCCTCGGTCTCGCTGTCGGTGAGCGGCTGGAGCGCGATAGCGGTCGCGTTGGACTTCGCTGTCATCCACGAGCCACGGTTCTCGAAGAGCTCAGGGCGAGTGAGGCAGAGGATGAGCACCGGGACATCGCGGATCCACTCCACCAGATACTCGACGAGATCGAGGAACGTCGACTCACCGGAGTGGATGTCGTCGAACACGACGATGAGGGGACCGTGACCGGCCACCTCCTCGATCAGCTTGCGTACGGCCCAGAACGTCTCCTGGATCCCGGGGGTCACGTCGAACACGCCGAGGAGTGCGGCGACGCGTTCGCCGACGAGCGCGGAGTCGGCGCTCGATGCGATCAGGTCGACGATCTTCGCGTGGGCGATCTCCTGTGAGTCCAGCTCTCCGATCCCTGCGGCGTCTCGCACCGCTTGGACGATGGGCCAGAAGGTGATCCCCTCGCCGTACGGGAGGCAGCGCCCCCTCACGATCTTGGCCCGATCTCCGATCCTGCCGAGGAACTCCCGCGTCAGACGCGATTTCCCGACGCCCGCCGGACCGATGACCGTCACGACGCGGCACGCGCGAGTCTCGGCCGCATCCCGGAACGCTTCCTCGAGGATCGTGAGCTCGTCCTCCCGCCCGACGAGCGGGGAGTCGAGGCGACGCTGCCATCCCGGCGCCCCGGGGATGACCTCGCGCACGTTCCACGCCGTGATCGGCTCCGACTTCCCCTTGATGTCCCGCGGAGCAAGCGGATCGGCCGATACGGCGTCGCGGACCATCCGATAGGTGGACTCGCCGATCAGGATCTCGCCGGCTCCTGCCGTTTGCTCCAGACGCGCGGCGACGTTCACCGCATCCCCGACGGCGAACGACTCACCCGCATCGGGGTTCCCGGCGACGACCTCGCCGGTGTTCAGGCCCGTTCGGGTCCCGATCCGGACCCCCCAGGTCCGTTCGAACTCCTCGTTCAGCTTTCCGAGCGTGCTCCGCATCTCGACGGCGGCCCGAACCGCGCGGAGCGCGTCGTCCTCGTGCAGCCGGGGGATACCGAACACGGCCATGATCGCGTCCCCGATGAACTTCTCGGTGACGCCCCCGTGGCGCTTGATCACCTTCGTCATCTCGGCGAAGTAGCGAGCCAGCATCTGCTGGAACGACTCCGCGTCGAGGGCTTCGGCGATCGGCGTCGAGCCGACGACGTCGCAGAACAGGATCGTGACGACCCGACGGGTCTCCGATGCCACCCCGGTCTCCGGGGCGAGGCTCGCTCCACACGATCGGCAGTATCTGGAGCCGACCTCGTTCTCGGAGCCGCAGACTGAACAGACCGGTTGTTGCGCCATGATGAACCGTCCCGATTCGATCGACCGCGGACGGACCCGCATCTCCCTCCGAGGCTGGCGGCAATCATCGCAGGTCAGCGCCCCCGCGCAAGCGTGCGCTCCGCGGTTTGACATCGGACCGGCGAAGGAGTACCCCATTCCCTCGCGCGTGAGGAAGGGAGACGACGATGGGCGAGGAAGGCTCTGAGTTCATCAGGCTCGGCGAACTCATATCGGACGAATCGTTCCGGGGGTCGATCCAGACCAACTTCAGGGAGGCGGCGCAAGAGCAGGGTGTCAACCTGTCGCAGATCCCCGACGAGGTTCTCGACACCCTCGATGACCTGTCGAAGGAAGAGCTCGCGATCCTGGCTCGCGTCAAGGCGCGCCTGGAAGCAGCCGGCGTCGACAAGAAGTACCGAGCAGAGTTGGTGTAGTGCGGCTGTCGGGAAGTCCGACAGCGCTCCACGACGACCAGGGGAAGGGATCGTCGAGGCCCTCTTCCGCCAGCACACGGCTGCGCGGGAAGGTCGAACTCATGGCGGGCCCTTTCGGTGTCGCGTGTGCGAGTGTCTTCACGCATCAGCGCATCCGGCAGCTGCTTCCCGAATACCTGATCCGGACCCATTGCATCATCCGCACGACGGTGCCGCTCATGGAGTCCGTCCGGGCCAAGGCGTTGGAGATGTCGGACACCGATCCGGTGGCGGCCGGGGTGGCGAGGTACCTCACCAAGCACGTCGAAGAGGAGCGCGACCACGACCTGTGGCTCCTCGAGGACCTCGAGCTCATGGGCGTCCAGCCCGAGGTGGTGCTCGCTCGTGTGCCGTCGCCCACCGTGGCGAGCTTCGTCGGCTCGCAGTACTACTGGTCCCTCCACTACCACCCGGTCGCGCTGCTCGGGTATTTCACCTTCATGGAGGGTTTCCCGCCCTCGCCCGGGTTGATCGCCGAGCTGAAGGCGAGGACCGGGTATCCGACCGAGGCGTTCAGGACGTTGGAGGAGCACGGTGAGCTCGACCTCGGTCACCGGGACGAGCTCGACGAGACGATCGATGCGCTCCCATTGACCCGTGAGCACGAGCAGGTCCTCGGGATCTGCGTCCTGTCCGGGATGGACCTCCTCACCCGATCCATCGAAGAAGTGCTCGAGAGCGCCCGCGTCGTCGAGTAGGGCTCCAGACCACACCGGGACGCAGCTCGGCTTCGGATCGATCTGCCGGGCCGCCTCGCTCGAGCCCCGGCTACTTCGGCCCCTTCGCCTCCGCCTCTCGCGAACGGCGTAGCCGTTGCTCGGCCTCCGCCGTATCCCCCCGCCGCTCCGAAACCTGCGCGAGGGCGCGCCACATCCAGCTCGCGAGCTGGCGTTCGCCGAGCTCCTCGGAGATGCGGATCGCCTTGCGGAGATCCTC
>Ga0207578_1000059_pt1 | contig 15064 bp, 11 predicted proteins | sample NitcycUWRG10K412_FD_188278 | JGI IMG/M metagenome (GOLD analysis project Ga0207578, IMG submission 188278) | Soil microbial communities from Arlington Agricultural Research Station in Wisconsin, USA - Nitrogen cycling UWRJ-G10K4-12 (SPAdes) | ecosystem: Environmental > Terrestrial > Soil >... | reverse complement strand
AGAAGTTCGGGCCACTGGTCGGTGAGAGCGCAGTGATGGCCGGGGCCGCCATCGCCGGCGCCGCGAGGCCAAGCACGAGCATGGCCACCCCGAGACCGACTCCTGCTACCCTGCGGCCGATATGCCGCTTCTTCAAACTCATAGCATCTTCCTCACTTTCCGCATCGACTACTCCTGACTCTGCTTCCAACTGAGAAGACTCCCTACTCTCCCCCCTTCCTCACTCACCCGCTCCCCCCGGGGCCCAGCACAAAGCCAAGGGGGAAGTGGGCCAAAATGTATACCCCGCTTCCCTGCCCGTCAAACTTCACCAGGCCACCATGCCAGGCACCCTCTTCTTGGACCACGAGCACACGGAAGGCCGATACCCCGTATGCGAACCCGTGATCTTTCGTCTATTGATAACGACGGCAGGGGGAAAAGGTTGCGCGGCCTGCGGTTGGTCGGCTGGAGGTCTCCGGGCCGCGTGGCAACGTTGTTGCACCTCGCCCTGCGCGGATGTACGGGGTCGCCCAGGTCAGGACCGGGCGGACCGGCTTGGCGAGCCCGTGCCTCCTGGGGCGATGCCCGCACGTGATCAAGACCCGGTCAGAGACCTCCATCCTGGTCGCGTTGATCGTGATGTTCAGGCGTCTTCCGAGGAGCCGACCGTGACCAGACCCGATCGCGCCGCCTCGATCACCGCGCCCACCCGGCTGTTGACACCGAGCTTGCCGTAGATGCGACCCAGGTGCGTCGTCACGGTCCTCTCACGAACGCCGAGATGACGTGCGATCTCCCGCGCCGTCAGACCCTCGGCTGCCACCTTCAACACCTCTTGCTCGCGTCGAGTCAGCCGGGACTCCATGTGCCGCGTCCGGTCGAAGCCGTCGGCGAGGGAGCCCATCCAGTCGACCGGGGCACCCGCCAGAACGGCCTCGCCCCGAGCGGCCTGGCGGATCGCCTGGAGGAACTCGACGGGATCGACATCCTTGTCCAGGTACCCATCGGCCCCCAGGAACAGCCCGCGCGAGATGGTCGTGGCATCGGCCCCGGCCCCCGACGCCAGGATCGTGGCATGCGGGTAGCGCTCACGCAGGGTCCCGATCAGCCACAGCGAATCGCGCTCCCCGGGGAGATCCAGCCCCACGAGGACGACCAGCTGGGAGCGCCGGATCCGCCTCACGGCCGCGAGGCACTCGTCGGCTGTGCCCGTCTCGGCGAGGACCTGCATATCCGGCTGATCGCCGATCAGCATCCCTAGGCCGGCGCGCACGACGGCGAGCGGATCAACGACCACCACACCCAGACGCGGTCGCTCGTGACTCGGGCTCTCGGCCTTCGAGGATCCCGCGATCTTGGCCATCCCCTGCCTAGCCGGGACCCGATCCCGGTTGGGCTGCATCCGCGCCCCATCGGGTGAGGAGGCTCGAGGGCGCGGAGAGGGGTATCGCCCTGGCTGGGAACTCCCTGCCTCCCAGCCATCCCCCGAGCGCACCGCCGACGACCCCCCACGCGAGCGCCAGGAGCCCTGCCATCCCCACGGCGGGTCCGATCAGGACCGAGGAATTCGCGGGGATACCCCCCGTGGGGGAGGAGAGCCCCGCCGATATCGAGGCCAGCCACGAGCCCAGCGCCACCAGCACCGCGAAGACGACGCCGGACGCGGCTCCCATGGCGATGGCCTCCCACTTGAGTCGGGCGCGCTTCCTGGCGGCGTATCGGCCTCCCAGGACCACCGACACCGCGGGCACCAGGAGGAACAGCAGATAGCTGGATGGCGCCTTCGCGAAGTCGGCCTGGACGGCCGGCATGTCGGAGTTCAGTCCCTCGGGGGTCACCGATACCGTCGTGGGGACCTTCGAGTAGCAGAGGAAGGTTGCCGAGACGCCTCCACCCGAGAGACCGTCGCAGCCACCCATCGCCGGGACCAGCACCCACATCGACTGGTTCGGGAGCAGCAAAACGTGGTGCGCGATGTTCATGATCGTCTGGTCCGAGGGTGGCCCGGAGACCGTCTCGAAGTAGGTCGTGGTCGCGCCGGGCCGGATCGCCGCCAGCACCAGGAGCCCGCCGAACGAGAACACCAGGCCGAGGACGAACATCCGCAGCCCCCCGGCCATGACCCCGGAAGCCCGGCGTCCCCGCGGATCGTGCGAGACCAACTCGTACCGGCCCGAGCGCAGGCCGCCGGCGGCCCCCGCGGCGACCGCGATCAGCAAGGGGAGCATGAACCACGAGAGGCTCCCCGAGGGCATCTGGAGGCTCCCCGCCACCAGCCCGTTGTGCGGGATGGGGATGTCGATGGTCACCAGCCGTGACACAAGGAATGGAGGGATCGCGTACGCGGGCGCCACCTTCATCCCGTGGAGGACTCGAGCGACGACCCCACTGCCGCCTGCCCCGTCCGCCACGGCACGGCCACCCTTGTACAAGATCGCGATCGCGAGGAACGTGCCCAGCATCATCGCGAGCCCGACGTTCGCCGTGAGGCCGGCTTCGCCGCCCACCCGCACCCCTTCGACCGAGGTGACGCGAGTCGTGACGGCGGCGTGGTGGAACCACCCGAAGTAGAGCCAGCCCAGCTTGGCGGCCGTCGCGGCCGACTCACCGGGCGACCGGGCGAGGTTCGCGGCGAACGCCACCACCTGCCCGAGGGCGGCCATCGCTACGAAGGCCAGCGCACCCCGGGCCAGCCCGGTGCCCCACCCCTGCGTGAGGATGGCGATCCGCGACGACCCCCGGACCGGCCGGGCGTTGACCTCGGACCGGACGGGTGTCTGCGCCGGGGTCTCGTTCACGGCGGGGCTGTCTCCGCCGTCTGGACGATCTCGGTCGGGGTCCGGCCGAACCTCGAGCTCGCGCTCTTCCTCGCCCGAGCTTTGCCCGGGCCCCTCAGCTGGACCAGGTGATGATGGCGCCTGCGTTGCACTCACGATGGCCCCCTCTCCGCCGCCTCCGCGGCCTTTCGAAACGCGGCCGCGACGAATGCGAGACTCTCTTTCGGGATCACTGCCTTTCTCCTGAACCGGTGGACCTCCGCCGTCGCCGAGAGCTTCTCCAGCGCTCTGGTGACATAGGCCGGTGCGAGACGTTCCAGCTTGCTCCCGGTCGTCAGCACGTTCTGGAGGAACGAGAGGGGCACGGTGACCGTGTCTTTGCCCTTGCCCGCCGTCTCCGGGAGTATCAGGTCGTAGATCCGATCGGCCTCTATCTTGGCGATCGTCGCGTTGTCCAACCGCAAGCTCACCGGGTGTCCCTCCCTGTTCCTCTCGACTGCACAGACCTGTATTACTCTCGGCTCGAAGTCCGTCCAACCTGACTCGAGAAGGCTCTTTTCCCATCCGTCCGCTGGGCTTGGGACGGGTAGGATCAGCGCGATCAGTGATGCGGCGCAGTCATCCCCGTCGCACGCGGCGGTTGATCTGACGTCCGCTCTGTAGGCCGACCAGGTGACTGCGCCGGCCGGTCCGACGGACTCATTTGGACGGATAAATAGTCCTTAGGGCGGATACGCACACCCCATCCTCGCGCCGATATCACCATCGAACCCAACCTATTGGGGGGAACGATGTTGGGAAACGTTGGGCGTCATCGACGGTGGCCATGGGCGATCCTGTTCACCCTGTTTTCGCTGGCCTTCGTCTGGTTGTTCGCTTTCACGCGCGAGCAGGTCGGCGGCATCTGGAGCGTTCTCCTGATCGTATCGGCGGTTGGAGCAGGCATCGCTCTGTTGCTTCTCGTCCTCATGTTCATCTCGTCCCGACGCCATCGGCGGGCTGAGGGCGACGAAGGTTCGAAGAGTGGGGCCGATGGGCACCAGCCCGCGGAGCAGCCGCCTGGCGAGGAACACGTTCCCACCTATGAAGAGGTCTTCGGTCTCGAACTCGATCTCGACGAGGGAAGTCTTCCCCGCGCGCCTGAAGAGGATGTTCAGGATCTCGATGCTGACGTCGATGTTCAGGATCTCGATGCTGACGTCGACGAGGCGGTCGATCAGGTCGATCCCCTCGACGCCGATGGCGATTCCCAGGAGGACCTCCGGCGGATCCGCGAGGAGTTCAAGGCCAGGGCCGAGGAGGCCGCGCTCCGGGTCAAGCAGCGGGAGGCCGAGCTCCACGAGGCCGCGTCCGCCCCGGATCCGCAGCGATAGGCATGCGGGGGATGCGGGACTCGGAGCCAACCGAAGACATCGGCGATCAGACGGTCGCCAACCGAAGAAGTGGTTCGGAGGGAGCGATGTTCGGATCCGTTGTCGGGCGTAGGCGACGGTCGCTGTGGGCGATCCTGTCGTTGCTGTTCGCCCTCGGCTTCGCCGTGTCCGCGATCATGGCGCACTCCGACCGGAACGCGGCCCTCGACAGCGTGGCCGAGCGGGCGCGCGAGGAATCGCACCTCGCGACGGCCGGCCTGACCGGCAAGCAACTGACCAAACCGATCACGGGTTCGAGCTACCACAAGGTCGCCGGCAAGATACGGGATTCCGTCTCGTCGGAGGGATCCGTCGCCGGCGTGACGATCTGGTCCTCACGCGGTCGGATCCTCTTTTCGTTGAAGAAGTCGCTCGTAGGCAGCACCCCTGCGGAGATGCGGTCCCTGATCACGGGGATCGCAGAGGGATCGGGCTCGACGCGCGTCCTCGGCGGCACCGTGCAGACGTTTACACCGGTCTCCAAGGGCGCCGACGGCGCGGTCGCGATCGTGGAGGTCGACCAGCCTTTCGCCGTCGTGGTGGCTCAGACCAGCGACCTCTGGAGCACGCTTCGTCTGGTGTCGGCCATCGGACTGGTGGTCTCTCTGTTGCTCCTCGGCCTCACGTTCGTCCCATCGAAGTGGCCCGTGCGCGCGCAAGAAGACGCTGCACGGACACCGATCGATGAGCCGCAGGAGAACGACGAAGGCGCGGAGATGAAGGCCCAAGGGCAACAGCCGGCGGAACAGCCGCCCACCGAGAAGGGTGTTCCCACCTATGCAGAGGTCTTCGGTCAGGAGTCCGACCGGGACGCGGGAAGTCAGACCAGCGCCCCCGAAGGCGGGGACCGGCCGGTCCAGGAAGAGGCGGAGATCGAGGCCGAAGCGCAACCCTCGGCGGAACCGTTGCCGGCGGAGGAACGCGCTCTCACCTCGGAAGAGGATCTCCAGGCTCTCGATGCTGATCTCGACGAAGCGGTCGATGAGCAAGCGGACGAAGCGGTGGATGACGAAGCCCTGGATCGGGTCGGGGCCCTCGAGGCCCATGTCGAGTCCCAGGAGTCGATGGGGCAGTGGCCCGAGGAGTTCCGAGACATGGTCCGAGACATGGCCCGCGGGGGCGATGCCCAGACGCAGGAGATGCGGCAGCGGCGTGAGGAGTTCAAGAACAGGGCCAAGCAGGCCGAGCTTCGGCTCAAGAAGCAGGAGGCCGAGCTTCACGAGGCTCCCTCCGCCCCGAGTGCAGAGCGATAGGCGAGGAGACGATGGGCGACATGACTGAGATCGAGACCGAAGGTCAGACGGACGCTCCCACCGTGCCCGCCGGTGCCGCAGTTTCACACGCCGCCGGGGAGTTGAAGCGAGCCGCCGAGCGGCTGTTGGCTCGTGAGGACGAACAGGCCAAGCAAGCGGAGCTCCGCGCACGGGAGGCGGTGGAGCGGGCCAGGCAGGCCGAGCTCCGAGCGATGACGGCTGAGGACCAGGTAAGGGAGACCGCCAAGCTGATCAAGGCCGCGGAGGAAAAGTCCAAGCTCGCCGAGGACCGGATGAGGGTGGCCGAGGTCCGCGCGCAGACCGCGGAGGACCAGGCCCGAGAGGCGGTCGGGCGTCTGGAGGCAGCGCATCAGCAAACAGAGGAGCTCAGAGACGCCGAGCGACGAGCCACGGAGCAGGCCGGCCAGGCCGAGAACCGGGCGCAGACCGCCGAGGATCGGGCGAGCAAGGCCGAGCTTCACGCTCAGGCGTTGGACGAGCAGATCCTGCAGGCCAGCGAACTCCTACAGGTCGCCGAGGACCAGGCAGGGAAGGCGGACGAGCGTGCCCGGGCCGCCGAGGAGCAGGTGGGACACCTCACCCATCGCGCCCAGACCGCCGAGGAGCAGGCGGGACAGCTCGCCCATCGCGCCCAGGCCGCCGAGGAGCAAGCCCTGCAGGCTAACGGGCTCGTCCAGGTCGCCGAGGACCAGGCCAACAAGGCCGAGGGGCGTGCCCGGGCCGCCGAGGAACAGGCGAGGCAGGCCGAGGTGCGCACCCAGGCAGCTCTCGCACAAGCGACGGAGGCCGCCGAGCTTCTCGAGGCGGCGGAGGATGACGCGAGCGGAGCCAGGGAGCGAGTCAGGCAGGCAGAGCTTCGAGCGACACAGGCGGAGGAGCAAACCCTTCAGGCCAACGAGCTCATCCAGGCCGCCGAGGGCCAGATCAGGAAGGCCGACGATCGCACCCGGCACGCCGAGGAGCAGATCAGGCAGCTGACCGAGCGCCTTCAGGCCGCCGACGAGCACGTCAAGGAGGCCAGCGAGCTCATCCAGGTCGCCGAGGACCAGGCACGCAAGGCCGACGAGCGCACGCGGGACGCGGAGGAGCAGATCGGATCGCTCACCGAGCGGCTGCAGGACGCGCAGGCGGAGACCTCGCAGGTCACCGAGGGGCTGCGTGCCGAGCAGGAAGAGGTCGCTCGGCTCACCCAGGCGGCCGACGAGCAGGCCATGCAGGCCAACGAGCTCATCCAGCTCGCCGAGGACCAGGCCCGGAACGCGGACGAGCGCACCCGGCACGCCGAGGAGCAGATCAGGCAGCTGAGCGAGCGCCTTCAGGCCGCCGACGAGCAGGCGCTGCAGGCCAACGAGCTCATCCAGGTCGCCGAGGACCAGGCACGCAAGGCCGACGAGCGCACGCGGGACGCGGAGGAGCAGATCGGATCGCTCACCGAGCGCCTGCAAACCGCGCACGCGGAGACCTCGCAGGTCACCGAGCGGCTCCAGGCCGAGCAGGAAGAGGTCGCTCGGCTCACCCAGGCGGCCGACGAGCAGGCCATGCAGGCCAACGAGCTCATCCAGCTCGCCGAGGACCAGGCCAGGAACGCGGACGAGCGCACCCGACACGCCGAGGAGCAGATCGGGCAGCTGACCCAGGCCGCCGACGAGCAGGCGCTGCAGGCCAACGAGCTCATCCAGATCGCCGAGGACCAGGCACGCCAGGCCGACGAGCGCACGCGGGACGCGGAGGAGCAGATCGGACAGCTCACCGAGCTCGTGGAGGCCGCGAACGAGCAGGCCCTGCAGGCCAACCAGCTCATCCAGATCGCCGAGGACCAGACCAGCAAGGCCGACGAGCGCACCCGGGCCGCCGAGGAGCAGATCGAACAGCTCAGCGAGCGGCTCCGGGCCGCGGAGGAAGATGTCGCACAGTTCACCCAGCTCGTCGAGGCCGCGAACGAGCAATCCCTTCAGGCGAGCGAGCTCATCCAGGTCGCCGAGGACCAGGCCAGGAAGGCCGACGAGCGCTCCCGGGACGCGGAGGAGCAGATCGGAACGCTCAACGAGCGCCTGCAAGCCGCCCAGGCGGAGGCATCGCAGGCCACCGAGCGGCTCCGGGCCGCGGAGGAAGAAGTCGATCGGCTGAGCCAGGCCGCCGACGACCAGGCCCTGCAGGCCAACCAGCTCATCGAGGTCGCCGAGGACCAGGCCAGGAGGGCCGACGAGCGGGCGGGGACTGCCGCCGACCAGATCGAACAGCTCACCGAGCGGCTCCGGGCCGCGGAGGATGATGTCTCACAACTCAGCCAACGCCTCGAGGTCGAGGAGGAGGAGGCGACCGCCACCGCTGCGCGGCTCCTCGCGGTCGAGACCGAGGGCAAGCAGACCGAGATCCGTGCACAGGCCGCGGAGGAGCAGGTCGGAAAGCTCACCCCGCGCCTCCACGCCGCGGAGGAGCGACTCGCCGAGGCCACTGCACGCCTGCAGACCGCGCAGACCGATGCGCAGCAGGCGGACCTCCGGAAGCGGGATGCCGAGGAGAAGGCCGGGGAGGCCACCAGGCGCATGCGGGTCGCGGAGGAAGAGGCCAACCAGGCAACGGCCGCGGCGCTGGTCGCCGAGACCAAGGTCAAGCAGGCCGAGATGCGCTCGCAAGCGGTGGAGGATGGGTCGGCCCAGACCGCCGCGAAGAACGCGGAGCTTCTCGAGCAGCTGCAACAGACACGAGGGGAGTTGGTTGGTGCCGAGGAACGAGCGCGCCTGAGCGACGAACGGTTCCGGGCTGCCAGCGAGCGGGTCGAGGTCGTGGAAGAGCAGCTCAAGGAGCTGAAGGTGCGACTCACGGTGGCGAAGACCGACCTGCCGATCGGCGCTGTCGCAGATAAGGAGCGGAGCGCTATCAAGGATGGGTTGGCGACGCAGGTGCGTCGGCCGCTGACGTCGATCCTCGGTGTCAGCCTGGCGCTTCAGCACAACGATCCCGAGTCCGGTGACGGTCGGGAGTTGGTGCGACAGCTCGGTGCCAATGCACGCAAGCTCGATCGCATGGTGGGTGTCCTCCTGGAGATCGACAGGCTCGCCGATGGGACCCTGAGGCTGAATCGCCGCCGCACCGACCTCCAGGCCCTGGTGCGCCGGGTGGTCGAGGACTCGCCGGATCTGGCGAACCGAAGCGTCCACGTGGAGGCCGAGAAGGTCGTGGTGCCGGTCGACCCGTTCATGGTCGAGGAGATGGTCGACACCCTCCTGAACAACGCGAACGGGCGAACGTCGTCGGGCAGTCCCGTGTGGATCTCGGTGTCGAGCGACCCCGAGGGTGCCGTCATCGCCGTCGACGACACCGGCGCCGACGTTCCCGAGGAGCGCCGCATCGCACCGACGTCCTCATCAGACGAGCAGATGGACGGTGCCGGCCGGGGCGGGACGTCGACCGGCCTGGCGGTTCTGCAAAGGCTTGCGGAGGTCCACGCCGGCAGGGCCTGGGTCGAGGAGCGTGAGGGTGGTGGCGCCTCGTTCCGCGTGTTCCTGCCGGACGTGACGGCGGGCGCCACGCAGACCGCCGGTCAGGCGGCCGACCGCACGGAGGCCGGCGAGAACGTGGAGGAGACACACGCGAGCGAGGAGTAGTTCCCACCAGCGTCGTCGTGGAAGGAGGCTCTCCCCCGTGAGCAGACAGAGGTCACCGGTATCGCTTCGCGGAGGTCGGACCGCGCCTGCGCCCATAGCCGGTTGATGCTCAAACCGCGGCGCCTTGCGGCCGATGGATAGCGCGAGGCACATGGACAAGCGCCCGCAGATCACCCGTGTCCTCGTGGTCGACGACCACGAGGTCTTCTCGGAAGCGCTCGAGTTGTTCCTTGGGCGCCAGCCCGACGTCCGGCTGGTGGGTTCGGCGCGCGATGCCGATGAGGCGATGGCGCTCCTCGGGGAGGAGCCGAACGTCGTGCTGATGGATCTCGACATGCCAGGGATCGACGGGATCGAGGCCACTCGCCGGATCCTGGACGCCGCGCCGGACGCGAAGGTGGTGCTTCTCACCGGCGTCGAACGCCCCGACGCGATCGCGGAGGCGCTGTCGGCCGGTGCCTGCGGCTACGTGCCGAAATCGCGAGCGGTAGACGAGGTACTGGATGTCGTCCGGCGAGCGGCCGCCGGCGAGATCGTCATGCCCGCGAGCGATCTGGCGTCCTTCCTCGGACAACTCGGAGGGAGCCTGGGGGGGCACCGGCTTGCTCGCCTGACGCCGCGAGAGACGCAGGTGCTTCAGGCCCTCGCGGCCGGCGAGACCGCCGCGCGCATCGCCGAGTCACTCGGCATCAGCACGTTCACCGTCCACAGCCACGTCAAGAGCATCCTCGTCAAGCTCGGAGTGCATTCGACGATCGAGGCCGTCACGCTGGCGTGGCGTCACGGCCTCGCACCGACCAACCGCCCCGGTTTGATGGCCACGGTACCTTCGCCCGTCGAACGCCCGAACCCGACCTCCACGGGCGCGCCGGCCCGTGTCCTCGTCGTCGAGGATCACCCGTTGCTCCGCAGCATCATCAGGATCGCCTGTGAGCAGACGCCCGGCCTGGAGATGGTGGCCGAGATGGAGGACGGGTCGTCCGCGCTCGAGGCGTGCAGGGAGCTCGCGCCGGACGTGATCCTGCTGGATCTCTCGCTCCCGGGCGAGCTCCAGGGCCTCGATCTGGCCCGCGCCATCCGCGAGGAGGGCCTCCCCGTCCGGATCCTGGTCCTGACGGCTCGAACCGACGAGGAGGCCCTCTTCGAGAGCATCCTCGTCGGCGTGGAGGGGTACCTCGAGAAAGCCTCCGGGATCCGGGTGATCGCCGACGCTCTGAACCGGGTCGCCGGGGGCGAGCGCGTCTTCACGCAGGCCCAGATGCGAGGAGCCGTCGCCGAGCTCAGCCGCCGAGCGAGGCAGGCGCGTGAGCAGGACGGGGCACCAGCGAACCTGTCGGCGCGAGAGATCGAGGTCCTCGAGCAGGCGGCTGGCGGCTTCACGGTCGGCCAGATCGCGAGACGCCTCGTGCTCTCGCCGAGGACGGTCGAGACGCATCTCGGCAACGCCTATCGCAAGCTCGGCGTCAGCAACCGCGTCCAGGCGCTGGCCCGTGCATCCGGGCTGGGGCTGATCCGGATCGGCTGAGGTGCGGACTTCTCGTAGCTGAGTCGGGCTGCAGCAGACCCACTGCTAGGCTTCGCGCATGGCGAAGGTCGCCTATCAGGGAGAGCCCGGCGCGTATAGCGAACGCGCGGTCAAGGTGTTGTTCTCTGATGCGGAGCCGCTGGCCTGCGAGACGATCCGGCTCACGTTCTCGCGCGTGACGAGCGGCGAGGCGGACTTCGGCGTCGTCCCGGTCGAGAACTCACAGGCGGGCTCGGTGAACGAGAGCTACGACCTGCTCCTGCGTTCGAGCCTGGTCAAGGTGGTGGGGGAGGTGGTCCTGCGCGTGGATCACGCCCTGCTCGGTCCGAGGGGGGCGCGGCTCGAGGGTGTCCGGCGGGCGTACTCGCATTGGCAAGCGCTCGCGCAGTGCGAGGAGTTCCTGACGACGCACCACATCGACCCAGTCCCGGTCCACGACACCGCGGGGGGCGCCCGGCTGGTGGCCGAGCGCGGGAGCCTCGACGAGGCCGCGATCGCGAGCGTGGATGCCGGCGCGAACCTCGGCCTGATCGTCCTGGCCGAGCACATCCAGACCTACCCGGACAACTTCACGAAGTTCGGCGTGATCGGGACCCGCGACGCCGGACTGGGTCCTGCGAACAAGACCTCGCTGGTGATGGCGGGCGACGACCGTCCCGGTTCGCTGTTCCGCTCGCTCCAGCCGCTCGCCGACCGGGGCGTGAACCTCACCAAGCTCGAGTCGCGTCCCCGGCGCGGCGCGCCGTTCGAGTACGTCTTCTACATCGACCTCGACGGCTCCTTGGAGGACGAGCACGTCGCGGCGGCGCTCGACGAGGTGAAGGTCCACACGTCGATGCTGAAGGTGCTGGGTTCGTACCCCGCCTCCAAGGGGCCGGTCTAGACCCGATCCGCTGCGTGGGATGATGCGCCGGATGTCCCAGCGCCGTCGGGCTCGGCACGCGGCCCGTCCGCGCATCCCGTTCGTCCTGGCCGCCGCGATCTTCGTGGTCGCGGTGGGCGCCGTCGTAGCCTGGCGCCTGGAGCTGTGGCCCGCACCGTCCCAAGACGCGGCCGCCGCGCCGCCACCGAGCGTGACGATCCCGAGCCCGACGGCCGCCCCCACGACCTCCGCTCCACCCACCCCGACCGCGGCACCGAGCCCCGAACCCGCGAACACCGCGTTCGACGGCATCACGACGTTCCGCGGCAACCAGACCCGCACCTATTACGGGTCCGGGCCGGTGCCGATGCACCCCAGGGTCATCTGGCGCTACCCGGCGCAGGGGAGCCTTTGCTCGACCTCGACGGACCAGCACGGAGAACGCGAATGGTGCGGCACCGGCTGGACCGGCCAGCCCAACGTGATCGTCGGCCGGCGCGGGAAGATCGAGGTCCGGACCAACGCGTACGACGGCGCGTACCACTTCCTGAACGGGAAGACCGGCGAACCGGTGCGCCCGGCCCTGCAGACCGGCGACCTCGCCAAGGGATCGGCGACCAGCGATCCCGACGGGTTTCCCCTGTACTACGCGGGGTCGCGCGACAACCTGTTCCGGGTGATCGCGCTCGATCGACCCGAGCCCACGGTCCTGTGGGACCTGAACGCCGAGACGAGCGTCCCGAACCCGATCTGGAACGACGACTGGGACGGCGCCCCGCTGGTGGTCGGCGACTACCTGCTCGAAGGGGGCGAGAACTCCTGGTTCTACGTGATCAGGCTGCACCGCGGCTACGACGACCGGGGCATGGTCACGGTCCGCCCGAAGGTCGTCCTGACCGTGCCGGGGTTCGACGACGAGCTGCTCGCGGTCCTTCCCGACTCGAACGTCTCGATCGAGAACTCGGTCGCGTTCCGCGACGGGATCGTGTACTTCGCTAACTCGGGTGGGCTCGTCCAGGGGTGGGACATCTCCCGCGTCCTCAGCGGCGGATCCAGGGCGGAGCGGGTCTTCCGGTTCTGGACCGGCGAGGACACGGACGCGAGCGTCGTGATCGACCAGAGCGGGTTCCTGTACGTGGCGAGCGAGCTCGAGCGGTTCACGGCCCGGGGGCGCGAGGTGGGCCAGCTGATGAAGCTCGACCCGCGGCACCCGAACGATCCCCTCGTGTGGTCGTTCGCGATCCCTGAGCTCGGAGCCGAGGGCTCCGGCGGGGTCTGGGCGACCCCCGCGCTATACGGCAGGATGATCTACGTCGCCACCAACCACGGGGACCTGATCGGGCTCGAACGCCGGACGGGTGAAGAACGCTGGCGGATCCACCTCGCCGGCCCGACGTGGTCTTCGCCGGTCCCGATCGACGACGTGTTGTTGCAGGGCGACTGCGGGGGGACCATGCACGCGTTCGACATCTCGGAACCTCTCCGCGAACCGCCCGAGCTCTGGTCGCTCTCGCTCGGCTCGTGCATCGAATCCACGCCCTCGGTGCTCGAGGACATGATCTGGGTCGGGACGCGGGGCGGCGGCGTCTACGGCATCGCGGACCGCAAGGGCTGAGCGGTTCGGTCAGTTGAAGAAGGCGAACACCTGCGCGACGGCTCGATCGAAGCCCGGCATCGCGCGCAGATCGGCGGTCCTCCATAGGACGATGGCGACCCCGACCGCGGCGAGCGTGGCGACGCCCGCGAACCGCACGATCGCCCGCTGCCGGGAGGGAACCGAGCTGTCCGCCAAGGTGCCCAGCGCGATACCGGCCACGAGGCCGCCCACGTGGGCGCGCCAGTCGATCGAGCTGTAGGCCACGGCGATCACCGCGTTCAGCACGATCACGGTCAGCGCCATCCGCAGGTTGGCCGCGTTCGCGGCGCTGTTCCTGCGCCGGTAGTTGTAGGCGATGAAGGCGCCGAAGACCGCGGCGATCGCGCCGGACGCCCCGACCGCGAGCGTCGTGACCGGTCCGAACGCGTAGGAGGCGACGCTCGCGAGGAACCCCCCCACCAGGTAGATCAGCAGCATCCACGTCTTCCCGTAGACCGACTCGACCATGCGGCCGAACAGGAAGAAGAAGTACGCGTTCAGCGCCACGTGCAACAGGCCGGCGTGGAGGAACATCGCCGTGAACAGCCGCCAGAACTGGCCGCCTGCGACCGCGATCGGCTGCATCGCCCCCAGGTCGAACAGGAGCTTCCCGCTCGGGTTGAACAACGCCTCCGGCCCGCCGAGGACGACCTCGATCACGAACGGGATCGCGATCGCGACGAGCAGGGCCTTGGTGACGCTGATCCCACCCCGCAGCGGCCGTCCCGGTCCCTTGCGGAACTCGCGACGGGCCTCTTCCACGCACTCGGGGCACTGGAACCCGACCGGCGCGGGGATCATGCAGTCGGGGCAGATCGGGCGCTCGCACCGGGTGCAGTGCACGCGCGTCGGCACGTTGGGGTGCCGGTAGCACACCTCGATCGTGGGCGCGGGAGGGGAGGGCAGGTGGTCCTCGGCCATGGCACTCATCCTACGGGTGCTTCGGCGGTACGTCGGTGTGGCTCGAGATCGGCGGCTACCCGCGCATCGGCGGGAGCGCCTCGAGCTCGGTCTGGACCTCCGCCTCGCTCCACATCGAGCTCCATCGGTCCGCGATCGTGCCGTCGGCGCCGATCAGGAACAGCCACGGCTCGGTGAGCTCGCCGTTCGGCATCTGCGGCCACAGCCAATCGACTGCGGCCCGGTTCAGGACCTGGTTCTCGAAGTCGTTCCAGATCTCGACGTGGATGAACACGGCACGGTCGTCGTACCGGCGGGAGAGGTCCTCGACCATGTCGGTCACCGGGCCGCAGAACTTGCTGACGCAGAACACCGGCGTCGCGAAGACGACCAGTGCCGGCCGGCCCTCGGCGATCGCCCGGGCGATCGTCCACCGGTGGAGCTCGGGATCGGGGATCGTGCCCTTCGTGGCGGCGCGCGAGTCGATCGCCGCGAGCGGCACGCCCTTCGACTGCACGGTGAGGTTCTTCGTCGGCTGCGCTCGGTCGCCGGGGGCCGGCAGCGAGGGATGTTCCTGCACGGCGAACGACGCCTGCGCCGTCTGCGGGCCCAACCCCTGGATGTCCGCCGTGACCTCGGCCACCCAGACCCCTGCGGTGTCGAACACCACGCCGGTCGTCTCGTAGACGCCGCGTCCCTGGTCCGGCTGGGTCACGACGGGGCGACTCGAGCGGTCGGTGGTTCCGTAGGTCGGGACGAAGGCCGCGGTGGCGGTCGGGCCGGGCTGCTCGCTCGCCTGCGCAGCGTCACCGACGAGCGAGAAGGAGACGTCCACGCTCCCGAAGCTCACGAAGCTGTTGTCGGGCATGAAGAGCCCGAGATCCACCCGCTGCGGGTCCCCCGTGTACAGGTCGACGCTCGCGGCCACCGCCGCCATGCCCGAGGTGTTCCCGCTCGCGCCCGTGGGTAGCGGCGGCTGGTCGTCGGATGAGCAGGCCGCGCTCAGCAGGCCGAGCGAGAGCAGGGCGGCGAGGGTTCGGGTCGGTCCCACGCGGACCATCTTCCCCCGCGATCGCCGGTAGCGTCAG
>Ga0207578_1000056_pt1 | contig 15400 bp, 17 predicted proteins | sample NitcycUWRG10K412_FD_188278 | JGI IMG/M metagenome (GOLD analysis project Ga0207578, IMG submission 188278) | Soil microbial communities from Arlington Agricultural Research Station in Wisconsin, USA - Nitrogen cycling UWRJ-G10K4-12 (SPAdes) | ecosystem: Environmental > Terrestrial > Soil >... | reverse complement strand
GGGCCGGACGATCTGGTGGGGGGATCGGCCGCTGAACAGCGGCATCGCCATCATCGCGACGATCATGATCATGATCAGGACGATCGGGGCGAAGATGATCGCCTCGGGGCCGAGCGTCGGCATCTTGAACGGATTGTCGGTGAGGTAGCGGTACCAGAGGTAGAAGTCGAACAGCACCAAGGCGACGATGAGCCGAGCGACCCGGCGCTTCCGCGTCTTCTCGCGGACCTTGGAGACGTCGGCGCGGCCCTGGGCCACGGCGTCCGAACCGTGAAGCACGGATGCGGTCGATCGGCTCGTCTGCTTCACGTCCACCCCTCGTGTCGGTCGGCTGCGGCCATCCTATGCACGACGGCCGATAGGCACATCGGTCCTTCGCCCTAGATGGAGGTGGCGGAAGACCCGGTCTCCCCGAATCGGCAGGATGGCCCCCGGTCGGCGCTCCCGGTCGTCCAGCGGCTATCGTGCGAGGCCATGGCGAGGAAGAAGCTCCAGCCCGTGACCAGGGAGGATGCCCGGGCGATCGGTGCGATGCTCAGGGGCCTCCGACGGGCCGCCGGGTACCGGGCGGTCCAGGACGCGGCGGCCGCGACCGGCTTCCCGGCCGCGCGCCAGACGATCTATGCGTACGAGCGCGGCGGACTCACGCCCTCGCTCCAGCAGTTCCTCGAGATCACGGAGTTCTACACCCTGCATCCCGCCAAGGTGGACGGCGCGAAGCTCGAGGACGACCTGCGCGCACAGGCCGTCGCGGCGGTGACCCGTGCGCTCACGCTTCGTGCCTACCACGTTCGACAGGCACACGAGCTGATGGACCGGCTGCAGCCGCCGCTCGCCGTGAGCCGTCGAAACCGACGTCGGGGATCGTGATGCTCACGCAGATCGACCACGTGGGGATCGCGGTCTCGGATCTCCGCGAGGCCGTGGAACGCTACCGGCGCACGTTCGGCATCGAGCCGGTGCACCGCGAGCGGATGGACGATCAGGGCGTCGAAGAGGTGCTGTTCGCCGTCGGGGAATCGTTCGTCCAGCTGCTCGGTGCGCTGGGACCCGACACGCCGGTCGGCCGGTTCCTCGGTAAGCGGGGACCGGGCGTGCACCACGTCGGGTACCGGGTCGCAAGCGTCGCCGACGCGCTCGAGCACCTTCGGGCGGAGGGGGTCGGACTGATCGACGAGGCGCCACGCCCCGGATCCCGGGGCACGACGATCGCGTTCGTGCACCCCAAGGACACGGGCGGCGTGCTGGTCGAGCTCGTCGAGGCACCCGAAGGCCGAGGAACCTAGGGGAGGTCGGCCAGACCTCGCTCTGGCGCGTTGATCAGCACGGCGACGTTCCCACCGGGGAGGGCGCCACGCTCCATGAGCTGGTGAGCGAGACCGGATTCCGCGTAGTCGTACGTGTGTCCCAGCGTCGTGGTGACGCGGCCCTCGCGCACGAGGTCGTTGAACGCCCTCGCCTGCTCGTCGTTGAACAGGTGCGACCCCTGGTACCGCTTCTGCAGGTACCAGAGGTACCGGACGTCCACCATCGTGTCGTAGCCGGTCGTCCCCGCGCAGATCACGACCATGCCGCCCCGCTCGCACACGAAGATCGAGGTCGGGATCGTGTCCTGCCCCGGGTGCTCGAACACGAGATTGGGGCTCGTGCGTTCGCCGACGACGTCCCAGATCGCCTTCCCGAACGCCTTCGCGCCGTCGAACCATGTCTTCCACTCTGGCGAGTCCCACGTGGGCGGCGTCCCCCAGTGGTCGAACGCGGTCCTGTCGATGAACCCGATCGCGCCCTGCTCCACGGCGAACGCGCCCTTCTCGGCGGACGACACCACCGCGACCGCCCTGGCGCCCGCGAGCGTCACGAGCTGGACCGCCAGCGACCCGAGGCCGCCCGACGCTCCCCAGACGAGCACGACGTCGCCCTGCTTGACGGTGTTCGGCGGCCAGCCGTGGAGCATCCGGTACGCCGTCGCGCCGGTGAGCGTCGGCGCCGCCGCCTCCTCCCACGTGAGCGGCTCGGCCTTGGGCAGGCACTGATGCGCCTGGACCTTGGTGAACTGCGCGAACGAGCCCCAGCACGTGTCGTAGCCCCACACCCGGAACGACGCCGCGAGACCGGGATCCCTTCCTTCGGTCACCCACGGGTCCTCGAGGTCCCACTGGCCCGCATGGACGACGACCGGGTCGCCGACGCGAACGTTCGTCACGCGCTCGCCGACCGCGTACACGACGCCCGCCGCGTCCGAGCCCACGATGTGGAAATCGGTCGGTTCGCCCCAGCGGGCCTGCGTCTTGGTGACGTCGACGGGCACGCCGCGAGCGGCCCAGACGTTGTTGAAGTTGACGCCCGCCGCCATGACCATCACGAGCGCCTCGTCGGGACCGATCGGGGGGACGTCGATCACCTCGTCGCGGATCGCCGTCTCGGGCTCGCCGTACCGTTCGGGCCGGACCAGCTGCGCGTGCATGCGGGGCGGGACCTCGCCCACCGGCGGGATCTCGCCGACGTCGTACGCGTCCTTGGCCATGCTCGCTCCGTTCGAGATCGTGGGTGCGGCCGACGATAGGCGAGCGTCGGCGGACGCGACAACGCCGTGCCGCGGGGATGCCGAACCGCGGGAACCTCAGGCCGACTGTCGGGCCGCGCTGGAGGGACACGTGAGCGAGCGCGGGCACCAGGTGCAGTACGGCCCGGGCGTGAGCGCCCCCGGCCGTCCGGCATCGGAAGCGGCGGCGGCGCGGATCGCCTCGATCACGCGGTCCGCGGCGCGGTCCAGGACGCGTTCGTCGACGTCCTCGGCCTGCCACTCGCCCGACTCCAGGTACAGCGTCGCGACGCGGTACGGCGGGATCCCGAACCGCAGCCCGAGCAGGAGCGCGTAGAAGCGCATGTCCTCCGCGTGCTCGGGCCAGGCCCGTCCCGTCTTCAGGTCGATCGCGAGCCGCGTGGCGCGCGCCGGCCCGTCCGCCCGTCCCGAACCCAGGACCAGGTCGAGTTGCCCCGACAGCACGACCGTGCCGCCGAGGAGCTCGACGCGCACGTGCCACTCGGTCGACGGCGCGAGCTCGCGGCGCATCCGCCGGAGCGGCGGCATCGTCGAGCGGAACAGCTCGAGGGTCTTGGCCGCGTCCATCAGGTTCTCGTCGCGGTGCAAGGCATCGAGCCCGTCCCAGTACGCGGAGAACGCGCCGTCCTCGGTCAGACGCTCGGCCGCCTGCTCGACCAGGTCGTGGGGGTCCCGCTCCTCGCGCCCCGCCACCTCGAGCTCGATCGCCTTGTGCGCGAGCCGGCCCGCCGCGGTCCGCGCCGAGAACGTGAACGGCGCGCGCTCGCCGGCGCGGACGGCGTCGAACAACCCCGGGCAGCGGTGGAGGTCGCTCAGGTTGGACTTGCCGAGCCACAGCGGCTCCGGCGGTTCGAACGCGCGTGCGGCCTCCTCGATCCGGTCCCGGACCCGGAGCACCGCGTCGACCGCGAACACGGGCCGTTCGTCCGTGCCGATCAGGCCCTCGAGCGTCCGGCGCTGGGCGGGGGTGAGCTCGTCGGTCGTCTGCATGCGGCGGATGGTAGGAGTAGCCACCGACATGGCCGAGACGCCCGACGACATCCTGCGCGCCCTGGCGGACCCCGAGCGTCTCTCGATCGCCGGCCACCTCGCGCGCTCGAGCGACGCGGCGGCCGCGCTCGCGAAGGCGCTCGACCTGCCGCTGTCACGCGTGCGCAAGCACCTGAACCGGCTGGTGGCCGCTGGCATCGTCCGGCTCCAGGACGATCGGCGAACGTACCGGCTGGACGCGGAGACGCTGCGCTGGGCCGCCGAGCAGGTCGGGCCGCCGCGGGACGCGGGACTCGCCCTCGGCGCGGCGAGCGAGGACGAAGAGGCCGTGCTGCGCGCCTTCTTCCGCGACGGCCGTCTGACCGAGGTCCCGGCGAAGGAGTCGAAACGACGGATCGTGCTCGAACGGATCGCGCTCGAGTTCGAGCCGGGTGTCGACTACGACGAGAAGACCGTGAACGCGATCGTCGGACGGTTCTCCACCGACCACGCCGCGCTCCGACGGCACCTCGTCGACGAGGGATTCCTCGACCGCGACCACGGCCGCTACTGGCGCAGCGGGGGCCGCGTCGATGTCTAGCGGGTCGGGTTGGCGTTCGATCGAGGCTTCGTCTCCGAGCAACCCGTCGACCGCGACTCCTGGGGTGCCGTCGTCGTGCGCAGTCCCCGTCGCATCCTCGTGCTGCCCTCGTCCCCGCCGTCGCCCTGACCTCCAGCCCCCTGCGACGTCCGCGTTCGCCGGTTACGCGACCGGTCCGTGCGACCTCACGCGGAAGGCCCAGGAGACCATCCGGAGCAAGATGATGCGGTTGATCGAGTGCGCCACCGACCGGTGGGGGGTCGGCGGCGGGTCTGAGTGCTATCTGCGTCGCAGACGCCGAGAGCGACCTGAACCCACAGATGCGTCCGCGGACGGCGACTATTCTCGGCCTGATCCAGCACATGGCCGACGCCTGGCCGGACCGCTTCAACTCCTGGAAGCTCCCGCGTTGGAACTGAACGAGAGCGCGCTGTCCGGCCGCTCGAACACCATCGTCACGATCCGCGTGGTCAACGCCGACGGGTGGGACAGTGGAGGGGTACCGGCGACTGCTTCCGGCACGGATCTCGGGCCGCGGGGGTCGCTCCGCTAGACTCCGGGGATCATGGCCAAGACCGAGGATCTTCCCCAGCCTTCGGTACGCACGGTCGAGGACCGCATCGAGGAGCTCCGCAAGCGTCGCGCGGCCCTGCTCGACGGCTCCCGCAAGGACGCCGTCCGCAAGCAGCACGAGAAGGGCAAGCTCACGGCGCGCGAGCGCGTCGAGCTGCTCGTGGACCGGGACTCGTTCCAGGAGACCGACCCCTTCGCCGTGCACCGCTCCCACGACTTCGGGATCGAACGCAACCGTCCCGCCGGCGACGGCGTCATCACCGGCTATGGCACGGTGGACGGCCGCAAGGTGTTCGTCGCGTCGCAGGACTTCACGGTGTTCGGCGGCTCGCTGGGCGAGATCCACGCGCAGAAGATCTGCAAGGTCCAGGACCTGGCGATGTCGACCGGCGCTCCGTTCATCCAGATCAACGACTCGGGGGGTGCCCGGATCCAGGAGGGCGCCGCGAGCCTGGCGGGCTACGGCTACGTGTTCGAACGCAACGTGCGCGCCTCGGGCGTGATCCCACAGATCAGCGTGATCATGGGGCCGTGCGCCGGCGGCGCCGTCTACTCCCCCGCGATCACCGACTTCACCTTCATGGTCCGCGAGACCTCGCACATGTTCATCACCGGCCCCGACGTGATCAAGGCCGTGACCGGCGAGGAGGTCACGTTCGAGGAGCTCGGCGGCGCGATGACGCACGCGAGCCGTTCGGGGGTCGCGTCGTTCGTGAGCCAGGACGAGGAGGAGTGCCTCGCGATGGTGCGCCACCTGCTGTCGTACCTCCCATCGAACAACCTGGAAGACGCGCCCGCGTTCGCAGCGGTGGACGACCCCGATCGCCACGACGAGGGTCTGACGCACGTGATCCCGGACTCGGCGCGCGAGCCGTACGACATGCACGAGGTGATCCGCCGCATCGTGGACGACGGCGACTTCTTCGAGGTCTTCCCGTTCTGGGCGATGAACGTCGTGATCGGGTTCGCGCGGCTTGACGGGCGAGCCATCGGGATCGTCGCCAACCAACCCAAGGTGCTCGCCGGCACGCTCAACATCGACGCGTCCGAGAAGGCGGCGCGGTTCGTGCGGACGTGCGACGCGTTCAACATCCCGCTCGTCACGTTCGTCGACGTGCCGGGGTTCCTTCCCGGTACCGACCAGGAGTACCAGGGGATCATCCGCCACGGCGCCAAGCTGCTCTACGCGTTCACCGAGGCGACGGTGCCGAGGCTCACCGTCATCACGCGCAAGGCGTACGGGGGCGCGTACCTCGTGATGAACTCGAAGCATCTGCGGGCCGACGTGTCGTTCGCGTGGCCGACAGCCGAGATCGCCGTGATGGGCCCGGAGGGCGCGGTGAACGTCGTGTTCCGCAAGCAGATCGAGAAGGCCGAGGACCCGGTCGCCGCTCGCGCCGAGCTGATCCAGCAGTACCAGGCCAAGTTCGCGACGCCCTACATCGCGGCCGAACGCGGGTTCATCGACGACGTGATCGAGCCCGCCGAGACCCGGCCCCGCCTGATCAAGGCGCTCCGGATGCTCTCGACCAAGCGCGAGACGGTCCCGGCTCGCAAGCACGGGAACATCCCGTTGTGAGCGACGACCGCCGCTTCGAGCTTCCCGGCGACCTCACGCCCGACGAGGAGCGCGCGATCATCCGGGCGCTCGAGCGCTACTTCGCGCAGGAGAGCCCCCACCCCCACCCATGGGTCCTCGCGGGCCGGATCGACGCGACGGGGCTCGGTGCCCTGCAGGCCCGGCACCACACGGACATGCCGTGGCGGCGCTCCCGCGCCGTGCCCTTCGCCCGCAAGGGCGTCCCGCCGCAGGCGGGCCGCGGCGACGCGGGGTAGATGACCGCGTCGAAGACCGCCTCCGCGGTCCGGGGACGCGACGCCGCACTGGAGGCGTTCCGGGCCGAGGGATGCTCGGCCCCAAGATCGTGGAGCAACGGACCCGGCGACACCTACGGCCGGCACGCCCACGGTTTCCACAAGGTCCTGTTCTGCCTCGACGGTTCGATCACGTTCCACCTGGACGACGGCGATGTCGAGCTCGCGGCCGGCGACCGCCTGGACATCGGGTCGGACACCGAGCACGGGGCCACGGTCGGGCCGGCCGGATGCTCGTGCGTGGAGGCCTCGCGATGAGGGTCGCTGCGCACGTCGATCAGCTGTTCTTCTCCGTGCCGGGCGGCGTCGGCACCTACATCCGGAACCTGGTGCCGGCGCTCGCCGGACGCGAACCGTCGCTCGAGCTCACGCTGTTCCACGCGAGGTTCGAGACGCCCCGGCCCTCGGAGGCGTGGCCAGGAAGGTGGATGGACGGGTTCGCCGAGGAGGAGCTCGACGGCTCGATCCGGAGCCTGTACCCGCGGTGGAACCTGACGGGAAGACCCGCGCTCCCGGCGTCGATCCGCTCGGCCGACCTCGTGCACGCGATGAGCGGGTCCGCGGTCCCGCCCGCGGCCGAGGGCCAGCGCCTGGTCGTCACGGTGCACGACCTGGCGTTCGACCGCTACCCGGGCCTGTTCCCGAGGGCGTGGAGAGCGATGTACCGGCTCGGGCTGCGCGCGGCCGTCCGGCGCGCGGACGCGATCGTGACGCCGTCGCGCACCACCGCCGAGGACGTGCTATCGCGGACGAAGGTCGACCCGGGCAAGCTCCACGTGGTCCCCGAGGCCGCCGCCTTGCCGTCGAGCGACGTCGACGTGGGCGAGACCCTCTCGCGTCTCAAGGTGCGCCCGCCGTACGTGCTGTTCGTCGGCACGATCGAACCGAGGAAGAACCTGGTGCGGCTGGTCCGAGCCTACCGGCGCGTGGCCGCGACCGGCGTGCCGCACGCGCTGGTGCTGGCCGGTCCGCTCGGCTGGCACCACGAGAGTCTGATGCGCGAGCTCGCGCTCGAGGGTCCGGGCGAGATCGTGATGACCGGCGCCCTCGCGCCCGGCGAGCTCGACGCGGTCTACCGGGCGGCGGAGGCGTTCGTGTACCCGTCGGTGTACGAGGGGTTCGGCCTTCCGGTGCTCGAGGCGATGAGCCGCGGGGTCCCCGTCGTGGCCTCGGCGACGTCCTCGCTCCCCGAGGTCACCGGCGACGCGGCGCTCGGCGTCAACCCGCGTTCGGTGCGCGAGATCGCCGCCGCGATCACGTCGCTGGTCGGCGACGTGACCCTCGCCGAACGACTGGCCGAGGCAGGGCGCCGCCAGGCCGAACGCTTCTCGTGGGACGAGACCGCACGGATGACCCTCGAGGTGTACGAACGGGCCCTCGACGCGAAGTGAGGGCGGTCAGCCCTCGTAGTCGTAGAAGCCGCGGCCGACCTTCCGACCCAGACGTCCGGAGGTGACCATCCGCCGCAGCAGCGGCGGCGGCGCGTAGGTCGGCTCCTTGAACTCCTCGAACAGCACGTTCGCGATGAACAGGTGCGTATCGAGCCCGATCAGGTCGATCAGCCGGAGCGGCCCCATCGGATGGTTCAGACCGAGGTGCACCGCTGTGTCGATGTCCTCGCGCGTCGCGAACCCGTCCTCGAGCATCCGGATCGCGCCGTTGAGGTACGGGATCAGGAGCGCGTTGACGATGAAGCCGGCCCGATCGCGCGACTCGACCGTCGTCTTGCCGAGCACCACCCCGTACGCGCGCCCGAACGTCATCGTGTCGTCGGAGGTCGAGATCGCCCGGACGAGCTCGATCAGCCCCATCACCGGGACCGGGTTGAAGAAGTGCATCCCCAGCACCTTGTCGGGACGCGAGGTCGCGACACCCAGGTCCGCGATCGGGATCGAGGAGGTGTTGCTCGCCAGGATCACCTCGGGCTTGGTGACCTCGTCGAGGCGGCGGAACATCCCGACCTTGGTGTCGTGATCCTCGGTCGCGGCCTCGATCACGAGGTCCACGTCGGCCAGGTCCTGCACGTCCGTGGTCAGCGAGACGCGTCCGAGCACCGCCTCGCGCTCCTGGGCGTCGAGCATGTTCCGTTCGACCGCGCGGAGCGTCGAGGTCTCGATGCGTTGCCGCCCGCGTTCGACGAGCTCGTCGCTCGTCTCGAGCACGACCGCGTTCTGCCCCGCCCGAGCCACGACCTCGGCGATCCCCGAACCCATCAGGCCGCACCCGATGATCCCGACCGTCCGAACGTCCTCTGCGCGCATCGCTCCCGCTCGCTTGTCTGGCTGCATCGTCCGGGCGTCAGCGTACAATCCAGCCGAGTCGCACCGAGGAGATCAGCGGCGTGCGTGAAGGACCTAGGCTCCGAGGCTTCCCGATCTTCGGCACGGCCGCGGCCGGGCTGGTGCTCGGGCACGCGCTCGCCTACCTGATCGCGATCCCCGACCCACATCAGCGCGTGTTCGCCCTGCAACGCACCGGCCACGCGTACCTGCCCGCGCTGGATCAGGCCGTCCTGATGCTCGTGGTCGCCGGGATGGCCGCGGTCGTGGTCCGCGCGTTCGCCCACACGGGCGACCGGCCCGACCGGCCCGAACGGTTCGGGCGGCTGGCGCGGGTCCTCGTCGTGGCACAGACCTGCGCGTTCGCCGCGCAGGAGGTGCTGGAGCGTCTCGTGTCAGGCGCGCCAGTCGGTGGTCTCGCGCACGACCACATCCTGGTCGTGGGGATCGCGGTGCAGATCGTCGTCGCGATCGTCGCGGCGGGGATCCTGTGGCTGTTCGCCCGGACGGCGACCCGGCTGGCGGCCGTGGTCGCGGCCCGCACCCGGCTCCCCCGCGTCCGCGTGGTGTTCGCCCTGCCGGTCACGGCACGACGGCCCCACGCCCCCCTGTTCGCCACGGCGGGCAGCGTTCGAGCACCACCCTCCTCCTGACGTCCCCTCGTCGAGCACATCCGCGCGCACGGCTCGCACGCCGTGCCGGAACGTCGGAGGTCCATCATGTGGGAACGATCCAAACGGCCTTTGTCGGCCGCCGCCCTCGTCGGGGCGTTCGTGCTGCTCTCGGCGGCACCCGCCTTCGCGCACGAGTCGCGGAAGCTCGGCCACCTCGAGATGGAGGTGGGGTGGGGAACCGAACCCGCGTTCGCGGGTGAGGTGAACAGCGTCCAGGTGCTCCTGGTCCACGACGGGCAGCCGGTCGTCGACCTGGGCGACACGCTGGACGTCGAGGTCGCGTTCGGCGATACGACGATGCCGCTGACGCTCGAACCGTTCTTCGGGGAAGGTGAGGGCACTCCTGGGGACTACCGCGCATGGTTGATCCCGACGAGCGCCGGACAGTACACGTTCCATCTCTCCGGGACCATCGACGGCGAGAACGTGGACGAGACCTTCACGTCGGGTCCCAACACCTTCGACGACGTCGAGAGCCCGCAGTCGGTCGAGTTCCCCGACCAGCAGCCGACGAGCGGGGATCTCGCGGCACGGCTCGATCGCGTCGAGCCGCGGCTCGCGAGCGCGATCGGCGACGCGCGGGCCGATGCGCAGGCCGCCGCCGACGACGCCTCGAGCGCGAAGACCTTCGGCCTGATCGGGATCCTCGTGGGCCTGATCGGTCTGGTCGTCGCGGTCGTCGCGCTGGTCTCGACGCGGCGGACGAAGGCCAGCTGAGCCCGATGCTCGCCCACGCGGGCGGCGCGCCCGAGTTCGTCTCGACGGGCCTGGTCGGCCTGGGGTTCGTGACGGGCTGGATCGGGCTCAGCCGGCTGCGCGGGCGCGGGTTCGGCTCGCTCCCGAGATGGAGCGCGATCGGGTTCGTCGCGGTGACACCGGTGATCCTCGTGGCATCCGTCGTCGTGCCCGCGCGCGTGTGGCCGCCGCCGGCGGCGATCCGGCCGACCTCGACGGCCACGATCGCGTTCGCGCTGCCGACCCCCGGCGAGACCGAAACCGGAGGGACCATCGAGGTCCGCCTGGACCTGCGGGGCGGCACGATCGTGCCGAGCTCGACCACGACGCTCACGCCCACCACCGGGCACATCCACGTGTTCGTCGACGGCGCGATCGTCTCGATGACCTACGGGAAGGACCAGCGGATCCCGATCGGCGACCTCGCGCCGGGGCCGCACCGGCTGCAGGCCGAGTTCGTGGCGGCCGACCACGCGCCCTTCGCGCCGCGGGTCACCGCGAGCGTGGTCTTCGTGAAGGAGCCCGCGTGAGGCGCATCGCGCTCGTCCTCGTCACCGTCGCCATCGCGTCGGTGTCGCTCGCGACGGCCGCGGATCCCGCGAGCGCCCACGCGGCGATCGAGTCCACCGACCCCGCCAACGGCCAGCTGCTCGAGGAGCCGCCGAGCCAGATCGTCCTCCGCTTCACCGAGCCACCCGACCTCGAGCTGACGATCGTGGGCGTCGTGAACGGTTCGGGCGCCACGGTCCCGACCGGACCACCCGAGCGGCCGCCGGGGTCGAACCGCGAGGTGCGCGTCCGCCTCGATCCCGTCCCGGACGGCGTCTACACGGTCACGTGGCGCACCGTCTCGGCCACCGATGGCCACGTGACGGCCGGGGCGTTCTCGTTCGGCGTCGGCGTCTCCCCCGGCGACGTGACGCCCGTCGAGCAGACCGGCAGCGGGACGCCGACCCCCACCGCGGGCGCGATCGCCGGCAGGTGGATGCTCTATGTGGGGCTCGTCGTGCTGTTCGGCGCCGCCGTGACCGGGCTGCTCGCGTTCGGTCCGAAGGCGAACGCCCGGCCGTGGCTCCTCGGTGCCGCGTGGGTGCTGGCGGCGCTCGGCGTTGTCGCGATGACCCTGGCCGAACGCTCGTCGGTCGGGGTCCCGCTCGGGACATTGCTCTCGTCCGAGGCGGGCGGGAAATTCGTGCTGCTCGCGGTCGCCGTCGCGATCGCCGGGGTGGCCGCGCTCGCCGCGGCGCTGAGGCCCGGGCGCGCCACCCTTACGGCGCTCGGCGTCACGGCTGCCGGCGCGATGCTCGCGCGAGCGGCGGGCGGCCACGCGGCAGGCTCCTCGGTGACCGTCGCCACGCAGTGGCTTCACTTCCTCGGGGTCGGAGCGTGGATCGGCGGGCTCGTGTGGCTGGTCGTCGGGCTCATTCAGAGACTCGAGCCGGCGCAGGTGCGGCGCTACTCGCAGCTGGCGGCGGTAGGGCTCGTGGTCGTGGTGGTCTCCGGCGTGTTGCGGTCGACGAACGAGCTCGGGTGGGGGTGGCTGCTGCACCCGTTGCAGAGCGACTACAGCACGACCCTCGTCGTGAAGCTCACGATCGTCGCGGCGCTCATCGCGCTCGGCGCGGTGAACCGGTACCGCAACGTCGCTCGGTTCGAGCAGCGTGGGCCGCGCCCGGTCCTCCGCACCGCCGGCGGCGAGCTCGCGCTCGCGGTCTGCGTGTTCGCCGCGACCGCCCTGCTCACCGGTCTCCCGCCGCAGCCGAATGCCGAGGCGCCGCACGCACCCCGGCCGCTCGTCGTGAGGGGTTCGGACTTCGCCACGACCACACGCGTCGAACTCCGGATCACCCCCGGCACCGTCGGCCCGAACGCGTTCGCCGCGAGCGTGACCGACTACGACACCGGCCAACCGGTCGACGCCCGGCGGGTCTCGTTGACGTTCGAGCTGGCGGGGCAGCCGAACGTGACCTCGACCCTCGAGCTCGAGCCGGGTCACCACGACACCTGGGAGGCCTCGGGCACCGCGCTCGCACAGCAAGGGGCGTGGACGGTTACGGTGCTGGTGGAGGGGGCGGGCAGTTCCGTCGAGGTCCCGCTCGAGGTCACACCGAAACCGCCCGACCAGCACATCGACGTCTCGCGCGTGCCCGGCCAGCCGGACCTGTACACCATCACGCTCGAGGGCGGCGTGCAGATCCAGTCCTACGTCGACCCCGGCGAGCCCGGCCGGACGAACCAGGTGCACGTGACCGCGTTCGACGCGGACGGGAAGGAGCTCCCGCTTCGCGGCGTCACGCTCACGATCCATCCGCCGGACGCGGAGCCGTTCGAACCCGAGATGCTGCGCTTCGGGCCCGGGCATCTGGCCGCGAACATCGACCTCACACCGGGGACATGGTCGTTCGACATCGCGGCGCATCCCAAGGACGGCACCGAGCTGGTGGCCTCGTTCCAGCAGACGTTCTCAGGATGAGCCGAGCGCGAAGGGAGTACGCGTGCCGAAGCACCGGATGATCGCGATCGCGATGACGATGGCCCTCGCGTTGGCCGCCTGCGGAGGCTCGGACGACGGCGAGGGGACGGGGGCGACCGCGTCCACGGGCGACCGCCCGAGCAGCACCGCCAAGCTTTCCATCGTGGCGCCGATGGTCGGCCAGGTCGTCCACGGCACGAACGTCGACCTGCGCGTGAAGCTCCAGGGTGCGAAGCTCGTCCCCGCCACCACGACCCACATCGTGCCGGACGAGGGACACCTGCACGTGATCTTGGACGACACGCTGATCTCGATGACCGAGGGCCTCGAACAGACGATCCCCGACGTCGCGCCCGGCGAACACCGGATCATGGTCGAGTTCGTTGCGAGCGATCACGCGCCGTTCGACCCGCGGGTGGTCTCCGTGGTCGCGTTCGAGGTGCAGCCGTGAGCGCGCGCGTCGAGGACCCGAGGCTCGGCACTACGGAGCAAAGGGCGGCGACGATCGTCGTCCTCGTCGGAGTCGCGGTGCTCGTCCTGCGGCCGTTCGTCGACGCCGCCCCGAGCACGCGAACCGCGCTGTTCGCGGCGTCGTACCTCACGATCGGGCTGGCCTCGATCGCGGTCCCGCTGGAGCGCGACCGGGTCCGGATGGCGCCCGGTCTCGCGCTGCTGCTGGGCCTCGGGGGCGTCGTCGCGGCGGCGAGCGTCTCGGGGTCTCCGGTCCCGCTCCCGTGGAGCTCCGCCGCCCTCCCGCTCTCGGTGCTCGCGGCCGTGGCCGAGGAGGCGCTGTTCCGCCGCCTGGCTTACGGCCGGCTCGAACGGTTCGGCGCGGCCGTGGCGATCGTGGGCTCGGCGCTCCTGTTCGGGCTCGTGCACGTTCCGGCGTACGGGCTCGCCGCGCTGCCCGTCGACGTGGGGGCCGGGTTGCTCTTCGGGTGGCAGCGGTGGGCCTCGGGGACGTGGACCGTCCCGGCGGCGACCCACGCGTTCGCGAACGCCCTGGTGGTGCTCCGATGAGGCGCGCCGTTGGGCTCCTGCTAACGCTCGCGATGCTCGCGGGCGTCTCGTGCACCTCCTCCTCGCCCGACCCGATCCGGATCGGCGCGGTGTACCCGCTCTCGGGTGCCCAGGGTCCGGGAGGCGTCGACGAGTTCGACGGCGTGCGGCTCGCGGTCCAGCTCGTGAACACCGACGGTGGCGTGGGCGGGCGTCCGGTCGAGCTCGTCCCCGTCGACACCCCGAGCGCCGACGCGGCGCCCGGCGCGATCGCGCAGCTCGACGACGACGGCATTCGCCTGGTGTTCGGGAGCTACGGGAGCACGATCTCGGAGCCGGCCGCAGAGGCGTCCGCGCGACGGGAGATGCTGTTCTGGGAGACCGGTGCGGTCGGCGAGATGACCGGCCGCGGCGCCGGCGAGCTGGTGTTCCGCGTCGCGCCCTCCGGCGCGATCCTCGGTCGGAACGCGATCGCATTCACCGCCGACGAGTACGCCCCGGTGCTCGACGTCGACCCGTCGAGGCTCCGGTATGCGGTCACGTTCGTGGACGACGCGTACGGCCGAGCGGTGGCGCAGGGCGCGCTCGACGAACTCGCGACGCGCGGCTACGACGTCGTCGGGAAGTTCGGGTACGACCCGAGGGACGTGAACATGCACGCGTTCGTCCACGACTTGGCCCGGAGCCGGCCCGACGTCATCTTCGTCTCCGCGTACCTGCACGACGCGATCGCGATGCGGCGCGAGATGGTGCGGCAGGGGCTCGACGTCCTCGTGGGGATCGGAACGTCCTCGAGCTACTGCATGCCCAAGTTCGGCTCGACGCTCGGGAAGGACGCGGTCGGGCTGTTCGCCTCGGACAAGCCGGCCTCCGGTGCGCTGAACGTCGAGGGCCTCACCCCCGACGGCCGGGCGCTGCTCGAACGCGCGCAGGCGGCCTACGCCGACCGATTCGGCGGCACGATGACCGCCGCAGCGCTGGCGGGCTTCTCGGGCGCGTGGGCGTTGCTGCACGACGTGCTCTCCACCGTCGCGCAGCCGACCCCGGCGGCGATCGCCACCGCCGCGAACGCCGTCGACCTGCCGCAGGGCTCGCTGCCCAACGGAAGCGGGTTGAAGTTCGGCGAGCCCGGCACCGTGACGGCGGGCGCGAACGTCCTCGCGAGCAGCGTGGTGTGGCAGTGGCAGGCGCCCGGCGAGTACGCGGTGGTCTGGCCGCCGCGATACGCGACCAGTCCGATCGAGCGGCTCGACCCGCTGCCGTGAGCACCCGTTCTCGCGCGCTGGGCGCCGGTCTCGCGATCGCCGTGGTCTACGCTGTGACGGCGCTGTGGTCCGGATACCTCAGCCCGCTCGCGCGGCGCCCGCTCCTGGACGGGCTCGCGCCCCCGACGGCGTACCGATGGGTGCGGCCGCCCCCCGAGCTGGCGGCGACCAACCAGAAGCCCGCGCCCGGCACCTTCGCGGTGGAGCTCGGGAAGGACGGCAGCAAGACGGCGGTGGTCACCACCGACGACGCACAGGTTACGGTGATCCTGCCCGCGGGATCGTTCGCGAGCGCCGAAGGCCAGCGCTCGGTCGAGGTGACCGTCGAACCCCTCGCGGGCGCGATCGCCCACCCGGACGAACCGCTCCACGTCGTGGGGAACGTCTATCTGCT
>Ga0207578_1000055_pt1 | contig 16180 bp, 17 predicted proteins | sample NitcycUWRG10K412_FD_188278 | JGI IMG/M metagenome (GOLD analysis project Ga0207578, IMG submission 188278) | Soil microbial communities from Arlington Agricultural Research Station in Wisconsin, USA - Nitrogen cycling UWRJ-G10K4-12 (SPAdes) | ecosystem: Environmental > Terrestrial > Soil >... | reverse complement strand
AAGGTCCTGGACCTGCACGGTCAGCGGATGCTGGACCACGCGTTCGAGCCGGGGTTCCGCTCGGTGCTGATGGCCAAGGACGGCCGGATCGTGGTCTCGGCGGCCGACGGGCTCGAGGCTCCGATCCCCGGGTTCCGGGCCGTCGCCGAACGGCTCGAGGCGATGCTCCCCGCGGGCCGGGGCGACCTCGACTACGCGGCGCTCGTCACGCTCCTGGAGGACGAAGCAGGCCTCGACCTCCATGTAGGGCCGTGAACCGCCAGCTCCCCGATGGCTACGAGCTCGACGACGACCCGTCGCGGCTGGACCTCGACGCGATCTGGGCCTTCCTCTCGACCGAGGCCTACTGGGGGACCGACCGTTCGCGCGAGACGGTCGAGGGGCAGGTGCGCGCGGCCGCGCGCACGGTCGGTCTGTACCACGAGGGACGGCAGGTGGGATTCGCACGCATCGTGAGCGACGGCCGGATCGCGTACCTCGCCGACGTCTACGTACTGCAGGACCACCGCGGGCACGGCCTCGGTGTCGAGCTCGTCCGCGCCTGCGTCGACGAGGGCCCGCAGCGCGACCTGCGCTGGCTGCTCCACACCAAGGACGCCCACGGTCTGTACGAGCGGTTCGGGTTCGGACCGCCGAGCGACCGGGTGCTCGAGCGCCCGCCGGTAGGCGAGCGCGGGTGAGGCGGGGTCAGGCGGGCGCGACGGCGCCGGCGTACCGCTCGGCCCACTCGCCGATCGCGTCGATCGCCGTCCCGAGCCCGGCCCCGGCCTCGGTCAGCGAGTACTCGATCAGCACGGGCCGCCCCCCGTGCACGGTCCGGACCACGATGCCCTCGGCCTCGAGCTGCTTGAGGCGTTCGGAGAGCAGGTTGTCCGAGATCCCGGGTACCCGCTCCCGGAGCTCCCCGAACCGGGCGGGCCCGTACAGGAGCACGCGGATCACCTGCGGGTTCCACCGCCGGCCGAGCATCTCGGCCGCACGCTGAAAGTGCTCACAGACCTGCCCCTCGGTCTCGGTCGCGCCGGTCTCGTCCACGAGCGGTATCGTAGCGGCTGTCGCTCCGGAAACCTCGTTACCTACGGGAATAGGAGGAACTCTCATCTCGTTAGTTAGAACGATGTGCGGAAGCGGTCTCTTCCCAAGATGCGGAGGAGCCACGAGGAGGAGGGGGTTTTCATGGCAACGGAGACGCCTCAGATGATCGATCGGACGAAGCTGCCACCCGCGGGGACGTGGACCTTCGACAAGTTCCACACCCGGCTCGAGTTCGTCGCCCGGCACATGCTGTCCAAGGTGCGAGGACGGTTCATGGAGTTCGACGGGACCGTGACGATCGCCGAGCGGCCCGAGGACTCACACGTCGAGGTCGAGATGCAGACCGCGAGCATCACGACCGACACGGGGATGCGGGACGACCACCTGCGCAGCGACGACTTCCTGGAAGTCGACGAGTACCCGACGATGACGTTCCGGAGCAAGGAGCTGCGCCCGACCGGTGAAAACACCTTCCAGCTGGTGGGCGACCTGACGATCAAGGGCATCACGCGGGAGGTCATCCTCGACGCCGAGTTCAACGGCTGGGGCCCCGGCCCGAGCCCCGACCGTCCCCCGCTGGCCGCCTTCTCGGCGAAGACCGAGATCAACCGCGAGGACTGGGACATGACCTGGAACGTCGCGGTGGAGACCGGCGGTTTCCTCGTGAGCAAGAAGGTCCAGATCGAGATCGAGACCGAGCTCAACCCGAAGGAGTAGCCCGGCTGGGTTCGTGCGTCCGAGGACCGGCCCACGCCGGTCCTCGTTCGTTCCTGCGTAGGATGCCTTCCCGTGCGGCTCGCCCTGTGTCAAACCAATTCCGGCGACGACGTCGTCGCCAACGAACGGCAGGTCACCGACCTGCTCGAGCGTGCCGCCGAGGGCGGTGCGGACCTGGCGGCGCTGCCTGAAGTCTGGCCCCGGCAGGGCTCGGCCAAACAGATCCGCGAGAGCGCCGAGCCCGTCCCGGGCCCGCGGACCGAGCGGCTCGGCGAGATCGCGGCGCGGCACCGGATGTGGGTGCACGGCGGGAGCCTGCTCGAACGCGACGGCGAGCGCGTGTTCAACACGAGCGTGCTGTTCGATCGTGAGGGCAACCTCGTCGCCACGTACCGCAAGATCCATCTGTTCGACGCCGACCCTCCCGGCGCGGTCCCCAGCCGCGAGTCCTCCGTGTTCTCGGCGGGCGATCAGATCGTGACGTCCGAGACCGAGTTCGGCCGCGTCGGGATGTCGATCTGCTACGACGTCCGGTTCCCCGAGCTGTACCGCGCGCTCGCCGTGCAGGGGGCGACGATCCTGTTCGTGCCGGCCGCGTTCCGGTTCGAGACCGGCGTCGACCACTGGGAGCCGCTGCTGCGGGCCCGGGCTATCGAGGATCAGGCGTTCGTGGTGGCCGCCGCGCAGTGGGGGACCTGGGGGCCGCCCGGACGGGAGCGCCGGAACTACGGCCACAGCCTGGTCGCCGACCCCTGGGGGAACCTGGTGGCCCAGGCCCCCGACGAGGTCGGAATCACCTTCGCGGAGTTGGATCTCGCTCGGGTCAAGCAGGTCCGGCAGATCCTGCCGTCCCTTCGGCACCGGAGGCTGCAGCTTTCCTGTTAAAGGCCTCCCCCATAAGCCCGCCCACCGCGAAGCCCTTCCGCCCGCTAAGCCTTTCGGCCGATGGTCCGATGCCCGTGTAGGTCGTCATCCGGGTTAGCGCTTCCGGCTCGAACCACACGCCGACACTCAGTTGCCCTACCCCTCGCACCGATAACCCCCCCGAAGGGTTGGTCTCGACAACGGCAAACCACCGGGAACGGTGGGACGCAAAGCTCCGGGCCCCACCGCTCACAAGGAGCGCGGGCGGCCGAGCTGCCGAAGGACCGGGTCTCCATCCGGAGCCCGAGCCCGCGGGACCCTGACGAGGGAGGCGGCATGACGAAGTCGGTCAGGTGGAGCCGGCGCCAGGTGGCGCTCGTGTTCCTGCTCGCGGCCCTCCTCGTCTCGTCGGGGATCGCGATCACCCCTGCTCGCGCTGGCAGCAGGTTGCGCGCCGAGATGGCCCCACTCATCAACGACGACCGGGCGGACAAGGACCGCGCGGCGCTGGAGTTGGACCTCGACCTGTCCCGTTACGCCAAGAGGCACTCGCAGGACATGGTGGACGCGGGAGCGCTCTTCCACACGATCGATCTCGCGGCCAAGCTGAAGGGCAAGCACTGGTCCATCGGAGGCGAGAACGTCGGCATGGCACCGAGCCTCCCGGACCTCGAAGACATGTTCATGGCTTCGACGCCGCACCGCCGGAACATCCTGAACAGGGAGTTCGACCACTTCGCGGTCGGCGTCGTCGAGTCAGACGGGAACTTCTGGGTGACCGTCATCTTCTACGGCTAGCCCCTCCCGACCTAGCTGTAGAGACGAGGCGCCCCGGCCGCAAAAGGCGACCGGGGCGTCTCACTTCGTTCACCCCTCAGGCGCGTTCGAGATCGGCCCGGCGGTCGACGTCGGGTGGGGCGTCCTCGTCGACGTCGAGCCAGCGCGAGCGGTCGGGTTCGGCCTCGATCAGGGCCCGGGCGCCGACGTCGCCGGTCAGCGCCATCGCCTCGTCCCAGACCGAGCGCGCGAGGATCGCCGGACCCGGGCCGTCGCGGAACCGGATCCGCAGGATCTCGGCGGGGTCGGTCTCGAAGGCGGTCACCAGCGACCGGACGTGGTGGGCGCGGATGCCCGGTTGGTCGGCGAGCAGGACGACCGCGCCCTCGGTCCGAGGGTCGAGTGCCCGGAGCCCGGCGACGAGCGATGTCGACTGGCCGTCCGCGTACCGCTCGTTGACCACGAACCGCGCTCCCTCGGGCAGGTCGAGGGCGTCGCGGACGCGCAGGGCGTCGTGGCCGAGGACGACGACGATGTCGTCGACGCCGCCTCCGGAAGCGGCGTCGACCGCGTGCTGGACGAGCGGCTTGTCCCGGAGGATCTCGAGCTGCTTGGTGCCGCCGAACCGCGTGCCCTCGCCCGCGGCCAGGACCAGCGCCGAGATCACCCCTCGCGCTTCCCGCCGAACAGCTTGCGGAAGAAGTCCTTGATGCCGGCCCAGATGGCGGAGAGTCCGAGGCGGAACCCTCCGATCGGCTTGGCCCTGACCGGCGCCTGATCGGCTCTCGCCTCGTCGGCGACGTCGGCCGACTCGGTCGCGACCACCTCGGCCGCGCCCATGCTCCGCGCAAGGCAGTCGGCGAACTGCTGCGTGAGCTTGCGGCTCACCTCGGGGAGCAGGCCGCGGCTGAGCTGCGCGACGGTGCCGGTCAGATGGATGTCGGCCTGCATCTTCACGTGCGTCTCGCCCTGCCCGTCCTCCAGCCAGCTGGTGACGGAGGCGTTCGCGGCGCCCTTCCCTTTCTGCTCCATGCCCTTGGCGGCGAGCACGATCTTGTGGGCCACGTCGTCGCGGTCCTGCATCGTGACCGTGCCGGCGAACGACAGCGACACGGGGCCGAGCTTCATGTTCACCTTGCCCTTCCAAGTCGTATCGTCGACGACCTCGGTGAGCTCGGCGCCGGGCATACACGGGGCCACACGCTCGACGTCCAGGAGGTAGGCCCACACGTGGTCGATCGGCGCCGGCACCGTGAACTCGTTCTCGATCTCCATCTGCCCCTCCCGGTTTCCGCGAGCGTACCCCGGCGCACTCGCCCCCGCGCTACCGCCCGTGGCGCTCGTGGATCGGGCCAGGGCGGTCCTTGAGGAACCCGGCACCCCGACCGCGTTTGACGGCCACGATCTCGGCCACGATCGCGGCGGCGATCTCCTCCGCGCCCTCTGCGCCGAGGTCGAGCCCGGCGGGGCCTCGGATCCGCGCGCGGTCGGTCTCCGAGATGTCGACGCCCTCGTCGCGGAGCTCGGTCAGCAGTCGCTCGGTGCGCACGGCCGGCCCGAGCATCGCGATGAAGCGTGCCGGCGAGGTGAGCAGCGAGCGGACGTAGTCCTTGTCGCGCAGGAAGTTGTGGCTCATCACGACGACGTGCGTGCGCGCGTCGATCTGGGCGACCTCGGCCACCTTGTCGGGGCGTTCGACGAGCACGAAGTCCGCGGCGGCGGGGAAGCGCTCGCGGTTGAGGAACTCGGGCCGGTCATCGACGACGATCGGGTTCCACCCGAGGTTCGCCGCCGCCTCGACCAGGGGGGCGGCGTCGTGACCGGCGCCGCAGACCAGGAGCCGTAGCGGCGGTTCGAGGACTTCGACGAACGCTCGTGCCTCGCCCTGCGAGCCCGGGAGGGGGCGCACCTCGCTGCGTTCGGCCTCGAGGAGCTCGAGCGCCGCCTCGCGGGCGGCCCGGTCGAGGTCGCCGTCGCCGAGCGACCGTTCGGTGGCGCCGTCCGGCTTGACCAGCATCCGGTCGCCCTGTTCCACCCCGGGGACGTCGGCGTCGAGCACCGTCACCATCGAGATCGGCCGCTCTTCCTCCAGCGCCATCCGCAAGGCTCCAGCGACCTCGGCGGCCTTGTCGGCGGGCTCGACGAACAGCTCGAACGCCCCGTTGCACCCCAGTCCCCAACCCCACACGGCGTCGTCGTCGGCGGTCAGGTCGAACGACACGATGCGCGCGACCCCTTCGGTCATCACGATCCGCGCGACGTCGGCGACGTCGTTCTCCAGGCAACCGCCCGAGATGTTCCCGACGAGGTCGCCCTCCTCGGGGACGAGCAGCCGCGCTCCGGGGCGCCGGTAGGTCGAACCGCTCACGGCCACGATCGTCGCGAGCGCGAGCTTGCTCCCGCGCGCCGAGAGCGACTCGATCGCCGACAGGACGTCGGTGAGCTCGCTCATGGCTCCGATGGTAATCGCACCGGGCGGTTCGGACGTCGGCGCGCGCTGTGGGTCACGGCGCCTCCCGGTCGAGGTCAGGCCGGCGCTCGATCGCGATCGTGCGGTACGCGGGGGCGGGTTCGGCAACGGGGCTGTGGCACGTGAGGAAGCTCGCAGGGCTCTCCTCGACCGCGACGGAGACCGTGACCCGGCCCGTGGGCGTGGCGAAGGTCGAGGTCGAGACGCCTGCGTGTGTCTCCGTGCGTTCGAGCTCGACGTCGTCGAGGCCCACGAGCCGCTCCTGGGTACGGAGGGCCAGCTCGGCCGCCTGGACGGGCATCGGGTAGCACGACCGACCCCGGAGGTGCTCGAGCGGGACCCACCCGTCCGCGTACGCGCGAGCTACCCGGGCCGCCTCGTGGGGCCGGACGCGACCGAGGTACAGCCCGTGCGGGAACGCGACGACGTTGCCCGCGAACCGGTCGCCGCCGACGTGGCTGCTCTCCCACGTCGGCTCCGGGAAGGCGGCGGCGAGCGCCTGAGCCAGGGGCCGGCCGCGTTCGGCGCAGCAGACGTCGCGACGCCCATGCGTGCACACGAGGAAGAGCGGTCCCTCGACCGACTCGAACCCCGGCCGCTCGCCCCGGCCGAGGGCGGACAGGTCGAGGTCGAGCGCCTCGGTGACGTTCGGCAGGCGCGTGCGCTCGATCCACGGCGGCTCGGGTCCGGAGCGGAGCGCGAAGCAGGTGAGTCCATGCCCGTCCGAGGGGTTCGACGACGTCCGGCGGATCAACAGCGGGCGGACCCCTGCGGCGGCGCACTGCCGTCGGAGCTCGAGGCCGACGCGTTCGGGCAGCCGCGCGTGGAGGAGCGCGTCGCGGCCCCAGGGCCCGGGGTCTTCGAGCAGGAGCCAGGAGCGGACCGTCGACGCGGTGCCCGCCATCGGCTCATCGCGCGCCTCGCTCGCCTGCGAACACCGTTCGGAACGCGTCAGCACCCGCTCAGGGTAGAGGCCTGAGGAGTCCCTCTCGCACGAGCCGGCGTACGAGCACCGCCCGGGCGTCGCGGTCGGGGAGGGCGTCGGCGAGATCGCCGAGCACGAACGTGGGCGTCGTCGCGATCCGGCGCATCGCGGGTTCGAGCCAGGTCGGCATCTCCAGGCGGCGGTCGCCGAGCAGCACGACGAGACGGTCACCGCGGGACCGGAGCTCGCAGATCGAACCGTCTCGCCGGCCGACCCGTGATCCGTCCGAGATCTGGTCGAGCGTCCCCCGGTCGAGGAGCGCGCCCCGGATCAGCGGCTGCCGCGTCGAGAGGAAGCGTTCGAGGCGCGCGTCGACGATCTCGCGCGGGTCGAGCGCGCCCAGCGACTCGCCCGCGCCCCAGAGCCGGTCGCGGAGCGAGCGTTCGAGCCCGTCGAGGTCGGCCGGCCACCCTGCTGGGATCGGCTCGTCGAGGGACGGGTCCGAGACGACGCGCTCGAACGCGGCGCGCACGAGCTCGCGCCACGCCACGACGTGGACGCCCACCGTGAGGTGGCCCGAGACCGAACGCTGGGTCGATGCCGCGTGCGGCGTGCCGGTCGGCATGTAGATGCAGTCGCCCGAGGCTATCTGGGCCTCGATCGGTCCGCGTTCGTCCTCGGCCGGCGCGGCGTGGATCTCCCACGACTTGCGGCCGAACGTCTGCAGCACGAACACCTCGTGGGGGTCGTCGTGGAGCTCGAGGCCCTGCGCGCCCGCCGGCGTGACGTATGCGTTCACCTGGCAGGGATGGCCGAGCTCAACCTCGAGTTCGCGGCAGAACCGCGTGACGGGCTCGTGGTAGCGGTGGAGCCCCTGGAAGACGATCGTCGCCCCGTCCCCGAACAGCTCGAAGATCCGCGCCGGGTCGGCCATCCCCGCCACGGGTTTCGAACCCGTCGTGCCCGAACGCGTGTAGGCGGCCTCGGCGATCTGCTCGCCCGCCTTGACCAGGCGGAACGCCGGCGTTCGGAGCGAGGTCGTCGACAGGATCCGATCGACGTCGTCGAGCGTCAGCAGGTCGGCGAACCCGAGCGTGTCCTCACCCTCGTGGACCACGGGGCGTCGGCCCCACGTCTCGCGCAGGAAGCCGTCGGTGTCACCGATGCATCGGGCGAGCGGTCGCCGCGAGCCGCTCGCCCGTTCGAGCTCGGCGACCGAGGTCACGACGGGGTGTCGGTCCCGTCCGAGTCCTTCGAGTCCTTCGTGTCGGAATCGTGCTTGTCCGTGCCGTCCGCGTCGTGCTGATCCTTGGCGTCGCCGTCCTGCTGGTCCGTCGCGTCGCCGTCGCGGCCGTCCGAATCCTGCGAGTCGGTGTCGTCCTTCTTCGGCTGCTCCGTCTCGGCCGCGATGGCAGCTGGTGACACGGTCAGGATGTCGTCGTCGGACAGCGTTCGGCCGTCGGTCGTTGTCTCATCCATCGGTCGTCTCCCTCCTCCGGTCCGCTATCGCATCCACCCGGCGGGTGTCGCGCACCTCAGGTACCCAGCACGGCCGTCGCGAACCGCGCCGGATCCTCCTCGAACCGCGTCAGGCAGCTCGCGGAACAGAAGTAGTAGGTCGTGTCCTCGAAGGTCGACCGGTACACGGCCGACGCGACGTCCACCGTCATGCCGCACACCGGGTCGATCGCCTCGTGGATCGGGACTTCCGCCGGCGTCGCCGCGCCCAGGTTGCCGGCGGCCCGCTCCTGGACGAGCTCGGCGAGGATCGCGACGGCGATCTCCTCGTGCGCGATCTTGCCCAGGTCCACACCGGCCGGCGCGTGGACCCGGGCGAGCTGCGTATCGGACGCACCCCGGTCGCGCAGGTACCCCAGCACGGCGTCCGCCCGCTTTCGCGAGGCGACCAGGCCCACGTACGCGGCCGGGGTGGCGAGCGCGGCCTCGAGCGCAGCCTCGTCGTAGTGTCCCTGCGTGGCCACGACGATCACCGAGCGGTCGGTCACGTCGGCGTCGGCGAGCTCGAGCGAGGTGAGCACTCGATCCGCGCCCGGGTAGTCCTCGGCGAGCCCGCCCTCGTCCACCACGACCGTCCGCCACCCGAGGGCTCCGGCCATCGAGGCGAGCGTGCCGACGGCCGGAGAGCGGCCGATCACGACGAGGTGCGGCTGGGGCAGGACGGGTTCCACGTAGACCTCCAAGGCTCCCTCGCTCTGGCAGGCGATCGGCACGGTGACGACGCCCTCGCGCGCTCGAGCGGCGAGCTCCTCGGGGGGGCCGAGGAACAGCAGCCGCGGCGTGCCCTCCTCGAGCGCCCGGAGCGCCTCGCCGATCACGGTCGGTTCGGCGCAGGCGCCACCGAGCCAGCCGTGGACGCGGCGATCGGCCGTGATGAGCGCGGTCGACCCCTCCTTGCCCGAGGACGGAGCTCGGCGCCACACCACCGTCGCGAGGACGAACGGCCGTCCCCGGCGCGAGAGATCGTTCGCGAACGCGAGGACGTCGGCGTTCACGCGCTGGGCGCTCCCGTTTTCGCGGCCTGGATCGCGTCCCACACCTTCGCGCTGGTGAGCGGCATGTCGATGTTCCGCACGCCGAGCGGCCACAGCGCGTCGATCACGGCGTTCACGAACGCGGCGGGCGACCCCACCGTGGCCGACTCCCCGACGCCCTTGGCGCCGATCGGGTGGTGGGGCGAGGGCGTCACGGTCTCGCCGAGCTCGAACCGAGGCGTCTCCCACGCGGTCGGCAGCAGGTAGTCGAGGAAGTTGGCGCCGATGCAGTTCCCCTCCTCGTCGAACGTGATCTGCTCCATCGCGGCGATCCCGAATCCCTCGCACAGCCCGCCGTGGATCTGGCCCTCGACGATCATCGGATTGATGCGGACCCCGCAGTCGTCGACCGCGACCATCTTGTTGACCTTCCACACGCCTGTGTCCGCGTCGACCTCGACGACCACCGCGTACGTGCCGAACGGGAACGTGAGGTTGGGCGGGTCGTAGTAGGTGACACCCTCCAGACCCGCCTCCATGCCGTCGGGGAAGTTCGTGTAGGCCGCGAACGCCGCGTCCTGGATCGTCACCGCCTTGTCGGGCGCGCCCTTGACGGTGAACCGGCCCGCCTCGAACTCGACGTCGTCCTCGGAGACCTCGAGCAGGTGGGCCGCGAGCTTCCTCGCCTTGTCCAGCAGCTTGCGAGCCACCATCGCCGTGGCCGCCCCGACCGTCGGCGTCGAACGCGACGCGTAGGTCCCCAGGCCGTACGGCGTGTCGTCGGAGTCGCCGTGCGTGACCTTGATGTCCTCGGGCTGGATCCCGAGCTCGGAGGCCACGATCTGGGCGAAGGTCGTCTCGTGCCCCTGGCCCTGCGTCTGCGAGCTGATCTTCAGATGCGCCTTGCCGGTGGGGTGCACGCGGAGCTCGGCCCCGTCGTTCATCTTGATCCCGAGGATGTCGTAGTCCTTGTGCGGGCCGGCGCCCACGACCTCGGTGAAGCTCGCGAGCCCGATCCCGATCAGACGGCCCTGCTCGCGCGCCTCGGCCTGCTCTTTGCGCAGCTGCTCGTAGCCCACCTTCTCGAGCGCCAGGTCCATCGCGCCGTGGTAGTCGCCCGAGTCGTACTCGAACCCTGTCGCGCTCTTGTACGGGAACTGGTCCTTCTTGATGAAGTTCTTCCTGCGGAGCTCGGCCGGATCCATGCCGATCTCGTAGGCGGCGTTCTGCACGAGGCGCTCGATCATGTAAGAGGCCTCGGTCACGCGGAACGAGCACCGGTACGCGACGCCGCCCGGCGCCTTGTTGGTGTAGTAGCCGTCGGCGGTCACGTGCGCGGCTGGGAGGTCGTAGGACCCGCTCACGATGTGGAACAGCCCGACCTTGAACTTCGACGGCTGGGCGTCGGCGTGGAATGCGCCCTCGTCCGCGTCGAGTGAGACCCGGAGGCCGGTCATGGTGCCGTCGGCCTTGAGCGCCATCTCGCCGCGCATCCAGAAGTCGCGCGCGAACCCGGTGGAGATCAGGTTCTCACTGCGCTCCTCGATCCACTTGACCGGATGCCCGAGCAGGAGCGAGGCGGCCGTCGCGACCACGTACCCCGGGTACACCGGCACCTTGTTGCCGAACCCGCCGCCGATGTCCGGCGAGACGATCCGGATCTTCTCCTCCGGGAGGCCGGCGACGAGCGCGAACACGGTTCGGATCAGTTGCGGGGCCTGGGAGGTCATGTAGATCGTGGCCTGGCCGGTGGCCGGGTTCACGTCGGCGATGCACCCGCAGGTCTCGAGCGGCGAGGGGTGCGAGCGCGGGTACCACGTGTCGAGCGAGACGATCTTGTCGGCCTGCGCGAACGCGGCGTCCGTCGCGTCCTGGTCGCCCGACTCCCAGTGGTAGATGTGGTTGTCGGTCTGCCCCTCCTTCTCGTCGCGGATCAGGGGCGCGCCGGCCGCCTTGGCTTGGTCCGGCGACACAACGACCCCGAGTGGCTCGTAGTCGACGTCGATCAGCTCGAGCGCGTCCTTGGCGATGTAGGGGTCGGTCGCGATCACCGCCGCGACCTCCTGGCCCTGGAACCGCACCTTGTCCGTGACGAGCACCGCCTCCGTGTCCCCCGAAAGCGTCGGCATCCACGCCAGGTTGTGCTGTGCCATCAGCTCGCCGGTGACGACCGCGATCACGCCCTCGAGCGCCTGGGCCGCCGAGGCGTCGATCCCGTTCAGCTTCGCGTGGGCGTACGGGCTGCGCAGGATCGCCATGTACAGCATCCCGGGCAGATGGATGTCGTCGATGTAGTTGCCGGCGCCGCGGATGAAACGGTCGTCCTCCACGCGCCGGACGCTGTGACCGATCCCTCGGATCTCCTCGACCTCGGATGCCATGTTTGAAATCCCCCTAGCTCGCCACGGACTCGTCCGCGGTTTCGGCGTCCGCGGTTTCGGCGTCCGCGGCCAGGTCGCGCCCGGCCGCCTGGATCGCCTTGACGATATTCATGTACCCGGTGCAGCGGCAGATGTTGCCCGAGATCGCCCACCGCACCTCGTCCTCGGACGGCGAGGGGTTCTCGGCGAGCAGCGCCGAGCCGGTCAGCATCATGCCCGGCGTGCAGAATCCGCACTGCAGCCCGTGCTCCTCCTTGAAGGCCGCCTGGATCGCGTGGAGCTGTCCGTCCTGGAACAGTCCCTCGACCGTCGTCACCTCGCGGCCGTCGGCCTGCACGCCGAACATCGTGCAGGACTTGATCGGCCGGCCGTCGAGCAGCACCGTGCACGCGCCGCAGCTGGTGGTGTCGCAGCCGACGTGCGTGCCCGTGAGCCCGAACTCCTCCCGGATCAGGTGTGCGAGGAGCATCCGAGGCTCGATGTCGGCACTGCGGTCGGCGCCGTTGACCTTGACCGTGATCTCCATCGTTCCCCTTTCGATGCCTAGGCCGCGCGAGCCTTCTCGAGCGCCGTGGCGAGTCCACGTCGCACGTACACGTCGACGATGTGGCGCTTGTACTCGGCGGAACCGCGCACGTCCGTAACGGGCGAGGATGCCTCAGCCGCCAGACGCCCCGCCTCGGCGAAGGCCGCCTCGGTCGGTTCGGCGCCGGCGAGGCTCGCTTCCGCGTCCGTCGCCTGCAGGTTCTTCGAGCCGACGGCGGTGAGGCCGATGCCCGCGCGCTCGATCGTGCCGTTCGACAGCGAGAGGTGGAGGGCTGCGGCGACGGTCGCGAAGTCGCCGACCTTGCGCTCCATCTTCAGGTAGGTACCTCCGGACGAGCCGGCCGGCTGCGGGACCCGGACCTCGGTCAGGATCTCGTCCGGCTCGAGCGCCGTCGTGAACGTGTCCTCGAGGAACTCGGAGATCGGCATCTCGCGTTCGCCGCGCCCGCTCCGGAGCACCACCGACGCCTGCAACGCGAGCATCACCGAACCCCAGTCGCCCGCCGGGTCCGCGTGACACAGCGAGCCGCCGATCGTCCCGAGGTTGCGCACGATCGGGTCGGAGATCTGCGGCGCGGCGGCGGCCATCACGGGGTAGCGGGCCTTGAGCAGGTCGGAGCGTTCGAGATCGCGGTGGCGGGCGAGTGCGCCGATCGCGAGGTGGCCGCCGGTCTCGGCGATCGAGTCCATGCCGAGCCGGCTGATGTCGATCAGGTGGGCGGGCGCCGCCAGCCGAAGCTTCATGACCGGGATCAGGCTCTGCCCGCCGGCCAGCACCTTCGCCTCGTCGCCGTGTTCGGCGAGCACCTGGAGAGCCTCCTCGAGCGAATCCGGCCGGTGGTACTCGAACCTCGACGGCAGCATGGAGAACCTCCTCGCTCGGAGCCGGTGGCGCGCAACGTCATACGCCGCAACGACCGGTACGACGACTATCCCTCCGCGCTCGTCGAACGGTCAAGTCAATGTGCTGGGGTCTGGGTATCGTCCGGCCGTGTCCGGTTCCAACCGAGGTTTCTGGAAGGTGGTACTCCCGCTGATCGTCGGCGGGATCGTGCTCGTCGTGCTCGTCCTGGTGTTCCGGCCCGTCGCGCGGACGGGCGCGGTGGCCTACGCGCAGGCCAACCTCCGACGAGCGGCCGAGGCGGCGCAGCACCTGGCCACGGCCGGCTCGCTCGCGGACGCGGACCGGGAGACGTTGGCCGCCGAGGGCGGGGTGGACGACCTGCTGCTGATCGACCCGGACCAGAGCTCGAACGATCCCGAGGTGGTCAGCGTGCTCGCGACCGACTCGGCGTGGACCGGTTCGGCCCGGGCCGAGACGGGGGAGTGCTTCTGGATCCGCGTGGCCGCCGGTGCCGGGGGCTCCTTCGGGACCGTTCACGGCACCGGGACGGACTGCTCCGCCGATGAGGCGAGCCTCGCTCGACCGGGGAGCTGGCCCGAGCCCTAGGAGCGCCGACCGCGAGCCGAGGTTGCCCGGACACGGAATCGCGCGAACGAACGCCCAGGGCTAGCATCGGGGGTTCCACCCGAGGAAAAGGGGGACCCGTGGCACGCGTATCGGTCACCGTCAACGGGAACGCGCGCGAGGCGGAGGTCGAACCGCGCACGCTCCTCGTGTACTTCCTCCGGGAGACCCTCGGGCTCACCGGGACCAACGTCGGCTGCGACACCTCGTCGTGCGGTGCGTGCACGGTGCTGCTCGACGGCGAATCCGTGAAATCGTGCACGCTTCTCGCCGTCCAGGTGGAGGGTCGCGAGGTCACGACGATCGAAGGGCTGGCCACCGACGGGGAGATGCATCCGATCCAGGACGCGTTCCACCGCAACCACGGCCTCCAGTGCGGCTACTGCACACCGGGCATGATCATGGCGACCGCGAGCTTCCTGAAGGAGACCCCCGACCCGACCGACGAACAGGTACGCGAGTCGCTCGAGGGCAACCTCTGCCGCTGCACCGGCTACCAGAACATCGTGAAGTCGATCCTCGACGCCGCCGGGACGATGTCCGGCGCGAAGGCCTGAGGGGGTCGAGATGGCGATCACCGAGAAGTTCGTCGGACAGTCGGTCCTGCGCAAAGAGGACGCCTCGCTCCTGACGGGGCAGGGGAGCTTCGTCGACAACCTGACGCTCCCGGGCATGCTCTACCTGGCGGTCGTCCGGAGCCCGTTCGCGCACGCACGCATCGTGAAGGTCGACGTCTCCAAGGCGCGCGAGATGCCGGGCGTGGTCGGGGCCTGGAGCGGCGAGGAGCTCGCGGGCGAGTGGGCCGGCCCTCTGCCGATGGTCTGGCCGATCACCGAGGACATCAAGACCTCCGATCACTGGCCCATCACGAGGGACAAGGCGCGGTTCCAGGGCGACGGCGTGGCGGTCGTGGTGGCCGAGTCACGCGGGATCGCCGACGACGCGGCCGAGGTCGTCGCGGTCGAGTATGAGCAGCTCACCCCCGTGCTCGATCTCGAGGAAGGGGCCAAGGATGGTTCCCCTCTCGTGCACGACGAGCTCGGGACCAATGCCGTGGTGCACTGGAGCCACGGCGGCGGCGGCGACCAGGGTGTGTTCGACAACGCGCCCGTGCAGCTTCGGCTCCGCTACGAGGCGCCGAGGATCACGCCGAGCCCGATCGAGCCGCGGGGCGCGCTCGCCTCCGTGGTGCCCGCGATGGGCGAGTTCACCCTGTGGACCTCGACGCAGATCCCGCACATCGCCCGGGTCACCTTGTCGGGCACCACGGGGATCCCCGAGCACAAGCTCCGGATCGTCGCCCCCGACGTCGGTGGGGCGTTCGGCGCCAAGCTCAACGTCTACGCGGAGGAGGCGCTCTGCCTCGCGCTCGCCCGAAGGACCGGGCGAGCGATCAAGTGGATCGAGGATCGTTCGGTGAGCTACGCAGTCACGGCGCAGGGTCGCGGCGTGATCCACGACGTCGAGGTTGCGGCCACCGAAGAGGGGAAGCTCCTGGGGTTCCGGGTGAAGGAGCTGGCCGACATGGGGGCGTACTTCCAGCTCCTCACGCCGGGGATCCCCGAGCTCGGGGGCTGGGTCTACATGGGCCCCTACGACACGCAGGGCTACTGGTACGAGTTCACGGGCGTCATGACCAACAAGGCGCCGACCGACGCGGTCCGCGGGGCCGGACGTCCCGAGGCGACGTACGTCGTCGAGCGAGCCGTCGACGCGCTCGCGCGGCACGTCGGCAAGGATCCGGCCGAGGTCCGGCGCATCAGCTTCGCGCCGAGCCACGCCGAGGCGAAGCCGTCGCTGATGGGGCTGCAGATCGATTCGGCCGACTACCTGCCGGCGTTCGAGCGCGCGCTCGAACTCGCGGACTACGACCAGTATCGCAAGGAGCAGGGGGCCCGCCGCGAGAGCGGTGAGGTCAAGCAGATCGGGATCGGGCTCTCGAGCTACATCGAGATGTCCGGGCTGGCCCCCTCGAACATCCTGGGCGCGCTCCGGTACGCGGCCGGCGGCTGGGAGGCCGCGCAGGTCCGGTGCCAACCATCCGGCAAGGTGACGCTCAACATCGGGACCTCGCCGCACGGCCAGGGGCACGACACCGTCTGGTCGCAGATCGCCGCCGACGAGCTCGGCGTGCACCCCGACGATGTCGAGGTGCTGCACGGCGATACATCGATCTCGCCGCTCGGGATGGACACGTACGGGTCGCGCTCGATCTCGATCGGTGGCGCGGCCCTCGTGGTGGCGCTCCAAAAGATCAAGGACAGGGCGCGCACGCTCGCGGCGCACGAGCTCGAGGTGGCGGAGGACGATCTCGAGTTCCGCGACGGTGCCTTCCGCGTGCAGGGGGCGCCCGAGAAGGTCCGGACGATCCCCGAGCTGGCCGCGTCGGCCTGGACGGCGCACGATCTGCCCGACGGCTACGAGCCCGACCTCACCGCGATCGCGACCTGGGACCCGAAGAACTTCACCTGGCCGTTCGGCACCCACGTCTGCGTCGCCGAGGTC
>Ga0207578_1000053_pt1 | contig 17422 bp, 15 predicted proteins | sample NitcycUWRG10K412_FD_188278 | JGI IMG/M metagenome (GOLD analysis project Ga0207578, IMG submission 188278) | Soil microbial communities from Arlington Agricultural Research Station in Wisconsin, USA - Nitrogen cycling UWRJ-G10K4-12 (SPAdes) | ecosystem: Environmental > Terrestrial > Soil >... | reverse complement strand
TCGAGTTCGGCCATCGCCTCCTCGGGTGGATACATCTCGAGACGGTCGGCAACGGTCCGGATCCGCTGCAGGTGCGGCGCGAACTCCTGGTGCTCGGCACGGAAGCGTTCGCCCACGTTCGACCCGGGCCCGCTGCGTTGCCGCGTCTGGCGATCGGGGCGGAGCGCCCTTAACGCGTTCAGGATCACGGCCACGTCGATCGCCTCTTGCACGATCGCGCCGCCGATCGGCAGCAGCAACCCGAACGCGCCGAACAGCATCCCCACGAACGACAAACTCATCCCGATCAGGACGCTCTGGACGGCGATCCCGCGCGAACGCCGAGCGATCCGCATCGCCTCGGCCACGCGGTCGAGCCGGTCGACGACCAGCACCACGTCGGCCGCCTCGGACGATGCAGTCGCGCCGCGGGCGCCCATCGCGATGCCGACGTCGGCGGCCGCGAGCGCCGGCGCGTCGTTCACGCCGTCGCCGACCATGATCGTCAGGCCGAACTCGGCCTCCGCCCTCACCGCGTCCACCTTGTCGGCCGGGTCGCGCTCGGACAGGATCCGGTCGACGCCGATCGAGATCCCGACGGATTCGGCGACGTCCGGGTGGTCGCCGGTGACCATCACGACGCGTTCGATCCCCGCCCGGCGGAGCGTCCGGATCACCCTCGGCGTGTCGGGGCGGATCGGGTCCTCGAGCACCAGTGCGCCGGCGATCAGCCCATCGATCTGGATCATCACGCACGACGATCCCTCCATCGCGCTGCGGCGCCGGACGTCGCGGGCGGCGGCCGGCAACGGCTCGCCGTGGGCGATCCACGAGGCCTTGCCGAGCGCCACGCTGCGGTCCTCGACCGTCCCGCGGATCCCCGAGCCAGGCTCCTCGCTCACGTCCTTCGGGAACGACAGCTCGAGTCCCCGGTGACGCGCGGCCGTCACGATCGCCGTCGCGAGCACGTGCGGCGAGACCTGGTCGAGCGACGCCCCGAGCCGCAGCACCTCGCCGGGTTCGAGATCGCCGAACGCAGTGATCTCGGCGACCTCGGGGGTCCCCGTCGTCAGCGTCCCGGTCTTGTCGAACAGCAGGACGCGGCCGCGGGCCAGCGCCTCGAGCGCGCCGCCGCCCTTCACGATGATCCCGCGCTTCGCGGCTCGCGAGATCCCGGCCACGATCGCGATCGGGGCGGCGAGGAGAAGCGGGCACGGCGTCGCGACCACCAGCACCGAAAGTGCACGCACCGGGTCGCCGCTGATCGCCCACGCGAACCCCGCGATCCCCAAGGTCACCGGGATGAAGATCATCGCGTACCGATCGGCCAGGCGGACGAACGGTGCCTTCTCCTTCTGCGCCTGTTCGACCAGCCGGACGATCCCGGCGTAGGTGCTCTGATCGGCGCTCGCGGCCGCCCGCAGATCGAACGCGGCGCCGGCGTTGACCGCGCCCGAGCGCACCTGCTCGCCCTCGCTGCGTTCGACGGGGCGGGACTCGCCGGTGAGCGCGGACTCGTCGAGCACGCCGATACCCGAGACCAACAGGCCGTCCACCGGCACCACCTCGCCGTGCTTGACGAGCAACAGGTCGCCGGCCCGAACCTCCCCGATCGGCACCGACGTGAGCGAGCCGTCCTCGTAGCGGTGGGCGCTGCGCGGAGCGCGTTCGATCAGCGCGGAGAGCTCCCGATGCGCCCGGGCGTCCGCGAAGTCCTCGAGCGTCCGTCCGGTCGCGAGCATGAACGCGATCACCGCGCCGGCCAGGTACTCCTCGAGCGCGAGCGCGCCACCCATCGCGAGCAGGGCGATCAGGTCCACGCCGGGCTGGCGATGAAGGAGCCCGCTCAGGACCTCCCACCCGATCGGGAAGATGCCGATCACGGTCGTGAGCGCCCACACGACGTTCCCGGCGTCGGGATCGTCGGCCCCCCATCGCAAGATCGCGCCGATCAGGATGCCGAGGAGTGACAGGATCATGAAGATCGCGCTCGGGGTCAGCCAGCGGCGAATCACGGCATCGGCCTCAGGTACGGGTGAGCGTCGAGCCGACGTGCCACTGGAGCTCGACGCCCTCCATCGCCATCTGAAGCGCGAACGTGAGCTCGTCGCCTCGGCCCTCGATGCGGCGGCGGAGCTCGGTCACCGGGCTGGCCGACGGCGTGAGCCCGACCGCCGTCGACGCGAGTTCGAGGACACCGTCCCGCACGGTGCCGACCGCGACCTCCGTGATCCCGATCGGGTGGGCGAGCACCAGTTCGACCACGCCGGCGCCGGCGGGCCGCAGGAACCCGTTCTCGAAGTGGATCGGCGAGCCGTCGTCGAGCGACCACGAGCGCTCCGCATACAACAGGAACGGATCGCCGACGTACTCGAACGTCACGTCCTCGGCGTAGTCGAACACCTCGCCGGGCGGCCAGACCCCTTCGCCGGTGCCGCACCAGTCGCCGAGCAGGAACGCAAGCTCAGCCAGATCCGGGTGGAGTTCGGAGGGCGTCGCCATCGGCCGGCGCGCCGAGCCATCCGCGTACGGGTGCCGTGCCTCCATCGGCCCGACGCTACCACGCGCTCGGCATCGGACCGGGTTGGTAGCGTGTGCCCGATGCCGACCGTCGCGCGCTTCAACGTCACGCCCGTCAAGTCGACCGCGCTGCACCATCCCGAGCACATCCGGCTGGACGAACGGGGCGCGGCCGGCGACCGGCGATTCTTCTTCGTCGACGACGCTGGCAAGCGGTTCTCCGGCGCGACCAAGGCTCCGATCCTTCCGATCCGGGCGTCGTACGACGAGGCCGCCGACACGCTCGAGCTAAGGCTCCCGAACGGCATCGTCGTCGCCGGCAGGGTCGAGCCCGACGGCGAGGCGCTCGAGGTCAACTTCTACGGACGCCCGGTGGCGGCGCACGTCGTCGACGGCGACTTCAGCGAGGCGCTCAGCGCCTACGCGGGTCACGAGGTTCGGCTCGTCCGGCCTGATCGACCGGGGGACGCGATCGACGTCCGGCCGGTCACGCTCGTGTCGCTCGAATCCGTGGCCGAGCTCGCGCGCCAAGGCGAGCACGATGGGACGCTCGACCCCGGCCGGTTCCGGATGACGATCGAGATCGAAGGCGTCTCGGCACCGCACGAGGAGGACAGGTGGGCGGGACGTTCGGTCCGCGTGGGCAACGCCGTGATCCGGGTGGACGAGCCTGTCCCGCGGTGCGTCGTGACGACCCTGGCTCCCGACACCGGGCTCCGCGATTTCCCCACGCTCAAGGTCATCAAGAACTACCGGGGCATCAACGCGGATCAGCAGCTCGAGTTCGGCGTCTACGCGGAGGTCGTCGAGCCAGGTGAGGTCTCGGTCGGCGATCCCGTCGAACCCCTCTGAGCGATCACACCCATGCGTGGCAGACGATCGCTCCCTGCCACAGCTTGGTGGTGACGGGCGGGCCGGTCCCGGTCTTCGCGCGCACCTGCGCCGAGAGCCGGTGGCGGAGCAAGGTCGGCCGGTCGACGATCTCGACGCGTTCGAACCCGGCGGCCCGGAGCATCCCGACGACCGCGGCCGGGTTCGGCCCCCACCAGTTGGTCGGGTCGCGGTTCGCCTCCGAACCCTCGTAGAACGCCGCCGCCGGTTTCGGCCACCAGGTCATGTCGACGAACGTGCTCATGATCAGGCGCTCCTCGGTCACGCTCCGTACCTTCTCGAGCGCGAGCAGCGGATGCTTCATGTGGTACAGGATCCCGAGCATGAGGACCACGTCGAACGTGCCGACGGTCTCGGGCGACAGGTCGAGCACGTCGATCTCGTGGTCCTCGACCGTCGAGTCCAGCGCCCGCCGCGCGAGGTCGAACCCGTCCTTGGTCCCCCAGCCGCCGCCGCCCCAACAGAAGGAGTCGGTCGCGAGGACGCGTTCGGCGCCGCGGCGTTCGGCCTCGAACGAGAAGAACCCGTCCCACGCGCCGACATCGAGCACGGTCTTGCCGCTGAGGTCCTCGGGCAGGTGGATCTTCGGCAGGCGGAGCGAGCTGTCCTCCACCCCGGGCGTCACGATGCCGTCCCCGAGCGGGATCGAGTGGTACCAGTTGACTTTCGCGATCTCGGTCTGAAGTTGCTCGGTCTCCACGCTCAACCCCCCGAGCAGGATGCTCCGAACGATGACGCCGCAGGTGTGGCGCGGTCAGGACTTGAACCTACGACCCGACGGATCATGAGTCCTTCCAACGTACGTCCTAGACCGTCCCGGCCCATCCTACTGCGCGGCGTTTTCCGCTGATGAGTCCACCCAGCGATCGCGCCGCACCAAGACGCGGCCTCGACGTTCACTTGGTGTCCGGTTTCGGAGTCACGCCCGGGCCACTGGGCGCATCGCGAGCCCGCCCCGCGCGGCGCCCCGTGGTCTGAACGAGACTTTCGACGGAGCAGTAGTTGTGCCTTTCGGCCGATGTCTGTGCGCTCCCAGAGGACGTACGGTCCGCGCATGACGCCGGCAGTCGAGCCCGCTCGTCCTTCACGCAGCCACGATTCCATCAAGGTCTTCTGCGCGACTTGCGGGCACTCGGAGTATGTTCACGCGGACCGCGGCGAGCGGCGGTGTTTCCACCCCGTGTGCGATTGCGGGAGCTTCATCTTGAGCGCCGGACGACTCGGCTCAGGTCTTCCCCCCTAACATCCCGCGTCTGCTCGGGAGGGTTGGGGAAGAAGGAAGGCTCCGCTTCCCGACCCCTCCGGCTTCTCTATCCCGTTCCGGTGGCGGATGCGAGGGGAGGCACCTCGTCCAGATCACTCGCGTCGCCGGTGTAGGGCTCGATCTCGTAGATTCGGGCGGGCAAGCAGTAGTCCTCGTCGTCGGGGCATGATCGGGCATCGATCTGGACGATCAACGTTCCGGCTTCTCCGTTGCTCCAATCAGGCAACCCCCTATAAGTCGTGACGTGGATCCCGATGTCCGAGTCCGGCGCCCTTAGCTCCGCGTCGTCGCCGAGCGAGACGACCGTCCAGTCGAGTTCCTGCAGGCCCTTCACGTAGTAGTCGAGGACCGCCTGCTGAGCCTTGGTTATCGCCTTCGTGTCGCCAACCAGCGTCTTTGACGCATACACATGCATTGCGTTCGTCGATGGCTCGAGCACCAGCCCATAGCCGGAGGGGACCGGGATTGGCTCCTCGAGGTCTGGCGAAGATGAGCCCGCGAACCCGCGAGCAACTAGCGGCATCGCGAAGACGACGGCCGCCAACACCAGTGCGGCCAGCCCGAGTCCATTCATCCCAGCAGAGAGCACCGCGAGGAGCACTCCTATGCCGATCACGAGCAGCCTCGCCGACTGGGGCAGGCCCAAGGCACCGCCGAACGCGAAGCCGAGGAAGGCGATGGCGAATCCGAGCACCCCGCCGCCCTCGGTCGTGCGCATAGAAGCCGTCCCTTCGTCGACGTGTACATCGGCGGAAGACGGTTCCTGGTTGAGCGACGCTCACGACCGGATCGGCGAGTTCTGGAGCTACCCGAAGACTCGGACCTTCGCCGAGTTGCTGATCGACTGCGAGGAGGACTGGACCTTCCGGGCGGTGCTGGTAGGGATGTTGCCGGAGGCTGCGGGCGGTGCTTGTCGGGATGATTCGGGAGGGCGATCCCTCGACCTGACCCAGGCCAGACCTGACCGGCCCGTGTCATGCTTGACGGCACATCTCCGGGAGGGGGCGCCAGGATGCTCACGCCGATGCTGGGATATGCCGCAGGAACCCTCATCGTGATCGGGCTCTGCGTTCTGGTCGTGGTGTTGCTCGGATACTGCGTCTACTTCTTCTTCTTCAAGAAGGGGGATATCGACGACTTCGGATGACAGGATGCCTCGGGCGGTGCTGGTCGGCATGCTGCGGGAGTCTGACCGCTCGGGTCGAGGCTGACGATGACGTCGGCCAGGTTCCTGTGGGTCGTGGTGGCGGGCAGTGGGCACTCCAGCGAGCCGCGCGGCCTCACCGAGGACCTGGGAGACGCGATGGCGAAAGTGAACGGGTATACCGAGCGGCTTCGTCGCAAGGGCCGGACCGACTGGTTCGGCGTCGTCTTGGACCTGGATCAGCCGACCGTCATCGCACCGCCCGGAAGCACCCAACCGATCCTCGGGTGGGAGCGCGTGTACTTCGTCGATGGGCGCGACTGAGGTAAGGGGCCCCCGGAGCCGGCGCCGCACGGCGAGCCGGTGGTCTGACCAGCCAGAGCCACCCGGTCATTGCCCGCAGCTGGCTGGACTGGCATGCTCGCGAGGATGGCTGGTAGGCGAACTTGGGTGTTCTGGGCGCGAGGATCGTTGCTCAGCGCCGTTTGCGGGCACTGGATCGCAAACATCCTTTTCGACGCTCGTGAGTTCACCCGAGCGGGTCTGGAGTACACCTGGCGCGCCAATATCTCGATCCTGATCCAAACGCTCGTCGTTCTGATCGTGGTCGCCCTGCTTGGGCCATTGTCGAAGCGCAGGCACAACCGGCCGGCGTAGCGACACATCCCGGCGGCTCTCTCCACGGAGCCGTCCTATGCCGAGAATGGGAGAGACCATGGAGATCGCGAGGTCGCCCCAACACCCTGATTTCCAGCACGAGGAGGACTTGCTCAGAGACGGAACGCGGTGGCCATTCGGCCATCCAACGCGTGGCACCTGCGTCCCGGGCTGTTCCTCCTACGGGAAGTGTCACTGCGGCTGCGGGGTTCGCCCCAAGGTCAGTCACATCACGGTTCCATCGACGCATCGGATCGCGGGGAGACCGTTCACGTTCTCGTCCGGCCACCAGCTGAGGGTGATCCACCCGCATTCCGGGATATGGTCGAGGAACGAGGTCCCCATCGAGCAGATCCGCCCGTTGCTGTTCTGGCACGGGAACGGCATGGATCGATGAGGGCCGTTGCGATCATGCTGGATACGCCCGAAGCGACGATCAGAGGCTATGCGTACAACACCAAGCGGAAGCGGGTCCCGCCGGCAACCGCGAGGAGGATCGTGACTCTCGTGCTGGCACACCGAAAACATCCTCGTCCTCTCGACATCTGGGAGGAGCAACCTGGACTCCGTCCATTCGTCCCCCTCCAACTCCGAAGAAAGCGCAGTTAGCGTTCGGAACCGGCCAACATGCCGGGATTTGCGCGCCACCGGGAGCCGCGCCTTCGCTGAACTCCTGATCGACTCCGAGGAGATTCGCACGCTCCTGGCATGCTCGTCGGGATGTTGCGGAAGGCGGACCGCTCCGGTCCTTCCTTCTAGAGCCGCGCAGTGGCACGGCGAGTCGGCGAGCGGCGAGCCGGCGGCAAGACCACGAGCCCTCGTCTGTAGTTGTCGCCGAGCGGCCCAGAATTTGTGTGACAAGAGTTTCGCCGAACGTGCTGCGCTGGGGTGGAATGAGCACGATGGGCATTACAGTGGGCGAGCCCACGCACGCCAGATGGCTGAGGTCGTAGCAGGTTGGATGCTTTCAGATCGAAGGACGCAAGTTCAAGGATCGGCCAGGTTGGACGGCGATTCAGCCTGGCCGCGCAACGCGCAGCTCATGACGCGCACCTTCGGTTGAGGGCCGTGCAACAGTGGCCGCCTCGGATGCTGGCGATACGAGTGCGCTTCCCGCGTTTGCGCCACTGGACTTGGGATCTGAAACAGGGTCGAGAGGTGACGGTCGGCCTAATCGGGGGATGCATCGGTGCCTTGATGGTGATCGGGTTCCTCGCGGCAACGGACGCCAATTACAGCCCCGTCTCCCCGTTGGGGCAAGCATTCACCGTACGGGTGAGCGACAGCGGGGTTCCCTACGTGGCTATCGATCCTGACGCGGTGGGACAGAGCGGAAGCGAGCCAGCACAAGCGAACGGAGGTCCTCAGGGCCCCGGGGGTGGTGGCCCATTGCCGGTCCTGCTGTTCCCGCTGAGCGGCAACCTCACGTTCGGGGGGGAAAGCCCTCCTCCCGGGGGAACCCCGGGGCCATCTCCTGACCCCCAACCGAAGCCTGGGCCTTCGCCGTCTCCGTCCCCGACTCCCTATCCCTCGCCTGGGCCAAGTCCTTCACCCACCCCGGACCCTTCGGTCTCCCCGGACCCTTCGGTCTCCCCGGACCCTTCGCCCTCCCCGGACCCTTCGGTCTCACCGCAGCCGTCACCCGAGCCTTCGCCTTCCCCGGAGACTTCGCCCTCGCCGGAGCCTTCACCCTCCCCGAAGCCCACGAAGCCGCCGAAGCCGCCGAAGCCTTCGCCCTCGCCCGAGCCTTCGCCCTCGCCGGAGCCTTCGCCCGAGCCCTCGCCCTCGCCCTCGCCGGAGCCCTCGCCCTCGCCTTGAGCCTTCGCCGCGCTGCTGAGCAAACTCCCTGGCCCTTGCAGGGCGGGCCCCTGCACGGGACGTCTGCCCGGCCACGGCGCCACCGCGAGCCCGCGCCGCACGGCGAGCCCGCTATCTAGCCGTGTCTCGGGGCGGACTCGATCCGCATCGCCCCGACCGAAGGGGCATCCGGGATACGGTGGCCATGTGGGGGACTTCGACGAGCTGACCGACAGGGTGTTCAAGCTCTATGCGAGCGGCGAGCATGCCTCGGCACTCTCACTCGCCGAATCCGGCTTCGAGCAGTTCGACGCTCGACGATCCGAACTCGACGCCCTCTCGAGCGCCCTCGACAGCCTCCAGGCGCGGACTCTGGCGGATTCTCTGCGGACTGCCGAGCCGGTCGCCGATCTCAGCGCCCGGCGTGCATAGGATCTGACCTGTGGAAACGTCGGTGGGGCGGGCAGGACTTGAACCTGCGACCGACGGATTATGAGTCCGCTGCTCTAACCGACTGAGCTACCGCCCCAGGTCCCGGAGTGTATCCGGGGCGCTCGAGATTCCGAAGACTCCTCGTCGGACACGCTGAGGCTGTGCTCGGGCTCAATCTCGGCCGTCTCCTCGGGCTCGAACTCCTCCATCGGATGTCTCCTCCACCGCGGAGGCGTTGGGCTCGACCCCACGGGGCGTCTAGGTTCTGGCTCCCGCTTCGGCGGACTTGTCTCCCGTCTCCTCGCGCAGGCGACGCTGGTAATCGAGCAGCCGGGCGACGATGTCTGCGTGCGCTCGGCGGGAGCCTGCTCCTTGCCGGGATCGGCGGTCGGTACGATCGGATCGTCGACTCCGGGCATCATCGGCATCTTGGGAGCCCGGTGCCGCCGCCCCCGATCGCCCGCGCCAGGCACGGGATCCAGGTAGGCAGGAATCCGCAAGACCCCGCGAACCCCTTGGTGCGTAGACTTCAACGAAGAGAGGGGGGGTCGGGCCTGTTCCGGATCTTCGGCGACGGCAACCACCAGAGCCGGCACGTGCGGGAACACGCCGAGCAGGTCCGCGCCTACCTCGAAGCCAACCTCACGCAGGACCTCGATATGAACGCGGTCGCTCGAGCCGCTTCCCTGTCGCCCTTCTACCTCACCCGGATCTTCAAACAGCGCTTCGGGGTCCCGCCTTACCGGTACCTGATCGGGCTCCGGATCCGCTACGCATCCGACCTGCTCCGAGAGTCCTCTCTCAGCGTCACGCAGGTCTGCCACCGGTCGGGGTTCAACTCGCTCTCGCACTTCATCACGACCTTCCGCAACCACACCGGCATGAGTCCCTCGCAGTACCGACGCGTGGTGGACTGGCAGCAGGATGCGGGAAGGTTCGGGCAGGAGACCGAACCGTTGGTCGAAACGCCCCGCCGTATGAACTTCTGAGAGCGGTCACGGCGTCCCGCCGCGGCCGCGTGTCCCGGGCCGAAAGGGGATGGCATGCTCAGGAGATCTGCGGCACCCATTCGGCTCGTCCCGTTCATCCTCGCGCTCGCCCTCGTGGCGGCCGCGTGCGGTGGAGGAGCGGACGAGTCGGCGCAACCCAGCGGGCCATCCGCCACCGGCGCGACACCGGTCGGCGGCACGCTGAAGCTCGCGCTGCAGTCGGACGTGCAGGAAGCGTTCGACCCTCAGAAGGAGTACTACGGCGTCGCGTGGGCGTTCGACCGTTGTTGCCTGCTGCGAACGCTGCTCTCGTACAACGGGAAGACGACGGCCGAAGGCGGCGCCGAGGTCAAGCCCGATCTCGCAGCCGCGCTGCCCGAGCAGTCGGCCGACGGGCTCACGTGGACGTTCACGCTCAAGCCCGGCATCAAGTACGCACCACCGCTGGAGGACGTGACGGTGACGGCTCAGGACTTCATCCGCGCGATGGAGCGGGAGGCGTGCGGCACGTGTTCGACGGGCGGCTACAGTTTCTACTACTCGACGATCGAGGGGTTCGACGAGTTCGCGGCCGGTGACGCCGACACGATCACCGGTCTCGAGGCGCCCGACGACTCGACGCTCATCGTCCGCACGACTACGCCCACCGGCGACCTGCCGTTCCGGATGGCGATGCCCGCCGCGGCACCGATCCCACCGCTCCCGGGCGACCCGAAGGCGCGGCTGGGCATCGCCACCGGGCACGACGACAACTTCGGACGGTTCATCGTCGGCACCGCGCCCTACATGTTCGAGGGCACCGACCAGCTCGACTTCTCGCTCCCGGCGGACGACCAGGAGCCGGTCTCCGGGTACGACGTCGGGCGTTCGATCGTCCTGGTCCGCAACCCGTCGTACGACCCGTCCACGGACGACCTGCGCGAGGGCTACGTCGACCGCATCGAGGTCACGATCGGCGGAGACTCGAACGATCTCGCGCTGAAGGTCGACACGGGCGATCTCGACATGGTCTACGACGGCGTGCCGCCGGCGGCGCAGATCCGCAGCTACGCCACCAACCCGGACCTGCAGGACCAGATCCACTCGGATCCCTCGGACGCGGTCCGTTACATCGAGATGAACCTCGCGACGCCGCCGTTCGACGACCAGAACGTGCGGATCGCACTCAACTACGCGCTCGACAAGGAGGGGTTCCGCCAGCTGCGTGGCGGACCGCTGTTCGGTGAGCTCGCCGGCCACATCATGGTCAACAGCCTCCAGGGTGACCAGCTCAAGGACTACGACCCCTACCCGTCGCCCAACGGACAGGGGGACCTGACCGCTGCCAAGGCGGCGATGGCCGCCTCGAAGTACGACAGCGACGGTGACGGCGTCTGCGACGATCCGTCCTGCGAGGGCATCGTTACGATCATCGACGAGGCCGACCCGTACCCCAAGCAGACGGCGTTGCTGCAGCAGAGCCTGGAGCCTCTGGGCATCACGCTTGACGTCAAGACGTTCGAACGCACCACGATGTACGCCAAGTGCGAGGACCCGAACTCGAAGTGGCAGCTGTGCCCGAGCGTGTCGTGGGGCAAGGACTACCCCGACGGGTTCACGTTCGGTCCGCCGCTGTTCAGCCAGGACGCGATCGGACCCGAGTCGTGCTGCAACGACCCGATGGTCGGGATCACGTCCGAGATGCTCCAGGAGCGCGGGTACGACCCCTCGACGGTGGTCCCGAGCGCCGAGGACCAGATCGACGCCTGCATCCCGCTGTCCGGCGACGAGCGCCTGACCTGCTGGGCGGACCTGGACAAGTACCTGATGGAGGACGTGACCCCGTGGATCCCGTACCTGTTCGACAACAACGTGGTCGTCGTCTCCGATCGGATCGTCGCATGGAGCTTCGACCAGTTCGCCGGCCTGCCGGCGATCGACCGACTCGCGCTCGCGCCAGAGTCGGAGTGAGGTAAGCGGGGGCGGTCTGAAGGGACGACATGGAAAGGTCCGGAGCTCGGATCGGAGAGAGGGTCAAGGACCTGAGCTCCGGACCTTCCATCTGAAGGTACGCCCCGCACGATCCGAACGCTTGCGGTTCCCTGTCGACGAGTGACGGGTCCTTGCTCGAGGGTCATCGTCGGCGCGCGGGGGCCGAACGCGTCTACGATGCGCCCCATGTCCGATCCGGTTCGCGAACGTTGGGCCGCGGGCGAGGTGGCGCTGAACGCGTGGTCGACGTTCGGGGGAGCCTCGGCAGCCACGGTCCTCGCGGCGACCGGGTTCGACGCGGTGACCGTCGACCTGCAGCACGGCGAGCACACGCTCGAGCGGCTCGGCGAGGTCGTCGCCGCGGTCGAACGCGCGGGCGCCGTCCCGTTCGTCCGGCTCGGGTGGAACGACCCCGTGAGCGTGATGCGGGCCCTGGATCTCGGCGCGCGCGGCCTGATCTGCCCGATGATCGATACCGCCGAGGACGCGACCGCGTTCGTGCGCTTCTGCCGGTACCCGCCGCTCGGTGCGCGGAGCTACGGGCCGGTGCGGTCGGCGTTCGGGACCGGCCGCGAGCACACCGACGCCGCGAACGCCGCGGTCCTCGCGTTCGCGCAGATCGAGACCGCGGAGGGGTTCGCGAACGTCGAGGCGATCTGTGCCACTCCCGGGCTCGACGGTGTCTACGTCGGCCCGGCCGACCTCAGCCTCACGCTCGGGTTCGAGGGCTTCGCCGACCTCGCCTCGCGCGAGATGCTCGACGCGCTCGACCGGGTCGTCGCCGCCGCCTCCGGGCAGGACGTCGTCGCGGGGGTCCACGCGCCGTCGATCGAGCGGGCGGTCGAGCTGGCGCGGCGCGGGTTCGGCTTCGTGGGTTCGGCGGGCGACACCGAGCTGTTGCGCGCCGGCGCGGCCGAGAGCCTCGAGCGCACCCGCGCCGACGCTCGCGCCGGCTAGGGCTCGATCGCTCCCCCGTCGGATCCGCCGGGCATCCGCCCGTCGATGTCCTCGAGCGCGGAGGCGAGCGCGTCGCGCAGCTGCCGGTCCACGGTCAGCACCTCGTCCAAGTGGGTCATCACGAGCACCCGATCGATCGAGCTCCCTCGTTCGACGACCAGCCGGAGTCCCGAACCCACGTCTCGGCATCGCAGGTCCACTCGCGCGATCACCCGGAGACCGGCACTGTCCATGTACGAGCACCCGCCGAGGTCGACCACGAGCCACGGCGCCTCCCCGACCTTGGCCATCAGATCGTCGAGCAGCCGGTCGGCATTCGACAGGTCGACCTCGCCGCGGATCGTCGCCACGGTTGCGCGCTCGGCGTCCTCGAACGCGATCGTCGCGAGCTCGGTCGAGCTCACGGGATCCCCACCCGCATCCGGACCGTGGTGCCGGTCTCGCCGCGCTCGACGTCGATGTCCCCGATGACGGCCCGGACCAGGTCGAGACCCCGGCCCCGAGAGTCGTCCGGGCGAGGGTGACGCCACCGGCCGTGGTCGGTCACCGCGACCTGGAGCCTCCCCTCTTCGGATTCCGCCTCGATCAGCACGTCGCCGCCTCGACCGATGTACGCGTGCTCGATCGCGTTGGTCGCCGCCTCGGTGCACGCGAGCACGACGTCCTCCTGGGTCTCCGACGGGAGACCGGATCGCTCGAGCCACGCTCGGAGCTCGGCGCGCATCGTGGCCAGCTCGTGGGCGTCGGCGGGGAACGTGCGTCGGAACACCTCGGCCGGCCGGCGCGGCCCGATCGTCAGGAGCGCGACGTCGTCGTGACGATCGTCGGCGACGAGCTCGAGCAGCGCGTCGGAGATCTCGGTCAGCGAGCCGGCGCGAACCCGCGACGCGATCTCGGCCAGCCGCTCGAGACCCCGGTCCAGCGACTCGTCCCGGCGTTCGACCAGGCCGTCCGTGTACACGACGAGGATCGACCCCGCGGCGAGCCGTTCGTTCGCCTGGGGTCTGGGCAGGTCGAACGGGAGGCCGAGCGGCACGGAGCGACCGCCCTCGAGGAACCTCGTTGAACCGCCCGGCTCGATCACGAGGGCGGGCGGGTGGCCGGCGGACGCGTATCGCAGCTCGTTGCGCGCGGGGTCGAGCAAGAGCGTCAGGATCGTGGAGAAGAAGGCACCGTCCACGCCGGTCGCGAACCGGTCGAGCGAGGCGAGGATCGCGCTCGGCTCCGTCATCGACAGCGCGAGCGCGCGCCAGGCGCTGCGGACCTGGCCCATCGCCGCGGCGGCCTGGAGCCCATGGCCCGCGATGTCGCCCACCGCGAACGCGACGGTGCCGTCCGGCCGGTCCACGATGTCGTACCAGTCCCCACCCACGTGCACTCCCCGCGTGGCCGGCAGGTAGCGCCCGTCGACGTCGACGTTGGCCGCGTAGCCCTTGCCCTCGGGCATCAGGTTGCGCTGGAGCGTCATCGCGGCCTCGTGCTCCACCTCGTACGCGCGGGCCCGTTCGAGGGCGACCCCGGCCTGGTGCGCGAACGACCTGATCAGCTCGACGTCCTCGGCCGACGGTTCCGGTCGTTCCTGCTGGAAATAGACGGCGAGCGCCCCGATCGCCTCGCCCCGGGCGACGATCGGCACCGCGTACAGGCAGCGTCCGAGGTCGCTCTGCGTCGCGAACCCCTCCTCGAACCGCGACGCCCACTCCTTGGCCGAGGGGATCCACAGCGCCCGGCCGTTGCGGTAGACGTGGGCGAGCACCGCGCGATCGTTCATCGAGATCTCGAACGCGGGTCGGAGCTGGAACGTGCCGCGCGCCTGGAGGCCCGGGGTGACGCGCAGCGACTGCCCGTCGTCGCTCGCCAGGGCGATCGACGCGGCATCCGCCCCGACACCGCCGGTCGCCGCGCGCAGGATCGCCCTCGCGGCGTCCTCGGTGGTCACCGCCCGCGCGAGCCGCGCCGTCACCTCCTGCAGACGCGCCGCGCGGCGGAGCGCACGCTGCTCGGCCTCGAACAGGCGAGCGAGCTCGAGCGCCTCGCCCGCCTCCTCCGCGAGCGCCTGCACGAACCGGAGCTCGTCCGACGAGAACGACCGCTCGCGATCGAACCCCAGGCCGATGACACCGATGCGCGAGGTTCCCGCGGAGATCGGGGTGGCGGCCATGGCGCGCACGGGTTGGCCGAGCAGCTCGGGTTCGGGCGCGTCGCCTCGGTAGCCGAACCCGTGGACGAGCACCGCTTCCCCGGATCGGAACGCGTCGGCCATCGGGCCCGCCCCTGCCAGGGACACGGTCCGCGGCCCCTCACCCGACACGCCGAACGTGGAGATCACCTCCAGGCGGCTCCGGTCGGGCGTGGCGAAGCCGATCACGCCGGCGACCGCGCCGAGCGCCTCAGCGGCCTCCGTCAACACCGCGTCCGCGACCTCCTCGACACCGAGATCCGGACTCATCGCGCCGGAGACTGCCTTGACCCGGTCGACCCGCGCCGCGAGACGCAGCGCTTCCTCGCGCGCCTGCTGGAGCAACGAGCGCTCGAGCGCCTGGGCCACCTGGGCCGCGATCGCCTCGAGCTCGGCCCGCTCGAGCTCATCGAACCCCCGAGGCTCGCCGTAGCTCACGAACAGGACGCCCACGACGTTGCCGGAGGCCTCGAGCGAGACGTAGGCCCACGCGCGATCGCCCATGTCCACCGAGCCCGCCGCGTGGTCCGGGTAGCGCCGGTCGAGCTCCTCGGGCGACGCCAGCAGGACGGCCTCCTTCCGCCCCACCGCGTCGGCCCACGGCGAGGGTGCGTCGAGCCCGATGCGTTCGAGCGGCGGACCCGGATGGTGCGGCCGGCGCCCCTCGGCCGCGATCATCTCGATGGCGTGCCCGTCGGCGGTGATCGCGCCGATCGACGCCTTGCGGCTCCCGAGGATCGCGACGGCCGTGAGCGCGGCCACGTCCGCGACCTCCAGCGGCGACGCGGCCGCCGCCAGCGCCGATGCGAGCTCGCGGAGCTTGGTCGCGCGTTCGCGAGCTCGGCGCTCGGCCTCGAACAGCCTCGCGCGTTCGATCGCCTGCCCGCACTGGCGCCCGATCGCGAGCAGGAGGGACTCGTCCTCGAGCGAGAAGCGTTTGGTCGAGCGGAAGTTCACGCTGAGGACGCCGAGCAGCTCGTCGCCCGCCAGCAGCGGGGCGGCCGCCTGGGCCCCCATCGGGAGGTCGCCGCCGATCGTCGCCAGCAACGGGTACCGCTCGAGCGCCTCCTGCGCGCTCGCGACGGTCACGACCGAACGCTCCGCGATCACGTCCCGCGCGATGACCGGCGTATCGGCGGGGAAGCGCGACCACGCCGCGAGCAGCTCCTCGTCGAACCCGCGTGCCGCCACCCGCTCGAGCTCGGTACCGTCGGGCGACAGGAGCGCCACGGCCGCCGCGTCGGCGCCGAGCGACCCGATCGCGGTGTCGACGAGCGCCCCGCAGACGTCGCGGACGGTGAGCGCGTCCGCGAGCCGGCCGGTCAGGTTGTGCAGGTGCGCGAGACGGGCCGATTCGGATTCGGCGGCCTGACGCGCCCGTCGTTCCGACGTGTGGGCGACGTCGCGTTCGTGCGCGGTCTCTCGGTACCGGTCGGCGACGGCTCCCGCGAGCCCCGCGGCCACGGCCCACAGGACGACCGCGACCCAACCTCCCAGCTCGCCGTTGGTGACGAACAGGACGAACCCGGCGCCGCCCGCGAGCGCGACGAGGATCCCCGCCAGAGGTCCCGCCAGGACCCCGGCGAGGACCGAGAACAGGAGCCCGAGGCCGCTCGGAACGCCTCGGTACGCGCTCTCGGAGGACCCGGCGAACGCGACGGCGACGGCGACCTGCACCGCTCCCCCCAGGAGCAGGGCCGCCGAGAAGGACACGGGGCGCCCGCTGGGCCGACGGGATCGCATGGGTTCGGCCACTGTACGCGCCGACCTCCCACGGGTCGAACCCTCTCGATGTGGCCGTGTGTGCCATGTGGACGGCGATCGCGAAGCACTCGCTTTCCCTCGTCGGCGGACCCACAGGGGTGACCGAACGTGATGTGACCGAGGGGTCGCACCGCACCATCAGGATCGGAGAGGACTACCTCAGGTGGCTCGGCGAGCGGATCCGGCGAGATCCCTCCCGATGGCTCAGGCTGGGAGCCACAGCGGCGCCCTGATCTTGCCAGTCACGCTCGGAAGAGACCATCGATCCACCTCCACGAGACGGGTCTTGCACTTCCACGAGCAAAGCACAGCAAGGTGGAGTCATCGGGCGGATGGACGCGGCAGAGCGGGATCCTCTGCACTGCCGTGCTGGCACGGTGGCGCCGCGGCGGCCCGCCGACTGAAATGGTCGGGAGCTCGAGCTCCGCATCTCCTGAGCCTCCCGCGCTTCACTCGGGAGGAGAGTCGAACGGCGACAGGAAGGAGGACGCACCACCGGCAGATCGCGCGCGAATCTGATCACGTGAAGTCCAAGGAGGGAGGAACCGATGGTGAGGAACCGCAGCAAGTGGGTCGTCGTTGTTTCGATCATCGCTGTGTCGCTCACTCTGTCCGGCGTGGCGATCGCGACGGGACCAACCGGCTCCGTCGTTTCCGAGGTGATCGGCGCAGGGACCACCGACGCGAAGTTCGAACTCCAGGCCAAGCCCGGAACGAATACGGTGGTGGCGAGGTTCACGTTCGGAGCGAACTCGTCGACCGGTTGGCACACGCATCCGGGCAGGACGCTCGTGACCGTGAAGTCCGGCACCTTCACCGTGTACCACGCGGACGATTGCGCCCCGCTGGTCTACGAACCGGGTGACGCCTTCGTGGAG
>Ga0207578_1000051_pt1 | contig 17851 bp, 25 predicted proteins | sample NitcycUWRG10K412_FD_188278 | JGI IMG/M metagenome (GOLD analysis project Ga0207578, IMG submission 188278) | Soil microbial communities from Arlington Agricultural Research Station in Wisconsin, USA - Nitrogen cycling UWRJ-G10K4-12 (SPAdes) | ecosystem: Environmental > Terrestrial > Soil >... | reverse complement strand
TTGGCCGGACGCGATCACACCAGCTTCGAGGTCTGGGACGAGGAGCGCGAACGGATCTGGTGGGGGGACTGGGTCGCGTTCGGGCGTTCCGAGGAGGTCGCGGGCCAGGGCGACTACGTCGTCCGGGACGTGGCGGGGGAGTCGGTGTTCGTGGTCCGGGGCGCCGAGGGACGCCTGAACGGCTTCTACAACGTGTGTGCCCACCGCGGGACGAAGTTCCTGGACGACGACGACCGCGGGAACCGGCGCAAGGCGTTCACGTGCCCATACCACGCGTGGACCTACGACCTGGACGGGCGCCTGATCGGCACCCCGAACGTGAAGGAGGACGAGCTGTTCGACCGGTCCTCGTACCCCCTGCACCCGATCGGGGTCGACGAGTATGCGGGCTTCGTGTTCGTGAACCTCGCCGACGCGCCGCGGCCGCTGATGGACGCGCTCACGCAGGGGACCGAGTCGATGACCGCGTTCGAACGGTTCGCGATGCAGGACCTACGGGTCGGCGTCCGGCTCGTCTACGAAGTCGAGGCGAACTGGAAGATCATCGTCGAGAACTACAACGAGTGCCTCCACTGCCCGACGGTGCATCCCGAGCTCGTCAAGGTGGTGCCGCTGTTCCGGTTCGGTGAGGTCTGGGATGACCAGATGCGTGACGGCGGCAACGAGATGGTGGAGGGGGCCACGTCGTTCACGGTCGAGGGGCGCTCGGAGCTCCCGCCGCTCCCCGGCCTGCTGCCCGAGGACCGTGGCCGGTACTACGGCTCGTACCAGTTCCCGAACCTGATGCTCAATCTGCATCCCGACTGCGTCATGTACTACCTCGGCTATCCGAAGGGTCCCTCGCACACCACGGTCGTCTCCGAGTACCTGTTCCCGCCGGAGGTGATCGCCGACCCCGAACGCTTCAGGCCCGAGCCGGTCGTCGAGCTGTGGGACCTGATCTCCAAACAGGACTGGGACGTGTGTGAGCGCGCGCAGACCGGCGTGGGCTCGCGCTCGTTCACGACCGGCGTCTACCCGCGGCAGGACCGGTTCCTGTACTCGTTCAATGAGGACTACCGGGTGCGGATGGGGCGCGAGCCGCTCGGCTAGGCGTCCGGGCCGGGGCTCGCGTCGCTCCCGGCCGCCGCGTCGCGTTCGGCGAGGATCCTGACCGTCTCGCTGCCGACGCGCGCGAGCCGCTCCATCTGCGCCGCACCGACGTCGAACGTGGCCTCCGCGTCGAACGTACCCGCCTCGTCCACCATCGCGAACACGTCGTCGGACACGACCGCCATCGCGCCGCCGCGCAGCCCCCAGATCCGCGCGAGGACCATCACGACGCTGGACTCCATCTCGGCGGCGAGGGCGTTCTGGCGCCGCGCGTCCTCATAGGTCTCGCGCGCCCAGGACTGGTGGTAGCCGCCGAACGCGACGCCCTCCTGCGGCGTGTAGAAGACGTCGGTCGACAACGTCGTCCCGACGTGGTGCGTCACGCCCAGGCCGCCGGCCGCTTCGATCGTCGCGGTCACCACGCCGTGGTCGGCTACGGCCGGGAACTCGAGCGGCGCGTACAGGCGGGACGCGCCGTCGTACCGCGCCGCCGAGTCGAAGATCGCGAGGTCGCCCACCCTGACGCGTGCCTGCAGCGAACCGCATGTACCGATCCGCACGAAGGTCGTCGCCCCCACCCGCGCGAGCTCCTCGAGCGCGATCGCGGTGGAGGGCGCCCCGATCCCGGTCGAGGTGCACGAGATCGGCGCACCCCGATAGGTCCCGGTGTAGGTCACGTATTCGCGGTTGCGGTTGACCTCGCGGGCCTCGTCCCAGTACGAAGCGACGATCGGAACCCGTTCCGGGTCGCCGGGCAGAAGCACGTACGGGGCGACGTCGCCCGGCGCGAGCTTGACGTGGTACTGCAGGCTCACGTGGCGGGATCTCGCGCGGCGTCGCGCTCCGCCACGATCCGGACGATCTCCGAGCCCATACGGGCGAGACGCTCGATCTCGTCGCCGCCGTGCTCGAACTGGTCCTGGGGGTCGAACTCGCCCGACTCGCCCGAGACCTTCAGCACGTTGTCCAGCACGACCGCGACCCCGCCGGCGCGCAGGCCCCAGACCCGGGCCAGCACGAAGATGACGCTCGCCTCCATCTCGGCGGCGATCACGTTCATGCGCTTGAGGTCCTCGAAGTGCTCGCGCCACGACGACTGCCAGTAGTCGCCGAACGACGAGCCCGGACGCGGATGCATCGCGTAGAAGCTGTCGGCCGTCCGGGTCGTGCCGACATGGAACGGGTACCCGAGCGCCTCGCCGGCGGCGATCGACGCCTCCACGATCTCGTGGCTGGCCACGGCCGGGAACTCGAGCGGCGCGTACAGGCGCGACGCGCCGTCGTACCGCGCGGCCGAGTCGAAGATCGCGATGTCGCCGTTGTGCACCCGGTCCTGGAACGTCCCACACGTTCCGATCCGCACGAATGTCGTCGCCCCGACGCGCGCGAGTTCCTCCATCGCGATCGCCGTGGAGGGACACCCGATCCCCGTGGACGTGCACGAGATCGGCACGCCCTGGTAGGTGCCGGTGAACGTCAAGTACTCGCGGTTGCTCGCGACCTCGTGCGACTCCTCCCACAGGCTGGCGACGAGCGGGACCCTGCCAGGGTCGCCTGGCAGCAGCACGTACGGCGCGACGTCGCCCGGGGCGAGCTTCAGGTGGTACTGGACGCTCATGCGCCGTCTTGTACCACCGGAGGCGTCATCTCCGCTCGGACCCCGACCAGACGCACGGGGCGGTCCAGGTCGAACCGTTCGAGCGCGCGGGCGGCGGCCTCGGCCACAGCGTCGGCGTCCGCGGTGGGTTCGGCGAGGGTCACGCCGTGAGTGCTCGTGAAGAACGGGGCGAACCGCACCTTGACCACGACGCGGGCGGCCAGCCGCTCGTCCCGGCGGAGGTCGCTCGCCACCTCGCGCGCGGTCCGGGCGACCTCGTCGGCGACCTCGTTCGGGTCGGTGAGGTCGCGCTGGTACGTGTGCTCGCGGCTTCGACCCTTCGCCGTCCACCCCTCGGGGTGCACGTTCGCCGAGCCCTCGCCCCGTCCGAGGCTCGCGAGCCACGGGCCGGTGGAGGGCCCGAAGCGTTCGGCGAGGGCGGCCTCGTCGGCGGTCGCGAGCTGGCCGACGGTTCGGATCCCGAGCTCGGCGAGCTTGGCCGCGGTCTTGGAGCCGATGCCCCACAGCTCGGTGGTGGGAAGGCCGAACATCGACTCGTCCCACCGGTCCGAGGTCAGCAGGAACACCCCCCGCGGCTTGCCGAACCCGCTCGCGAGCTTCGCTTGGAGCCGGTTGTCGCCGATCCCGATCGTCGACCACAGGCGGGTCCCCTCGAGCACCCGCTCCTGGATCGCCCGCGCGAACCCCTCGGGGTCGTCGGTGGTCACGGCAACGAACGCCTCGTCCCACCCCGCCACCTCGACCTCGGCCCCGAACGTGCGGAGCGTGTCCATGACCTCACGGCTCGCGGCGAGGTACGCGTCCGCGTCGACCGGGAGGAAGATCGCGTCCGGGTTGCGCTTGTACGCGGTCCGGAGCGGCATCGCGCTGCGGATCCCGAACAAGCGCGCCTCGTAGCTGGCGGTCGAGACCACGCCGCGCTTGCTCGGATCCCCGTCGCCGCCGACGACGATCGGCTTGCCCTCGAGCTCGGGGCGCCGGAGCCGCTCAACGGCCGCGATGAACTCGTCAAGATCGAGGTGGAGCACGAAGCGCCGAGCCACGGCGCCAGCATGGCAAACCGGGACGACGGCGCTCCGTGCTCGACCCTCGGTCAGCTGGCTGCGCGATCCTTGCTCGGCTGTTCCTGGTCGGGCTCGAGAAGCTCCTGGAACAGCGCCCGGTAGTGGACCAGCCCCTGCCGCATGTCCTCGGTCGAGACGTGCGACATCGTGGCACCCGCCGCGGCGTCGTCGTCCTCGAGCCGGGTCGAGATGTCGTGCGCTGCGCGGTAGTGCTGCACGACGTCCGGGTGGTCGACGGAGATGTCCTCCGCCCGACGCTCGAAGTCGTTCATCGGGTACCCGCGCTCTTCCATCACCGCGATGATGAGTGCGTCCGCCTGCGCGAGCGCCACGGCCGGGTTGTCGACGAAGCGACCCTGCGTCTGCTCCCAGCTGTCCGCGTAGGCGTCCCTCGAGGACGGCGACAGCGGCCGGATGTCGAGGTGGGCGCGTCGCTCGCGCCGGGCGATCAGGTCCGACTCGCCCCGGCGCACGTCACCCTCGCGTGCGATGGTGCGGTCGTACTCGGCGCCGAAGCTCTCGCGGAGCTCCGTGCGCCGGTGTTGCCGGGCGACGGCGATCACGACGACGGCGATGACCGCCAGCACGATCACGCCGATCAGGATCCAGACCCATGTGTCCATAACGACCTCCTCCTCGGATGGCTCCGAATGGTTCCCTGGGTGCTTACCCATCCGGGCCGAGGGGATGCGCGTTGTCGCTCAGTTCGAGCGTGAAAGGAGACCGCGGCCGGCCGCCGGCCCAGGTGTGCGCGATACTCCGCGCATGCGCGCCGCCGTGCTCTGGGACGTCGACGACCTCCGCATCGAGGAGCTCGATCTCGATCCGCCCAGGACCGGCGAGGTCGCGATCCGGATGGCGGCTTCGGGCGTGTGCCGTTCGGACTCCCACGCGGTCCACGGAGTCCACCGGCACGCGATGCCGATCGTGCTCGGCCACGAAGGTTCGGCCGTGGTCGAGGAGGTGGGGGAGGGCGTCACCGGCGTCAAGCCCGGTGACCACGTCGTCTGCTCGTGGCTGCCGTACTGCGGCTCCTGCCGCCGGTGCACCTCCGGGCGCCCCGTCGTGTGCGAACGGTTGGGTGTGTTCGACGCCGGCTTCCTCGCCGACGGGACGACGCGGTTCTCGCACGGGAAGACGCGGATCCATCACAACGTGCCCTCCTCGTTCGCCGAGCGCTCGGTCGTGCCGGCGAACACCGTCTTCCCCGTGGACGCGTCGCTGCCGCTCGAGCAGGTCGCGCTCCTTGGCTGCGCGGTCATGACCGGCGTCGGCGCGGTGCTGAACACCTCGAAGGTGCGCCCCGGCGATTCGGTACTCGTGATCGGGTGCGGCGGCGTCGGGCTCTCGGCGATCCAGGGGGCGCGGATCGCCGGCGCCTCGCCGATCGTCGCCGTGGACGTCGTGCAGTCCAAGCTCGAGCTCGCGGAGGAGCTCGGCGCCACCGAGACCGTGCTCGCCGGGCGAGACCGGATCCCGCAGGGGTTCGATCACGCGATCGAGTGCCTCGGGCGCACCGAGACCATCGAGCAGGCGATGAGTGCCGTCGCGCCCGGCGGGACGACCGTCCTGGTGGGGATGGCCGCGCCGGGCGCGCGCGCGCCGCTCGATGCGCTCCGCACGACGACCAAGGAGCTCATGGTCGTGGGTTCGTGGTACGGCAGTCTCGTACCGCCCCGCGACCTGCCGATGCTCGCGCACCTGCTGGGGTTCGGCGAGCTGCGGCTCGAACCGATGATCGCGCGGACGATCCCGCTCGACGGGATCCACGACGCGCTGGCGCGGTTCGAGACCGGGGACGAGGCGCGTTCGGTGATCGTCTACGACTGAGTGGGCTGCGGCGGGGGGAAGCCGAGACCCCAGGCGTCGTTGCCGCCGTCGACCACGATCGTGGTGCCGGTGATGTAGGCGCCGCCGGACGTCGACAGGAACGCGATCACGCTCGCCACCTCCTCTGGCGACGCGATGCGACCGAGCGGCGCCGTGCGCATCGAGTCGTCGACGAACCCGTCGCCGTACGCGCGGAACGCCTCCGTGTCGATGGCGCCCGTGGCGACGCAGACCGCGCGGATCCGGTGGCGGCTCCACTCGATCGCGAGCCCGCCCGCCAGGTTCTCCAGCGCCGCTCGCGCGGCGGAGGCGTGGACCATCAGCGGGATGCCCCGGCGCGGGCTGAACCCGATGAACACGACGAGCCCGCCGCCACCCGGGATCATCGAACGCTCTGCGACGGTCCGGGTCACGTCCCACACCGCGTCGCCGTTGAGACGCTGCACCGCGCGCCAGCCCTTGGCCGAGATGGCCTCCGGCGTGGCGACGAACTGGCCCCCCGCGTTGTTGACGAGCACGTCGATCCGGCCGAACCGGTCCAGGACGGCGTCGACGAGCGCGCCGACCTGATCGGGTTCGCGGACGTCGGTCCCGGGCACGGACAGGATCTCGGCGCCCGTCGACGCGAGCTCTGACGCGACCTCCTCGAGGGGTTCGGCCCGTCGGCCGGCGATGGCGACGCGGGCGCCCGTCCGCGCGTACTCGCGCGCGATCGCTCGTCCCAGGCCGGTCCCGCCCCCCGTCACCAGGGCCACCAGCCCCTCGTTCGCGTCGGGAGCGAGCGGGGAGCGGTAGTCCTCGGACATGCGCGCCATGATGGCACGACCGCGTTCGTGCTTCCGGCGCCGTCGCTGTGCGGCTCGAGCGTCTGCTCCTTGACCCGATGCCCGCGGAGGCGTACCACCTGCCCGTGAGCTCACGGCTGGACGAGCTGGCGCGGGCTACACCGGCCACCCGCGATCGCTACGTCGACTTCCTGCGCGCCGCGGCGATCGTCGCGGTGGTGTTCGGCCACTGGTTCATCTCGATCAACCACCTCGAACGCGGCATCTACTCGACCACCAGCGCCGTGGGTCTGACCTCAGGGCTGTGGCTCGGCACCTGGCTGTTCCAGGTGATGCCCGTGTTCTTCTTCGTCGGTGGCTTCTCGAACCTGGTGACCTACGACGCGTTCGTGCGGCGCGGCGAACCGACCTCGGCCTTCGTGCGCAGCCGCCTCGAACGCCTCCTGCGTCCTTCCCTGGTCTTCCTCGGGTTCTGGCTCGTCGTGCAGGTGTCGCTCCATCTGTTCGACATCGGGGGAGCCGCAGGGCCGCGGCTCGTGGGGGAGACGCGGCTGCTGCGCGGGATGTATCCGCCGGCGGCCACGCTCCCGTTCGGGCCGCTGTGGTTCCTAGGCTTCTACTTCGTGGTCGTGTGCATCGCGCCCGCGACGATCTGGCTGCACCGCAGGTACCGCTGGTGGGTGCCGGCCTTCCTGGTGGCCGGAGCCGTCGTCGTCGACATCGTCGGGTTCGGCGCCGATCTGAATCTGCTCCGCTACCTGAACGTGGCCTTCGTGCTGCTGCTCCCGCACCAGCTGGGGCACTTCTACGCTGACGGGACGTTCGGGCGGCTGCCGCGGAAGGTGTTCTGGGCGATGGTGGTCGTCGGGCTCGGTGGCCTCGTCCTGATGACCACGCCGTGGGTGTTCGAGCCGTTCGGTTCGGCCCGGTTCGATTGGTTCCCCGGCATCGGCCATTACCCCAAGAGCTTGCTCGGCACCGACGTGGAAACCATCTCGAACGCCTATCCACCCACGGTCTGCTTCCTGCTGGCGGACGTCTGGTCGATCGGCGCCGTGATGCTGCTCCGCCCGATGCTCACCCGATGGCTCGAACACCCTCGTCCGTGGAAGGCGACGATCTTCCTGAACGGCGTGATCATGACGCTGTTCCTCTGGCACATGACCGCGTACTTCGCCGTCCTGCTCGTCCTGTGGCCGATCGGCGTAGGGCACCAGCAGGACAGCACCGCTGCCTGGTGGCTGCTCCGCCCGGTCGTCATCGGCCTGTCGGCGCTGGTGCTCGCCGGCATCGTGGCGATCGTCGGCCGATTCGAACGGCCTGTCCGGCGTTCTCCCGCAACGTGAAAGCCGGATCCGCCTTCAAGTTTCGGACCCCCGGATGCCGATTCCTTTTCGGGAGACTCGAACGCTCGGTGACGGCGACGTAGGACGCCCCCGCCTCTCTGCGCGGGTGGCGTCGAGGCCCGGCTCTCCCCCACGCGTCTTCGGAGCCGGGCCTCGGCCGTTCCGGGATCTCCGACACGGCCGTCATCACCGAAGGACCGTTGTGCGATGGGTGCGCGTACCCTGACGGCATGGCGCAGACGGCACCGGTCGAAACCGAGCGCCCGGTCGGCGACGAGGACGTCGCTCCGGACGTGCCGTGGATCGTGATCGTCTGGAACGATCCGATCAACCTGATGTCCTACGTCGTGTACGTGTTCCAGAAGCTGTTCGGCTACCCGCGGGACAAGGCCACCAAGCTGATGCTCGACGTGCACCAGAAGGGTCGAGCCGTGGTCTCCTCCGGGCCTCGCGAGCGCTGCGAGTTCGACGTGTCGCGTCTGCACGCCCACGGGCTGTGGGCCACCTTGCAGAAGGATCGCTGAGCGTGCCCGGAGCCCCCGTCAAGCGGTCGCGCCGGGGCGGGTTCGACCTGCGGATCCCGGCGCGCGAACGCGACGTCCTCGCGACCCTGCCCGACATGCTGCGCGCGCTGCTCGTCGAGGGGGACGCCAAGGACCCGGTGCTACAGCGGCTGTTCCCGAACGCCTTCACCGACGACGTGGAGGCGTCGACGGAGTTCCGCGAGATCGTGCACGACGACCTGCTCGAACAGCGGCTCGCGGCGATCGACACGATGGAGCGCACCCTGCGCTCGGATCATCTGACGGAGGACGAACTGATCGCGTGGCTCGCCGCGCTGAACGACGTCCGGCTGGTCCTGGGGGTGCGGCTCGCCGTCACCGAGGAGGCGACGCCCGCGGACTTCGCCGGCGATCCCGAGACCGAGGGCTCCTTCGAGCTGTACCGGTACCTGTCCTTCCTCGAGGAGTACGTCGTGGAAGCGCTGTCCTCCTGAACCGGCTCGTCCCGGCCCACGCCCCGCGGTAGTCTCCCCGGGATGCCGACGACAGGGGGTTCCAGGATGTCTCGACGTGCCCGCACCGCCGGGCGGATCGGCGCGTTCGTCGCGCTGGTCTTCCTGATGACGGGGTGCATCAAGCTGAACATGAATCTCGGGATCAACTCCGACAACACGGTGAGCGGCACGGTCGTGTTCGGCGTCCAGAAGGAGCTCCTCGATCTGACCGGGCAGAACGTCCAGGACCTGCTCGGCAGCGACGCCCCCTTCCCGAGCAACGCCCCCGGGGTCACGGTCGAGCCGTTCGACGACGGCGAATTCGTCGGGCAACAGTTCATCTTCGAGAGCGTGCCGATCGCGGAGTTCAACTCGGGCGGCTTCGTGGGTGGTACGGGCGCGACCGGCATCTCCGGGGCGACCGGCGGGGGCGACACGCTGAACATCGCACGTCAGGGGGACACGTTCGTGGTGACCGGTGTCCTCGACCTGTCCTCGGGTCTATCGGGCGCCACGGGGCCGTTCGGTGGCAGCGGCGGCGCGCAGTTCTTCCAGAGCGCGGACATCAAGATCGCACTCACGTTCCCCGGTGCGGTCGTCGACGCGCCGGGGGGTCAGATCGACGGCAACACCGTGACCTACGTGCCGAAGTTCGGCGAGCGGTTGGAGATCAACGCGACCGGCAGCGCCGTGGACAACGGCGAGGCAGCCGACGTGGTGGGCGGCAGCGATTCGATGCTGCCGCTGATCCTGATCATCGTGGGGGTCGTGCTCGTGCTTCTGATCATCATCGCCCTGGTGATCCGGAGCCGCCGGCACAACGGGGACGACGCCGGAACGACGGGGTTCGGCGAGACCGGAGCCCCCGCCACGCCCGAGGGGGCGGCGCCACCGCCGAGAGCTCCGACCGATGGAACTCCTCCGGCCGCACCGCCGATGCCGCCGGCCGCACCACCACCACCGCCGCCACCCGCCGAGGGCTGAGCCCGAGGGCTGAGCCCGAGGGCTGAAGCAGCGGCCTTCGTGCTCGGTCGGGAGGGATCGCGTCAGGCGGCGCGGGGCAGCACCCGTCGGATGAAGACGTCCTCCGGGAGCGGCGCCCACTCGCCGCCGTCGAGACGGATGACCGTCTCGACCGGTGCGAGCGCTCGGGTCGGGCCCTGGATCTCCACGATGCCACCGTCCAGTCGGACGGACGAGCGTCCGCACCCGCACGATCCGTCGGAGCCTGCGAGCTCGAACGGTTCCTCGCACGCGAAGCAGTACAGCCACTTCACGGGCGTCGGTGCGAGTGTGTCGGCCATCGTCATCACCTCGAGGTTGACGTGCGGTCCGGCGAGCAGGGGGGAGAGGGGCGCGCCGGACCGCACCGTCAATCTTCTTGGGACCGCCGGCCGGGGGCCGTTGGTCGCGGACGGCATGTGGGTACCCGGCCGTTCCGGTGACCAAACACCGGGAGGTACGCGTGGACTAGGCGGCTCGGCGGGAGGTGAGTTCGAGCACGGTCATCGGTCGCTTACCCCCGGTAGCGGGTCGGCGGCGTCCTCGAACGGCAGACGCTCGTCGAGCCTCGTGAGGACGAACACGCGGTGGACCGCGTCGGACGCCCTGATGATCGCGAACGGACGGTCGAGTTCGACCGCTCGCGCGTGCGCCGACAGGATGAACCGCAACCCCGTCGAGTCGATGAACGCGAGGTAGCGGAGATCGAGGGTGATCCCGCCTCGACCCTCGCTCTCGGTCCGCGCCAGGGCGTCCTCGGCGTCCGCGATGGTGGCGAGGTCGAGCTCGCCGCTCAGCCGCAGGACCGTGCCGGTCTCGGTGATCACGGGGTCGATGCCGAGCGCCGTCATCCGACCACCTTGATCGCGAGGATCGCGATGTCGTCCTTCGGCTGCCCGGTCCGGAACCCGACCACCGCGTCCACCACGCCGTCGGCGATCCGTTGGGCTCCGGCGCCCGCGAGCTCGGTCAGGGCCTCGTGCAGGCGCCGCTCGCCGAACTCGTCCGCATCCCGGCGTTCGTCGGTCACCCCGTCCGTATACAGGACGAGCGTGTCGCCCAGGTGGAGGTCGACGGCGCGGTCGACCAGCACCGGGTCGTCGAACACCCCGACGATCGTGCCAGGGCTCCCCACGACCTCGGTGGTCCCGTCCGCGCGCAGCACCAGGGGCAGCGGATGGCCTCCGCTGCACACGGTCGCGCGCGCCACGTCACCGGACGGTCGCAGGCGCACGGCGCAGGCCGTGCAGAAGCGCTGGTCGTTCGTCTGCGTGAGGATCGCCTGGTTGAGCGTCTCGAGGATCGCGCTGGGGCGTCCCTCGCTCATCGCGGCGGTCCTGATCGTGTAGCGCGCCAGGCCCATCATGGCCGCTGCCTCCACCCCTTTGCCGACCACGTCGCCTATCACGGCGATCCAGCGGTCGGGTGCGGCCTCGAAGACGTCGTAGAAGTCTCCACCGACCTGCGTCCCCTCGGCGGCGGGGAGGTACCGCGCGGCGATCTCCAGACCCTGGATGCCCGGCAGCTCCGGCGGCAGGAGGCTACGGCGCAGCGTCTCGGCGACGTACTCGCGTTCGGCGTACAGGCGCGCGTTGTCGACCGCGAGACCGGCGCGGGCCGCGAGCATCCCCGCGAGCGACTGGTCCTCCTCGACGAACGGCCTCGACGGATCGTCGCGCACGAGTACGAGGACGCCGAGCGTCCGCCCTCGCGCCGCGAGCGGGACCGCGATCACCGACGCGAGGCCGAGGGAGCGAGCGAGCTCGAGCTGCTCGCCGGGCGCCATCATCCGCTCCATCTGCTTGTGGGGGACGTTCGGGATCCACGCCGCCTCGCCCGTCTTCAGGACGTTCGCGACGATGCTGTCGGGGTCGTCGGGGTCGGGCAGGTGTGCGTTGGCCATCCGCTCGACCATCCCGAACCGTGCCGGGTCGCGGTGCGCGCCGACGGCGGCCTGCACCCGGCCCTCACGGTCGACCGCGAAGGCCACGCTGTAGTCGCAGACCCGGCGCGCGGCCGCCGCGGTCGCGGCCGACAGGACCGAACGCACCTCGAGCGACGCCGCCATCGCCACGCCGGCCTCGACGAGGACCTGGAGTCGCTCGCGCGCCTGGCTCTCGAGCCGGTGGGCGCGTTCGGCTTCCTCGCGAGCGCGGACCGCCTCCTCCCGTGCGGCCTCGGCCTCGGCCTGCGCGTTCTCGGCGATCTCGCGCGCGCGCCGCTCGGCGTCGAGCATCCGCTGCTCGAGCGAGAGTGCGGGGTCGGTCATCCCTTATCCCTCCGGTGGCACCGTTCGTTCAGTTCGGGGTGATCGGCACGGCGACGCGGAGGACCTGATCGTCGAACTCGGCGTCGGGGAACAACCCCTCGATCAGCGCCCGTCGCGTCGAGCCTTCGGAGACACCGTCGAGGCCCTCGGGTGCCCGGTCGAACCGTCCACACGGCTCGATCTCCAGGAGCAGTCGGCCGTCCTCGAGCAGCGAGCGGACCTCGATCCCTTCGGGCGGCGCGTCCTCCTCGATCGCCTGAGCGCACGCCTCGGTCGCGACGAGGCGGAGGTCGTCGACGGCCTCCTCCGAGCATCCGGTGCTTCGGCCGACGGCCCCGACGAACGCGCGGACCGAGGCGACGTGCGCGGTGCCGGGAGGGATCCGGATCGAGAGCTGTGCCATCGGCGCAGGTCCCTCGGCGTCAGCCCGGCGGGAGTTCGGACGTCGAGCCGACGATGTCGAACACGCGGTCGAGCCCGGTGAGGGTGAGCACCTTCATCGGCGTTCCGCCGACGCCCACGAGCACGAGCTTGCCGTCGCGCTCTCGGACGCGCTTGAGACACGTCACCAGCGAGCCCAGGCTGCTCGAATCCATGAAGTCGACCTTGGTCAGGTCCAGCGCCAGATGGTCGACGCCCCCCTGGATCAGCTCGAGCAGGTGATCGCGGAGCGGCGGCGAGGTGTGGAGGTCGAGCTCGCCGGCGACCTCGACGAGGGTCCACGGTCCCTCGGTGCGCGTCCCGACGATCACATCCATCCGTAGCCTCTCTCGGTCGGTGGCGTTCCCCGCACGCACTCGACGGGGGTCAAGCCGGAGCTTCCCTAGTATAGGGAGCGCGATGGCAAGCCCGACGAGCGAATCGATCACCGTGTCCGTCCCACCGGAGGCCGGGTACGTCCACATCCTGCGTGCCGTGACGGCGTCCGTGGCCGCCCGGCTGCCGATCTCGTTCGATGGGGTCGAGGACCTGCGGCTCGCCGTCGACGAGGCGTGCGCGTGGTTGCTCGCCCGCGGGCGGTCGGAGTCGGGGATGACCCTTCGGCTGCGTCCCCTGGACGATCGCCTGGAGGCCGAGGTCTCGATCGATGCCGTCGACGGGCCGTGGCCGCCACCCGACCTGCAGCAGAGCCTCCCGTGGAAGATCCTGTCGGCGCTCGTCGACACCCTCTCCGTGGACACGGACGTGGGGAGCCCCTCGATCCGACTGACCAAGCGGACGCTCGAGCCCTCGCGGACGACATGAGCTCCGTCGAGCGCCCGATCGGGTCCACCGACCGCGAGGTCGAGACCGAGCTCTTCAAGCGCCTGCCCGACGACGCCGAGGCGCGGGAGCAACTGGTCCGCATGTTCCTGCCGCTGGCCGAGTACCTCGCGCGCAGGTTCGACCGGCGAGGCGAACCGCTGGAAGACCTGGTGCAGGTGGCGAGCGTCGGACTGCTGAACGCGATCGACCGCTTCGACGTGGAGCGTGACGTCCAATTCTCGACGTACGCCGCCGTCACGATCATCGGGGAGCTCAAGCGGCACTTCCGCGACAAGGGGTGGGCGATCCGCGTGCCGCGGCGTCTGCAGGAGGTCGGGCTGCGGGTGAACGCCGTCCTGCCCGAACTCTCCCAGGAGCTCGGGCGCTCGCCGACGGTCGAGGAGATCGCCGCGCGGTGCGAGGCCTCGCCCGAGGAGATCCTCGACGCGATGGAGGCGGTGCAGGCCTACTCGACGACGTCGCTCGATTCGCCCGTGGGCGAGGAGGGCGCGGCACCGATCGACGTGCTCGGCGGCGACGACCCGTCGCTCGAGATCCTCGATGGATGGGCGTCGGTGGCTCCGGCTGTGAAGGAGCTCCCGGAGCGCGAACGCAGGGTGCTGTACCTGCGCTTCTTCCGCGGGCTCACCCAGTCCGAGATCGCCAAGGAGGTCGGCGTCTCGCAGATGCACGTGAGCAGGATCCTCTCGCAGACCTTGTCGTTCCTCCGGGGAGCGGTGCTCGAAGAAGGAGATCCGCTCCGCGAGGCGGAACCTCACGGAGCGGATCTCGACGAAACGTAGACGGACGCGTCACGCGTCAGGAAAAGAGGCTGACGCCTCCCGGACCCACGAGCAGCCCGACGATGATCAAGGCGATGCCCGCGAGCACGCCACCGCGGATCAGCGTCACGATCCCCGCGATCACCAGGATCACGGCGAGGACCCAAAGAAGTGTTGCCGCGCCATCCGTGGCAGCAAGCATGAGACCCAACATGGTGGTTCCTCCTTCGCTCGGCTAGTCGAACGCCGGGACGATGTACCAGGCAAGGAAGGCCAAGATCGCGAGGACGATGATCACGATCGCCGTGTACTTGATAGCGGCATACCCCGCCAGCCCCGAACCCGGCTCTGGATCGTTGTCGTGATACTCGTAGTTCGGGTGGGTCATGATCGGTCCACCTCCCGAAGACGCACCATGCGGCTTCAGCACCGGTGTACCCGCACCTCGACCCGCACAAACCGCCGCGGCTCGTCGTGGACGTTTCGCGCGTGCCGTCGAGCGGTACCTCGTCCCCGTGAGCGATCCTCGTTCGGGCACCGTGGCGCCGTCCGGTGACGATGCGCGTCAGGAGCAGGAAGCACCCGACGAGCGCCTGAACCGAGAGCTGATCGAGCTCCTCAACGAGCTCCGAGTCGCGCTGCCCGGCGTGCAGGTGCTGTTCGCGTTCCTGCTCACGGTGCCGTTCAGCGACCGGTTCCAGGACCTGACCGGGAGCCAGCGGGCGTTCTACTTCGCGACCTTCGTCGGCACGACGATCGCGACCGGCCTGTTCATGGCGCCCACCGCCTACCACCGGATCCGATTCCGAGAGGGCGACAAGGAGCGGATGCTCCGGACCTCGAACCGGTTCGCGATCGTGGGGATCGGCTTCCTCGCGCTGTCCGTGACGATGGCGGTGGTCCTGACGGCCGATCTGCTGTTCGGCCTCGCCACCGCGGCGATGGTCGGGCTTGCCACGTTCGCCTTCCTCGTGTGGGTCTGGTTCGCGATCCCGGTCGCGCGCAAGGTCCGCGACGAGGACGGTCGCGCCTGACCCGCGGCCGTTTGCCCGAACGTCCGCTGGGAACACACTCGGGGATGGATCCGACCGGATCCGTTGGCGACGATCGCGAGGAGGTTCCGATGGACGGCAAGGACGATCGTAGGGAAGGCCAGTTCGACGAGGCCAAGGGCAACGTGAAGGAAGCGTTCGGCGACGCGACCGACAACGAGGAGCTCGAACGCGAAGGCAAGAAGGACCAGACGAAGGGCAAGGCGAAGCAGGCATTGGGCAAGACGAAGGACGCCGCCGCCGAGGCGAAGGACGCAGCTACCGAGGCCGTGGACAGCGTCAAGGATCGGAAGTAGGGCTCGAACCCGCGACGTAGCTCCGGCAAGCCCGGCGCTACGTCGCGGGCCGTCCGGCGAGGAACGCGATGCGCTCGAGGTGGGGGATCACCTCGACGCGGTACCGCTCGGCGAGCTCGCCGACCGGTCCCGGATCGTCCCCGGGCTCGAGCAGTGCGACCAGGCGCGCGAACTGGGTCCGCCACCCCAGCGTCCCCAAGACGTAGCGACCCCACCCGAACACGATCCCGCGGACCTTGGGACCCGCCGCCCCGTTCAGGCTTTCGAACTCCGGACGGCGGAACGCGTAGATCCCGCACTGGCACGACTCGTCCGGGACGCCCTCGTGGACGCGTGGTGTGACCCGCTCCGGCCAGGTGATCGGTCGCAGGCATACGGCCGAGAAGGGCCGGTCGTGCGGCCACGTCGTCGGATGGAACAGCGAGAGCAGTCGGGGGGACAGGCCGTCTGACTCCGTTCGGATCGACCATTCCCGGTAGCCGACGAGCGGGACGATGCCGTCGGGGGCTCGGAGCATCACCTGGCCGCCGCGGGTTCCAGGACCGGTTCGTCGGGCTCGGTCTGGGGCGTCACGGGTTCGTCCGCCGGCAAGGCCCGCGGGAACACCAGGGGTTCGATGACGCCGGTCTCCTCGACCTGTCCGATGAACATCACGGCCTCCTTGGCGTCCGCGGTGTGGTTACCCACCACGGTCGGGTCACAACGCCCGACTCAGGCCGCCCGTGCCTGGGACTTGATCGTTCTCATCTGCTCGCCGAGGGAGTCGAGCGTCTCCTCGTCGAACAACGTGCGCACCTGCTGGAACATCTCGCCTTCCTCTTCCTCGATGTGGTGCAGGAGGTTCTCGCGCATCACGGTCAGCTTCGCTTTCCAGGTCTCGTCGTCGAACGGGGTCCGCTCGAGCTCCGCGAGGATCGTGTCGACGACGTCGTGCTCCTCGTACGCCTCGAGCACGATGTCCTTGGTCTGCGCGTGCTCCTTGAGCGCGGGGTACAGGACGGCCTCCTCCATCTGCTCGTGCACCGTCAGGGAGAACCTCAGCCGTTCGAACAGATCCTGTCGAGTCTTGATCGCCCGGTCGGTCGTGGCGTCGAGATCCTTCAGCATCTTCTTGACCGCGTCGTGGTCCTTCTTCAACAGCGTGAGTGCGTCCACGGCGTTCCTCCTCCTCGCTCGTCGGTGTGTCGTCTGAGGTAGGTACCCCTTGGCCCGGGGTCCACGCCTCGGTCCGTGGTTTGACCGTGGGTCCATCGGGCAACACCTTCAGCGCGATGACGCGGTTGCGACGGGTGACGAGCGACGGTCCGGGGATCCGGCGGCAGCGCCGTGGTCGCGGCTTCTCGTACACGGGGCCGAGCGGCGAACCGGTCGAGGACGACGAGACGATCGGACGCATCCGCGCCCTCACGATCCCGCCAGCCTGGGCCGACGTGTGGATCTGCCCGGACCCGCTGGGCCACCTGCAAGCGTCGGGGACCGACGCCGCCGGACGGCGGCAGTACCTGTACCACGAGCGCTGGCGCGCCCGGCGGGACGCCGAGAAGTTCGACCGGATGCTGGCCTTCGCGCATCGGTTGCCCGAGGTGCGCCAGCGCGTCACGGTCGATCTCGGGCGCCCGAACCTGCCGCGCGAGAAGGCCCTCGCGGTGGCGTGCGGCTGCTCGACCTCGCACTGTTCCGCGTGGGCTCCGAGTCCTACACCCGGGACAACGGATCGTTCGGGCTCGCGACGGTCCGGCGGGACCACGTCCGCACGTCGGGCGACCTCGTCCGGTTCGACTATCGCGCCAAGAGCGGTCAAAGGCGGATCCAGGAGGTCGCGGACGCCGAGATCGCCCCCATCGTCCGGACGCTCAAGCGCCGCCGCGACGGGAACCCGGAGCTGCTCGCGTACCGAAACGGCTCGGGGTGGCGCGACGTGCGTTCGGAGGACGTCAACGCGTACGTGAAGGAGCTCGCGGGTGAGGGCTTCACGGCCAAGGACTTCCGGACCTGGCATGGGACGGTGGTCGCCGCGATCGCGCTGGCCGCCGGTGGGGAGGTGCCCGCCGCGCCGACGGCGCGCCGGCGCCGGATCACGACGGCGGTCAAAGAGGTCGCGGCCGAGCTCGGCAACACGCCCGCGGTCGCGCGCGCCTCCTACATCGACCCGCGGTTGCTGGACCGGTACGAGGAGGGCCTGACGATCACTCCGAGGCTCGCCGAGACGGCCGACGGCGATCTGGCCGATCCCGCGTTCCGAGACGCGGTCGAGACCGCCGTCCTCGAACTCCTGGAGAACGGTTCCCGCCAGCTCGCCGCCGCCTGAGCGCGCCGTTTGCTCGCCTGCCTGAACGGGAACAACAGGGCCTCCGAGGTGGATGGAGGAGTGCCGGATGCGCATGCCCGAGACCGCGGTCGAAGTCACCGAGGCCGACAACGGTGACCTGTTCCTGCGCGTCCTCGACCAGGCACTGAACGCGCTCAACGAAGC
>Ga0207578_1000043_pt1 | contig 20559 bp, 23 predicted proteins | sample NitcycUWRG10K412_FD_188278 | JGI IMG/M metagenome (GOLD analysis project Ga0207578, IMG submission 188278) | Soil microbial communities from Arlington Agricultural Research Station in Wisconsin, USA - Nitrogen cycling UWRJ-G10K4-12 (SPAdes) | ecosystem: Environmental > Terrestrial > Soil >... | reverse complement strand
CGTCGTCTTGAGCTCGTCGATCGCGCGGAGCTCGGCGGCCTCCTCGCGCTCGGCCTGGAGCGCGCGTTCGAGCTCGGCCGCGCGCTTCTGCTCGGTCAGATCGATCCACACTCCTTGCCAGAACTTCGCCGTGCCCTCTTCGTCGCGGATCAGCACCGCCTGGTCCCGGACCCACACGACGCGGCCGTCCTTGGCGATCATCCGGTACTCGACGTCGTAGGTGCCGTTCGTCCGCTCGGCGAGCATCGACGCCTCGAGGATCCGTTCGCGATCATCCGGGTGCACCAGCTCGGGCCACAGCGGCGTGTCGGTGGTCAGCTCGTCCGGGGTGTAACCGATGAGGGCCTCCACCTGCGGGCTGAAGTACGCGCTCGTGTGGTCGGGCCGGTGCGGGTCGATGTAGGTAACGACCGGCATATGCTCGACGAGCGCCCGGTAACGTTCCTCGGCCTCCTGGAGCCGTTCGAGCGTGGCCGGGTGGTCGACCGTCTCGTACATCACGCCCTGCCAGTAGAGCGGAGCGCCTTCCTCGTCTCGAACCAGCACGGCCTCGTCGTGGATCCACACGATCCGTCCGTCTTTGGCGAACATCCGGTAGTCGGCGCTGTAGGGCGCGCCCGTCGGGACGACGGCCTGGTAGGCGGCCCGCATCGACGGCACGTCGTCGGGGTGCAGGCGTTCGACCCACCCGGCGGGCTCGGCCAGCCACTCCTCGACCGTGTAGCCGAGGACGCGTTCGACGCCGGGGCTGACGTAGAGGAACCGACCCGGCCCCTCGATCCGCGGGTCGGCATCTTCGAGGTACACCATGCCGGGGAGGTCGTGGATCAGCGCCCGGAGGCGTTCGAGCTCGTCCTCGGGCTCGTCCCCCGGAGGGAGACGGCCCGGCGAGGTGCGCGTCATCGCGGACGGATCGTAGTCCGGTGGCGGGATGATCTCAGTGCGATCCTGGAAAAGAGGCGCTCAGGAGCCCCGGAGCACGAGCCCCCGATAGCCGTCGACGAACCCCGCCGTGCGCAGGTCCTCAGCGAACGCCGATCCGCCCGCCGGCTCGCCATCGATCCTGGAGAGCTCGATCCGCCGCACCCGGCCGTCCTTGACCAGCGAGGCGAGGGCGTCGATCCAGGCCCCGTCCCCGCCCGCCGCGAACGTGAGCAGGGTGCGGGCGCCGCGTTCGAGGAACGCCGCGGGCTCGCCGTCCGCGAGCACGACGTGGGCGCCCGCCGTGCGCGAGGGGCGCCCCGCGTTCTGGGGCCAGGGGAGGGCCGCCCCGTAGGGCTGGGCCGGGTCCGCCGCGGCGAGCGCGACGATGGACGCCTCCCTCGGCCCCTCGCGGAGGTCGCGGATCCGTTCGACCGCGCCGGGGAGCGCGAACTGCGCCGCGCCCAGGCCGTCGACGAAGTAGCCGCGCCGGACCTTGCCCGACTCCTCGAGCGCGCGCAGGACCGCGTAGACACCGGCGAACCCACCGGGCGCGCCCTCGGCCAGGACCGCCTCGCGCGTGAGCACGCCGTGGCGTTCGAGGAGCTGCATCGCGCGGGCGTGCGCGGCCTCGGTGGGAGATGGCTCGGGTTCGAGCGGCGTCCGCACGAGCGACCAGCGCCCTGCCGCGGCCGGCGGCCCGGCGCGCCGGAGGGCTCCGGGCCGTGGCTTGCCGCCGGCGCGCGCGGCCTTCGCCGGGCGCCGGATCAGGAACGCCCGCATCGGGGCGATCGTGTCGTTGGTGATCTCGCCGGCCCAGACCAGGTCCCACAGCGCCGAGAGCACGATGCGTTCGTCGGGGACAGCGGCCGTCGCCAGCAGCTCCGGCCAGAACGATGCGCCGCGTTCGCGCAGGTGCTCGCGGAGCGCGTCATGGACCGGGCCCTCCGGCGGGGTCTCGGGGAGCGGGGGTGCCACGAGCCGGAGCGTCTCGCGGAACCCGAGCGCGATCCGCCCGTCGTCGGCGCCGATCCCCCCGGCGCCCATCCACACGACGTCGCCGCTCGCGCAGAGCGCGTCGAGATCGGCCGGGCGGTATCCCCGCACGCGCGAACGCAGCACCTCGGACTCGACGATCGAGGCGGGGATCGAGGCGCCCTGTAGCTGCGCGATCGCGTCGACGAGCGCCGTCGGTCCGTGCCGCGGCACGGTCGCGGCCTGCCAATCGGGCGCGAACCGTCCGAGCGCCGGCGCCTCCACCGGCTCGACCTCCCTGCGCAGCGCGGCCAGGGAACGCCGCCGGATCGAACGCAGCACGTCGGCGTCGCACCACTCGCGTTCGAGCCCGCCGGGGCGGAACTCGCCCCGGACCACGCGCCCCTGGGACTCGAGCGAGGCGACCGCGCCGGCGACGCGATCCTCGCCGACGCCGAACCGCGCCGCCACGTCAGCGGTCCCGAACGGCCCGTGGGTCCTCGCGAACCGCGCGACCAGACCCTCGAGCGGCGCGGGTGTCGGCTCGGTGAAAACCGTCGGCACGCCGAGCGGGAGCGACGCGCCGAGCGCGTCCCGGTACCGCCCGGCGTCCTCGGCGGCGACGAACCGCTCCTGCCCGGCGACCCGCAGGCGGATCGCGCGCCCGTCGCGTTCGAGATCGCCGAGCCAGGCCCCGGGATCCACGTTCGATCGTGTCGAAACCTCATCGCGGGTCAGGTCGCCCAGCCGCCGGAGCAGGTCGTGGACGTCGTCGGCGTTGCGCGCGCGCCGGCCCTGCGCCAGATGCTGCAGCTCGAGCTCGAGCTCGGCGAGCGCGATCGGGTCGATCAGCTCGCGCAGGTCCTCGGCGCCGAGCAGCTCGCGCAGGAGCTCGCGGTCGAGCGAGAGCGCGGCCGCGCGCCGCTCGGCCATCGGCGCGTCGGCCTCGTACATGTAGACCGAGACCCAGCGGAAGAGCAGGGACTGCGCGAACGGCGACGACCGCGTCGTATCCACCGGGACCACGTGGATCCGCCGCGCCCGGACGTCGCCGAGCACCTCCTTCAGTCCCGGCACGTCGAACACGTCTCGCAGGACCTCGCGCGTCGCCTCGAGCAGGATGGGGAACGTCGCATGGCGTGAGGCCACCTCGAGCAGGTCGGCGCCGCGCTGCCGCTGCTGCCACAGCGGCGTCCGTCGCCCCGGCGTCCGGCGTGGGAGCAGGAGCGCGCGGGCGGCGGCCTCTCGGAACATCGTCGTGAACAGCGCGGTACCCGGGAGTCGGGCGACCACGAGCTCCTCGATCTCGTCGGGATCGAACAGCAGGTCCTCGACCGGGATCCGTTCCTCGGACTCGGGCAGGCGGATCGCGATGCCGTCGTCGCTCCACAGCACCTGGACGTCGAGCCCGTAGCGTTCGGCGAGCCGGCCCTCGATCGCCATCGCCCACGGCGCGTGCACGCGCTCGCCGAACGGCGACAGCAGGCACACCCGCCAGTCGCCGATCTCGTCGGGGAAGCGTTCGACGACGATCGTGCGGTCGTCGGGGACGGCGCCGGTCGCCTCGTGCTGGTCCTCGAGGTACACCGTGAGGTTCTCGGCCGCGAGCTCGTCCAGGCCGAACTCGGTCCGCAGCCGCCTGACGGCGACGTCATGCTCCGACGACGAGAGCTCGCGGGTGGCGATGCCGATCGCTCGCCCAAGCTCGAGCGGGCGTCCCGGCTTGTCGCCGTGCCAGAACGGCATCTTGCCCGGCTCGCCCGGCGCGGGCGAGACCACGACGCGGTCGAGCGTGATGTCCTCGATCCGCCAGGACGACGCGCCGAGCATGAACACCTCGCCGCGCCGGCTTTCGTAGACCATCTCCTCGTCGAGCTCGCCCACGCGGCGGCCGTCGACCGTGAACACGCCGAACAGCCCTCGGTCCGGGATCGTTCCGCCGGAGGCGATCGCGAGCCGCCCTGAGCCCTCGCGTCCGCGGAGCGTGTCCGTGCGCCGGTCCCAGACGATCCGCGGCCGGAGCTCGGCGAACTCGTCGGAGGGGTAGCGGCCGGCAAGCAGGTCGAGGACGTTGCGCAGCAGCTCGTCCGAGAGCTCCTCGAAGTTCGCGGCTTGCCGCAGCACGCGCCCGAGATCCGCGACCGTCCACTCGTCCATCGCACACATCGCGACGATCTGCTGCGCGACCACGTCGAGCGGGTTCCTCGGGTAGTGCGTCTCCTCGATCGCGCCCTGCAGCATCCGCTGGACGACGACCGTCGCCTCGAGCAGGTCGCCCCGGAACTTCGGGAACACCTTGCCGCGGCTCGGCTCGCCCACCTGGTGGCCCGCGCGGCCGATCCGCTGGAGCCCGCGCGCGACCGAACCCGGCGACTCGACCTGGATCACGAGGTCGACCGCGCCCATGTCGATCCCGAGCTCGAGCGAGCTCGTCGCGACGATCGCCTTCAGGGTTCCGCGCTTGAGCTGGTCCTCGATCTGGAGCCGCTGTTCGCGCGCGATCGAGCCGTGGTGGGCTCGCGCGAGCTCCTCGCCGGCGAGCTCGTTGAGACGGGCCGCGAGGCGCTCGGCCAGGCGGCGGGCGTTGACGAACACGATCGTCGAACGGTGCGCCCGGATCAGCTCGAGCACCTGCGGGTGGATCGCCGGCCAGATCGACGCCTGTGGCGGCGCGGTCCCGGGGGTGGCGGGCCCGAGCATCGCCGGCATCCGCTGCGGAGTCTCGGAGATCCCCGACAGGTCCGCCATGTCCTCGACCGGCACGACGACTTCGACCTCCATCGGCTTGCGGAGCCCGGCATCGACGATCGTCACGGGACGAGGCCCGCTCGAGGTCTGGCCGCCGAGGAACCGAGCGATCTCCTCGAGCGGTCGCTGGGTGGCGGACAGGCCGATGCGCTGCGGGGGCTCGTGCGCGAGCTCCTCGAGGCGTTCGAGCGAGAGCGCGAGGTGCGCGCCGCGCTTGGAACCGGCCATCGCGTGGATCTCGTCCACGATCACCCAGCGGACGCTGCGCAGGATCTCGCGCGCCTGGGAGGTGAGCATCAGGTAGAGCGACTCCGGCGTGGTGATCAGGACGTCGGGCGGACGGGTCTGGATCCGGCGGCGCTCGCTCGCCGAGGTGTCGCCGGTTCGCATCGCGACGCGCGGCTCGTGCACGTGCTCCCCGAGGCGTTCGGCCGCGAGCCCGATCCCGGTGAGGGGTGTCCGAAGGTTCTTCTCGATGTCGACGGCCAGCGCTCGGAGCGGCGAGATGTACAGGACGCGGCACCGCTGGTCCGTGGGAGGCGGCGGATCGGTCATCACGCGGTCGAGCGCCCACAGGAACGCCGCGAGCGTCTTGCCCGACCCGGTCGGCGCCAGGATCAGCGAATGCCGGCCGCCCGCGATCGCCGGCCACCCCTGCGCCTGCGCGGCGGTGGGCGTCTCGAACGTGCTCTCGAACCACGCTCGGACGGCGGGGGAGAACCGCTCCAGGCTCACTGCTCCACCGTACCGCGAACGCACGACACGGCCGCTCGGAGCTCAGGCATCCGGATCGCGCTCGAGCGGGAGCCGGTAGATCTCCTCGTCCTCCAGCCAGTCGCCAGTCGGCTCGAACCCCAGCGCCCGGTAGAACGGCGCCGGCGAACCCGGACCCGGGTGGACGGACGCGACAAGCTCGTCCGCACCGGGCCGGCCGCGGAGCTGATCGATGACGATCGACATCGCCGCCCGACCGTAGCCATAACCCTGGTGACCGGCGTCGATCAGGAGGCGCCAGAGGAAGTAACGGAACGGTTGCTCCGGATCGCCCGGCGGCACGTCGTACGACAGCATCACGAAACCGACCGGCCGCTCTCCAGCGTAGATCGCCCGGAACCACGGCCGCGCCTCGGGGGTCGATCCCGCCTCGTCGAGCGAGTCTGCCACCGACGAGACGAACCGCTCCTGGTCCGGCGCGACGCGGAGCGCGCGAACGTCTCCCTCGTTCGCCGGGGTGATCTCGCGCAACGTCACGACCGCGTCGGACACGCTCCAGAGCTTACGGACCGCTCCTCCCGCCGCGTCGGTAGGATGCTCGGCGATGCAACGCACCCGTACCGCGATCGCCCTGATGCTCGGAGGCCTCTTCCTCGTCGTGCCTGCTCTGGCGTCCGCTCAGACCGACCCCACCGATGCCGAGCCGCGCGACCAGATCGTCCTGTCCGGCGATGTCCAGGTTCGGCGCGGTCAAGAGGTCGGCGAGGTCGTCGTCCTGCGCGGGACGGCGACGGTCGCGGGGGTCGTCCGGGGCGACGTGGTCGTGCTCGACGGCCCGATCGACGTCACCGGCCAAGTGAGCGGGTCCGTGGTGAGCGTCGGCGGCTCGGTCGCGCTCGGGCCGAGCTCGCGCGTGCTGGGCAACGTGCTCGCGCACGACCGTGTGATCGCCGCGCCCGGCGCGCGCGTGGACGGCGACGTCCGCCAGGGCGTGACCTTCACGTTCCGAACACCGATCGAGGCGCTCGGGGAGTTCGCGCCGTGGCTCGCGGTGTGGTTCTCGGTGCTGGCGCTCGGGCTGCTGCTCCTGCTCCTCGGGCCGAGGTCTGTCGACGCGGTAGCGGTGGTGGCGCATGGGTCGCCGTGGGTCTCGGTCGGGTGGGGATCCATCGCGTTCGTCGCGCTCCCGCTGGCCGGGGTGATCGGCGTGTTCACGCTCGTGTGGCTGCCGCTGGGGCTCGGGTTGCTGCTCTCGCTGTTCCTCCTGTACTCGGTCGGACTCGCGTGGAGCGCGTTCGCGCTCGGACGGGTGCTCTGGCACGAGCCGCGCAGCCGGGTGCTGGCGTTCGTGATCGGCTGGGCGATCCTCGCCGCGGTCGCGGCGATCCCGATCGTCGGTGGTGTGATCTGGGTCGCTGGGGCGGTGTTCGGTCTGGGTGCGGGCACGGTGGCGATCTGGCGTGCGCGCGGGACCGCGCCTCGCCAACCCGGCGCGGGCGGACGCCACCGCCAGGGTGGCAAGATGCCGGTGGTGATCCCAGAGACGGCGTCCGAGCCCCAGCCGATGATCGCCGAACGCGAGATGGGTCAAGAGGGAGCTGGTCTGTGAGCGACACGATCGAGATGCTCCGCAACGTCCCGATGTTCGCCGAGCTCGACGAGAACGAGCTCGCCTGGGTGGCGGACCTCGCGACCGGTTTCGAGGTGCCGGCCGGCTTCGTGCTGATCGAACACGGTCAGCCCGGTTCGGGGATGTTCATCATCACCGAGGGCACGGTCGTCGTGGAGCTGCCACAGGGGCCGGTGGAACTCGGACCCGGGGAGTTCGTCGGCGAGCTGCCGCTGCTGGCGGATGGGATCACGCGGATCGCGCGGGTGCGCGCGAAGACCCTGGTGAAGGGGCTCGCGATCAGCCGGATGGCATTCAAGGAGCTCCTGGAGCGCGAGCCGCGCGTCGCCGTTCGGATGCTGCCGGTGCTCGGGCGGCGTCTGGCCGAGGCCGAGACCGCCTAGCGCGAACGCCGGCGGCGTCCCGCCACCATCGCGACCAACGCACCGACGGCCGCGCCCGCGGCGAACGCACCCGGTGTGCCGATCAGCACGCGCGAGCCCTCCTCCAGCGTGATCTTCGGGGACGCGACGAGCCCCACGAACGCTCCCTGGCCGACCGTGGCGTTGCCGGCGACCAGCACGCTCTGCGTCCCGCCTTGCTGGATCGACAGGTTGCCCCGAACCATCGCCGGCCCGCAGCCACCCTGGTGGATCCGCAGATCGCCGCCCACGAGCACCGGTCCGCACCCGCCTTGCTGGATCCGGACGTCGCCCTGCGCCGCGACGGGACCGGCTCCCGCCTGCGTGATCGAGACGTCGCGCCCGTTCACGACACCCACGAGTGCGCGTTCGACCGTCACGTCGCCCGCCGCCTCCACCGTCTTCAAGATCCCCTGCTCCGTGTGCACCTCGCTCGGCTGATCCATCCCCGACACCTCCTCGCCCATTGGCTCGTTCCCCGCTCGCCTACTGACTCACTCCATCGTAGGTACCCTCCCCGGATGGCGCAGAACGCCCCTGCTCGAACGTTCCTGCTGATGGGCTCCGGCGAGTTCGAGCCGTGGTCGGACGAGATCGAGGCCGCGGCGCTCGACGACCGGACCGGTCCGGTCGCGGTGCTGCCCACGGCGAGCTCGGTCGACGGCGAGGACGTGTTCGGGCGGTGGGGGCGGATGGGGCTCGAGCACTACGCGACGTCGGGGATCGAGGCGCGGATGGTCCCGGTCAAGACCCGCGAGGACGCGGAGCTCGAGGAGCACGCCCGAGCGCTCGAGGGCGCCTCGATGATCTTCTTCTCGGGCGGCAAGCCGCAGCACCTGGCCACGACGATCGCGGGGACCCGGTTGTGGAGTGCCATGGAGGATGCGCTCGACGCCGGAGCGGTGTACGCGGGGTGCAGCGCGGGCGCGCTCATCGCGAGCCAGACGCGCGAGCAGCGGCGCGAGCGCGGCGTCCGCACGGGATGGGTGTACGGGCTCGGGCTGGTCCCGCACGTCTCGTTCGGCGTGCACTGGGACAAGGTGAAGGTGATCCCGGGGCTGCGATCGGTCGTGATGTCGCGGATCCCGAAGGGGTCTTGGTTCGTCGGCCTGGACGAGCGGACGGCGATCCTTGGCGACGGGCACCGGTGGCGGGTGTTCGGGCTCGGGGGCGTGATGGTCCGTCACGTCGGCGGGACCGAGATCCATCGGGCGGGCGCGACCTTCGAGACCTCGGATCAGGGGGGATAGGGGTCCTGCGGATATCCTTCTCCACCGTGGTCTCGACCGACGAACCGATCCCGCCGGAGCACCAGCCGAGGTGCCACCTGTGTGGCCGGCCCACCTACGACCCCGACAAGCGGGAGCGGCCGTGGGTGCGAGCGACCTCGGGGGGCCGGCAGGTCCTGGTCTGCCCCTCCTGCCAGGAGGAGCGCCCGGACTGGGCCGTCCAGCTCGACCGGTGCGAGTCGTGCGGCGCGACTCGGCTGACCGCGATGCTCGGCCAGGTCGTGTGCCGGGCGTGCGGGCACGTGCGCGGCGAGCCGGTCGAGCCCGCGTGGTTGACGACGGGCGCTTAGCTCAGAGGTAGAGCACTCGCCTTACAAGCGAGCGGTCGGAGGTTCGAGTCCTCCAGCGCCCACCAATAGAACCGCTGGTCAGCGCTTCGCAGCCTCGATCGGAACGACGCCGCTGCCGGCCGCGTGCCGCAAACGTGCCGCAATAGCATCAGCACGGACTTCGTCGAGGCATTCGGCGAGTTCCACGTCGAGTGACGGGAACAGGTGGCCGTACAGGTTCAACGTCGTCGTGATGGACGCGTGACCGAGGCGGGCCTGGATCGCCTTCGGGTGTGCCCCCTCCGCGATCGCTAAGGCGGCGGCCGTGTGTCGCAAGTGATGGAACGTCGGCGCGGGGGAGATGGCAGCCCGCTTCACGGCCGGTGCCCAGAATCGATGACCGAAGTTCGTTCACCGGAGCGGTCCACCGGACGATGCGGGGAAGACGAGGTCCAGAGACGGGTATCTCTCGAGGAGCTATCCGAGTTCGTCGGCCAGGAATGCCGGGATCGTCACCACCCGACGTGACTCCTTGGTCTTCAGCGCCCCGACGTACAACTTGCCGTTGACCTCCGCGGAGCCTTCGGAGATCTCGATGCGCCTTTCAAGCAGCCGTAGGTGAGGCAAACGAAGCGCCGACGCCTCTCCGAACCGCAGGCCGGCGTAAGCGCCCAGGAGTACAAGCACCCGGTAGCGCGGATCGAACGCGTCGGCCAGAGCCTCAACCTCCTCCACCGTCAGGATCCTGATTGCTCGGCGTTCGGTGGACGGCGTCTTCACCCAAGACAGAAGCACTCCCTCGGTGCGACCAGGATCGGCGCGAGATCCAGCCCAGGGCCTCGCCGATCGCCAAAGCGGCCTCGGGACCCCCTCAGGTCCCGGAGGTTCCGTTGCAGCGTGGGCGAACTGCGCCCGTGCGTCAGGTCGGGCGCAGGACCCCGGTGTACGCACCCACGACGATCTGCCGGGCGTCGGAGCCGTCGACCCCGATGCTCCAGATCGAGTCGAGGTACGTCCCTGGTTGCCCCGCAACGTCTCGATGCTCGCCGAACAGGACGCGGTCGCCATCGGGTGAGAACCCGATGACCTCGAACCACGCGCCTTCGGACAGCACGGTCGTCGACCCGGTCGCCACATCCACGACCCTGAGTCGGTTAGGGGACTGTTCGTACAGGATGCCCTCGGGCGTATCCGGGCGATCGCCGGGGTCGGCCGAGGCGACCGCGATCAGCTCGCCGTTCGGAGACCACGCCGCGGTGTGTGCGCCGTCCCCGGACACCTCACGAGGGTCGGAGCCATCGGCTCGCGCGACCATCAGCCCTTGGGGCGTGCCGTACGCCATCTGCGATCCGTCGGGCGAGTAGGCCAACGCGCCCGGCCACCACCCTCCGGATGGATCCGTGAACGTTCCGTGGAACGGGATCTCCCGTGGTGTATCGCCGTCGAGGGGGACCTCGAGCTCGCTCACGATCAGCGAGGCGCCGTCCGGCGTCCAGGTCGGGGCGCCGCCGTCGGACGGCTCCCATCCGGGAGGCATCTCGATCTGCGCCTGACGGGTGCCGTCGATCCCGTGGACGCCGATCGTGTACGTGCCCTCGCGCAAGTGGTATTCGTCCCACACCGCGACGCGGGTGGAGTCGGGTGACCACGCGATCTCCTGGGGATACGCCTGCGCCACCCGGAAGCTCTCGACGAAGTTGCCCTGCAGGTCGGCGATCACGACCTCGATGAGGGCGGGGTCGACGCACTGCCGGTTGAACGCGAGGTATCGCCCGTTCGGCGACCATGACGGGAAGTTCGTGTAGGCCTCGCCCGGGCACTCCTCGTGGATGGCGACGACGTCGGCGATCGCGACCGGGTTCGACCCGTCCAGGCCGGCGACGTGGATGTGACCCTGGAGGTTGTACGCGATGGCCCCGGACAGCGGCGCCGGCGTGGGCTCGACGGGCGGGTTCGCCGGGACGGAGTCCGAGGTCAGCGACCTCACGAAGAGGATCCCCGCCGCGAGCGCCACGATCACGCCGAGGGCGCCGGCGCGGATCCGCCGGTTCCGCTGCTTGCGACCCTTGTGGTCCACGAAACGCTCGAAGGCGTCGTTGGGCGGCGCGAACCCTCGCACCACGCGTCCGAACTGCTCTCGCTCGTCGATCATCGGGTGTCACCTGCCTTCTCACGGATCGCTGCGCGGGCACGCGTCGCGAGGGTACGGACGGTGCCGGGGCGCATGCCGAGCATCTGCGCGGCCTCCTCGGAGGAGAGGCCGACGTAGCCCGTCAGGAGCACGGCGGCGCGCTGATCGGGCGTGAGCTCGCGGAGCGAACGGACGAGGAGATCGCGGTCATCGATGGTCGCGAACGCGTCCTCGCTCGGGGCGATGCTGAGCGTCTTCCGCAGCCCGAGCGCGGACCGCCGGTACCGGTTCCGGAACACGTTCATCGCGGTCCGGAAAAGGTAGGCCGACGGGTCGTCGATCCTGCTGTCGTCCCAGCGTTCCCACAGGCGGAGGAACGCATCCTGCATGATCTCCTCCGCCTCGTGGCGGTCCCCGGTCACGAAGCACAGGGCGCCGAACAGACGCGCGTGCTCCGCGTCGAAGAACTCCTCGAACCGGACCGGTGCCTCGGCCACCGTCGCCTCCATGGCCCGCGCGTCGGGGGTCCTAATCGATCGTTCGATCATGGCGCATGGACACCCAAGGGGTCCGTTCTGCTACAGACGACGAGGACCGGAGCGACCAGGGGGCCATACGGCTTCATGTCACAGCGCCTCCGGTCGCGACTCTCCGGCCTCCCGCAGCATCCCGACGAGCACCGCTCGGAGCGTCCGATCCTCCTCGCAATCGATCAGCAGCTCGGCGAAGGTGCGGCTCTCCGGGTAGCCCCAGAACTCACCGATCCGGTCGGCTCGCTCGAAGTCGGGGAGCATCAGAACGTGGAGCAACTCGGCGCGGGGAGCGGGGCCGAGGGCGTCGAGGCGTTCGCGGATTCGGCGCTGGAGCTGATCGGGACGCACGGCAGGAGGCTACGCCGTTCCACGGTCATCCCGTCTATCGGCGTGCCTGCCCAAGTGCATTCCCGAACACTCGCGCACGCCCGGGCTGCCTTACCATCGTGGCGGTATGTCCGAGCCCCTAGTCGACCAGCTAGCATTTCCCCCGAACGAGCATGTAGCGACCTGATGTCCGGACCTGTGCCGTCGCCCTTCCCGAGGCCGCCCTCCCAGCGACAGGAGAATCCAGGCTGGTGGAGGACCAGAGGCGGCAGGAAGTGGCGCATCGGAACAGACCCCGAGGTCGCCTGGATCGCCGGCGGCACTTCCACGAGCCTGACCATTACCGCCGCCATCCCGCCGGTCTTCGAGGCCTACGCGACGGTCGTGCTGCCGTTCGGAGGGGAGGGGCAGGAAGAGCATGATCGGGCAGTACTCGCGCTGCTGACCGAGCACACGGCAGACCAGCCGTGGTTGCTTGGGTATCTGGATACCGGTGCCGATGACGTCGTCTTCCCCGATTCACCAATGGTGACCTTGTATTCCGAATGGCATTACGTGTTGGTCGAGGCGGGGCCCGAACAGGCTGCCACCTGGCGCAGAACCCACCTCGGATCGTTCTGGAAAGGCGCCTTGCCCAACCTGATGTTCCCCGCCGATCGCTCCTGGTTGGTGTCGACGCTGTGGGATGACGACTGGACCTGCATCGGCGGGCCGACCGGGCTCGTCGACAGGTTTCTGCGCCACCCTGATCTCCAGGCCAGGCGGGTGACCCTCGGCGAAGACGCCACACCACCAGGTCACCAGGCGCACTGACGGCCGTGGGGCTCACAAGGTCCTGATAGTTCCATCCGGCGACCGTTCCTCTCCGCGAATGATGTACGCCGCCGAAAAGTGACCGGTGTCACGCGTCCATCCTCGGCCTAGCATCGAGGCATGAGCGAGTTCGGACGGAGCGGCGGGGGACAGGTGCCGCACGAGGAAGCCTCAACCGAAGAGCACTTCAACCAGGTCGGGGACGCCATCCGGCGCGATCGGGAGGCGGACAAGGTCGCCAATGCCCACCGCAAGCGTCCTTGGTGGAAGTTCTGGGGGAAAGCGGACAGGCTGACCGCCAGCGACCCCGCGGAGTGACATCAGGCGGATGTACGTTCCGAAATAGTCACCGGGCGTCACTCGCCGATCCTGGCGTGGATCATCCGCTCCCGCTGACTTCCCGCAAGTACAGGACCAGCACCACGACGGCAACCACCAGCGCTATCGCCAGCAGCAGAGTCCCGAGCCACTCGAGGAATCCAAGCCAGGACAGAGCCAGCACAGAGGACATCGTCGCACTCGAGCGCTTCCACCGCATGATTCGACCGCGGAGGTGTACCCGCCGTAGCGTGACCGGCGTCACGCGTCCATCCTCGTGTCAGTTGAGGCTGAGAAGCAGTGCGATGAGCCCGACTACGGCGACTCCGACCGCGAGGATGAGGGTCGCTGCAAGCATGAAGGTCCAGATGCTCGGATCACGAGGGACAGGTCCTCGGGGGCGACCTCTCCAGCGTTCGATCGAGTTCGTCCACGAGCTCTACGTTGCATCCTCCTGGAGCTCCCGGACGACATCCCGCTCACGGTCTCGCTTCTTCGTCACAGTCGCAGTGTAGGACTACCCTTCGCTCCACTAGCGGGCGTCGACCGGCCCGCCGACCTGAACCGCTGGGTCGCGCCCGGCCTCGAACCCGGTCGGGCCTGCTCGCCCATGTACGTTCTCGAATAGTGACCGGCGTCACGCGCCCATCCTCCTCGAGGGCAGTTCCGCGTTGATGACGGTCGGCTCCCAGGAACGGCTCGAGTTCCTCGGCCAACAGCTGCCGAGCGAGTCGGCCAACTCGTCGATCCATCGACATGCCCAAGGCTCATCGCCTCGGACGTTGGCCGATCGGTACGGAACCCGGAGGGCGTGGCAGTGGCATCGACTGGCGCGGGTCGGGGTCGTGCTCCTTGCAGACCTGGACCAGGTAGACGGTCCCCGCGAATCCCGACTGGTCGGGGTCCGGCGAGTCCGCGCCGACGACGAGCACGCTCCCGGCGTTCCCGTCTCCGGACTCGGCGACGCTGCAGGCGTTGATGTCGATCGAGGCCGTGGACCTCGGCCGTGATCGGCTGCGGTTCCTGGCTGAACAGTCGGGTCTCAGAGTTCGGCCCTGACGCGAGTGCCAATCGCTTCCGCGTCGGCCCAGAGTGCCTTTCGGAGCCCGTCGACCTTCTGCCATTGCTCCAAGGTCGTCACGCCGTACTCGGCCTTCGTTTCGCTCGGGGGCTTGTGCTGCAGTTGCGCCTGCTGCACCTGCTGGAGATACCAGACGGCGTTGTAGAACTCGGACTGCCTCCGCGTCCAGGCCAGCATGAGGGTGCGGACCTCGTCGCTCGCGACGACATCGGCCAAGGCGCTCAGCCGCCAGGACTCCTCGTCTGAGAGGGGTGGAGGAGGTTCGATAGGTTGACCCTTCACGAAGCTCGGAGCGGTTCGACCGACTGCTGTGAGCAGTCGGTGAAGAAGTGGCATCAGGTCGAGGTAAGCCCCGAGTCGTCGCTCCTGCTTGAGGACGAGCATGTCGTGAGCGCGGTCGGCCGCGGCGCGCTTCCGCTCAAACCGTTGCGTGAGGACAACGTCTCCAAGCGTCGATGCGCCGACGATCAGCGCGACGAGAACCTCGGTCGCGGGTCGGAAGCTACCGCCCGGTCCGCCATGCCGCGAACGCGCCGCAGACGCGCCGCAAGAGCATGAGCAAGGGTCGATACGGACTGATACCCGTGTGGCTCCTGTTTAGGCTCTGACCAGCACGTTTACGGAAACGCCCTGGTAGCGGTAGGTGCCTGCGCTTGTCTTACAAGCGAGCGGTCGGAGGTTCGAGTCCTCCAGCGCCCACTACTCCTCCACCTCCGGCGGCCGCCGGTGGTGCGTGGCGTGCTCGAACGCCGAGGCCAGCCGGATAAGCGTCCCTTCGCCCCAGGCCCGCCCCAGGAACGAGATCCCGATCGGGAGGTCGAACGCGAACCCCATCGGGACCGTGACGTTCGGATAGCCCGCCACCGCCGCCGGCGTCGAGTTCCCGCCGACATCGTGGTCGCCGTTGGCGTGGTCGATGCGCCACGCGGGCGCGTTCGACGGCGCGACGAGCGCGTCCAGGCGATGCTGGTCCATCACGGCGTCGATGCCCTCGGCGCGCGAGAGCCGGTGGCACGTCTCGAGCGCCTCGAGGTACGCGGGCTCGGTGAGCGGACCCTTCTCCGCCGCCTGCTCGAACAGCTCCTGCCCGAAGAACGGCATCTCGGCGTCCGCGTGCTCGGTGTTGAACGCGATCAGGTCGGCGAGCGTCCGGTGCTGCTGGGCAAGGCCGAGCGACCCGAGGTACGACTCCAGGTCGGCTGGGAACTCGAACAGGAGCACCTCGAGCTCGGGATCCTCGAGCTCGTCGACGTGGGGGATGTCCGCAGGGTCGACGATCTCGGCGCCGAGGTCGCGCATCGCCGCGAGTGCATCCTCGAGCAGCCGGTCGACGCGGTCGTTGAACCCGGCGAGGTTCCGGGCCACGCCGATCCGCGCGCCGCGGAACCCGTCGGGGTCGACGAACGCCGCGTAGTCCGCCTCGCCGTGGGCTCCCGCGGTCGCGGCGTCCCGCTCGTCCGCGCCGGCCAGCGCAGTCAGCAACGCGGCGGCGTCGGCTACAGACCGGGCCATCGGTCCCGGCGTGTCCTGCGAATGCGAGATCGGGATGATGCCGGAACGGCTCACGAGCCCGACCGTCGGCTTGATCCCGACGAGACCGTTGATCGACGACGGGCAGATGATCGAGCCGTCGGTCTCGGTCCCGACGGCGACCGCGCACAGGTTCGCCGAGACCGCGACGCCCGAGCCCGAGCTCGAGCCGCAAGGGCTGCGGTCGACATCGTATGGGTTCACGCACTGGCCGCCGCGGGCGCTCCACCCGCTGCTCGAACGGGTCGAGCGGAAGTTCGCCCACTCGGACAGGTTCGACTTGCCCAGGATCACCGCACCGGCCTCGCGCAACCGCGCTACCGCTGCTGCGTCGTGCGCCGGCGTCACGTCGCCGAGCGCGAACGATCCCGCCGTTGTCCTCATCCGATCGGCCGAATCGATGTTGTCCTTCACGAGGACGGGGATCCCGTGGAGCAGCCCCCGTACGCGGCCCGAGCGCCGCTCGGCGTCGAGCGCGTCGGCGGTCTCGAGCGCGTCGGGGTTCGTCTGCAGGACCGAGCGGAGCGCCGGGTCGAACGTCTCGATCCGCGCGAGGTAGGTCTCGGTCAGCGCGCGCGAGGTGAGTGAGCCTGATGCCATCGAGGCCCGGAGCTCGGCGATCGTCGTCTCGTCCACGGTCGCCCGGCTCAGGTCTTGCGTGCGACGCCGCGCCCCGAGCCGCCGAGCATCCCGACGTCGATCACGAAGCCGAGCACGATCAGCACGATGCCCATCGCCTCGATCCCGCCCGTGACGGTCGTGAACTCGTTCTGGGCGATCGCGTAGGCGATCGTGGTCGTCGGCAGGAAGAAGAACCCGAGGAGCCCCCACCACCCGCTCGAGAACGCGGTGTTCAGGTAGTTCGTGAACAGCCACAGGATGAACAGGATGAACCGGGGCGTGATGAGGGCGACGATCGCGAACAGGCAACCCATCCGGGCATCCTAGCCCGAGGCGCTAGGGGACCGTTCGGGCGATCGATGCGGCGATATCGGCCACGACCATAGCCCTCGGCTGGACCCGGCGGTTCCATAGCACGAGCGCCGGCCCATCGCGATCGTCCGTGACGATCGAGATCGTTCCCGCGTCCAGCCGCAGGTTGGTCGCGTAGTGGATCGGCAGGTCCAGGAAGCGCGCGGCCACCGAACGGAAGCAGTGGCCGTGCCCGAAGAGCAGGGTGTTGCCGCGGAGCTCGCGCAGCTCGTCGAGCAGCGCGTCGACGCGCTTGGCCATCTGCTCCGGTGTCTCGCCGCCCGGGCAGCCGTCGCGGAACAGCTCCCAATCGGGGTGCGTCTGCCAGATCTGCTCGGTCGTCAACCCCTCGAACTCGCCATAGTCGAACTCGAGCAGCGCCTCGTTCACGTGGATGCGCTCGCCGAACCCCGCGAGCCGGCCCGTCTCCTTCGCGCGGAGCATCGGGCTCGCGAAGACGTGATCGAAGCGGCGGCCAGCCAGGAGCTTGCCGATCGCGACGGCCTGGAGCTGCCCCTCGGGGGTGAGCGAGATGTCCGTGCTCCCGGTGTGCTGCCCCGAGATCGACCACTCGGTCTCCCCGTGCCGAACCAGCCAGATCGCCATCGAGGCCGAAGCCTAGGCCGGAGCGGGGCCCGAGGGGAGGGCTTGCCCGAATCGAACGTATGTTCTATCGTGCCGAGATGGCCCCCGAGCCCCTGTTCGAGATCGCGAGGCGGCGGTTCGACACGCCGGAGTTCCGTGGGATGGAGTTCATCGAGGCCGAGTGCAAGACGATCATCAACCCCGTCCCCGGCAACTACTTGCCGTTCAACTGGTCGATCAACCCGTACAGGGGTTGTTCGCATGCTTGCTCCTACTGCTTCGCCCGGCCGACGCACACCTTCCTCGACATGAACGCGGGCTCGGACTTCGAGAAGAAGATCGTCGTCAAGGTCAACGCGCCCGAGGTGCTCCGGCGCCAGCTCGCCGCCAAGCGCTGGAAGGGCGAGGGCATCGCGATGGGCACGAACACCGATCCGTACCAGCGCGCCGAGGGCCGCTACCGCCTGATGCCCGGGATCATCGGGGCGCTCACCGACTACCGGAACCCGTTCTCGATCCTGACCAAGGGCACGCTGATCCTGCGGGACCTCGAGCTGCTGCGCGATGCTGCCCGCGTGACCGACGTGTCGACGGCGTTCTCGATCGGGACGCTCGACGAGGACGCCTGGCGCGCGAGCGAGCCCGGGACCCCGCACCCGCGCAAGCGGATCGAGGCCGTTCGGACCCTCAACGAGGCCGGCATCCCGTGTGGCGTGCTCATGGCGCCCATCCTGCCCGGGATCACCGACGACCCGCGTCAGCTCCGCGAGGTCGCCGCGGCCGCGATCGACGCCGGGGCCACGCACGTCTCGCCGATCCTGCTGCATCTCCGCCCCGGCGTTCGCGAGGAGTTCCTCCCGTGGCTCGCCGAGACCTACCCCGAACTGGTCGAACGCTACAAGCACCTCTACCGCAAGCCCTACGCGCCCGCGGCCGAACGCGACGCGCTGGGCCGCCGGGTGTCGGGTCTGATCCGCTCGCTCGGCGGCGTCCGGCCCGTGGCGCCTCCACCCGCACGGTTCTCGCGAGGGTCGCGTGGCCATCGGAACGAGCCGCAAGGGGAGCAGCTCACGCTCGTGTAGCGCGCGGCATCGGCTAACCTGGCGCTCCGATGCGCGGACTGGACCGGATCCTCGAGCTGCAGGACCTCGATACGTCGATCGAACGCCTGGAGCACCGACGCGAGCAGCTCGAGGGTGGCGAGGAGCTGTCCTCTCTCCGCAAGGAGATGGAGGAGGCCGACGCCCGACTGGGCGAGCTCCGGCTGGCGTCGGACTCGATCTCGAGCGAGTCGGCTCGGCTCGAGCACGAGATCGCCTCGATGAGCGACAAGCTCCACGCCGAGGAGAAGCGCATGTACGACGGCTCGATCGCCAACGCGAAGGAGCTCGAGGCCCTCCAGCACGAGATCGTGAGCCTGAAGGAGCGTCGCTCGCGCGCCGAGGACGACCTGCTCGAGCAGATGGTCCGCAGAGAGGACATCGAGGTCCGAGCCACGCAGTCGCAGACCGAGGCAGAGGCGGCCCGGGCGCGCGTCGAGGAGGTCGGCGGCGACGCGGTGCGGGAGCTCGACACGATCTCGGCCGACATCACCGCCAAGCGTTCGGAGCGCGAGGCCCTCGCGCCTGCGTTCGACGAGGAGCTGCTCGAACTCTACGACGACCTGCGCGAGCAGAAGCACGGCGTCGGTGCCGCGGCGATCGTGGACGGGGTGTGCCAGGCGTGCCACGAGAAGCTCTCGGCCGTCGAGCTCGACCGCCTGAAACGCACCGAGGGCGTGAAGAGGTGTGAGTACTGCCGTCGGATCGTCGTCTTCGTCTGATCCTGCACTGCGACGGCGCGGCTCGCGGCAACCCCGGGCCGGCCGGGATCGGTGTCGAGATCACGGACGAGGACGGTGAGGTCGTCGCCGAGATCGCCGAGGGGCTCGGCGTCGCGACCAACAACGTGGCCGAGTACACGGCCGCGATCCGCGGTCTCGAACGCTCCAGGGAGCTCGGCGCGACCCACCTGCTCCTGCGTTCGGACAGTCGCCTGCTGATCGAACAGCTCGCCGGCCGGTGGAAGGTGAAGAACCCGACGCTCCAACGGCTCCACCACGAGGCTCGCTCGCTGATCAAGGGGTTCGACGAGGTGCAGCTCGAGCACGTCCGGCGCGAACGCAACGTGGAGGCGGACGCGCTCGCGAACCGCGGGGTCGACGAGTGGCTGGCCGGCGAGGGCGCTAGCTGGGAGCGCTCGGCACCGTCCCCGCGTCTGTGGGAGCCGGAGGAGGAACCGCGGTGACGAGATCCTGCAGCGGGAACTCGAACCGGAGCGCCTTCGCACCGGTGCCGTAAACGAGCGAGAGGACGCGTCCGTCCGCGGAGCGCTGCGCCGGGAAGACCATCAGCCCTTCGACGCTTCCCCCCGCCGGCACGGTGAGGAGCGAGGGCGTGAGAGTGCCCTTGACGGGTTCGAAGGTGTCGCCGTGGTCGACGAACAGGGCGGCGCCGCGCGGGTCGAGCGCGATGTCGTGAGAGGTCGCGTTCTCGACGATCACGTTGAACTGCCACTTGGGGGGAAACATGAACAGCGAGTCCATCTGGACCGTCACGCCGCCCTCCGCGCGGAACTGGTGGCGGAACGGCTGGATGCTGTCGGACATCGGCACGCCGTTGCGGAGCAGGTCCTCGACGCGGTAGGTCCCGGCGGCGGTCCGGATCAGCGTGACGGGGCCGTCGAGAACCCGGACGAGGTCGATCGGGTCGTCGTTCGGTGGCTCGAACTGGAACAGGACCGATGCGGACAGACCGACCGATGCGAGCGGGATCCGCCGGGCCGTCACGGCGCCGATGAACTCCACGTCGCGGATGTCGGCCGCCGACCGGATGTTCCCGTCGAACTCGCGGTGCTGGACGTCGAGCCATCGGACCCACGAACGCAGATCGGGGCCGACCACGGTCTGCTTGAGCGCCTCGACGCCGTGATCGGGTGACCCGCGGTAGGCGTCGATGAACTCGACGACGGCCTGGCGCGCGGCGGAGGCCTCGAGGGCCGGGCCGGGTGCCAGCTGCGCGGGTGCGATCGGCGCCGCCGGGCCGGCGGGTTGCTGGGCGCACGCGGCGAGCGCGAGCACCGGCAACCACGCGATGGCGGCACGAGCACGCATCGTGGTGCGGATGATACGGCCGGTCGGGTTCTCTAGACTGGGTTCGGAGGAGCCGGCCGGGCGACCGCGGGTGGCAACGCTCGAGGAACGTCCGGACTCCGCAGGGCAGGGTGCTGGGTAACACCCAGGCGGGGCGACCCGTGGAAAGCGCCACAGAGAACAGACCGCCGC
>Ga0207578_1000042_pt1 | contig 20892 bp, 23 predicted proteins | sample NitcycUWRG10K412_FD_188278 | JGI IMG/M metagenome (GOLD analysis project Ga0207578, IMG submission 188278) | Soil microbial communities from Arlington Agricultural Research Station in Wisconsin, USA - Nitrogen cycling UWRJ-G10K4-12 (SPAdes) | ecosystem: Environmental > Terrestrial > Soil >... | reverse complement strand
GTGACGGGGTCGAACGTCCCCGGACACAGGGCGGTCAGGCCCATCTAAACCTCCCGGAATATGAAGACGAGGGTGTCGCCGTAGGACAGTCGCCTCGCGGCAAGCCAGTGTAGCGGAATGACAGGCGTGGAAGACCGTTTGGGACGCGTCAGGACCACCCGCCAGGCGGGCCCGGAGAGCCCTCCGGCGCCGATCGCGGCGACCAGGGCGTCGAGTTCCGCCTGATCGATCGCATACGGAGGGTCGGCGAGGACCAGGTCGATTCCAACCAGGCCATTGTCATCTCTGGTGAGAAACGGGAGGACGTCGGACGCGACGACGTCCGCGGCCTCCGCGACCCGCGCCCGGGCCAGGTTGTCGCGGATCGCGCCGAGCGCCGCGCGATCGCGCTCGACGAGGGTCGCGTGCTCGGCGCCCCGCGAGAGCGCCTCGATCGCCATCGCGCCCGTCCCGGCGTAGAGGTCCAGGACCCGGGCGCCGGCGAAGTCGGGGCCGAGGCTCGAGAACACGCCCTCGCGCGCCATGTCGGAGACGGGCCGGACGCCGCGCGGGACCGGGGCCAGCCGGACGCCTTTGGCCGAACCCGCGATCACCCTCACGAGTGGAACAGCCAGTCGATCGAGCCCTCGAACCTGGATCGTAGCTCGGCCAGCAGGCCCGGCTCCTCGTCCAGGTCGGGGTCGCGGTCGATCATGGCGAACGCTCGGGTCCGGGCTCGCTTGACCAGGTCGAGATCCTCGGCGAGGCGCGCGAGCTTGAGGTCCGGCATCCCCGACTGCTTCACGTCGAACAGCGTGCCCTCCCCGCGCAGACGCAGGTCCTCGTCGGCGAGCTCGAACCCGTCCGTGGTCCGGACCATCGCCTCGAGCCGCGCGCGCGCCTCGAGGTTGTCCTGCTCCGACTCGTCGAACAGCACGCAGGTCGACGGGTGCGTCCCCCGCCCGATCCGGCCGCGCAGCTGGTGCAGCTGGGCCAGGCCGAACCGCTCGGCGTTCTCGACGAGCATCACGGTCGCGTTCGGGACGTCGACGCCGACCTCGATCACCGTCGTCGAGATCAACAGGTGCGTCCGGCCGGAGCGGAACCCCTCCATAACGCGCTCCTTCTCGGCCGGGCGCAGCTTGCCGTGCAGCACCTCGACGGACAGGTCGGGGAAGACGTCGGTCGCCAGACGCTGCGCCTCGCTCTCCGCGGCGCGGACCTGGTTCCGGTTCGTCTCGTCGATCGCCGCGCACACCACGAACGCCTGCCGCCCTGCCTCGACCTCGGCCCGGACGAGCTCGTAGGCGGTCTGCCGCTGCGGCGGCGTCCGCGCGATCTGGGTCCGGATCGGCTGGCGGCCCTTGGGCATCTCGTCCAGGACCACGACGTCGAGATCGCCGTAGTACGTGAGCGCGAGCGTTCGAGGGATCGGGGTCGCGGTCATGATCAGGACGTCCGGCGACGCGCCCTTGCCTTTGAGCGCCATCCGCTGGTGCACGCCGAACCGATGCTGCTCGTCGATCACCGCCAGCGAGAGGTCCGCGAACGACACCCCTTCCTGCACGAGCGCGTGGGTCCCCACGACGAGGTCGACGTCGCCCGACGCGATGCCGTCCCGGATCTTCGAGCGGTCCTTCCCGGTCACCGCGGCCGTGAACAGCGCGTACGTCACGCGCGGCGGACCTTCCTCCTCCTCGGGGACGGGATCGAGCAGCGAGGCCTGCGCGCCGTCGGGGCTCGGCCCGGACGCGAGCTCCAGGTACGGGACCGCTCCCGAGACGCCGAGGAGCGCCTCGACCTGGCGGAAATGCTGTCCCGCGAGCACCTCGGTGGGCGCCATGATCGCGGCCTGGTGACCGGAGCCGATCGCGACGAGGGCCGCGTGCACCGCAACGAGCGTCTTGCCCGAACCGACGTCGCCCTGTAACAGGATGTTCATCGGCCGCGGGCGCGCCATCGCCGCGTCGATCTCGTCGTTCGCCCGGCGCTGGGCGGCGGTCGGCTCGAAAGGCAGCGTCCGGTCCAGCCGTTCGAGCAGCGGTCCCTCCGGCTCGTGCGCCACGCCGATCTCGGCACGTTCGACGCGGTGCTTGCGGAACGCCAGCCCGAGCTCGAGGACGAACAGCTCGTCGAACTTCAGCCGCTCGATCGCCGCGGCGAGCTCGGGCTGTGACCCGGGGAAGTGGATGTCACGGATCGCTCGGTCGAACGGGGCCAGCGACTCCGCGCGGATCAGGTCCTCCGGCATCGGGTCGGCTATCGGACCGAGCTGTTCGAGCGCGCGCCACACGAGCTCTCGGATCGTCCGGGTGGTGATGCCCTCGGTCGCTCGATGCACCGGCGTGATCCGGCCCGTGTGCACCAGGTCGTGATCGTCGCCCTTGAGGAGCTCGATCTCCTGGTTCGCCAGCTGGAGGCGCCCGCGATACAGCTGCGCGATGCCCGAGACCGCGACCTCGTACCCCTCCTTGTACATCGAGCCCGTCCACGGCTGGTTGAAGAACGTGAGGTCGAGGTAGCCCGAGCCGTCGTACAACGTGATCGTGACCATCGACTGCCGGCGGCGGGTCTGCCGCTTGGTAACCCGCTTCACCCGGGCGATCACGGTCGCGTGGCTCCCGATCTTGAGCTCACCGATCCGCGAGACCCGGGAGCGGTCGATGAAGCGGCGCGGGTAGTGGTGGAGGAGATCGCGGACGGTCTCGATGCCCTGCCCGGCCAGGACCTCGGATGCGGGCGGCCCTTTCGTGCGCAGACCGACCCGGCGTGTGGCGAGCTGCCGATCGATCGCGCTCACCGGGCTGTCGAGCGTCAGGCCTCGGGCTCGAGGCTCCGTGGTCCGGACGTCTTCCACGCCGTCGGTTCTACCATGCGACCCATGACGCTCCGCCGCCTCGGCCTCGCCATCGCGTGCTGGGCGCTGCTCGCGGCGGCGTGCGGCGCGAACGCCGCCTCACCACCCGCGCGGCTCCCCACCGACCCCGGTGCGCTCCCGGAGTTCACGCTCGCGGACTACCAGCATGCGCTCGGCGAGCTGCGTGGCACGCCGGTCGTGGTCAACGTCTGGGCGTCGTGGTGCGGGCCCTGCCGGGAGGAGGCGCCGCTGCTCGCGTCGGCGCACCGCACGTACGGGGACCGGGTCCGGTTCCTCGGGGTAGACGTGATCGACGAGCGCGACTCGGCGCGTGCCTTCATGCATCGGTACGGCTGGACCTATCCGAGCGTCTATGACCCTACGGGAGCGATCCGCGACGGCCTCGGGCTGCTCGGACAGCCCGTCACGCTCTTCTACGACGCCGACGGAGAGCTCCTGGACACGTGGACCGGACCGCTCTCCCAGCAGGCGCTCGACACCGATCTGCACGCGATCCTCACGCGCTGATCGCCCGACCGGCGGCCGTCCGAGGGCGTCTGCTACCCTCGTTGAGCCATGGCCGCCGTCTGCGACATCTGCGGGAAGAAGCCGTTCTTCGGCATGCAGGTCTCCCACTCCCACCGCCGCTCCCCCAAGCGCTGGGACCCGAACGTGCAGAGGGTCCGGGCGGTCGTGAACGGCACCCCCAAGCGCCTGCACGTCTGCACGAGCTGCATCAAGGCCGGCAAGGTCCAGCGCGCCGTCTAGGTCTAGAGCCCACATCCATCGTTGACAGAAGAGGGCCCTGCCCTTCGGTTCGACTCGATGGAGGATCAGGCGCAGGGGCCGACGTGGGAGCGGACGCGTACATCACGAAGGGCGCGTTCAACGACGACCACCTGATGGAGGCGGTTCGGAACTTCGTCTGAGCGTTCGGGCGGAACCGGCGACGACTCAGCGCCCCGAGATCCCCCAGAGCTGATCGACCGGTCCGATCCCGCCGCCGAGCGGCAGCGCCCCCCGGATCGCCTCGGTCACGAACGCCTTCCCTTCGCGAACGGCCTCGAGGAGCCCATCGCCCCGCGCGAGATGCGCCGCGATCGCCGAGGACAGGGTGCACCCCGTCCCGTGCGTGTTCGGTGTGTCGATCCACTCCCCCGCGATCCACGTTATCCGCTCGCCGTCGAAGAACAGATCGTCGGCGCCGGTCGCGCCCGGCAGGTGGCCACCCTTGACCAGCACCGCCCCAGGCCCCATCGCCCGGATCGCCCGCGCCGCCTCCTGCATCCCGTCGCGGTCAGTCACCTCGAGCCCGGCCAGGGCCGCGGCCTCGGGCAGGTTCGGCGTGACGAGCGTCGCGAGGGGCAGGATGCGTTCGCGGAGCGCGCCGACGGCATCCTCGTCGAGCAGGCGATGCCCGTGCTTGGAGACCGAGACCGGATCCACGACGAGGTTGGCGATCCGCGTCTCGGCGACGACGTCGGCAACCGCCTCGACGATCGCCGCGGACGCCAGCATCCCGGTCTTGGCGGCATCGACCCCGATGTCCGTGACGACCGCGCGGATCTGCTCGGCGACGACCTGCGGCGGGAGGGCCTCGTAGCCGATCACGCCCCGGGTGTTCTGGATCGTGACGGCCGTGATCGCGGTCATCCCGTACACGCCCAGCGCGCTGAAGGTCTTCAGGTCCGCCTGGATCCCCGCGCCCCCGCCCGAGTCGGAGCCGGCGATCGAGAGCGCCCGCGCGCGCGGCAGCCGAACGTCGTCGTCCACTCGACCAGGCTACCCGTGGGCGAAGTGATCCCAGCCCGCGGGTTCGAGCGGCGCCGCCCCGCCCTCGACGTCCACGCCCACGAGGCCGGGACCCCGGACGATCTCGCCGATCTCGGACAGGTCGACGCCGAACCCCGAGCGCAGCTCCTCGCGCGCGCGCTCGACCGCGTCCGCCGGCAGGGTCGCGAGCAGCTCGTAGTCCTCCCCTCCGGAGAGAGCGAGCGCCGATGCGTCGACCCCGAGCATCGCGGCCCCGCTCGACAGCGGTTCGGCCACCGGGACGGCGGCCAGGACGACGCGGGCGCCGACCCCGCTCGCTTCGCACAGGCGCGAGAGGTCCTTCGCCAGGCCGTCGGAGAGATCCATCATCGCGGTCGCTCCCGCACGCGCGAGCATCTGCCCCTCGCCCACCCGCGCGACGGGCCGCTCGAGCGCCTCGATCAGCGCGCGGCCCCAGGGCTGCGAGAGCGCCTCGGCCGCTCGGCCGGCCGCCGCGCGCGAGAGCGCGAGCCCGCCGGCCGCCGCGCCGAGCGATCCGGTCACGACGACCCGGTCCCCGACTCGAGCTCCCGAGCGCAGGACGGCGCGGTCGGGTGCGACCTCCCCCACCACGGCCACCGAGACGACGACGAGCTCGGCCCGGTTCGTGTCGCCCCCGACCAGCGTGAGGGCGTACTCGGCGCAGGCGTCGCGCATCCCTCCGACGAGCTCCATCACCCAGGCCGCATCGACGTCGTTCGGCACTGCGAGCGCCACGAGCGCGTAGCGGGGACTCGCCGCCATGGCCGCGACATCCGAGACGTTGACCGTGATCGCCTTGGCGCCGAGGTCCCGTGCCGAGATCGCGCCGCGCTCGAAGTGGACTCCCTCGGCGAGGAGGTCCGTCGTGAGGACGAGCTGCCCGGCACCCTGGTCCACGACCGCGGCGTCGTCGCCCGGCCCCACCACCACGCCCGGCTCGCTCCCGGAGAGCAGGCGAGCCACCGCCTCGATCAGCCGGTCCTCGGACAGATCCATCGATCCCCTCGCGGCCCGGCGCCGGCCGGGTCGTTCCGGCGGAACGGCGCCTCGCCTTGGGTAGGATAGGGCCCGCTCCGAGCGTGCCCGAGAGCTCGGGAGCTTCCCTGACGAAGGAGCACACCGTTGAAGGTCGAGGCACGCACGGTCCACGACAACCCCTCCGCGGAGGAGCTCCGCGGCTTCACCGAAGCGATGCCGCAGTGCCGCGTGACGGAGTTCGGCAACGTGAACGTCCAGACGCGGGCGACGTCGCGGAGCTCTGGCAGCACGTACGTGGTCGCGGAGCGTTCGAGCGGCAAGACGATGACCCGTGAGGCGTTCGAGGACGTGGCGCGCCGTCAGGACGCGTACCTGCGCGACAAGGACGTCATCGTGATCGACGGCTTCATCGGCAACGACCCGGCGTTCCGGACCCGAGCGCGCCTGACGATCGAAAAGGCGAACGCCAACATCGCCGGGATGCAGCAGAAGCTGTATTTCCCGCGCGCCGACCGCGACGAGCCGGAGGTGCACGTGATCTACACGCCGAACCTCGAGGCGCCCGGTTACCCCGACGACCGGGTGATCGCGGTCGATCTCGAACATGGTGTGACGCGGGTCCTGAACTCCGACTACTTCGGCGAGTCGAAGAAGGGCGGTCTGCGGATGTGGAACGCCAAGGTGTACGACCTCGGCGGCCTGGCGCTCCACGCCGGGCTGAAGGTCGTGCCCACACCCGCGGGAGAGAAGGTGTTCATGATCATCGGGCTCTCCGGCACGGGGAAGACGACCACGACGTTCACGACACAGAACGACTCGCTGCCGGTGCAGGACGACTTCGTCGCGCTCATGCCCGGCGGCAAGCCGTACGGGACCGAGAACGGTTGCTTCGCGAAGACGTTCAGCCTCGACCCCGACTTCGAGCCCAACATCTACGACGCCGTCGTCAAGCCCACGACCTACCTCGAGAACGTGTTCCAGGACGAGGTGGGCACGGTGAACTTCTTCGAAGAGAGCTACACGCAGAACGGTCGCGCGGTGTTCCGGATGGACGATCTCGCTCGGTTCCGCGACGCGACGGACGTCGGGACGGTGGACTATCTGCTCATCCTCAACCGCAACGAGAACATCATCCCCGCCGTCGCCAAACTCGATCAGGAGCAGGCGGCCGCATACTTCATGCTCGGCGAGACGACCGGCACCTCCGCGGGCGGGGCGTCGGAGGCCGGCAAGTTCCTGCGCGTCCCCGGCACGAACCCGTTCTTCCCGCTCCCGCACGGGCTGCAGGGCAACCGGATCCTCGAGCTGCTCGCGACGCACCCGATCGAGACCTACCTGCTGAACACCGGGCGCGTGGGAGGTGGGGACGACGACGAGCGCTCCAAGAAGGTGAAGATCCCCCACACCTCCGCCTGCGTGAAGGGCATCGCCGAGCACTCGATCACGTGGACCACGGACGAGGAGTTCGGCTACCAGATCGCGGAGGTGGTGCCGGACTTCGACGACGTCGAGCTCCTGCAGCCGCGCCGGCTCTACGAGCGGCAGGGACGCCTGCAGGAGTACGGAGAGATCGTCGACCGCCTCAAGGCCGAGCGCGTCTCGCACCTGGAGAGCTTCCCCGAGCTCACGCCCGAGATCGTCAAGGCGGTCGGCTAGACCTCGGTCTCGTCGACGGGAGAACGCCGGCCGAGGAACCACCCACCCAACAGCTGCATCGCCGCGAGCACGAGGGGCACCATGAGGTACCAGCGATACGCCTCGAGGTCGTCCAGCGCGGCTCGGCCCTGCACCGGGATCGCGGCGTAGATCAGGAAGAAGCCGGCGAACGCGAACCACAACCCGATCCGACCCGTGAGGTACAGGGCGTAGAGCAGGTGGTCCGCGACGTCGGTCCCCTCGAACGGCCTTCGGCCCCAATACCAGATCGCGTGCAAGCCGCCGAGCACGAACAGCCCCGCGATCGCCAGCTCGACGACCCTCACGCGCGGGTGCCTGCCGAACGCGCGAGCGCCGAGACGACCTGCTCGTCGGTGGTCTGATCGAAGTCCCGGTACCACTCGCCCACCGCGAGGAACGGCTGCGGCGTCTCGAGCGCGACCACCTCGTCCGCCTCGACCCGCAGTCGATCGATCGTCTGGGGCGGCGCCACCGGTACAGCGAGCACCACGCGTTCCGCGCCCTGCGCCCGCGCCCATCGGAGCGCGGCGACGGCCGTGCTCCCGGTCGCCACGCCGTCGTCGACGACGATCGCGACACGGCCGGAGACGGGTTGCGACGGGCGGCCGCCCCGGTAGGCCTGTTGGCGCCGTTCGATCTCGGCCTCCTGCGTCGCGATCTCGCGTTCGAGGTAGCGCTCGCTCACGCCGAGCGCCCGGACCATCCTCGTGTCCAGCACCCGGATACCGGGCGCGACCGCGCCGATCGCGAGCTCGGGGTTGCCGGGCGCCCCCACCTTGCGGGGGACGACGACGTCCAGGGGCACGCCGAGCTCCCGCGCGACCACGTCACCGACGATCACTCCGCCCCGGGGGATCGCGAGGACGAGCGCGTTCGCTTCGAGGTGCCGGAGCGCCTGCGCCAGGCGTTCGCCCGCGTCCTGCCGGTCGGCGAAGATCACCGCTCCTCCTCGATCTCGCGGCGCGCCTCGTCCTGGTCGAGCACGCGCCGCTTGTCGGGCACGATGCGCTCGGGCGGCGGCATCGGTTGTCGGATGCGCCGGTAGGCGGCGAGCGGATCGGCCTCGCGCTTCGCACGTTTCCTCTTGGACGCCACCCCTACGATTATCGCCGTTCGTCGGATCGGCTCGCGGGCGACAGGCTAGGGGTTGGCATCACCCGAGTCCGAGATCAGGACCCACAACGTCCCGGTGTCCTGGTCGACGGCCACGTCGACGACCGGCCCGGCCATCGGGTACGTGGTCAGCTCCCTGGTCACAGGGTCGATCCGCGACAACGTGGTCGCAGGGCCGTCGGCGAGCCACACGGCGCCAGCCCCGAAGACGAGGTTCTGCTCCTCGTCGCCCACCCGCACCGTCGCGTCCTCGGTCAGGGTCTGCGGGTCGACCACGGATACGGTTCCCACCGCCCGGTCCAGGACCCAGACCGATCCCCCGCCGGCGACCACGTCGTCCAGGTTGCCGGGCAGATCCGCCGAGGCTCGAGCCTCCCCCGTCGCCGGGTCGATGGCGGTCAGCGATCCCGTCAGCTTGTCGATCACCCAGACGGCGCCCTCCCCCACGGCGATCCCGGTCGAACCCGGCACGGGGGTCGTCTCGTGGACGATCTCGTTCGTCGCCGGATCGATCTGGGAAAGAACCTTGTCCAACACGACCCAGACCGCGCCCTCCCCCGCCGCGATGTAGGGAGGGATCGCGATCCCCGACAACTGCTCCAGCCCGATCGGCCGCAACAGCTCGTCGGTGGCGGGATTGATGCGTTCGACGGCGTCGTCGGTCGCGATCCACACGATCCGGAACGCGACGATCGGTGTGAGGAACGGAGATTGGATGGACACGTTCGCGCGCACCGTCCCCGAGACGGGATCCACGTGCTGCAGGTTCGCGAAGTTCGTGACCCACAGCCCGCCCTCCCCCGCCGCGAACCCGCTCACTCGGAGGTTCTCCGCCTTCTGATTGATGCCACCGATCGACTGCACGACCTCGCCGGTTCTCGGATCGATCCTCTGCACGACGTTGGTCAGCGATCCGGTCGCCGCGGGATCCGACGGGGGAGTCCCGTCGTCGCCCGAGGACAGCGCCAGCGCCAGTCCGGCCGCTGCGAGCGCCGCCGCGAGGGCACCCGCTACCAGGAGGATCCGCCCGCGAGGCGACCGGGGAGCCGCGGCCTGACGCTCGCCGCTCGTGACGCCGGCCACGTGACGCGCGGCCCGGGCGAACTCGCCAGCCGACGCGTAGCGATCGGAGGGACGCTTAGCCATCGCCTTCGCGACGACGGGGTCGAGCTCGCGCACCGGACCGGACCCATCGGACGCGAGTCGAGGCGGATCCTGTTCGAGATGCGCGTAGAGCGTCGCGACCTCGGTATCGCGCTGGAACGGCGGACGCCCGGCGATCGATTCGTACAGCACGCACGCGAGCGAGTACACGTCGGCCCGGCCGTCGACCTCATCGCCGCGGATCTGTTCGGGTGCGCAGTACTCGATCGAGCCCATGAACTGGCCCGTCTCGGTCAGACCCGTGTCGACCGTGCTCCGCTTGATGAGTCCGAAGTCGGACAGGTACGCGTTCCCGCCCTCGTCGAGCAGGATGTTGCCGGGCTTCACGTCACGGTGCACCAGACCTCGCGCGTGGGCGACGTCGAGCGCCGATGCGATCTGCGACACGATCTCGATCGCGCGATCCGGCGGCAGCGGCCCGCGGTTCGAGATCAGGTGCCGGAGATCGTCGCCCTCGACGTACCGCATCGCGATGTACAGGACGCCGTCGGCCTCTCCCGCGGAATAGATGGGCACGATGTTGGGATGCTCGGTGGAGGCCGCCGCCTCGGACTCGTGGACGAAACGCTGCCGGAACGCCTCGTCCCTCGACAGGTCCGGACGCAACAGCTTGACGACGACGTTGCGACGCGGCGACGTCTGCTCGGCGAGGTACACCGTGCCCATGCCGCCCTGGCCGAGCACCGAGACGATCCGGTACCCGGCGACTTCGGATCCGATCCGGGCGTCGCTCATCGGGTGTTTCTACACCGCGGAGCGCCCCTGCATGCGTTTGTCGGGCTCGGGGTGCCCGCATAGCATGAGCGTCTCGCGAACGAGGGAGGTCCAGCGTGGTCCAGGCCTACATCCTGATCCAGACCGAGGTCGGCAAAGCCGCCCAGGTCGCCAAGGAGGTCCGCGACATCGCCGGCGTCGCCGAGGCCGAGGACGTGACCGGGCCCTACGACGTGATCGTGCGCGCCGAGGCGAAGAACGTCGACGAGCTGGGCAAGCTGGTCGTCGCGAAGATCCAAGGCGTCGAGGGCATCACCCGAACGCTGACCTGCCCCGTCGTCCACCTGTAGACGCGGATCCCGCTTCAGCGGCCGCGTTGCGTCAGACCCCCGTGCCCCGCTTGCGTTCGGATTCGTGGCGCTCGATCGCGAGCTCGATCAGCCGGTCGACGAGCTCGGGGTAGGGCAACCCGGACGCCTCCCACAGCCGCGGGTACATCGAGATGCCGGTGAACCCGGGGATCGTGTTCACCTCGTTGAGGAACACCCGGCCGTCCTGCATCAGGAAGAAGTCGACCCGCGCCATCCCGGCGCCGTCGATCGCCCGGAATGCGGCCACCGCCAGCCGCTGGAGCTCCTCGAGCGTGCCGGGCGCGATGTCGGCCGGGATCACCAGCTCGGCACCCTGCTCGTCGAGGTACTTCGCCTCGAAGTCGTAGAACGCGTGCCCCCGCGGGACGATCTCGCCCGCGACCGAGGCCACCGGGTCATCGTTGCCCAGGACCGAGACCTCGAGCTCGCGGGCGCCGGTGGCCGCGCGTTCGAGCACCGCCTTGCGGCCGAACCTGAAGGTCGTCTCCAGGGCACCGCGCAGCCGCGAGGGGTCGTCGACCCTTTCGATCCCGATCGAGGACCCGAGCCCGGCGGGCTTGGCGAACAACGGGTACCCGAGGTGGGAAGCGCGGGCCTCGACGGCCTCGGGATCCTCCGCCCAGTCGCGCTCGTGCACGACCTCGTACGGCACACCCGGGATCCCCGCGGCGGCGAACAGCACCTTCTGCACCGCCTTGTCCATCCCGACCGCCGACGCGAGCACGCCGGCGCCCACGTAGGGCACTCGGGCCATCTCCAGGAACCCTTGGATCGAACCGTCCTCCCCGTACGGGCCGTGCAGCACGGGGAACACCACGTCGATCCGCGTTCGCGAACCGTCCGCGGCCACGAGCGCTTGCGAACCCGGCTCCTGGTCGAGCGCGATCTCGGTGCCCGAACCCGGTGAGACGCCGGCGAGCGCGTCCGGTGGGGCATCCGCCGGCAGGGCGGGCGGACCCGACGGGAGGAGCTCCCACCGCCCGTCCTTCGTTACGCCGATCGCCAAGACCTCGTACCGATCGGCGTCGAGAGCGTCGATCACGGATCGGGCGGACAGGAGGCTGATCTCGTGTTCAGCCGAGCGCCCCCCGAAGACCACGGCGACGCGCCGCCTCACACCTTCTCCAGCGCGCGCTCGATGTCCTCGATCAGGTCCTCGACGTCCTCGAGCCCGACGCTCAGTCGGATCAGGCCGTCGGCGATCCCCGCCGCGCGGCGGGCGTCGGCGTCGAGCTGACGGTGGGTCGTCGAGGCGGCGTGGCAGACGAGCGTATGGATCCCGCCGAGGCTCGCTGCCACCCAGATCAGCTCGAGCGCGTCGCAGAAGCGCTGCCCAGCCTCGACGCCGCCCACGACCTCGAACGCCGCCATCCCGCCGAACCCCCGAGGGAGCACCCGCCGCGCGATCTCGTGCTGCGGATGGGACGGGAGCCCCGGGTAGTGCACCGCCTCGATCTTCGGGTGGCGCTGGAGCCACGCGGTGAGCTCGAGCGCCGTCGTGGTGTGGCGGTCCATCCGGACCTGCAGCGTCGAGAGCCCACGCATCGACAGCCACGCCTCGAGCGGGGCCAGCGTCCCCCCGGTCTCGATCACCGTGGAACGGAGCGCCGCCATCCGCTCCTCGGACGTGCAGACGATGCCGCCGATCAGGTCGTTATGGCCGCCGATGTACTTGGTCGCCGAGTGCAGGACGTAGTCGAACCCGAACGACGCCGGCGTGCACAGGTACGGCGACGCGAACGTGTTGTCGACCGCGCTCGGGACGCCGGCGGCCGACGCGAGCGCGCCGAGCTCCTCCAGGTCGGACACGGTCACGTTCGGGTTCGCGATCGTCTCGAGGTAGAGCATCGCGGCGCCGGGCAACGCCGCGCGGACCGCGTTCGGATCGTGCGGATCCACGAACCGCACGTCGATCCCGTAGCGCGGCAGCACGTGCGCGAACAACGAGTAGGTGCCCCCGTACAGCTCGTCGCTCGCCACGATCGTGTCGCCGTTCGCGGCCAGGGTCGTGGCGACCGTGTGGATCGCTGCCATCCCCGAGGCGAACGAGAGCGCCGACTCGGTCCCCTCGAGCTCGGCCATCACGCGTTCGAACGCGAGGAGCGTCGGGTTGCCGTACCCGCGCGTGTACGTGTAGCCGGGCCGGCGGAAGTTGATCGTCTCGGCGAAGCCGTCGGAGGTATCGAAGCGGAAGGTCGAGGTCTGGTAGATCGGGACGCTGGGCGTGTCCTGGTCCACGGGCGGCAAAGTCTGGCCGTGGATCGCACGCGTGGCGAACCCCCGGTCGCGCTCGTCCGGATCGTGGTCCCGCGGCACCGCCCCAGCCTACCCCGGGGTCCAGCGGGCCGGATATCGATCGCGCAGGTCGTCCACCAGCTTGTCGAGCACCCCCATCAGGCCGTCCGTGAGGGCACGGAGCGCCCGACCGTCGGGCTCGTCCTCCAGCCCCTCGTTGGGATCGAACGGCTGGCCGGCGGCCACCCAGATAGGGCGGGCGAACGCGAGGCTCTGACGCCCCGACTTGCGCCACACGAACTGTCCGCCCCAGGTGGCGACCGGCAGGATCGGGATGCCCGTGGCGATCGAGAGCCGGATGGCGCCGGTCTTGCCGCGACCCGGCGAGAAGTCCTCGTTCGTGGTCGTGGTCGTCCCCTCCGGGTAGATCACGACAACCTCGCCCTGCTCGACCGCCCGAGCCGCGTCGTCCAGCGGCGACCGGTCGCCCGTTCCCCGGTGGACCGAGCGCTGGACCGAGATCTGGTGCGCCCCCCGCAGCACCGTTCCGACGAACGCGGTGTCGAACAGCTCCTGCTTGGCGAGGAACCGCGGCCGCCGGCCGGCCCGCACCACGAAGAGCCCGTGCGCGAGCGGATCGAGGTAGGAAAGGTGGTTGCCCGCGACGATGACCGGCCCCTCCGGGGGAACCCTCTCCAGCCCCTCCAACCGCCAGTTGAACCACAGCTGGAGGGGCGGGATCAGTGCGAGCTCGGCGGCTCGGTACCAGGGTTCCACGGACACGCCTCCTTCGGGGCGGCGATGCTACCGCGTCGCCCCGCGGCCCCGTCGACGGGTGCCGGGTCCGATACGCCGCCGGGGTACTAGCCTCTGGTCATGCGCGTCGTGGCCGTGCCCGTGAAGTCGCTCTCGCGCGCGAAGACGCGGCTGTCCCCCGCCCTGACGGGACTCGAGCGCGGCGCGCTAACGCTCGCGATGCTCGAGGACGTGCTCGACGCCGCGCTCTCGGTTCCAGGTTGGGAGACGTGGGTGGTTTCGCCCGACGAGGTGGCGCTCGAGATCGCCGCGGGGCGCGGCGCCCGCCCGATCGCCGAGGCCAAGCCGCCGCTCGCCAACGCGATCCGGCAGGTGGAGGCCAAGGCGAAGGAGGAGGGCTCGAACGCGCTCGCGATCCTGCCGGCGGACGTCCCGCTCGTGACCGTCGACACCCTGCACGAGGCGCTCCGGACGCTCGGCGCGGTGGTCCTGGCGCGTTCGGCGGACGGGTTGGGGACCAGCCTGCTCCTGCGCCGCCCGCCGAGGGCGATCCCCGCGCGGTTCGGACCGGACTCGTTCCGGCGTCACGTGGAGCTCGCGCAGGCGCGAGGGCTCCCCGTGTCCATCGTCGAACGCCGCGAGCTGTCGTTCGACGTCGATCGTCCGGACGATATCCTCACGCTGCTCGCCGACGGCCGGCGAGGGCGGACCCGCGAGGTCTGTCTGCAGATGGATCTCGGCGCGCGTCTGCGCGCGTAGCTCCGGAGGGTTCGATGCCACAGGGGACGATCAAGGACTTCGAGGTCGAGGAGCGCACCGGCAACCTGCTGATGGACGATCGCACCGAGGTCGCCATCGACGCCGTCTCGGTCGAGGGCTCGAACCTGCGGACGCTGCGGATCGGGCAGCGTGTGCGCTTCGACCTGGTCGACGAGGCCGGCCGCAAGGTCGCGAGGAACCTGCAGATCGTGACGCTGTAGCAGCCGGCCGACGACCGTTCGCGCGGCGAGAGCGGCGCTCCGAGATGTCAGCGCTTGGCGGCGACGCGCCGCCGTTTTGACGCGACCATCTCGCGGAACTCCTTGCCCGCGGTGAACCACGGCAGGTCGCGCGCCGGAACCACGATCGGCGTCGTCGGCTTGCGCGGGTTCCGCGCGATCCGCTTGTTCCTGCGCTTGCGCTCGAACGTGCCGAAGCCGACCAGGGAGACCCGCTCCCCGCGCGAGACCGACTCCCGGATCACGTCCATGGACGAATCGATCATCCGACCGACGTCCGCCTTGCTCGCACCCGTGCGCTTCGCGACCTCCGCGATCAGACCGTTCTTGTTCACGTCGCCACCCCCAGGATCGGCTCCGACACCGTAGGCACTCGACGGGCCGCTGGTCAATGCCGCGTTGGCGTGCAACCATCTTGCCCATGCGGAGGCCTCCGACGCTACCCGTTTCCCTGATCGCCCTACTTCTATTCGTGGCCTGCGCGCAGGACTCCGGGCGCGAGTTCGCCCGCTACTACGACGAGCAGGGGTTGTTCGCCCTGAACCTGCCCGCGGCCAACGACATCATCGTGACGCCGCCGCAGCCGGCCCAGAGCGGGCCTGGTCTGCTCACCGGCGTGGTGTCGAGCCCACCCGCACCGAGCCCCTCCCCTGCATCCGGGATCGGCGGCGGGGGCATCGACGTCGCGAGCGCCGAGCCGGACCAGACGGTCTACCAGGCGTTCGCGGTGACGGCCGACGGCTTCGACACCCTCGACCAGATGGAGCTGTACTTCCTCACCGGCGACCCGATCGTGGACGTCGTGATCGACGACCCGGCGCGTCTGGACGGCAACCCCGCCCGGTTGATCGTCGCGGACATCGACCAGGGCGGCGAGGTCAGCTCGAGCGTGGCCGCGGCGATGACGCTCGGTGACGGCGCGACCGGCTACCTCGTCGTCGCGATCTTCCCCCCGGGCGGCTGGGAGGACGAACGCGCCGACTTCGAGCGGATCTTGCGATCGTTCCAGACCGACGTACCGCCGGGGCTCGAGACGTTCCCCGTGGACGACCAGGCCTCCTGATAGCATCGGAACCCCACTGGCCCGTGGGGTAACGGTAGCCCGGCTGACTCTGGATCAGTTAGTCCTGGTTCGAATCCAGGCGGGCCAGCTACCCCGGATCGCTACCAGGAACCAGGTAGAACCGTCGGCGTCAGATCCATCCGATGCGTGAGAGCGTCACGTCACGCTAGGGATTCGGATCCAGGATCAGGGGCGGGATCGGATCCTGGGTGAAGTCGAAGTCCTTCAGCAGGTTCCCCAGGATCGAGACCTTCTCGCGGACCGTGGGTCGCGAGTCCGGGCGGCTGAGTGTCGCCGGGTCGAGCCGCTCCTTATGCAGGAACAGGTCTTCGATGAGCTTGAGATACGCGTCGAACGACAGCGTCTGAGAGTCGATGAGACCCGCTCGCGCCCAGGGGCTGATCACCAGGCCCGGGACGCGGATCCCGTAGCCGTTGAGATCGACGCGCGGTGGTTCGACGTGGTCGTAGAAGCCACCCCAGTCGTCCCACGTGAGGAAGACGGCGGTCTGGTTCCAGTCCGGGCCCTTCATCAACGCGTTCACGACGTTCGTGACGTGGCGCTGCCCCTTCCAGATCGGCGCGCCCGAAGCTGGGTGCTCCCCCACCCCGTTGTACGGCATGACCCACGAGACCGACGGCAGGTTCCCGTCCGCGGCTTGCCGGTAGAACTGGGTGTGCGTCTGGATCCGATCCATCTGACCCGTCTCGCGGATCGTCGTGAACCATGGGAGAGGGTTCTGCTGCGCGACGGTGCTCTCGCGGCCGTGACCCGGGCAGGGGTCGAAGAAGCAGGTGTCGTCACCGACGTAGTACCCCCACGAGACGCCCTGCTCGTGGAGCACATACGTGATGTCCGTCCACGCCCAGATCGGGACGTCCTCGTGCGCCCGCATCGTCAGGAACTCATCGTTGAGGTAGAGGTCCGAGGCGCAGGACATCGGGTCCCGGGGATCGGAGCAATGGGCGGCCCACGCCGACACGAGGAACAGGTGCGCCGGCAGGGTCCACGAATCGGCGGGCGCGAACATGTGGTCCTGCAGGACGAACTCCTTCGCGTACCGCCAGTAGTTCGGGATCTCCTTGGCCGTGTGGTAGCTCATGACGTCCGGCTGGCCTTGCGGGCCGAGGTAGCTCGCGCACTTCGGGTCGTCGCGATGATCCGCGCAGTACAGCGGGCTGTCGATGACGGTCCGGACGAACCCGTCCATCTTGCCGCCGTCGACGTCGAGCTCCGAGTGTCGCTGGCCGTGCGGGCCCCCCTCCTGAAGCTGCTCCGTCGTGTGATACGGCCGGACGCATCGTCCGGCGATCGGGTCGGGCACACAGACCGTCGGCTTGCCGTTGCGCATCGGGATCCCCTCGGCGCCCGGGAACGTCCCGAAGTAGTGATCGAACGAGCGGTTCTCCTGGACGATGAACACCAGGTGCTTGAGGTGTTCCTTCGCCTGCTCGAGCTGCGACAGGTTGGGGCTCGGCGAGGGCGCTCCGGACGACCCGGCCGTGCCGCTCGGCGTCGGGCCGGTCAGACCAGAGGCCGAGGTGCACGCAGCGGCGAGCATCGCGGCCAGCGCGAACGCGATCAGGATCGGCCGTGGGCGGGCAGGACTCGGACGCATGGGCGGCCCGAGGCTACCAAGCGTCGCTCGATCTGGAGGGACCTCTGCCCCCGGTCCTCCGACGGTCACGGCGAGGGCCCGCTCGCTAGGATGAGCGCCCACTCCGACGTAAGGAGCTCACTTGACCGCGACCCCGTCCGACCCGACCGTCGTCACGCTCATCCCCGGCGACGGGATCGGGCCCGAATGCGTGGACGCCGCGCGTCGCATCATCGAGGCCGCCGGCGTGCAGATCACCTGGGAGGAGTGCGAGGCCGGCGCCGAGGTGTTCAAGAAGGGCCTGCCGTCGGGCGTCCCGCCCGAGACGATCGCGTCGATCTCGAGGACGCGCGTCGCGCTGAAGGGCCCGCTCGAAACCCCGGTGGGGTTCGGCGAGAAGTCGGCGAACGTCACGCTGCGCAAGCTGTTCGAGACCTACGCGAACGTCCGGCCGGTCCGCGAGATGCCGGGGGTGACGACCCCGTACAGCGGCCGGGGCATCGACCTCGTCATGGTCCGGGAGAACGTCGAGGACCTGTATGCGGGGATCGAGTACATGCAGACGCCGGGCGTCGCACAGGCGCTCAAGCTGATCAGCGAGAAGGGTTCGGAGAAGATCGCCCGGTTCGCGTTCGAGTACGCCCGGAGCGAGGGTCGGACGAAGGTCGCATGCGCGACCAAGGCCAACATCATGAAGTTCTCCGAAGGCACGCTGAAGCGCGTGTTCGAACGCGTCGCGCCGGACTACCCGGAGCTCGAGTCCTGGCACGTGATCGTCGACAACGCCGCGCATCAGCTCGTCAAGCGGCCCGAGCAGTTCGACGTGATCGTCACCACCAACATGAACGGCGACATCCTGTCCGACCTCTCGTCGGCGCTGATCGGCGGGCTCGGGTTCGCGCCCTCGGCCAACGTCGGCAACGAGGTGGCGATCTTCGAGGCGGTGCACGGCTCGGCGCCGAAGTACGCAGGCAAGAACGTGATCAACCCGACCGCGGTGATCCTGTCGTCGGTCCTGATGCTGCGCTACCTGGGCTTCTTCGAGCAGGCGGAGGCGATCGAGCACGCGGTGTTCGTCACGCTCGAGTCCGGGGTGCTCACGGGCGACGTGCTCGGCTACGACCGCGGGACGCCGACCACCGACTACACGAACGCGATCATCGGCAACCTCGGCAAGCGCACCGAGACCTGGACGATCCGCGACGTCAAGCCGCTCCAGCTGCCGAAGATCGACCCGCGCCCCGACTACGTGCGGCCGGCCAGCCGTTCCGTCGTCGGCCTAGACGTCTTCGTCGAGTCCCCCCTCTCCGCGGCCGAGCTCGGCTCGTCGCTGATGGAGCTCACCCACGACACGAAGCTCTCGCTCAAGATGATCTCGAGCCGCGGCACGAAGGTGTTCCCCCCCACCGGAGCGATGACCGAGACCGGCGACCACTTCCGCTGCCGGTTCATCATCAAGGAGGAGCCGGGCGACCTCTCGGACCAGGACGTCCACGAGCTGCTCGTGCGGATCTCGAGCGCGCACTCGTGGATGCACATCGAGAAGCTCCAGGAGTTCGACGGCGAGCTCGGGTTCACCCGCGATCAGGGCGAGGACTAGCCGGGCGGCGGCGGCCACGGATGGTCCCAGGCGGCTACCGGCCCCGCGGGTCGCTAGGTTCGGCGAGGGTCGGTTGCTACACTTCCGGCCGGCCCGCGGCCGACGGTCCCATCGTCTAGTGGCCTAGGACACCACCCTCTCAAGGTGGAGACACGGGTTCGAACCCCGTTGGGACTACGCAGGTCAGAGGCGGTGTCGGGGTCGAATCCCAGGCCTGTAGCCCGTCAAAGGCCCTTCAATGGTCCGTCTCGCGCGTGAGTGATGCACGGACGAGCTCGTCGATCGCGTCGGCGACCTGACGGCCGACCTCGTCGTAGAGCTTGAGGTAGACGGTGTCGATCATCCGTACGGACGTGTGCCCGAGCCGCGCGGATGTAGCCTTCAGATCCTTGGACGCCGCGTAGGCGAGGCTCGCTCCCGTATGTCGCAGCCACTCGACGCGCACGCCCTCGAGGCCCGCCCGCGTACACGCCCGCCTCCAGACCTTCCGGAACACGTGGCGCCTGATCGCACCGCCACGCTCCCCGTAGAAGACGAGACCCTCGAGCTGCGGATCCTCCTGGTCAATCAGGGGCGGGAAGGCGAGCAGGTGCTCCGCGAGCGGCGCGATCGCGACCCTCGGCAGATCGATGGTCCGCTCGGACCCGGCAGTCTTCGGGCTCCCCCACGACCAAGTTCCGGCGACCTCGGCGAGCCGTTCGTCGACGCGCACCGTGCGCGCTTCGAGATCGAGGTCGTTGCGTTTGATCGCCACAAGCTCCGACCAGCGGAGGGAGGCGTAGGCGCCCAGGCCCACGAATGCCCGATAGCGGGCCGGCAGAGCGGAGATGACGGCCTCGAGCTGATCGGGCGAGAGGATCTTGATCGGCGTTCGGCGCGTCTCGGGGGGCTCGATCCTCGCCGCGACATTCCTTCCTATGAGGCCTTCGTCCATCGCCGCATAGAGGAGGTGCCGCGTCAGCTTCAGGGCCTCCGCAGCCTGCCAGGGCGAGGAGATCGCCTTCACCATCGCGACCACGCTCCCCCGCTTGATCGCGGCGAGCTGATGCCGGCCGAGGACCGGGTCGACGTGCAGGCGCCAGGTAGTCGAGTACTTCGCGAACGTCGTGGGCGCGAGCACCGTCACCTCGCGCGCACTCCAGCGGATCCAGTAGCTCGCGAGCGTCTCTCGGCCGGCCTTCGGGTCGATGAACGAGTTGTCGTTCTTACTCGCCTCGATCCCCTCGAGGAAGTCCTCGGCGTCCTGCTGGCGCGCGAACGTCTGCGCCTTCTCGACGCCGTCGGGGTCGATGTACCTAGCCAGCCAGCGGACTCGTCCTCCGCACTCGCACGCCCGTGCGCCCGCCGGGATACGCCGTCGACACCGGGAGCACCGCTTGACGATGTGTGCCACCTAGATCCCCGCCTTCCGTTCCGTCGTCGTCCCGAGCCACTGCTCGCCCATCCGGCCCTTCTTGATCAACCTGCTCGCCGTCGACCGCGGAATGCCAAGTACCTCGGTCACGTAGGCGGTCGGCCGCTGCCCAGTGATGTAGGCGAAGGCATAGAGCAGCGAGACGATGTGGACCCGTTCGTCCTCTCGCAGTTTCGAGAACTCGTCTACCTCGCCACCGAATCGCTCAATCACGTCGAACACCGCCGGCGGCCCCCCCAGCTCCGTGTTCGCAGTCAGGCTCTCAAGTGCGTCGCCCACGATCTCTGCGAGCTTGAGGCTGCGGAGTTTCTCCCCCGTGAGGTCGTTCCCCCGGATCGCGCGTACGACGTATCGGTCCTTCTTCGCGTTGATCGCGATGTCGACCTCGATGCCGTCGACATGCACCGTGAGCTTGTTGGGTCCCAGGAACCCAGCTTCTCGCCCCGGTAGGAGTCGGATCCAGCGACCCGTGACGACGATCCGCTCGATCTCCACGGCCTAACCGTAACCGACCCGATGCAGTCCGGCAAATCTGTGCTACCTTTTGGTGGAACAGTTCGGCAGGCCTGACCCAAGGAGGTC
>Ga0207578_1000041_pt1 | contig 21014 bp, 20 predicted proteins | sample NitcycUWRG10K412_FD_188278 | JGI IMG/M metagenome (GOLD analysis project Ga0207578, IMG submission 188278) | Soil microbial communities from Arlington Agricultural Research Station in Wisconsin, USA - Nitrogen cycling UWRJ-G10K4-12 (SPAdes) | ecosystem: Environmental > Terrestrial > Soil >... | reverse complement strand
GGCAGGACGCTCGTGACCGTGAAGTCCGGCACCTTCACCGTGTACCACGCGGACGATTGCGCCCCGCTGGTCTACGAACCGGGTGACGCCTTCGTGGAGCTCCCGTCCACCGTTCACGTCGGACGGAACGAGACCACGGAGCCCGTCAAGCTCGGAGTGGTCTTCTTCAAGGTGCCGATCGACGGAAGCCCTCGGATCGACCAGCCGCAGCCGGCCAACTGCGACGTCACGTAGGGCCGCCGACGCTGCAGGATGATCGCACCGCAGCACGGGCAGGGGCTCGGGGACGTCCCGGGCCTTGGCCCGTTTCCCCGAGTTGGACGGCGGGGCACGGTCGAAATGACCGTGTCCCTCGTCGAATGGGACGCTGGCCGACCCCGCAGGTGAATCAGCAGCGCCGTCGATGTGCGGCACGGGCTTACGACGCGGCTTACGTCCCGTTCCGTCTCGCGCAGCATCCGACGAGCACCGCCCGAGCGTCCGGGGAGCATGCGGAACGAGTCGGAGGGGTCGCTGTCGTGGTCGAAGAGCCGGATCGTCAAGGGCAAGGCGCTTTGCCTCCGACTGATCCCCGCGTCATAGGCGGCTCCGGATGAGCGAAGGACGAGAGCTGGTCTCCCAGGGAACGGTCACTTCCCACCAGGGATACGATTTGCCGCTCAACTTCCTGCGTCCTCTACGGAATGGAGGCTGGCATGTCGGACTCAATGACCCGGGCTAACGCGCTCGATCATGTCGTAGTGGTGCTGTTCGAGAACAGGTCCCTAGACAACATGCTAGGGCGCCTCTATGGCCCTGAGGATGGCAAGGTCTTCGAGGGCGTCATCGGCAAGGACCTCACCAATCCGATCCCGGCATGGGCCGAGCACGGCGCTGAACGCAAGGTGGTGCCGTACAGGATCGCAACCGACATGGATTCGCCCAACCCGGACTCTGGCGAAGAGTGGTACCACACGAACACCCAGGTCTTCGGCACGCTGGATGAGCACAACAGGTTCAAGATCGGTGAAGGCGTGACAAAGCCGTGGAACGCGCCACCTCACCGTGCGACACCCACCATGGACGGGTTCGTCGCCGACTACATCAGCACGTTCACTGGAGAGATCGGTCGCCAGCCTACGTACGACGAGTACGCGCACATCATGACTGGGTGCACCCCCGAGCAGTTGCCGGTGCTGAGCGGGATCGCCCGCGAGTTCGGGGTGTTCGACCATTGGTTCAGCGAGGTGCCGTCTCAGACCTTCATGAACCGCTCATTCTGGACGGCGGCGACCTCATCAGGCTTGGTGGTGAACAGTCCGGCGATGAAGTGGTTCACGAAGAACGACGCAGAAACGATCTTCGAGCGGCTGGAAGGACATGGGCGGACCTGGAAGGTCTACGTCATGGAGCCGATGCCGTTGTCCTTCACCGGAATCATCCACTACCCGAGGTTGAAGGATCGGCTCGCGACGCACTTCGTGCCGTTCAGCGAGTTCGAGAAGGATGCCTCCGCAGGGACACTGCCGGACCTCTCATTCATCGAGCCGAACATGGTTGGGGGGCACGGGGATTATCACCCCGCGTTCGACCGGTCGTTCAGCCAGCAGCTCGATCTCGCGATGGACCCGCCGTCTTCGATCCTCTTGGGTGAGGTCTTCTTGGAGCGTGTGTTCAACGCCTACCGAACCGCTACCTCGGCATCGGGTACCAACGTGTGGAACACGACTTTGCTGATCGGGTGGGATGAGCCGGGCGGCACGTACGACCATGTGACTCCGGGCGCCGTTCCGCCGCCCGATCCGGCGGCGCCCGAGGGCGAGTTTGGCTTCACGTTCGACCGTTCCGGCTACCGGGTTCCCGCGATCCTCGTGTCGCCGTGGGTCGAGCCGGGCTCGGTCTACAACGAGGAATACCGTCACACGTCACTTATCGCGACGTTGCGGAAGGCGTGGGATCTGGGCGAAGCGTTCACGCAACGCGACGCCGCGGCTCGGACCTTCGATCACCTTTTCACCCGCGACGTGGCACACGGTCCCAACGAGTGGGCCACCTTCGCTGCGCAGCCCGTTGCCGACTGGGTGATGGATGCGGAGGTGGTGGGCAAGGCTCTCAGCGGCCTGGGTAGGACCGCAGGACCCGGCCTGATCGAGAAGGCCAGGGAGTTGGGCATCAGACTCCCGCCGCAACTCGACGATCCCAACGTCGAACTCACGGGAGAACTCATCGTCGAGGTCCTCAGGGATGTCTCCTGGCACTTCTTCCCGGGGTTGGCTCCCACCGGCGGGGTGCATTGATCCTCGAGCAACACGGATAAGGGCGAGGGCGACGCGTCACAGTAGTCGCGACCTGCGCGGATCGCATCGGCGCAGCGAGTCGGCTCCGGGGGTGGGACTCGAACCCACAACCTACGGATTAACAGTCCGCCGCTCTGCCAATTGAGCTACCCCGGAGTGAGCCGGGGCAGTCTACCAACGGGCCCGGATTGGACTAGGCTCATGGGATGCGGTTCAGGACCGGTCTCGTGGTCGGCGGGGTGATCGGCTACCTCGTCGCGCGCGAGCTCACCAAGCAGGATCCCGACGACGATCGACCGCCCGGCGTTCGGGACGCGATGGCGCGTCACCCGTCCAACCGTATCGCCGTGCAGGGGCGGCGCATCGCCGAGAAGGCCAGTTGGAAGGGCGTGGAGGCGATCCAGCGGGCCCGGGCGAACATCCAGCGCAGGATGGACCCGGACGTCGACGACATCTCGCTGAACTGACCCCGGGCCGAACGCGCCCGAACGCTACTCGAGGTAGTCGCGCAGCTTCTGCGACCGCGAAGGGTGGCGGAGCTTCGACAGGGTCTTGGACTCGATCTGCCGGATCCGCTCGCGGGTGACGCCGAACTCACGGCCGACCTCCTCCAGGGTGCGGGGATGGCCGTCGAGGAGCCCGAACCGGAGCTGGATCACCTTCTTCTCCCGTTCGGACAGCGTGTGGAGCACGGACTCGAGCTGCTCCTGCAGCAGGATGAAGCTCGCCGCGTCGACGGGGACCACGGCGTCGGAGTCCTCGATGAAGTCGCCGAGGTGCGAGTCCTCCTCCTCCCCGATCGGGGTCTCGAGGGAGACCGGCTCCTGGCTCACCTTCAAGATCTCGCGGACCTTGTCGGCGGGGATGCCCATCTGCCGCCCGATCTCCTCGGGCAGCGGCTCGCGACCCAGGTCCTGCAGGAGTTGCCGCTGGATGCGGACGAGCTTGTTGATCGTCTCGACCATGTGCACGGGGATGCGGATCGTTCGGGCCTGATCGGCGATCGCGCGGGTGATCGCCTGGCGGATCCACCACGTCGCGTAGGTCGAGAACTTGTAGCCCTTGGAGTAGTCGAACTTCTCGACCGCGCGGATCAGCCCGAGGTTCCCCTCCTGGATCAGGTCAAGGAACAGCATGCCGCGACCGACGTACCGCTTCGCGATCGAGACCACCAAGCGCAGGTTCGCCTCGATCAGCTTGCGCTTGGCCAGCTGGCCGTCGCGTTCGACGCGGCGCAGGAAGTCGTCGAGGGCCTCGCGGGTCTTCGGCTTGTAGGTCTTGCCGATCCGGTCCCGCCCGATCCCCTCGACCTTGCCGAACTTCTCGACCTGGTGCTCGCGGATCGCGACGACGGACTCGGTCACCTGGCGCAGGCGCTTCTGGTCGACCCGGTCCTCCTCCTCGGTCAGCTCGCGGAGCACGGTCGCGAACTCCCCCGCCTCGATCCGCCGGGCGAGGTCGACCTCCTGGGCGGCCGTGAGGAGCGGGACCTTCCCGATCTCCTTCAGGTACATCCGAACGGGGTCGTTCGTGGGTGCCTTCAGGAGATCGACGTCGAGCTGGCGTTGCGCGGACGCGTCGACCTCGTCGCCGGGGACCTCGATGACCTCGATCCCCTCGCCGCGCAGGTGCTCCTCGACCTGGGTGAGGAACTCCTCGACCTGTTCGGGCGTGAAATCGTCGACCGGAACCGACTCGAGCAGGTCGTCGGAGGTCACGAAGCCGCGTTCACGCCCGCGGGCGGTGATCTGCTCCTTCGCTTCTTCAAGCCCCAGGTCGCGGGTGACTTCGGTCAATGCTCTCGCTCCCGTACGTTCAAGGTGGGAAACGTCGAGAAGTGTACGAGACGTGAACGCCCGTGACCCGCTCGGCGACGCGCCCGTCGGATGGGGTCGTCCAACGGCCTAGGCCGCGTCGTGGCTCCGTTCCCGCAGACGGCGCAGCTCGCCGTCGGCCGCGATCAGCCGCTGGAACATCTCGTCGTACCTCGGGTCCGTCACCGGGTTCATCTTCTGCAGCTCCTGACGGAGCGCGGCGCTTCGACGCCGCAAGAGGAACTCCTGCAGCCTCGCCCAAACCTCCTCCGCATACCCCGGGAGGAGGTCGCCGTCGAGCGGTTCGAGCGCCAGCGCCGTGAGCGCCTCCACGATCTCCTCGTCCCCGCCCTCGGCCGTCGAGCCGCTCACGCGTCCGCCGCGGTCGCGCAGGAGCTGCAGCAGCTCGCGATGCCGCGTCGTTCGGAAGTGCTCGTCGGACAGCCGCGGCGAGATCCGCCGGAACGCTTCGGCGTCGCGAGCGAGGATCCGGAGCATCTCGCGCTCGACCTTCTCCTGCGCCGAGGCCCGCTTGACCGCCTGCTGGACCTCCACCGGGCGTCCCGAGAGCTTCTGCTCGAGCGCGAGCACGACCGAACCCTCCGAGACCCCGGCGAGCTCGGCCAGCAGGTGTGCGTACTCGCTCTGCCGGACCGGGTCGCCGAGCCGCTCGAGCAGCGGGAGGGCCGCGGCGACCGCCGCGCTCTGCCCCTCGATCGTCGAGAGGTCGTGCCGACCCACGGTCCGGCGCACCATGTACTCGACCAGCGGCACGGCCACGGCCGCGAGCTCGCGCAGGGCCTCACCGCCGCGCGCGTGGACGAAGTCCGCCGGATCCAGGCCCTCGGGCAAGATCAGGACCACCGGCTGGACAGGGAACCGCTCGACGAACTCGAAGGCGCGTTCGGCGGCGCGGGCGCCCGCGTCGTCCGAGTCGAACGCGAGCACCATCCGCTGCGCGAACCGCGACGCCAGCCGGAAGTGGCCCTCGCCGAGCGCGGTCCCGCAGGTGGCGACCGTGTTCGTGACGCCCGCGCGCACCATCGCGATCACGTCGGTGTAGCCCTCGACGAGGAAGAGCTCGCCGAGCTTGGTCGCCGACGCCTTCGCGCGTTGCAGGTTGTACAGGACCTCGGCCTTGCGGTAGACGGGCGTCTCGGGCGAGTTCAGGTACTTGGGACCGTCCTCGCGGCCACCCGGCAGGATCCGTGCGCCGATCCCGACCGCCTTGCCGGAGAGGTCGTGGACCGGGAACGTGATCCGGCGCCGGAACCGATCGCGGATGTTGCCCTCCTGGTCCTTGATCGCGAGACCGGCCTCGACCAGGAGCTCGGCCGAGAGCGACTTCACCAGACGCTTGAGCAGGAAGTCCGGGTAGGCGGGCGCGTACCCGACCTCGAACTCGGCGGCCACGTCGCGGTCGATCCCGCGGGACTCGAGATAGGTCCGGGCCTCCTCCCCTTCCTTGGCCTCCAGCAGGGTGGCGTGGTACAGCTCGAACGCGGCCTCGTTCGCACGGACCATGGCCTGGCGCTTGGAGGCAACGCGGCGCTCGGCCGGCGTGTCGCCCTCGTAGCGGAGGGTGAACCCCACGTCCTTGGCCAGTCGCTCGACGGCCTCGGAGAACTCGAGGTGCTCGACGTCGCGCAGGAACCCGATCGCGTCCCCGCCCTTGCCGCAACCGAAGCAGTGGTACAGACCCTTGGACGGCGAGACGCCGAACGAGGGCGTCTTCTCGGTATGGAACGGACACAGCCCGATGAACCGGTCGTGCCCCGCCTTCTTGAGCGTCAGGTAGCCGGAGACGAGCTTGACGATGTCCGTGCGTTCGCGGACCGCAGCGACGTCGTCGTCCCTGATCCTGCCGGCCACGTTCCTCCCCTCGACCTTCTCGTCGCACCGGCTAGAGCAACCAGCGCTGGGGAAGGAACAGCTGCTCGTAGATCCGCAGAGCGTACCGGTCCGTCATGCCAGCGATGTAGTCGGCGACACGGGTCGGCAGGTCTCCCGGCGCCCGATGGTACTCCTGCGGCACCTCCTCCGGGTGATCGAGGTAGTGCGCGAACAGGCTCCGGACCATCGAGATCGCCTTGTCCTGCTCCGAGCGGGCCTCGTCCCGCAGGTAGACGTGGTCGAACAGGAACTCGCGCAGCGCGTCGAGCGCCTGGAACACGTCGTCGGACAGCCCGATCTCGGGGCCGTCGGCGCTGCGGCCGACCAGGTCGGTCACCAGGGTGTTTATCCGGGCCGAGTGCGTCGCGCCGAGGACCTCGAGGGGCCGGATCGGCAGCGCGTCCTGCTCGATCACGCCCGCCCGGACCGCGTCGTCGACGTCGTGATTCACGTACGCGATCCGGTCGGCGAACCGCACCAGCTGCGCCTCCGGTGTCGACGGCTGGGGCATCGACCACGTGTGGTTGACGATCCCGTCGCGGACCTCCCAGCACAGGTTCAGACCCTCCCCGTCGTTCTCGAGGTGGTCGACGATCCGCAGGCTCTGCTCGTTGTGCCGGAACGGCCTGCCCAGGAACGGCGTGAGCGCCTGTTCGCCCAGATGCCCGAACGGCGTGTGCCCGAGGTCGTGGCCGAGCGCGATCGCCTCGGTGAGATCCTCGTTCACCCGGAGCGCCCGGGCGGCGGTCCTGGCGATCTGGCTCACCTCGAGCGTGTGGGTGAGTCGGACGCGGTAGTGGTCGCCCTCTGGCGCGAGGAACACCTGTGTCTTGTGCTTCAAGCGACGAAACGCCTTCGAATGCACGATGCGGTCCCGGTCGCGCTGGAAGCAGGTCCGGAGATCGTCCTGCGGCTCGTCGTGCTCGCGGCCCTTGCTCGCCGAAGCGAGCGTCGCCGTGGGAGCAAGGGTCTGGCGTTCGATCTCCTCGGAGCGTTCTCGCGGCACGGCCACGCCGGGATACTACCGTCGCGCTCCGACGCGCCTTATCCACGGACCCGCAGTACGATCGGCGCTTCGACGCGGGGTCCGTGGCGACCCCATCCCCGGCTCGAGGAGGCTCGGATGAGAGGCGTTCGGATGCGCGTCCTGGTGGCGCTCGCTGCGCTCGCGGTGCTCGCGGCGGCGTGCGGTAGCGACTCGAACGACTCGGGGGCGGGCGGCGCGACCGGCGCGACCGCGGCCACCGGGGCGACGGACTCCGGCTCGGGCGACGACCCCGGCGCCGGGAGCCTCTACGGCGGCTCGAACGGGATGACGGGCGCCACGGCGGCCACCGGCGCCACCGGCGCGAACGCCGATGTCTCCGTCTCGCTCAACAACTACCTGTTCGATCCGGCGACGGTGAGGGTCAGCAGCGGCGACGTCGTGGCCGTCCGCAACGCCAACGCGAAGACGCCGCACACGTTCACGGTGGTCGGGGAGGACGTCGACCTCGAGCTCGCGCCCCTCACCACCGAGACCACGACGATCGACCTCGCGCCGGGCACGTACCAGCTGATCTGCCGGTTCCATGAATCGCTCGGGATGAAGGCGACGCTGAAGGTGACCTAGGCGGTCGAACGCGATCGCTCAGCGCCCGAATAGGCGGTAGTACATGTAGGCGAGCGTCTCGCGCAGGTAGCCGCCGACGCGCGTCCCCTCCGTCCGGGCGGCCGAGTGCCACGTCGCCGAGACGTACGCCTCCAACCCCAGATCGGACGCCATCCGCTTGACCCGCAGGTTATGCCAGGGGTCCGAGACGAGGAACGCCGATGCCATCCCCCGGTCGTTCATCCATGCCGCGGCAGCCTCCAGGCTCTCGAGCGTCGTCGAACCGACGGGCGACGCGACGACCGCCTCCGCGGGCACACCCTGAGCGACGAGCCAGTCGCGGCCCGCCTCGGCCTCCGTGGTCCGGTCGCCGGGTGCGCCGCCGCCGAGCACCACGATCGTGTCGGACCGTCCCTCGTCGTAGAGCAACTGCGCGTGCTCGAGACGTCCCGCGAATACGGGTGAGGGATCGCCGTCGTACTGCGCGGCGCCCAGCACGAGGATCGCGTCGACCCGGTCGACGGTGCGGGCGTCGTCCGTGTGCGCCGCTCGCCACACGGCGACCCCCGTCCCTGCGAACACGAGCACGATCGCCGCGGCGACCGCGGCGACCGTGACCAGGACGGGGTGACGGCGCATCGCCTCCATGCCGGCGATGCTAGCAACGCCTCCCGCGAACACCCTGCGTTCGGGCGCAACGGGGTTCAGCTGATGCGGACCCAGACAGTGTCCGACCCGACGGTGGTGATCGCCGTCGACAGGAACTGCCCGCGGGTCCGCGCCAACGCGCCGAACCGGTACGAGCCGGGGACTACGCCGGCGTTCGCGCGGTAATACCAGGCCGGAGTTCCCTTCATGCGTCTCCTCCTGTGCCCTCTGGGGGGAGGCGTGGTGCGTCGAGCTCCGTTCGGGAGCGACGATCCGCTACGGGGCCGCGACGCCCGCTCGACGAAGCAGCTCGAGGAACCCTCGACGGTCAAGCCCGCGACCCAAGATCACCCTGGGGTCGCAGGTCCCACCCTCGTTCCAGCTGAGGACCCAGACCTCGTGGACGCCGCCCGCGAGTCGCCCCGTGCCTCCGGCGGCGAGCTCGACCGTGCCGGCGTCCGGGAGCCCCTCGCCGAACTCGCCCGGGATGCCCGCGAACGCGTGCAGCTCGCGACCTTCGTCATCGACCCACCCGAGCCGTACCCCGACCCGGTCGGGGTACGGCTCCTCGAACGTCTCGGTGCGTTCGAAACCTTCGGGCGTGACGAACCGCACCTCGCATGCCGTCCGGTCGGCCGTGGGCGAGGTTTGCGTCGCGGCCCCGCCTCCGCACGCCACGAGCGTCAGGACGCTCGACACGAACGCCGCCGCGTTGCGAACCGCCGTCACGGGAGCGACTCCGCCACCGGACCGAGCAGGGGACCCGTGCCGTCCGGGTCCGCCTCCTGACCCAGACCCGCGTAGAGGCCTCCGAGGCTCCGCACTCGCTCGGGCAGGATCGCCCCGGCGTTGCCGAACGACGCGGCGAGGTCCGCGAACTCCCGCGCACCCTCCTCGGTGCGGAACGCGCTCACGAGCGCGAAGTCGCCCGGCTCGCCGACCTGCTGGCGGAACCCCTGGAACTGCGCGACCGGGACGACGTAGTAGCCCTGGAGGTCGCCGAACACCAGGGTCTCGTTGGCCGCTTCGGCCTCCTCTCGGGATGCGAACACCCCGCCCACCACGGCGATCAGCAGCTCGCCCGTCCCAGTGTCGGGTGCCAGCGCGGGACCGACCGGCCGAGCGTGCCCTCGCACGGGCGCCTTGCCCGCTGCGGCCGCCATCACGCCCGCCGAGGCGAGCACGCCCACCACGAGTCCCGCGACGATCGCCTGTCTCCGCTTCATCGAAACCTCCTTGGGGACTCAGTAGTCGGTGGCGAACTGGAAGTGCATGGGGTCGCAGAACGCGAGACCCCAGTACCAGCCGTGCTTCTGCCAGATCGACGCATGGTTCTTGTTGACCGACGACGTGCATTTGCCCATGTACTCGTTAGCCGAGGACACGTCGATCGCGATCCCGAACGCGTGCGTGCTCCACTCGTTGCCGTTGCGCTTCGCCCGACACGCGTAGCCGTAGATCCCGTGTTCGACGTACGGCTGCAGATGGGCGTTCTGGATGTGCCCGTACACGTCGTTGTCCAGGTTCGTCGACTTCCCGCCCTTGTTCGACACCATCGCCGTCGGGCGGCCACCGAGCTTGCGGTGGAAGCGGAACGAGTACGTCGTGCCGTTGTCGGCCGCCTGCCACTTCATCGAGATCGCGTTGGCCTCCGCGCTGCACGGCTGGCCGAACCGGTTGACGATCTGCGTGTACCCGCTGGGCCGCGACGGGTAGTTGACGTGTTCGTCTCGCCAGCCGAGCCGGGCCCAATGGAACCCGACGAGCAGCGGTAGGACGACCGCGATCGGCACCGCGATGCTGAGGAACCGGAGTCCCCTCCGTCCGCGCGAACCGTTCCGCACGTGTCACCTCCTCGGACGCGGGGGAGGCGGGAGAGGTCTCGGAGCTTAGCGAACGCGCGTTCGGGCGCGCATCACCAAGTCGGGGGATTCCAGTGTCGCGAGCGGGCGATTCTGATCGTTACTTCGACGCCGACTCCGACGAACCGATCGCGGCCTGACCCGCGGCCAGACGCGCGGTCTCGACGCGGAACGGCGAACAGCTCACGTAGTCGAGCCCGAGCTCGTGACAGAAGACCACGGATGCCGGGTCCCCCCCGTGCTCGCCGCAGATCCCGATGTGCAGGCTCGCGTTCGCTGCCCGTCCCTCCTCAACCGCGATCCGCATCAGCCGCCCCACCCCCGGCTGGTCGATCGTGACGAACGGGTTGGCGGGCACGAGCTTGCGCTCCTCGTACATGCCGACGAACTTGCCGATGTCGTCGCGGCTGAAGCCGAAGGCCGTCTGCGTGAGGTCGTTGGTCCCGAACGAGAAGAACTCGGCGGCCTCGGCGATCTCCCCCGCGGTGACGGTGGCACGCGGGAGCTCGATCATCGTGCCCCACTCGAGGTGGTCGAGTTCGACACCCTCACCCTGGAGCACCTCTGCCGCAACGGGTTCCAGCTCGGCACGCATCTGCTCGAGCTCGGGCTTTGTCGCGACCAGCGGGATCATGATCTCGACCTTCGGGTCGCCGCCCTCCTTCTTGACCCGCGCCGCCGCCTCACAGATCGCCCGGACCTGCATCGCGTACAGCCCCGGCTTCACGATCCCGAGCCGCACCCCGCGCAGGCCGAGCATCGGGTTGGCCTCGTGCAGCTGGTCGACCTTGCCGAGGATCACCCGCGCCTCGTCGAGTGGCACGCGTTCGTCGCGCAGGCGGACCTCGTCCTCCTTGCGCTCCTCCGCCCGGGCGACGCCGACCGCGAGCTCGACCTGGTTGGGCAGGAACTCGTGCAGCGGCGGGTCGAGCAACCGGACCGTGACCGGGAGGCCGTCCATCGCCTCGAAGATCCCGACGAAGTCCTCGCGCTGCAGCGGGAGCAGCGCGTCGTACGCCTTCTGCTCTTCCGCCTCGGTCTCCGCGAAGATCATCTGGCGAACCGCGCCCACCCGCTCCTCGCCGAGGAACATGTGCTCGGTCCGGCACAGCCCGATCCCCTCGGCGCCGCGCTCGCGGGCGTTGCTCGACTGGTCGGGCGTGTCGGCGTTCGCGCGGACGCGCAGACGCCGGCGCGCGTCCGCGGTCGCCATCAGGCGCTCGAACGCCTTCCAGATCCTCGCATCGCGAGCCTCCGCGTCCCCCGAACGCGCCTTCTCGAGCACGGACTCCTCGAGCGGCAGCTCCCCCACGTAGACGTTGCCAGTGAAGCCGTCGATCGTGATGACCTCACCCTGCTTCACGGTCGTGCCGTTCGCGGTGAAGGTTCCGGCCGCCGGGTCGAGCTTTATGGCGTCGGCGCCGCACACCGCCGGGATCCCCTCGCCGCGCGCCACGACCGCCGCGTGCGAGTTCGTCCCGCCGGCACTCGTCAAGATCCCCTGCGAGGCGATCATGCCGTGGTAGTCGTCCGGGGTGGTCTCGCGCCGGACGAGGACGACCTTGTCGCCGGCGCTCGCGCGCTCCTGGGCGTCGTCGGCCGTGAACACGACCGCGCCCGTGGCGGCGCCGGGGCTCGCGTTGAGGCCCTTCGCGATCGCGTGCGCCCCGTCGGCCTTCACGCGACGCTTGAACAGCTCCTCGAGCCGGTCCGCGTCGACGCGCAGCAACGCCTCGCCCTCGTCGATCAGCCGCTCCTCGAGCATGTCGAACGCCATGACCCACTCGGCGAACGCCGTCCGCTTGCCGATCCGCGTCTGCAGGATCCACAGCTTGCCCTTCTCGATCGTGAACTCGATGTCGCACATGTCCCGGTAGTGGCCCTCGAGCGTGGCCATGACGTCCATCAGCCCGCGGTACGAATCCGGGTCGATGCGTTCGAGCTCGGCGATGCGCTTGGTGTTGCGGATCCCGGCGACGACGTCCTCGCCCTGCGCGTTCTCGAGGTAGTCGCCGTAGGGGACCTTCTCGCCGGTGGCCGGGTCGCGCGTGAACGCCACGCCGGTCCCCGAGTCTTCTCCACGGTTGCCGAACACCATCGCCACCACGTTCACCGCGGTCCCCAGATCGTCGCTGATCTTGTTCTGACGCCGGTAGTCGATCGCCCGCTTGCCGTTCCATGAGCGGAAGACGGCGTTGATCGCCAGGCGGAGCTGCTCCTTCGGGTCCTGCGGGAAGTCCTCGCCCGTGTGCTCGCGGTAGATCGCGCGGAAGCGTTCGAGCAGCGCGCTCAGGTCGTCGGCGTCCAGGTCGGTGTCCTGCGCGTTCGGTCCCTTGTCGGCCTTCGCCTGGTCGAGCGCGTGCTCGAACGCGTCGGCCGGCACGTCCATGACGATCTTGCCGAACATCTGGACGAACCGGCGGTACGCGTCGCGCGCGAAACGGACGTCGCCGCCGGTCTGCTTGGCGAGCCCCTCGACCGAGCGGTCGTTCAGACCGAGGTTCAGGACGGTGTCCATCATCCCCGGCATCGAGAACTTCGCCCCCGAACGCACCGAGACCAGGAGCGGATCGTCCGGATCGCCGAGCGTCTTGCCCATCGCCTCCTGGAGACGGCCGAGGTGCTCCCCCGCCTCCTCGAGCATCTCCGGGGGTGCGCCGCCCTGGGCGAGGAACGTCAGGCACGCCTCGGTGGTGATCGTGAACCCGGGCGGGACCGGCAGGCCCATGTTGGTCATCTCGGCGAGGTTGGCCCCCTTGCCGCCGAGGAGGTCCTTCATGTCCCGGTTGCCTTCGGAGAAGTCGTAGACGTACTTGGTCATCGCAGAAGCCTCCGCCACGAGATGGGTTCGGACCGGACCAGTCTACGGACGCGCTGGGCCGGCAGCGGGGTCGTCGGTCCTCGGATCGCGTGGAGGCTAGGCGGGCGGTGCCGCGTCGCGCGTGTCCTCGTCCGCGGCGACGAAGGCGGAGGCCATCTCGAGACAACGCTCCACGGTGTCGTGGTCGCCGTCCAGGAGCGCCTCGTAGGCCAGGTTCAGCCAGCCAGAGCTCTTCTGCGCGAGCTCGACGTCCTCCGAGCGGAGCGAACGTCCCGAGCACAGGACGTCCAGGACCGGACGGTAGGCCACGCTGAGGACGGCGGCGGCCCGAGCGTCGAACCGCGCGACGGGATCGGGCGGGGTTCGGAGCGCCTCGCGTTCGGCCGCCGCGCACTGGTCGAGCAGCGCGTGGTACGCCAGATCGATCTCGTCGGCCGGCGCGCCCTCGGTGGCGACGCCGATGAGGGCCCGGATGCTTCGCGTGGTCTGCACGAGGATGCCGTCCATGAGCGGAGCTTAGTGTCGTCCCCCACCCGGCGTCCGCACCATCGGCCGGGTGACTCGAGATGCAGCCGAACGGCTTAGGTCCTTCGCCGAGCGCCCGGGCACCTGCCGGGTCGGCGATCTCTCAGGCGATCGCTGCCTCGAGCGCTTGTAGCGTCGCGGCGTCGTTCGCGAACAGCACCGTGACGGACTTCCCGTCGGGTTCGAGCACCTGCGCGGACCCGTCCCCCTGGTCGATCCACTCGTTCATGGACGCGGCGAACTCATCCGCGTCACGCGGGGTGTCCCAGACGGTGGAGAGCTCGACGGCGGCGTCGGTTCCATCGGACCACGCGCGGTAGGTACCGCCGTCCCATCCCGCGGCCGCCGCGCTGGCTTGCGAACCGTCGAGCCGCAGCGCGAGCGCGGTCTGCAGCCACGCCTCGCCGATCGCCATCGCGTCGAGGTCCTCCCACCCCGGACCCAGCTCCGCAGACAGGTCCGGCACGTCGACCGGCGTGGGGACGTCGTTCGGGTAGCGCTCGGGGTGGATGATCTGCTCCGTCGACATGGGGAGGTCGACGAACGCCTCGTCGACCGCGTCCAGGCCGCCGCGGGCATCGAGCGCGCTGATGAACCGCATCCCTTGGTCGTACGGCCAGGCCTGGAGCTGCGAGACGAACGGCGGGATCCCCTCGGTGGACGTGTCCTGTGCGGCGGCCTCGATCCCCACCTGGACCTGTTCGGCCGCGGTGAGGAACGTCTGCGCCCACCGCAACATGAAGAACGTCGCGTTGCCCTCGACGAGCGCGATCGCGGCCTCCGCGTCCTCGTCCTTGCACTCGGCGCCCAGCGCATCCAGCCGTTCGAGCCCGAACCGCTGGTCGTCGATCGCGTGCGTGAGCTCGTGGGCGAGCGTGATGCGTTCGAGCGGCGAGGGCGAATCGCTCCCGGTGAACTTCAGCTGGCCCGTCACGGTGTCGTAGTAGCCGATCACCTGGCTCGAGCCGTAGTTCTCGTAGGCGTCGCGGAGGCTGGTCCCGTCCGGGATCACGCCGATCGTGTCCCAGGCGATGCTCCGTCGCGCGTACTGCCCCGCGGGGTACGCGGTGTCCGCGTACTTCACGATGTCGCGACCGATCTCCGCCTGCGACACCGGCTTGGCCACCACCCGTTGCGAATAGTCGAACCCGCGGATCTGCGCCACCTGCCGCATCACCTGCGCGATGACCGCCGGCGTCGGGCCCTCCGCCGGGACGTCCGAGCCCGAGGCCGGCTTGGGCTTCGGCACCTCGCACAGGCGCTTCTCGGCGGCTACGGCGGACTCGGGACCGCTCGGAGCCGGCGAGGGGACCTCGGGTGAGGCCGGCACCGGCTCCACCGAGGTCTCCGGGACGGAAACGGGGTCGCCGGGGACGTCGGTACCGCTGGTACAGGCCCCGAGCAAGAGCCCGAGGACGACCGCCACCACGGCAGCGCGGAACCTCATCCGCGCCTCGGGACCAACACGCTCGCGACGGCCAGAGCCGCCGACACCAGCGAGAGGCCGCTCGAGATCCACAAGAGACCTATCGACCGCAGGGAGCCGAGCGATGAGGCCATGAGCGCGATCGCCGCTACGAGCATCAGCGCGAACGCGACCGCGTACAGGCTCACCCAGCCCTTCCTCGGGGGGGCTGCCGGTCTCGCTGTTGGCTCGTCCATCGTCTAGAGGCGTTCGGCGAGGTAGGCCACGAGGTTCTCGAGCGGGATCCGGTCCTGGGTCATCGAGTCGCGCTCCCGGACGGTGACCTGGCGATCCTCGAGCGTGTCGAAGTCCACGGTCACACAGAAGGGCGTGCCCACCTCGTCCTGGCGGCGATAGCGGCGGCCGATCGAGCCGGCGTCGTCGAAGTCGCACATCCACGCCTGCTTGACGAGGTCGAACATGCCCCGCGCGTCGGGGGTGAGCTGCTCGTTGCGCGAGAGCGGGAGCACAGCGACCTTGGTCGGCGCCAGGTCCCGGTGCAGGGCGAGGTATGTGCGCTTCTCGGTGCCGCCCTTCGCGGTCGGCGCCTCCTCCTCCCGGTACGCGTCGACGAGCGCGGTGAGCATGATTCGGTCGACGCCCGCGGCCGGCTCGACCACGTACGGCAGATAGCGCTCGTCCTTCTCCTGATCGAAGAACGTCAGGTCCTCGCCGCTCGCCTCCTGATGGGCCTTGAGGTCGAAGTCGGTGCGGTTCGCGATGCCCTCGACCTCCTGCCACCCGAACGGGAACTCGTACTCCACGTCCGAGGCGGCCTTCGCGTAGTGCGCGAGCTCGTCCGGCTCGTGCGGTCGCAGCCGCAGCCTCTCCTTTCGGATCCCGAGGTCGATGTACCACTGCATCCGCTCGTTGATCCAGTACTCGAACCACTCGTCGTCGGTGCCGGGTTCGACGAAGTACTCCATCTCCATCTGCTCGAACTCGCGCGTGCGGAAGATGAAGTTGCCCGGCGTGATCTCGTTGCGGAACGACTTGCCGATCTGCGCGATGCCGAACGGGATCTTCTTGCGCGCGGTCTGCTGGACGAGCGCGAAGTCGACGAACATCCCCTGCGCCGTCTCGGGTCGCAGGTAGGTCTCGCTGGACTCGTCCTCCACCGGCCCCATGTGCGTCTTGAACATCATGTTGAACTGCCGGGGTTCGGTGAAGCGCGTCTGACCGCAGTTCGGGCAGGTGGCGTCGTCGCCCAGGTGGTCCTCGCGGAAACGTTGGTGGCAGTTCAGGCACTCGACGAGCGGGTCGTGGAACCCGGCGACGTGGCCGCTCGCCTCCCAGACCTTCGGGGACATGATGATCGCGGCCTCCAGCCCGACGACGTCGTCGCGGAGCTGGACCATCGAACGCCACCAGGACCGTCGGATGTTGCGCCGCAGCTCGACACCGAGGGGACCGTAGTCCCACGACGAGCGAAGCCCACCGTAGATCTCGCTGGACGGGAACGCGATCCCCCGCCGCTTGGCGAGGGACGTGACGGCCTCCATCAGGTCGGCCATGGGGGGTTCCTCCTCTCTCCCGGCCGCTGGCTGCGGCCGCTGGCGTGGCTCCAGTCTACGGGGCAGCCTTCGGCGCAACGTGCCGATGGGTGTGGAGAGATGATCATCGCGGACCGTCAGTGGTGGCTAGCCGGCGTCGTTCTCGGCGATGGCCCCGAACCTTCGCGACCGCTTCTGGTAGTCGCGGATCGCCTCGTACAGCTGCTCGCGGTCGAAGTCGGGCCAGTACACCGGCGTGAAGTACAGCTCGCTGTACGCGGCCTGCCACAGGAGGAAGTTGCTGATCCGCTCCTCGCCGCTGGTGCGGATGATCAGGTCGGGGTCAGGCATGTCGGGGTGGTACAGCCGGCTCGAGATCGACTCGGGCGTGAGCTTCTCCCCCTTGAGGCGGCCCGCATCGTGGTCGGCGATCAGCCGCTTCACGGCGTCGACGACCTCGACCCGCCCGCCGTAGTTGAACGCGATCGTCAGCGTCATTCCCGTGTTGTGGCGCGTCAGCTCCTCGGAGATCTCCATCTCTTTCAGCACCGAGCGCGGCACCTTCCAGTCGCGCCGGCCGAGGAACCGGACGCGCACGTTCATACGGTGGAGCTCGTCCCGGCGGCGGCGAAGCAGCCCGCGGTTGAAGCCCATCAGGAAGGCGACCTCCGCCTTGGGCCGCTTCCAGTTCTCGCTCGAGAACGCGAACATCGTCAGCCACCCCATGCCGAGCTCGTTCGCGCCGACGACCGTGTCCCACATCGCCTCCTCGCCCGCCGTGTGGCCGTCGGTCCGGGGCAGCCCGCGGAGCTTGGCCCACCGGCCGTTGCCGTCCATCACGATGCCGACGTGGTTGGGCAAGCGATCGCGGTCCAGATCGTCGAGGTAGGTGCTCACGTGGTCAGGCTCCTGGCGAGGATCGGAAGGCTCTTCATGCGGCGCTCCAGGTGGTACTCGGTGAAACCGAACAGCAGCGATCGGGATTCGCGCCTCACCCTGGTATCGGCCTGGACGTCGCCCGCCTCAAGCAGCCCCGTGCCCCCGAGCGTCGCCAGGAAGTCGAGCGCCTCGAGCGACGCCGGGCCGGCGTCGAGGTCGGCGTCCGCGTCGCAGACCGCGCCCCCCAGGCTGCTCGCGAAGCGTTCGGGGGCGGGGGCACCGCAGACCGCGCAGGTCGTGAGCGCCGGGTGGAACCCCGACAGGGATAGGAGCTTGAGCAGGAACGATTCGGCGACCGCGGCGGGATCGGTCGGCCTGGCGTCGAGCGCCCGCATCCCGGTCAGCAGGAGCATGAACAATCGGACGTTCCGCTCGTGCTCTTCCGCGACCTTGTCGACGGCTTCCAGCATGGTCTCCCCCGCGGCGAACAGACCGAGGTCGCCGCGGAGCGCCCGGAAGGGCGAGACGATCTCGGCCTGGCTGACGGTGTCGAGCGAACCTCTCCCCCGGTAGACCATCAGGGAAACGTGCGTGAACGGCTCGAGTCGTGCGCCGAAGCGGGAGGTGGTCTTACGGATGCCCTTGGCCACGGCCCGGACCTTGCCTGAGCCCTGGGTCATGACGGTCACGATCTTGTCGGCCTCGCCCAGCTTGACCGAGCGCAGCACGACGCCCTGTTCCTTGTAGAGGGGCACGTCGGCATCGTAGCGCCGGGCATGTGCCGAACCCGTGAGCGGACGTTGCGAAGTCGTGGAGATGTGGTGCGTCCGGCCGGATCCGGTCCCTCAGGCGCCCATAGGGTGCCAGACGGTCTTGTACTCCATCAGCGCCGTGACCTCGTAGGGGCTCTGGGCTTCCTCGGAGAACGGGTCGACGTCGCGGGCTCGGACCACCCGTTTGACGTTCTCGGCCGACAGCCGTTCGGCCTCGGCCCGGGCGTCCGGGGGGACCCCCGTCACGTCGATCGCGTTCACGTCCATGTGCCCGGCGAGCCAGGGGACGAGCTCCTCGGTCAGCCCGGTGAGGATGTTCACGACGCCGCCGGGGACGTCCGAGGTCGCGAGCACCTCGCCGAGCGACACCGCCGGCAGCGGCGAGCGCTCGCTGGCGAGGAGCACGGCCGTGTTCCCCGACACGATCGCCGGCGCGAGCCGCGACACCAGACCGAGCAGGGACCTGTCGCCGGGCGCGACGATCCCGACCACGCCCGTCGGCTCGGGGATCGTGAAGTTGAAGTACGGGCCGGCGACGGGGTTCGTTGCGCCGAGGAGCTGGCCGATCTTGTCGGCCCACCCCGCGTACCAGACCCAGCGGTCGATCGAGGCGTCGACGCCCTTGCGCGGGTCCTTGGCGCCCGCGTCGGCGAGCTCGGACTCGAACTGCGCCCGGCGGCCCTCCATGAGCTCGGCCACGCGGTACAGGATCTGCGCCCGGTTGTAGGCGGTCTTGCCCGCCCACTCCGGCTGCGCGGCGCGGGCGGCCCGGACCGCGTCGCGCAGGTCCTTGCGCGACGCCCGCGCGGCGCGCGCGAGCAACCGGCCGTCGTGCGAGAGAACCTCGTACGAACGCCCCGACTCGCTGCGGGGGAACTCGCCGGCGATGAAGAGCTTCGCCGTCCGGCGCACCGGGACCCGGGACGTTGTGGTCATCCGTCGAGCTCCAGGTAGGGCTCGAGCCCGTGCAGGCCGCCCTCGCGCCCGAACCCGCTCTCCTTGTAGCCCCCGAACGGCGACGCCGGGTCGAACCGGTTGAACGTGTTCGCCCACACCACGCCGGCCTTCAGGCGTTCGGCCATCCACAGGATCCGCGAACCCTTCTCGGTCCAGATCCCGGCGGACAGGCCATAGGGGCTGTTGTTCGCCTTCTCGACCGCCTCGGCCGGCGTCCGGAACGTCAGGATCGACAGCACCGGCCCGAAGATCTCCTCCCGCGCGATCCGGTGCGACTGCGAGACGTTGGTGAACAACGTCGGGCGGAACCAGAAGCCCCGTTCGGGCAGGACGCAGTCCGGCTGGTACATCTCGGCGCCCTCGTCCACCCCGGCCGCCACGAGCTCCTCGATCTTGGTGAGCTGGGCCTTCGAGTTGATCGCGCCGATGTCGGTGTTCTTATCGAGCGGGTTCCCGACACGGAGCGTCTGGAGGCGGTCCTTGAGCTTCTCGAGCAGCGGCTCGAACACCGGCTCCTGGACGAGCAGCCGAGACCCCGCGCAGCACACGTGACCCTGGTTGAAGAAGATCCCGTTGATCACGCCCTCGACGGCCTGGTCGAGCGGCGCGTCCTCGAACGCGATGTTCGCGGCCTTGCCCCCGAGCTCGAGCGTGAGCCGCTTGCCGGTCCCGGCGACCGTCCGGCGGATGATCTTGCCGACCTCCGTCGAACCGGTGAACGCGATCTTGTCCACGTCGTCGTGCTCCACGAGGTAGGCGCCGGTCTGGCCGGCTCCCGTGATGATGTTCACGACCCCGGGCGGCAGATCCGCCTCCTGGATCACCTGCGCGAGCAGGAGCGCGGTGAGCGGTGTGGTCTCGGCGGGCTTGAGCACCACCGTGTTCCCGGTCGCGAGCGCCGGCGCGATCTTCCACGCTGCCATCAGCAGCGGGAAGTTCCACGGGATGATCTGGCCCGCCACGCCGATCGGCTTGGGCGAGCGGTTCGGGAACGCGTAGTCGAGCTTGTCCGCCCAACCGGCGTAGTAGAAGAAGTGCGCCGCGGCGAGCGGCAGGTCGACGTCGCGCGACTCCTTGATCGGCTTGCCGCCGTTCATCGTCTCGAGCACCGCGAACTCGCGGGCGCGCTCCTGGAGCTGGCGCGCGATCCGATAGAGGTATTTCGCGCGCTCGCGCCCGGGGAGCTTGCGCCACCGTTCCTTGGACGCCTTGCGCGCCGTGCGGACGGCCAGGTCTACGTCCTCGGGCCCCGCGTCGGCCACCTCGGCGAGCGTCTCCTCGGTAGCCGGGTTGATCGTCGGGAACCACTCCCCCCTCTTGGGGTCGACGAACTCGCCGCCGATGAACAGGCCGTAGCGCTCCTCGAGCTTGACGATGTCGGTGGATTCGGGCGCGTCGGCGTACTGCCAGACCGGCTCGCGCTCCTCGAGCGCGGACGACGCCTTCTTCGCGATGTCCGCCATCAGTCGATCGTGTAGTAGTCGGGGCCCTGGTAGCGGCCGGTCCGCTCCTTGTCGATCTGCATCAGCACGTCGTTCAGCAGCGTCGACGCGCCGATCCGGAACCGGTCCGGCGTCATCCACTCGGGCCCGAGCGTCTCGTAGACCAGCACCAGGTACTGGATCGCCTGCTTCGCTGCGCGGACGCCGCCCGCGACCTTGATGCCGACGATTCGACCCGTCTCGTTGAAGAAGTCGCGCGCGGCCTCCATCATGCACAGCGCGGTGGGCAGGGTCGCGTTGACGCCGATCTTGCCGGTCGAGGTCTTGATGAAGTCGGCGCCGGCGGCCATCGCGAGCACCGACGCCTGGCGGATCCGGTCGTACGACCCGAGCTCGCCGGTCTCGAGGATCACCTTGAGGTGCGCGTTCCCCGCGGCCTCGCGAGCCGCGACGATCTCCTCGAAGCATTGCGCGTATTGGCCACCCAGGAAGTATGAACGGTTGAGTACGATGTCGACCTCCTGCGCGCCGAGGTCGACGACCTCCCGGATCTCGGCGAGGCGGGCACCCAGGGG